>ERZ791736.69-NODE-69-length-61869-cov-18.444737_pt1 | contig 61869 bp, 63 predicted proteins | sample MGYA00509940_ERZ791736 | MGnify/ENA primary metagenome ERZ791736 (study PRJEB30046, sample SAMN00792014) | human gut metagenome | study: EMG produced TPA metagenomics assembly of the A metagenome-wide association study of gut microbiota in type 2... | reverse complement strand
AGTTTTCAGGGTGTGTGTTGTGTATGCACCTTTCTTAAGGCTCATCTTTTGATGAGTCTTTTTTTTATTCTATATATTTGTCTGCAAAAAAGCGGTCGATTTAATCGACCGCTTTCGCTTTTATTATGTACTTCACTTATTTTACCGATATTGCAGCTTCGTATGCCGCCTTTGTCGCGTGCGCTATTTTTCCCACATGGTTCGCGTCGCCGATGACCAGCGGGGAGAAGCCGTTCTTTTTGAGCTCCTCGACCATCGTCGCATCGGGTCTTGAGCCGAGCGACAGCACCACGCGGTCGCAGGCGATATCCGTTCTCTTCTTTGTATCGACATTCTCGGTGACTATCCTGTCGGTGTATACCTCGCAGAGCTTTTCACCGGTCATAATCTTTGTGCCCGCCTTCTTGAGCTTCGGAAGAATATCGTCCTTGTGCTGCATCCATGTGCCGGGTGCAATCTCCTTCGCCATCTCTACGACAGTCACCTTGCAGCCGTTCTCGCAAAGCGCGTGAGCGGTCTCGAGCCCCGTAAGACCCGAGCCGATGACGGCAACATTGCAGTCCCTGAGCTCGACTCTGCCGCTGAGAATATCTTCAAACGTGAGAATATCTTCGGCGGGGCAGTTGCCGGCAAAGCGAGGCTTTATCGGTCGGCTTCCCGTTGCGGCTATGACAGCGCAGGGAGAGAGCTCTTTTATGGCCTCAACGGTAGCGGGGGTGTTGAGCTTTATTTCAACGCCCTCCTCACGGCAAATTTTCACTAGGTCGTCTATCATCCATGCGGTCTTGGCCTTTTCGGGCGGGGCGGAGGCGAGATTGATCTGACCGCCGGGCATCATATTCTTTTCAAATACCGTGACGGAGAAGCCGCGCTGAGCGAGAATATCTGCGGCGGTGAGTCCCGCAGGGCCCGCGCCTATGACGACGGCTGCGCGTCCGTTACCGTCCTTCTTGAGCAGGTCGCCCTCGTGGCCGACAAACGGGTTGACGGAGCATTCGCCGTGAGTGCCGACAAACGCATTTGCCTCCATAGATTCAAAGCAGTTGAGGCAGCAAATGCAGCGGCGGATAGTCTTTCCGTTAATAGCCTTTTCGGTCCAGTGAGGGTCGGCGATGTGCGGTCTGCCGAGGGAAACGAAGTCCTGAATGCCGTCCTCGAGCTGCTGCTCCGCCTGCTCGGGCGAGCGGATGAGGTTTGCCGCTATGACGGGGATAGACACAGCGTCCTTGACGGCCTTGGCCATATATTTTCTCCAGCCCGGCTCAAACGAGACCGGCTCGAGCCAGTAGTTGAAGGTGTCATAGCCCGCGCACGAAACATCTATGGCGTCTATGCCCGCTTTTTCAAGGCGGCGCGCAATTTCAACGCCCTCGTCGAGCGTATAGCCCTTGCCCTTTTCGCCGATTTTCTCATAGCACTCGTCGACGGTCAGTCTGACTATCACAGGGAAATCCTCGCCGCAGGCCTCTTTGATGCCCTTGATTATGTTGAGAATGAACCTCATGCGGTTTTCGAGCGAGCCGCCGTATTCGTCGGTGCGCCGGTTTGTCACGGGGCTGAGGAACTGCTGAAGGAGATATCCGTGCGATGAGTGGAGCTCAACGCCGTCGCAGCCCGCTTTCTTTACGCGCACGGCGCCGTCGATAAACTGCTGCTCGAGTTCTTTTATTTCGCTGTGTCTGAGCGCTCTGACGCGCCCGCCGGCGAAGTATGCCGGGCTGCACTTTGAGGGTGCGACGCTCGAGGGCACTATATTGTGCTCAAGCATGGTCGGGCCGACCTTCGGAGTCAATTTATAGAGAAGCTTCCCGTATGCGCCGCGGGTAAGACTTTCGCACTTGATGCTCAGCGGAACGGTTCCTACGAGCAGACCGACATTCTGCCTGCCCGGGTGGTGGAGCTGCACGAAAAATTTCGCGCCGTGGCGGTGGATGCGCTCGGCGAACTCGGAAAGCGGCTTGATGTGGTAGTCATGGCTGACTGCGAGCTGCGCAAATGCGCTCGCGCCGGTCTGATCGTTGACGCGGGTTATCTCGGTTATGATAAGTCCCGTGCCGCCCTTGGCGCGCTCCTCGTAGTAGTCCATCATTTTCTTCGTGGGCTTTCCGTCGAACTGACCGAAGCCCATGAGCATGGGCGACATGACCACGCGATTCTTTATCTCGCATGAGCCGATGTTCATCGGCGTGTTAAGTAGATTGCTCATTTTGTCACACTCTCTTTACTGCTATTTTTTCTGCTTGAAAGCCTTGAGCTTTATTTTTCGGAGTATTGGATATGCGGTTTTAACTAACGGCAAGAATATCATCAGTACCTTTGCGAATCGGAAAATCGCACAGGAGCTGACGCTTTTGCTTTATGTTAGACACTATCCTAAATAATAACAGAATCGAAAGCGTAAGTCAATTTATATATTTTGTTCCCGTTGAAAATAAACAAAACAGAAGAAAGCGTAAAAATATAATAATTTCCACAGACATCGGTACTCGTGCGGCAGAGCCGGCTTTATCGACAAAAAAACCTGTAAAAATTTTAAAAAACTTTGAAAAAGACCTTGACAATTGTCGGGGAATGTTGTATTATATTTGAGCACTTGAGAGAGCGGTCATACAAAAATCGCTCTGAAGTCGGTGTCTATGACGATGAGGGTCCACCCGTTCCCATTCCGAACACGGTAGTTAAGCTCATTCGTGCTGACAATACTCGGAGGGCAGCCTCCCGGGAAGATAAGTCGACGCCGACATTTATGAATTCAGCTTTCCAATAGGGAGGCTGTTTTCTTTTTAGACGGTAGCGGATTTGGTCGCAGCCGTCTTTTTTTATTGCATTTTTGCCGTAAGATAAGTTAAAATAATTGCGGGTGATGATATGAAAACCACATTCGAGCTGATCTATGATGTTGTCAGAAGAATTCCGCGCGGCTGCGTTGCAACCTACGGTCAGGTGGCGGCGCTTGCGGGCAATCCGCGCTGGTCGCGCGTGGTCGGCTATGCCCTGCACGTAAATCCTGAGCCGGGAGTTATCCCGTGCCACAGGGTTGTCAACCGTCTCGGCGAGACCTCGTCGGCGTTCGCGTTCGGCGGCGAGGATATGCAAAAGACCCTCCTCGAGGAGGAGGGCGTTAAGTTCGATTCTTCGGGCAGGGTGAACCTCAAAAAATATCAGTGGCGCAACTGAACATCGGCGCACATAAGAGCCGAGGCTTTATTGCCCGCCATCCTCAACCGGCGCATAGTGGCGGATGAAGGCGTTGATGAACAGCGGCCCCATGTCTATCGCATGGAACACCGCGCCGTCCGCAGTTTCGAGCACAGTTATGCCCTCGCCCTCGCTGCCCTTGGTCAGGTTGCGGTCGAAATATTTTGAGACCTCTCCGCTTTTCGGGTCGATTTTATAGACGGCCTGCGTGTCGTCGTTTGTTGCGGCGTAGAGCATACCTCCGTACATCTCCGCGCCCTGGATGCTTCTTACCGTCTCGCTGAGCTTCACCGACCCGACATACTTCATGTTGTCCGCTATATCGTAGAAGATGAGCTCGTTGGCTTTTTTCGAGTGGTCAAGGGTGATGAGCAGACCTCTGTCGTTGTCCACCGCGACCCACGGCAGACCGCGCGTATGCAGGGCTTTGTCGAGAATATAATATCTGCCCGTGAATTTCAGCGTGTCGGCATCATAGACCGCAACTACGGGATATTCCCAGACCTTGCTGTCCTCGAGCCCCGCATATATGCAGTTGTCGGCCTTGGAGTAGCTGATGCCGCCTATGTGCGCGAGGCCGTATTCGTCCTTGAGCTTCTTCGGGATGGCGAGCGGGTTGGATTTCACGCGCGTCTTGCCGTCGAGCTCGGACTTTGTCAGCCCCCATTTCGAGCTGAAATAGTAGTATTTGCCGTCTGTCGTTATGCCCTGCGAGCGCTCCGCCGCGCCGATAAGCAAAACATTATCCTTCGACACCTCCGGATGCCGCTTGCCCGCGGACAGAGCGTCGATGCCGAGCGTCAGAGCGGAGAGAAAGGTCATGAACGCCGCGAGCGAGAGTGCGGCGAGGCGGCGCATGACGGCTGCGGCTTTTCCGAGAATTTCTATATACTGCATATGAAAACCTCATGTTTGTTGTCGTTCTGATTATAACTTAGCAAAAACGGAGTGATATGTCAATCGTAAAAATAAAAAAAACGCAGTAACGGCCTTGACCGAAACTGCGTTTTTGTTTTAACTGTCAGGCAGCCTTACTCGTCGATGGAGTAGTGGCTGAAATGGATATTGAGGCGAGACTTGCCTGCCGCAATGATGTGGAACAGGGAACCGTCGTCCATGGGAAGAATGGTGACGTCTTCGGCCTCAAAGCCCTTACCGATGTTGGTGTTGAATGCTGTGGAGACAACGCCTGTGGAAACGTCTATAGCGAGAATCGGCTTAGTGTCGTTCTTAACATCGCTGGAGAGATAGAGAGTGCCCTTGTAGAACTCTGCGCCCTGGACTCTGTCGATGGGAGCGGACAGCTCGATGGTCTTTACATACTCAAAACTGTCAACGGAATAAACGTTGAGCTGAGTGGCGTTCGACCAATCGGAGGTGTAGATGAGTCCGTCCTCGGGGTTGACAGCGCACCATGCCATGTGGGACTGGTTGCTGACCTCAAAGAACTCGCCGGTGTACTCAAGGGTTTCCGCATCGTAAACCGCGATAAGAGGGTGCTTGTAGATCTGGTTGTCTTCAAGCGCGGCATAGATCTTGCCGTTGTAGTAGGAGAGACCGCCGAGATGGTTGCTGCCGTATTTGGAGACGAGCTCGCCGGGGATAGCGGCTACCTTCTTAATTACGGTTGTCTCGCCGTCGAGAGCCATTTTTGTCAGGGTTGTTTTGCCGCTGAAATAAAAATACTCTCCGTCGTTTGTCAGGCCCTGAGCCTTTGTAATTGCATCGGTGAGCACGATATTCTTGTCGCTGACCAGCGTAGCACCCTCGGGGGGAGCGGCCGGCTTGTCAAGTTTACCGGTCAGTGCGCCGATAAGCGCCGAAAAAATGGTGCAGGCGGCAATTACAATTTTGATAAAATTCTTCTTGTCAAACATGTTTTTCCCTTCCATATTCTTTATTTTTATCCACACCTTTTTAATTTAGGTACAGACAAATAACAGCATTATACTAAGACGCAAAAACAAAGACGAACAAAATGTCAATATGCCATAACTTATTTCGCGTGCATATCGAATCTTGCCGCCTGGCGTGACGTTTTATCGCATTAGTACGCACTAAATATAGCAAACACATGAGCCATTTGTCAATACTTTATACGGATAAAATACCGATAAATGCTAAATAATTTGATTTTTTTTGTATTTTTTGTACTTTTTAACTTGATATTTTTCTGATTTTTTAGTAAAATAATAATAAAATCAGGCTCGCTCATTGCCGGAACGGTGGGATTTATATGAACTCTGAATCGACACACGGATACCGTCCGTGCATAATAATCCCCGGGATAGGACAGTCGAAGGTCATAGAGACGGACGAAAACGGCGAAAAGCTCAGGAACCTCTGGCCGTTCGACCCCGATGTTGACGCCCTCGTTAAGAAGATAACCCCGTCGGGGATAAGGATGATGCTGCTGCGCCGCGACTGCGGCTTTTCTTCGGCGCTCGATGAGGCTGTGCGCTCGATGCTTGAGCCGCTCGGCTGCACGCCCGACTCCGAGAGAAAGGTCAGAGCCGAGGTTGTCGGCTACTACCGTCCCGTCGGCGAATGTACGGACGACGAAAAAAGATACATATATAAAATGGTACCGCTGAGCGCCCTTGCCGATATTATCGGCGAGGAGAATTTATATTTCTTTGCCTACGATATTTTCGGCAAGGCGGATGAAAATGCCCGCCTGCTGCGCGAGTTTATTTCTACGGTCAAAGAGCAGAGGCAGTGCGACAAGGTCGATCTCATCCCCGTGAGCATGGGCGCGACCGTCGCACAGATGTATTTTGAGCTCTACGGCGGCGACAGAGACGTAAAGCGCGTTATCGGCGTTGTCCCCGCGTATGACGGCTCGGATATAGCCGCCGACCTGCTTGCCGGCGACATAAGAACCGATGACTGCGGGGCGCTGCTCGAGATGCTTCTCAGTAGGCGCGAGGCGAAAAAAATATCAAAGCTTATGAGTAAAATGCCCAAGAAGGTTGCGGACAGAGCGGTGAGAACCTTAGTCCGCGCGGCGTGCGAGACTGTTATCGTCAACAGCTCGACGATGTGGGGTATAATCCCGTCCGAGCGCTATACGGAGCTTCGTGACAGATATCTTGCCGACCCCGACCACGACTCCCTGCGCGCAGTGGCCGACCGCCACTGGCGGGTCAGGAGGAATATAAAAGAGCTTGTCAGGCGCGAGCAGGAGCGCTCGGTTGAATTTTACAACATCTGCGGCTGCGGAAAGCCGCTGACACCGATAGCGGCGTCGGATAATCTTATGTCCGACACGATAGTTCCGACATATTCGTCGTCCATGGGCGCTCAGTGTGCGGCCCCCGGCAAGACGCTCAGCCCCGGGCGCGATGAACCGGCAGATTTTGTCTCTCCGCACTCGGATATAAACGCTGCCTGCGCCGCCGTGCCGGACAGAACATGGTTCTATTATAATATGGAGCACGAACAGGCGGCGGAAAACACTGCATTGCTCGAGCTTGTTGCGGCGATAGCCTCGTCAGACGAGCCGATAGATGTGTTCACCCTGCCCGACCATCCCCAATTTGTCGATTATTGCTGATTTATTGATTTATAAGGAATAGAAAAATATATTATCTAAGAACAGGAGAAAAACTATGAAAAAGATGAAATCGACCGTAGCCCTTGTGCTCGCGCTCATCATGGCTTTTTCGGCATTTACCTGCGCCTCGGCCGCTCCCGCGTCCGCATCGGACGATGCGGCGATAGCTAAGGCCGTTGACACGCTTGCCGACGCCGAGAATGAGGGCGGAACACACGCCGACTGCCGCAACGGAGATTGCGGGCACGCACCCGTCGTTGTAGTCCCCGGCATCAACCATTCGCCCACCTATCTCTATGACGAGAACGACGAGCCCGTGCTCGATAAGGACGGCAAACGCATAGGCGGAACGCTGCTCATCCTCGATACGGACAATCTCGTCACCGTCCTTCTCAAGAAGCTCGCGTGGCCCCTTGTCAAAATGCTCGCCACCCAGACGGACAGCGGCTTCCCCAAGGCGGTCTATGAGACTGTCTGCGAGCTCTTCTCCATACAGAAGTGCGACAACGAGGGCAAGCCGATAAACAATCTCAAGACCGAGAAATACGGCTCTCTTGCCGACATGGATAAGGGCACGAGAGACTGGGCATACAGAATGATTCCCATGCAGAAGCTGACGAATATAATAGGCGAGGATCATGTTTATTTCTTCACCTTTAACCTCGTCGGCAGCCCCATGGAATCAGCCGCTAACCTCAACGAGTATATCCAGCAGGTCAAGAAGGCGACCGGTCACGATAAGGTAAACCTCCTCAACGTAAGCCTCGGCGGAACTATCTTCACCGCGTACCTTGACGTTTACGGACACAAGGATATCAACCAGGTTGTCAACGCCGTTGCCGCAACCGACGGCTCCGAGATAATCGCCGATTTCCTCACCAGAGGCGAAGCGGGCTTCAGAATAGACGACGAGTTCCTCTATCATGAGTATATCCCGAAAATAATCGCGGAGAGCAACGACACCGCGTCTCTCGGCTATCTGCTCAACCTTGTTATCAGAATAATCCCGAGACAGGTGTTCAGAGACACCCTGACGGCCGCCATGGACGGTCTGTCCGAGACCTTGCTCGTAAACTGCCCGCAGTTCTGGGCGCTTGTTCCGTCCGACAGATATGACGCGCTTTGCAAAAAGTATCTGACCGACAAGGATCATGCGGTTCTCAAGGCAAAGACCGACCGCTATCATCAGGCTCAGCTCAATCTCGGAAAGAATGTCCTCGCGGCTCACGCGGCGGGCGTTAAGATAGACTCCATAGCCGGCGCAAATCTCGGATTCGGCGATGTGGAGTACAGCTACTTCAGCATAATCAAGAGCGCGCTCAATACCAATTCCGACGGTATTATTCAGCTCTCCTCGACCACCATGGGCGCTACCGGCGCCGCTCCCGGACAGAAGCTGCCCGACAGCTACAAGCCCGCCAAGGCAGGCTATATGTCCGTTGACGGCTCGATTGACGCATCCACGGCTATTCTGCCCGACAACACCTGGATATTTATCGGTCAGCACCACGAGGCCGGCAACAACGACGTTGTTCTGACCCTCGCCTGCGCGCTGTTCACCGACCCCGAGCTCAAGGATATACACTCGAAGCCCGACGTCTGGCCGCAGTATAACGGCACCTGCCGCACAAAGGAAATCAGACGCTGGCTTCTTCCCGACGCAAAGGCGTACAGGGCGAAGATAGACGAGCTGCCCGAGGATGAGCGTCCGAGCGCCGAGCAGATAGCGGAGCTTGACGCCGCCATCGCTCAGGGCGAGGAAGCGCTCAATATGACGATAGCCGACCCCGAAAAGGCGGATGCCGCCAAGGCGAGACTGACGAATATCCTCGTCGAGCTCGGCCAGCGCGAGCCCGCAAAGGAGACCTCAAAGGCCGCTTTCGCGCTCGAAAAGGTCTGTTGTGCACTGAGCCTCATCGCTCTCAAGACAATAGGCAGCCAGGGCTATTCCGACGTCACACGCGTAATTATACGGTTCATTATTAAGTTTTTAGGTTCCGTTATCTGATTTAAATCTCAATATACGGCGAGCCCCTTTTCGGAGTTCGCCGTAAATTTTTAAAGGAGGGAGTTATAAAATGAAATCAGCCAAAAGAATAGCAGCGCTGCTGCTTTGCGCGGCGCTGATTTTCTCGACCGGAATATCCGCCGCGTCCTACGGCGGGGCAAGGCGGGAAGCGGTGTCTGCCTCAGATGAGGCGGGGCTTGTTGAGGCCTTGACGCAGGGCGGAGAAAAGGCCAAGCCCGCAAAGGCGAAAAAGCCCGGCACTCTGACCGAGTGCGGCGGAGCCTGCGAGCACAGCCCGACGGTCGTTATTCACGGCATAGGTCAGTCCAAAACCTACTTATACGAGGATGACGAGATAGCGGTGGACGAGGACGGCAAAATGATAACCGGCTGGCCGATATACGCAAACACAAAATATATCGTCAAAAATTTGCTTCTGCCGCTCGTCAAAATGCTCGTCACCCAGCGCGACGACGGCTTTGTCGAGTCGTTCAGAAAGACGCTCGAGGGCACATTGTATGTCAACGCCTTTGACTCGAACGGCAAGAATATCTATGATGTCAGAGTCAAAAAATATCCGTACAGCGTCGCAAAGTGCAGCGACGAGGAGAAGAGTGAGATTTACGGCAACGTGCCGCTGGAGACGCTCACAAAAACCGCGGGCGAGGATCATCTCTATTACTTCGCCTACAACTCCTTCGGCAACAACGGCGAGATAACCGACGAGCTCTATGACTTTATCGCCAAGGTGAAGCGCGAGACGGGTCACGACAAGATAAATATCGCAGCGATAAGCCTCGGCGGAACGATAGCCAACAGCCTCTTTGACCGCTATCCGGAGCTCTACGCGAGCCTTGACCGCGTGGTGTATATCGTCCCCGCGCTCGACGGCTCCAATATAGTCGGCGATATATATATAGGCAAGCTCAGCACCTCCGACGAGATGCTCTACAAGAAGCTGCTCCCGAAGCTTGTCGGCGGCGCGGAGGGCTATCTGCTCAACGCCGTTATAAGGCTCATACCCAAGCAGATACTTCTCGGCACGCTCGATGCGACCGTTGACGGGCTGACCAATGTTATCCTGCGCAACTGCACCACGATGTGGTCACTCGTGCCAGAGGCATATTATGACGAGGCCGTGGCGCGTGTTCTGCCCGGAAAAGAGAACGCCGAGATGCGCAGGCAGGTTGAAATTTATCACCGCGCGCAGGTAAACAGATTCAAAAACATCGAGAAGATGAGAGAAGCGGGAGTCGAGGTCTTTGACATAGTCGACTACGACTATCAGCTCTACTGCCTTGTGCCCTCTTATGACAAGAGTAATGCGGACGGAATAATCCACGCGGAGTCTACCTCCATGGGCGCGAAATTCGCAAATATCGGCGAGACTCTCGGCGAGGACTATGTCCAGCAGGGCACCCGCTGCAAGAACGAGGTGCACAATCATATTTCGCCCGACGGCGTTGTTGACGCGTCGGTGGGTCTGCTTCCCGACCACACCTTCTATTTCAAGGGACAGGATCACGAAAAGACCGGCTCCAACGATGTCATAATGAAGCTTGCGACCGAGCTGCTGACTAATCGCGAGTTTAAGGATGTCTATTCCATGCCCGACAGGTTCCCGCAGTTCAATATTGGCAGGAATACGAAAGATTTAGTGAACAATCTGATGAAACCGGCGCAGGAGATAGACAGGAGCACGCTCTCGCCCGAGGATGCGGCGGAGCTTGACGCGGCGCTCGAAGAGTGCAATGCGATGCTCGAAAATACGGTAGTCGACCCGGCGGCGACAGAGCACGCACAGAAGAGGCTCGAAAATATACTGATAAAAATCGGCGAGCGCGAGGCTCCGAACGAGAATAAAGAGAAGCTGAGCGCGGTCGGCGAGGCGATAAGCAAATTTATAAGCGATGCGCTCTATGAGTGTGTCGGCGCTCAGGGGTATTCCGATGCGGTAAAGCAGTTATTCGAGCTTATAGGAAAGTATTTGCCCAAGAGTGCATGACGGTATAAAAAATAAACTGCAAGCTGCCGACTGGACAGTCATGCGGGCAGCAAGCAAAACAGCCGGAGAGAAAATCTCCGGCTGTTGATTTAATTTTTACATTCCGCGCCTTGTTACGCAGTTTTCGAGGTTTATCGCATCGTACACGCCTTCGTCGAAAAGCGGGCAGATGCTTTTATATTCGTCTATCGGCAGCGCTTCGAGCGTCGTGCCGTTTTTTATGCACAGCGCAACGAGCTCACCCGTCGCCTTATATGCATCGCGGAAGGGCAATCCCTTTGAAACGAGGAAGTCGGCGCAGTCGGTCGCGTTTATGAAGCCGCCGGCGGCCGCCTTTCTCATGTTCTCGGGAATCATCTTCATCGTCGCTATCATCGGAGTCAGCGCCGTCAGGCACATCTTGACCGTGTCCATGCCGTCAAAAATTGCGTCCTTGTCCTCCTGCATATCTTTGTTGTATGCAAGCGGCAGACCCTTCATCGTCGTGAGCAGTCCGCAGAGGTCGCCTATCACGCGCCCCGCCTTGCCGCGCGCGAGCTCTGCGAGGTCAGGATTCTTTTTCTGCGGCATAATGCTCGAGCCGGTCGAAAAAGCGTCGTCAAGCTCGGCGAATTTGAACTCCCACGAGCACCACATGATTATCTCTTCGCACAGGCGCGAGATGTGAACCATGAGTATCGAGCACGCCCCGAGCAGCTCGAGGCAGAAGTCTCTGTCCGATACGCCGTCGAGGGTGTTGGGCATATAGCCGTCAAAGCCGAGGGCTTCTGCGGTCATGGCGCGGTCGATGGGATATGTTGTCCCCGCGAGCGCACCCGAGCCGAGCGGGGAGAGGTTCATTCTTTCGGCGGCATCCTCAAAGCGTCCGAGGTCGCGGCGGAGCATCTCGATATATGCGCCTATGTGCGCCGAAAAAGTTATCGGCTGGGCGCGCTGGAGATGCGTGTAGCCCGGCATAATGCAGCGGGCATACTCCTTCGCCTTGCCGTCGAGCGCAGTGATGAGCCCGTTTATGAGCTTTGTGACGCTCTGAACGTCTTTTCTCAAATAGAGTCTTATGTCAACGGCGACCTGGTCGTTTCTGCTGCGTCCCGTGTGGAGCCTCTTGCCCGCGTCGCCTATCCTCGAGGTGAGCTCGCCTTCTATAAAGGTGTGTATATCCTCGGCGTCGGGATCTATTGTCAGCTCGCCCGAGATGATATCGTTTCTGATATCCGAGAGCCCCGCAAGGATTTTTTCGCAGTCCTCATCGGAGATTATCCCCTTTGCGGCGAGCATCGATGCGTGGGCGATGCTGCCGTCTATGTCCTCGTTGAACATACGGCTGTCCGTTTTTATCGAGGAGTTGAAATCGTTGGTCTTTTTGTCGGCTTCCTTGCTGAAGCGTCCCGCCCAGAGCTTCATGCCTTTGCCTCTCTCTCTGCGTCGAGGATAGCCTTGACCTTTATGGGCAGACCGAAGAGATTGATGAAGCCCGCGGAATCCTTCTGGTCATAGACATCGTCCTCGTCAAAGGTCGCGAAAGCTTCGCTGTAGAGTGAATAGGGCGAGGAGGTGCCCGCATTTATTATATTTCCCTTATAGAGCTTGAGCTTGACATCGCCCGTGACGCGCTCCTGAGTCTTGTCGACAAAGGCGGCGAGAGCCTCTCTGAGGGGAGCGAACCACTGACCGAAGTAGACGAGCTCGGCATAGCGCAGAGCCACCTGCTCCTTGTAGTGCATGGTGTCCCTGTCGAGGGTCAGAGTCTCGAGGACTTCGTGAGCCCTGTAGAGAATTGAGCCTGCGGGATTCTCATAAACGCCCCTTGACTTCATGCCGACAAGGCGATTCTCGACGATATCCGCAAGTCCGACGCCGTTTTCGCCGCCGATCTTGTTGAGCTTCTCAATCATGGTAACGCCGTCCAGCTTTTCGCCGTCAACGGCAACGGGAACGCCCTTTTCAAAGCTTATTGTGATATAGGTCGGCTTGTCGGGAGCCTGCTCGGGGGATTTGCCTATCTCAAGAAAGCCCGGCTTGTTATACTGCGGCTCGTTCGCGGGGTCCTCGAGGTCGAGTCCCTCGTGCGAGAGGTGCCAGAGGTTTTTGTCCTTCGAGTAGTTTGTCTCGCGGTTTATCTTGAGCGGGATGTTGTGCTTTTCGGCGTATTCTATCTCCTCCTCACGGGATTTGATGCTCCAGATACGCCAGGGAGCGATTATCTGCATATCGGGTGCGAAAGCTTTTATCGCAAGCTCAAAACGCACCTGGTCGTTGCCCTTGCCCGTGCAGCCGTGGCAGATGGCGTCCGCGCCCTCGGCCTTGGCTATTTCAACGAGTCTCTTTGCGATTAACGGGCGGGCAAAGGATGTGCCGAGCAGATAATCGCGCTCATATACGGCGCCCGCCTTCAGAGTCGGAAAGATGTAGTCCTCTACGAACTCCTTTTTGAGATCCTCGATATAGAGCTTGGACGCGCCGGTCTTGAGCGCCTTCTCCTCGAGCCCGTCAAGCTCTGTGCCCTGGCCGACGTCCGCCGAAACGGCGATGACCTCGCAGTTGTTGTAGTTCTCTTTGAGCCACGGAATTATTATCGACGTGTCGAGTCCGCCGGAATAAGCGAGCACAACTTTCTTTATCTCTTTCATTTTTAAATACCTCCGTATTCAGTGTATGCATTAATTATACAGCGATTATTCAATAAATCAAGAGTAATATTCAAAAAATATGCAACTTCTTACAATGTAACAAAATGAGCGCCCCGCAGGACGCTCTTTTTGTAAAATTTTATTTACTTCAGCAGGAACCCGACCTTTTTCATTACCTTGTTGAGCGTGCGTTCGGAGATTCGCTGGGCGGTCTCCGCGCCCTTTGCGGCGCACTCCGTGAGATAAGCCTTGTCGTTTATAATGCGGTTGAAGTTCTCGCGCACGGGAGCCAGCTCCTCTATGACTGCCTCGCCGACCTTGGTTTTGAAGTCGCCGTAGCCCTTGCCCTCGAACTCGCGCTCTATCTCGTCAAACGAAGCGCCGGTGCAGCAGGAGTATATGGACATGAGATTGTTTATGCCGTCCTTGCCCTCGCCGTATCTGACGACGGCCTCGGAGTCCGTGACTGCGCTCTTGAACTTCTTCATGATGACCGACGGCTCGTCGAGAATGGAGACGGAGGCCTTCGGATTCGGGTCGGATTTGGACATCTTCTGCGTCGGATTCTGAAGCGACATTATTCTCGCACCGACCTTGCCTATAAACGGCTCGGGGAGGGTGAACGTGTTGCCGTATATGCCGTTGAAGCGCTCGGCTATGTCGCGGGTTATCTCAAGATGCTGCTTCTGATCCTCGCCGATGGGCACATAGTTCGCCTGATAGAGCAGAATGTCCGCCGCCATGAGCACGGGGTAGGCAAAGAGTCCGACATTGACATTGTCCGCGTGCTTCTGGGATTTGTCCTTGAACTGGGTCATTCTCGACGCCTCGCCGAACTGGGTGTAGCAGTCGAGTATCCACGCCAACTGGGCGTGGGTGCTGACATGGCTCTGAATAAACACGACGCTCTCCTGCGGGTCGAGCCCTATCGAGAGCAGGAGAGCAAAGGCCTCCATGGTCTGACGTCTGAGCGTCGCGGGGTCTTGCCTTACGGTTATGGCGTGCAGGTCTGCCACGGCATAGACGCAGTCATAGTCCTCGCTCATCGCTTTCCAGTTGCGCAGAGCGCCGAGATAGTTGCCGAGAGTGGGAATGGCGGTCGGCTGTATTGCACTGAGAACGCGCTGACGGCGTTCGGGAGTTTGATTTTCCATTATTTATTCTCCTCTCATTTCTTTAAGAACTCTGCCGAGGATTTTCATGCCCTCTGTTATCTTGTCGTCGGCAGGCGTTGAGAAATTCAATCTGACGGCGTTGCTCTTTCCGTCGACATCGGTCAAAAACGCCGTGCCGGGGACGAGAGCTACCATGTTCGCGGCGGAACGCTTGACAAATTCGAGCGCGTCGATATCCTCGGGCAGCTCGCACCATATGAACAGACCGCCCTCGGGACGGACATAGCTCACCGCGTCGCCCAGTTCGCTGTCTATCATGTCGCACATCAGATTGAGCTTCCTGCGGTAAATCTCTCTTATCTTTTCGATATGCTCGTCAACATCGTATCTCTTCATCCACTCGGCGACTACCATCTGCATAAGCTGCGTCGTGTGAACGTCAACGGCCTGCTTGCCGACGGTCATCTTTGCGGCTACCGGAGCGGGTGCAACGGTGAAGCCGATACGGATACCTGGCGCAAGGATTTTCGAGAAGGAGCCCGAATAGATCACTATTCCGTCCTCGTCGAAGCTCTTTATATTCGGAACATCCTCGCCCGCAACGCGGAGGTCGCCGTAGGGATTGTCCTCGAGAATCATAACGCCGTGAGTCTTTGCGAGCTCGTAGAGCTTTTTGCGCTTTTCAAGCGACATCGTGACGCCTGCGGGATTCTGAAAGTTCGGAATGGTATATATCATTTTTGCGTTCGGGTTCTCGTCGAGAGCCTTTTCGAGAGCCTCGATATCCATGCCGTCCGCCTCCATGGGTACGCCGACGATTTTTGCGTTGTAGGAGCGGAAGCAGTTGAGCGAGCCTATAAACGACGGGCTTTCGCAGATAACAACGTCGCCCTCGTTGCAGAGAACCTTTGTGGAAAGATCCATGACCTGCTGCGCGCCGCTTGTGACTAAGATTGAGTCGAAGTCGCGGCCGATGTTATATTTTGACTTCATTCTCTCTCTTATCAGCCCGACGAGCTCGGGGTAGCCCTCGGTCACGCCGTATTGGAGCGCCTCTATCGGGCGGGAGGCGAGAATGTCTGCGGTTATCTCCCGCACCTCGGCGACGGGGAACGCGTCGGGCGCGGGGTTGCCCGCTGCGAACGGGATCATGCCCGGCACGCCTGTCGCCTTTAATACCTCTCTTATGGCGGAGGGCTTGAGCGACGCTATTTTATCTGAAAAACGGTATTCCATATTCTATCTTCCTTTCCGGAGGCGGTTATAACTGTATGTGACCTTTATAACATAAAAGTATATCACACGCTCCCGCTGTTGTAAATCAAAAAGTTTTGTGTTATCATAGCTCTATCAATTACGGGGAGGCAGAGCTGTGTTTAGCTATGCGATTTTTGATTTTGACGGTACGCTTGCCGATACGGGCGCGGGAGTGTTTGCCTCCGTGCAGTATGCCCTGCGCAGCATGGGCGAGCCGGAGCTTGACAGCGAGACGCTGAAATATTTTATCGGCCCTCCGCTCGAGACGAGCTTTTCGGTAAAGTGCGGGCTTGACAGCGAGCGCAGCCGCGAGGCGGTCGGGAAGTACCGCGAATATTATTCGACGAAGGGCATATACGAGCTGAAATTTTTCCCGAGCACCCTGTCCGCCCTGCGTGAAATTAAAGCGGCGGGAGTGAAAACGGCGGTCGGCTCGTCAAAGCCGGAGCTTTTTGTCAACCGCATTTTGGAGCATTTCGGCATATCCGAGCTGTTTGACTTCGTCTCCGGTGCAACCTTCGGCGAGCCGCACGCGGACAAGACCGTTATAATCACCCGCGCTGCAGAGGGGCTCGGCATAGAGAACCTCTCGGACGCCGTTATGGTCGGGGACAGGAGCTTCGATATAGACGGGGCGCACGGCGTGGGAATGAAGTGCATAGGCGTGCTCGAGGGCGGCTACGGCGACGAAAACGAATTCAAAACGGCAGGAGCGGACTGGATAGTCAACACTCTTGCCGATGCGAAAGATATAATATTGAAATGATTTAAAGACCGAGCAGTCTTGCGGCGTTTTGGCCGAGGATGAGCTCGGTCTCTTCTTCTTTGAGCCCTATAGAGCGGACAAAGGCGAGCTCGCGCACGGTCGGGCTCCACGGGTTGTCCGAGCCGAACAGAACGTGCTCCGCGCCGAACGCCTCAACGCTCTCTTTAGCCCACGGCGGCGGTACTGAGCCGGAGGAAAAAGCGGTGTCGATATATATTCCCGTTCCCCCGAGCAGCTCGGCAGCCTCTCGCCAGAGCAGAAAGCCGCCCATGTGCGCGGCTATGACCGGCGCGCCGCCGAAGCGGGGGAGTATCTTTTTGAGCATCTGCGGTGTGCAGTGGACGGGGTCGGGAACGCCGATATCAACTCCCGCGTGAAAGACCGTTATCATGCCGAGCGAGCCTATCTTCTCATATATCGGGAACATCCGCTCGTCGTCCGCGAAGAAGCCCTGATAGTCGGGGTGCAGCTTTATTCCCTTTATGCCCGCGTCGTGCAGCCTGTCAAGCTCGCTTATTGCATCCGGGCTCTCGAAATGCACGCTGCCGAACGGGATGAGAACGCTGTCGCCGAGCAGGGAGATTGCAAAGTCGTTGACCTTTTTCTGCTGATGGGCATTGGTGGCTATGTTGAGCACCGCCGCCCTGTCCGCGCCGCCCGAGAGCACGCTCTCTTTCAACCCCGAAGCCGTGCCGTCGAAGGCGGGGCAGGGGTTGCCCGAGCGCAGGGCAAGCATGGGCATGGCTTTTTCGGCGAGCGGGTCGGGAAAGCAGTGGGTGTGCATATCTATAATCATAAAACAGAGTCTCCTTTCGATCCTTACATTATATTATAGCACCTTGTCGCGCCTTGACAATAGCAAAAAAATTGATATAATAAAATTTGATGCGGAAGCAGCCGCAGCACTAAAATGCCCGAAAGGCGGTTTTTTATGAAATACACAAAGGAAGATATACTCCGGATAGCAGACGAGGAGAACGTCAGCTTTATACGCCTGCAATTTACCGATATTCTCGGCTCGCTCAAGAATGTCGCAATAACCCGCAGCCAACTCGAAAAGGCACTCGACAACAAATGTATGTTTGACGGCTCCTCGATAGAGGGCTTCGTGCGTATAGAGGAGTCGGATATGTACCTGTACCCGGACTATGATACCTTTGTTATCTTCCCGTGGCGCACGTCCGAGAACCACAAGGTGGCGCGTCTTATCTGCGATGTCTACTGCTCGGACGGTACTCCCTTTGAGGGCGATCCGCGCTATGTCCTGCGCCGCGCGATAAAGAAGGCAGCGGATATGGGCTATTCGTGCAACGTCGGCCCCGAGTGCGAATTCTTCCTGTTCCATATCGACGAAAACGGCAAGCCCACCACTCAGACTCACGACCAGGGCGGTTATTTCGATCTCGGCCCCGTTGACCGCGGCGAGAACTGCCGCCGTGATATCTGCCTGGCTCTCGAGGAGATGGGCTTTGAGATAGAGGCGTCCCACCACGAGGTCGCCGAGGCGCAGCATGAGATAGACTTCAAATATGACGAGGTGCTTGCGGCGGCGGATAATGTTATGACTTTCAAGTATGTCGTCAAGAGCATCGCCCAGGCGCACGGACTACACGCTACATTTATGCCCAAGCCCATATACGGCATCAGCGGCTCGGGTATGCACACGAATATTTCTCTGTTCAGCGCGGGCGAAAATGCCTTCTGCGATGAGAGCGACAGCCTGAATCTCAGCAAGACCGCCTACAGCTTCATCGCGGGCGTGCTCGAGCACATACGCGCGATGACGCTCGTGCTCAATCCTCTTGTCAATTCGTATAAGCGCCTCGTGCCCGGCTATGAGGCGCCCGTATATGTCGCATGGTCCGCGCAGAACCGCAGCCCGCTTATCCGTATTCCCTCGGCTCGCGGCTTCGGCACCCGTATAGAGATACGCAGCCCCGACCCGGCCTGCAACCCCTATCTTGAGATGGCGTCCTGCCTTGCCGCCGGTCTTGACGGCATTGAGCGCGACCTGCCCGTTCCCGCGCCGACGGATGCCAATATCTACACCATGACCCCCGAAGAGCGCCTCGAGGCGGGAGTTCACTCCCTGCCCAAGTCCCTTGAGGAGGCGACAAAGCTCTTCGCCGCAAGCCCGTTCATGAAAGAAGTGCTCGGCAGCCATGTCTACAATAAGTACCTGGAGGCCAAGCGCGAGGAGTGGAGAAGCTACCGCGCGAGAGTGTCGCAGTGGGAGGTTGACAGATACCTCGTCAAATATTGATTCGCGTTTGTTGAAAACGTAAATATTTGAAAAAAGCCTTGATATTATTGGGCTTATGTGTTAAACTGTTTATTGTAGGAATGTAAACTTGACGAAAGAGTGGGGTGACCCGCTCTTTCCTTTATGTTAGGGACTTTTATAAAAAGGAGATGTGTCTGTGGCAGCCAAAGGCAAGGGCGGCAACACCGTAGCCGCCGTTTGGGAGATAGCGGCTCCTATAGCGGAGCAGCTTGGGCTCTCCATTTGGGATATCCGCTTCCAGAAAGAGGGAGTTTCGTGGTATCTCAGAATATATATAGACAAGGAGGGCGGCGTAGGCATAACCGATTGCGAGAACTTCAGCCGCGCTATTGACGGCCCTCTCGACGACGCCGACCCGATAGAGCAGAGCTACTATCTTGAGGTCTCGTCCCCCGGTATCGAGCGTCAGCTCACCCGCGACGAGCATTTCAAAAAGTACATCGGCTCGCCCGTCACCGTCCGTCTCATCCGTCCCCGCGACGGCGAGCGTGAATTCAAGGGCACTCTCGAAAGCTACGACAACGGCATGATAACCGTCACAGCCCCCGACGGCAGCGGGATATGCTTTGAAAAAAAAGAGGTCAGTTCCGTCAAGCTTTCCGATGACGAGTAAAATCGCGCATAGCTGCGTTGTGAGAACCGTGCCCGCTCGGTCACGTACACACGTACGCTCCCTCGCGTGCAGAACCTCACGCCTTGCTCTGCACAATTTTCCTTCGTCATCTGCCTGTTTCGATGACGAGTAATTTCGCGCGATACTGCGTTGCACGAACCATGCGAATTTCGGTCACAACTGTAGGGGCGGATATCATCCGCCAGCGAATTAGGTGAGTCTGACTGCGACAGTCGGTTTGCTGTCCCCGGCGCGCCGTGCGCCGCTTTAAATAAAAAAATTCACTTAAAAGGATTGATTTGGAAAATGAATAAAAAAGAAAAAAATGAGGAAAGCAAGAAGAACAAGGAATTCTTCGAAGCTGTGAAGCTGCTCAGCAAGGACACCGGCGTCACCGTTGACGCGATGTGCGAGAGCATTCAGAATGTCCTCATCGGCGCGCTGAAAAAGGAATACAACAACAAGGACATCGTGTTCTGCGATGTGGACGCCGAAAAGGGCGAGTTCCGCGTTTATCTGCGCAAGACTGTCGTGTCGGAGATATCCGACCCCGACACCGATCTGCTCGTCGAGCAGGCTCAGCAGTATAAGAAGGGCGCCGTGGCCGGCGATATAGTCGAGATACCCGTCGAGACCGCCAAGGTCAGCAGGATAACCGCCGAAAAGGGCAAGCATATGCTCCGCCAGGCTATCCGCGAGGCGGAACAGGGTCAGCTCCGCAGCGAGCTTGAAAGCCACAATCAGGAGATTATCACCGTCACCGTCCAGCGCGTTATCCCCGAGTCGGGCGATGCGGTCGTCAGCCTCGGCAAGACGGAGGCTCTGCTCTACAAGAGTGAGCAGCTCCCCGACGAGGTTCTCAAGCCTAACGATATCATCAAGGTCTTTGTCGCGGGCGTGCGCAGCACCGATAAAAACACCCGCGCCACCATTTCGAGAACTCATCCCGGCCTTGTCAGGAGACTGTTCGAGGAGGAGGTTCCCGAGATATTCGACGGTACCGTTGAGATAAAGGCAGTCGCCAGAGAGGCGGGCTCCAGAACTAAGATGGCCGTTTACAGCGCAGACCCGGATGTCGATCCCGTCGGCGCCTGCATAGGCCCGCGCGGCGCGCGTGTCGGCAAGATAGTCGACCTGCTCGGCGGCGAGAAGATAGATATAGTTAAGTACAGCGATGTGCCCGAGGAGTTTATCGCGGCCGCCCTTGCCCCCGCCGATGTCGTTGACGTCACGGTAGAGGAGGGCGAGGAGAAGGTCTGCCGCGTCAGAGTGCCGGACAGCCAGCTCTCCCTCGCTATCGGCAACAAGGGTCAGAATGCCCGCCTTGCCGCCAAGCTCACCGGCTGGAAGATAGATATAAAGCCCGAGAGCGGCATTGAAGAGCCGACAATAAACTTCGATATATAAGACTTATTACTTTTTGAAAGGCAGGTGAGCGGTGTGAAGCAGAAGAAGATACCGCTGCGCAGATGCAACGGCTGCAACGAGATGAAGCCGAAAAAGGAACTCGTCAGAGTGGTGCGCAGTCCGGAGGGCGAGGTTTCGCTCGACCTCACGGGGAGAAAGCCCGGCAGGGGCGCTTATGTCTGCCGCAGCGCGGACTGCCTTAAAAAGGCGATAAAGTCCCGCCGCTTTGAGCGCGAGTTCAACTGCGAGATCCCTCGGGAGGTCTATGACCTGATGGAAAAGGAGATGGACGAAGGTGGAAAATGATAAGGCGCTTTCCATGCTCGGCATCTGCCGCAGAGCGGGAAAGCTGAGCTGCGGACATGACGCCGCGCATACGGCGATAAAGCACGGTCACGCTATGCTGTGCCTGCTCTCGTCCGACGCATCCGAGAGGCTCTGCGAGGAGTTTGAACGCGCTTGCGGCAGCGAGGGACGCTCAGTCCCGATAATAAAGACCGGATACACCATGCAGGAGATAGGCCATGCGACTTCGCTGCGCTCCGCGGTGCTTACGGTCGACGACAGGGGATTTGCGTCCCGCATACAAACATTACTTAACATCGCCTATGGGGAGGATAATGTATGATAAATACCAAATATCGCGTCCGTGACGTTGCAAAGGATCTGGACGTCAAGACAAATTACGTCACCGAGCTCATTGAAAAGAGCTTCGGCGGCGCGAAAAAATCCTCGATGACGGCTCTCGAATCCGACGAGCTTGATTTGCTGTTCGACACCGTGACAAAGGAGAATGCCGTCGACAGCTTCGATGAATATTTTGCTCTCAAGAGCAAGAAGGAAGCCCCCGAAAAGAAGGAGGAGGCTCAGCAGCCCGAGCAAAAGAGCGAGGAGAAGAGCGCGGAGAAGAAGGAGGCGGCGAAGCCCGCACAGAAGTCCGCGCCCGCAAAGGAAGCAAAGCCCGCCGCAAAGGCCGAGAAACCCGCCGCAAAGGCGCAGACTCAGGCGGCGAAGCCGGCAGAGGATAAGCAGCCCAAAAAGAAGAGCGACAAGCCCATGCAGTCGCGCACAAAGGGCGAGCGCAGAACGGTTGACACGAGAGCCGGCAACGTCGAGCTCGACAAGTACAACGAGCGCTACGAGAACATCGCTCCCGCCAACAACGGTATGCAGAGCGACAAGTCCGTCAACAAGCAGAAATTAAAGCAGCGCTCCACGCAGTACCGCAAGCAGGGTATGCGTTCCTCGCGCCGCGAGACAGAGGCTCAGCGCCTCGCCCGTATAGCGGCGGAGCGCGCGAAGAAGCCGCAGATAGTCGTAAAAATCCCCGATGAGATAGTTGTCTCCGACCTTGCCGCCATGCTCAAAATGACTGCGGCCGAGGTTGTCAAGAAGCTGTTCTCGCTCGGAGTTATGGCGACTGTCAATCAGGTTATTGACTACGACACCGCGGCGATAGTCGCAACCGAGCTCGGCGCAAAGGCCGAGAAGGAGGTCGTTGTCACGATAGAGGACAGGATAATCGACGACTCCGACGACTCGGCGGAGGATCTTTCTCCGAGAGACCCGGTCGTTGTTGTCATGGGTCACGTTGACCACGGCAAGACCTCGCTCCTCGATGCCATACGCCACACCGATGTCACCGCCACCGAGGCGGGCGGCATTACCCAGCATATCGGCGCATACAGAGTTGACCTCAACGGTCAGAAGATAACCTTCCTCGACACCCCCGGCCACGCGGCGTTCACCTCGATGAGAGCGCGCGGCGCACAGGCTACGGATATCGCGGTGCTCGTCGTCGCTGCGGATGACGGAATCATGCCGCAGACCATTGAGGCCATAAACCATGCGAAGGCCGCCGGCGTTGACATAATCGTTGCCATAAACAAGATGGATAAGCCCGGTGCCACGACCGACCGCATCATGCAGCAGCTGACCGAATACGACCTCATCCCCGAGGAGTGGGGCGGCGACACTATTTGTGTGCCCGTTTCGGCGCTCACCAGAATGAATATAGATAAGCTCCTCGAGTCGATACTTCTCGTTGCCGAGATGAAGGAGCTCAAGGCGAACCCGAACCGCGCAGCCAAGGGTATCGTTATCGAGGCGCGCCTTGACAGGAACAGAGGCCCCATAGCCACTCTCCTTGTCCAGAACGGTACGCTTCACTCCGGCGATATCATAGTCGCCGGCACCTCCGTCGGCCGCGTCAGAGTCATGGTTGACGACAAGGGCAGAAAGGTCAAGGAGGCAGGCCCCTCCGTGCCCGTTGAGATAATGGGTCTTGCGGAGGCTCCGCAGGCGGGCGACGCATTTGACGCCGTCAGCGACGAGCGCCTTGCAAGAGAGCTTGTTGAGCAGAGAAAGCAGAAGCAGAAAGAGGAGCAGTTCAAGTCCTTTGAAAAGGTCACTCTCGAAAACCTCTTCTCCTCCCTCAAGGAGGGCGAGCTCAAGGAGCTCAACATCATCGTCAAGGCCGATGTCCAGGGCTCGGTCGAGGCTGTTAAGCAGAGCCTTGAAAAGCTCTCGAACGACGAGGTCAGGGTTAAGATTATCCACGGCGGCGTCGGCGCCATAAATGAGTCCGACGTCATGCTTGCAAACGCGTCCAACGCAATAATCGTCGGCTTCAACGTCAGACCCGACCCGGTCGCGGCGCAGAATGCCGAGCGCGACGGAGTTGATATCCGCTGCTACAGAATAATCTATGACTGCATAGACGAGATAGAGGCCGCCATCAAGGGAATGCTTGCTCCGAAGTTCCGCGAGGTTCAGCAGGGCAGAGCGGAGGTTCGCCAGGTGGTCAAGATTTCCTCCGTCGGCAATATCGCCGGCTGCTATGTCCTCAGCGGCAAGGTGACAAGAAACTCGAAAATTCGCGTTGTGCGCGACGGTATTGTTATCACCGAGGATGAGATTTCCTCCCTGCGCCGCTTCAAGGACGATGTCAAGGAGGTTGCGCAGAACTTTGAGTGCGGCATAGGACTTGCAAAGTTCAACGATATTAAGGAGGGCGATATCTTCGAGGCGTTTACTATCGAAGAGTATCGCGACTGATATGGCAGGATACAGAATTGACAGAATATCCGAGGATATAAAAAGAGAGATAGTTGCCGTCATGCGCGAGCTGAAGGATCCGCGCGTGCAGGGCAAGCTGCTCACCGTCGTCAAGGTCGAGGTCAGCTCCGACGCGTCGTTTGCCAAGGTTTTCGTAAGCTCGATGAGCGAAATAGACGACGCCAAGACGGCAGTCAAGGGACTTGACAGCGCCATGGGCTATATCCGCCGCGAGGTCGGACACAGATTGGGCCTGCGCAAGACTCCGGAGCTCAAATTTGTCGCCGACGACTCGATAGAGCACGGCATGAATATCGCCCGTATGCTCGATGACTTGAAGGAAGATGAAGATGCGAATTGACATTGCGCGCGCGGCCGAATTGCTGCGCGAAAACGATGATATACTCGTGCTGTGCCACGCCCATCCGGACGGAGACACGCTCGGCTGCGGCTATGCGCTGATGCATATGCTGCAGTCGCTCGGCAAGCGCTGCCGGCCCGAATGCGCGGACGAGATAGCCCCGAAGTATAGCTTTATGCTCGAGGGGCTTGCCGACTGCGGCGATTTTGAGCCGAAGTTTATAACAGCCGTAGATGTGGCGGATATAAAGCTGCTCTCCGACGCGTCGGCCGAGAAGTACGGCGGCAGGGTTGACCTGTGCATCGATCATCACGGATCGAACACCGAATACGCGAAGGCGTTCTGTGTTGACGCTTCGGCCGCGGCGTGCGCGGAGATGCTTTGCCCGCTCGCAGACGAGCTCGGAGTCGAGATAACCCCCGCGATTGCGAACTGCCTCTACACTGGCATTTCGACCGACACGGGCTGCTTCAAGTTTTCGAACACGACCGCACGCACGCACATATTGGCCGCAAGGCTCATGGAGTGCGGCGCGAATGTGCCCGAGATAAACCGCGTGTTCTTTGAGACGAAGAGCCTGAGCTATGTAAAGCTCGAACGCTTCGCGCTCGACTCGCTCAAGATGTATTTCGGCGGGCAGTGCGCGGTGATAACCGTGACGCAGGAGATGTTTGCAAAAAGCGGCTCGAATGACAGCGAGACGGATGCCATCCCCGGACTTTCGCGCCAGATAGAGGGCGTGAAGGCGGGCGTCACCATAAAAGAGAGCAAGGACGGAACGTTTAAAATTTCCGTGCGCACCCACGCGCCGATAGACGCCTCCGAGATATGCAGACCGCTCGGCGGCGGCGGACACGTCAGAGCCGCGGGCTGCCGAATAAGAGGCAGCCGCGATGAGGCGGAAAAGCTCATTCTCGAGCAGGTCGAAAAGGCGCTCAAGGAGAGCGACAAATAAAAACAGGCCGTGAAAAAGCCGTAATCCGCAGTGTGAGTTGCGAATTACGGCTTTTTCATTTTTCAATATCAAGCTTAGACCCTGCGAGCGACGCCTCCCACGGGTCGTGGGTGATGAGTATGACGGGCTTCGTCTTTGCGAAGTCCTCAACGAGCTTCACTGTCCGCCCGCGCAGCTCGGCGTCGAGGCCTTTAAACGGCTCGTCGAGCAGGAGTATGTCCGCGTCAAACGCCAGCGCCCGCGCCAGCGCCACCCTGCGGCACATTCCGCCGCTGAGCTCGGCGGGCTTTTTGTCGAGTGAGTCCGAAAGCTCAACCTTTTCGAGCAGCTCTTTTGCGCGCTCCTTTGAGCACACGGCGGCGACATTGTCGAGCGCACTGAACCACGGGAGCAGACGGTCGTTTTGAAAGACGACTGCCGATTTTTTGCCCTCAAGCCCGTAAATATTGCCTGAATCGGGCTGTTCGAGTCCGAGAATTATACGCATGAGCGTAGTCTTTCCGCTGCCCGACGCGCCGCATATGGCAAAAATGCCGCTGTCGGGTATTTCCGCGCTTATGTTTTCGAGCACCGAAACGCCGTCAAAAGATTTCGAGATGCTTTGAAGCTTTATCATTTCTCCCACCCCGCAGTCTTTTTTAAGATAAGGCGCAGAATAAATTCGAGCACAACGCTCAAAAGAATGACGACGAGCGTCACCGCGAAGAGCGTCGGGGTCTCGAGATATATTTTTGAGTAGTACAGCTCACTGCCGAGCGCGTGCCGGGGCAGACTCAGCACCTCCGCCGCAACTCCGGCTTTCCATGAGAGCCCGAGCGCGGTCGAGCAGCCGGCGAAGAAATACGGACGGACGCTCGGAAGATAGACCTTGCGGAGCATATCTTTTTTGGAAAAGCGAAAGACGTGCGCCATTTCAAGAAGGTCGCGGTCGCACTCCGCGATTCCGCGGCTGACGTTGCCCCAAAGTATCGGCAGAACCATGAGAAACGCTATGAAAATCGCCACGTTGTCGCGCTTTATCCACACGAGGGCGAGGATAATAAACGACGCGACGGGAGTTGAGCGCACGACGGTCAGCAGCGGCATGAACAGCTCATAGAGCACGCGCGATACGGCGGTGAGCACGCCGAGCACTGAGCCTGCGGCTATGCCGAGCGCACAGCCCGCGACTATCCTCAACAGGGATTGCAGCACGGCGAGCCAAAAGTCACCCTGACGCGCAAGCTCCCAAAGCCGCGCAAGCGTTGCGGCGGGCGAGGGGAGCAGCAGCTCCGACCCGACGGCGCGCGACGCTATGAACCATATCAGTAGCCAGCAAAGCGCCGCCGCGAGCTTCAAGAACGCAGCGGGGACTTTGCCTGTTTTTTTATTTGCCTGTGTAGTAGAAATCATCAGCGGGTACAGCTCCTCCGACCGATTTGGGATCCGCCTTGAAGAGAACGTCAAAATTCGCCTTAGCGGTCTTTGCCATCTCGTCGCCGGTCATATAGACGATGTTGCAGTTGGGGAGAGCCTTTGCGGCTATCTGCGCGTTGGGTACGATGCCCGCGTCGGCTATCATCTGCGCCGCCTTTTCGGTGTTGCCGTTTACGAAATCGACGGATTTTTTATACTCCGCGAGGAACGCCTTGACTGCATTTGGATGAGTCTCGAGGAACTCGGTGCGGACAATAAGGCAGCCCTGCGCGAGCGAGGTCTTTTCGCCCTTTGCGGCGGTCGCCTTCTCCCACTCCTCGGTCAGGTCGAGAGCCTTGCGAACGGAGCTGTTTTTCGCCATGACTGTAGTGACGTTGGGCTCGGGGAGCATGGCGATGTCGATTTTGCCCGTTGCCATGAGCGTTGCAAGCTCGGCGTGGTCGGTGTAGTAGGTTATCTCAACGTCCTTTTTGGGGTCGATTCCGTTTGCCTCGAGGATGTAGTTGAGAACATATTCGGGCGTTGCGCTCTGTCCGGTCGCGCCTATTTTCTTGCCCTTCAAATCGGCAACGCTCTTTATGCTCTCACCGTTTTCGAGTATCGAGAGCACGCCGAGGGTGTTTACGGCTATCATCTTCACCTTTCCGCCGGTCTTTTTATATATCGCGGCGGCGAGATTCAGCGGGCAGGCGGCAATGTCGGCCTCGCCCTTGATGATGAGGGGCGCTATCTCGGTCGCGGCCGAGGCTATCGAGATGTTGTACTGCGCGTTCTTGTCGCTGATGAGCTTGGCCATACCCATGCCCGTCGGGCCCTTGAGAGCCGTGATGTTTATGGGCGTTGTGTCTGCGGGGACGGTTTCTTCGGTTGTCGTTTCGCCGCCGTCGGGCTTTACGGTGCAGGCGGCAAAGCCCAAGACCATGGCAAGGCACAGCAGCAGGGAAAGAATCTTTGTAAATTTCTTCATTGTGAGTCGCTCCTTCGAATTTAGATATATCTGAAACCGGGGTTCGCGCCGCCGCCGAAAGCTGCGCTTTCGGCGCGCCCTTCGGGCGCCGGAGCCGCGAAGCGGCTCGGCGGCGCGGTTGCCTGCGTAGGCGCACTATTCCCGATTTTTGACCGTGATAAAAATTTTTTTGCCTTCGCGGCGGATGTCTCCGCTCGTCTCGAGGCTGTCCAAAGCGCGGTAGAGCGACGCACGGCCGATGTCGAGCCTGCGCGCAAGCTCCGCACAGCTTTGAATGTCAACCTCACCCGCCTGCTCGCGTTCGAGTAGGTAGGAGAGCAGCTTGCTGGCGCTGTCCCCGGCGGTCAGAGCCTCTATCCGGCGCGTCAAAAAGCGTATGCGCGCAGACAGGTAGGCGGCGAAGTCGACGGCGGCTCCGGGCTCGCTCTCGATGAGCTGTGCTATGGCATCTTTTTCAAAGAATACCGCGCTGCATTCGACTCGCGCCGTGACGGTTGTCGCGGGGGAGGGCTCGTCCGAAAAGAGAGTCACCGCGCCGAAGATGTCGCCCGGCACGAGCGTGCTTATGACCGCCCGCCCCTTGTTGACCGCCGCGCTCCCCGTGAGTATCATGCCCATCGTGCGCCCGCCGCGCTCGGGGGAGAGCAGCTCGTCCCCTCTGCGGAAAGTCCTCATCTGAGCGCCGTCTACAAGCTCCTCGAGCCTGCTTTCGTTGACGCTTTGAAATATTCGGTTGTTTTTGAGCATCGAAGCACATTCTTGCGCCGTCATCAAATCACCTTAACTGTATCATTTGGTACACTTTTATTATAGCTGCCGCCGATACTGTTGTCAATAGCATTTGCACCCGCGCCTTGAAAAAATCGCTGATTAATGTTATACTTTCAGTGGGAATAAAATACGGAGGCGAAGTATGGCAAGCAACTTTTTTGCAATGATATCGAGGCTCAAGTATATCGACCGCTGGGCGCTTATGCGCAACACGCATGAGGAAAATTTGAGCGAGCACTGCATGGAGACCGCGTGCATCGCCCACGCTCTTGCGGTTATAGGTAACAGGCGGTTCGGGAAGTATTACAACGCCGAGCGTGCCGCGCTGCTCGGGCTGTATCATGATGCGCCCGAGACGCTGACGGGAGATATGCCCACGCCCGTCAAGTATTACAGCCCGCGTATCCGCGAGGCATATGCGCAGGTTGAGCAGAGCGCGTGCGAGCATCTGGTTTCCATGCTCCCGGAGGATCTGCGCCGTGACTTTGCGCCGTTCTTTTTTAAGAGCGAGGAGGATGAGGAGCTGTGGAAGCTCGTCAAGGCGGCGGACAAAATCTGTGCATATATAAAATGTATTGACGAGAAGAAAGCGGGCAACACGGAATTCGACCGCGCCGCCGAGTCAACTCTCGAGGCCGTGAACGCGCTCGGGCTGCCGGAGGCGGAGGAGTTTATGAGAGAATTTTTGGGCGGATATAAGCTGACTCTTGATGAGATAAAGGAATAATAGTTGGAGCATTTTCCACAAATGAATCTTGACTTTTTTGTAACATTTCCCCAAACAATTGTAAATTTACCGTAAATCTTGACTATGAGCCGGCTCTTTGATATAATAACGGAAGAATGCCGTGCAAAAAAATAATCACGGTATTGAAAAACCAGATAAAACTTTCTTTAGGAGGAAAGAAAATGAAGAGAATTTTAGCACTGCTTCTTGTCGTTGCTACCATTTTCGCATTTGCGGCCTGCAAGAAGACCGACAAAGAAAATAACGGAAAAACGACAGGCGGCGACACGGACGCTATTGCGGACGTCATCACAGACGGTTCGTCGGACAGCTCCGAGAGCGAGTTTTCGTCGGACGGCACTCTTGCCAACAACAAGAAGCCCGGCACAAGACCTACCGGCAAGAAGACAAACCTCGGCACAAACACCACCGTAAAGCCCAGCCAGACCAACAAGCCCGAGAACAGACCGACTAAGCATAAGTACACTATAGTTGTCGAGAAGAAGAATTCTAAGGGCATGGCGGAAGTCATCGTTGTTGACGGTACCCGTTACGATCTTAAGAACGGCAACGATGTTGCGGCTCTTAAGAAGAGAGTTGAAGATGAGAAAGCGAACGACCTTCTCGGTCAGCTTTACGATGTCGATCCCACTATCACCGTTCAGCTCGGCCTGAATGCACTTGATGAGGGCTCCGTGCTCTCCTATAAGTATGATCCCGAGGGTGAGTACTTCTATGTTGACGATATCAACTCCTGGCAGCAGCAGTTCGGCTTCAACCCGCTGTATGACTTCGGCGCCGGCTTCACTGTCATGTATTACGATACAGTCAGAATCAAGTTCAGCTACGGTACAGATGAAAAGGGCAGAAGCAAAGACTATATGCTTCAGCTTTGGAAGGGTCAGTACGGCCTTATGTTCATCGGTTCCGAGATAGGCTTCTACGAGAAGAACAAAGATAAGCCCGCTTCCAACAGCAATGCGCTTGATCACTATGAGTGCGCCACCGATCACCTTCTTCCCATGGAGATGGTTTGCTATCGCTATGATGCTAACGGCAAGCTCAATCCGCTCTTCAAGAGCAAGTATGCTCGCCACTGGTGGTCGACCGGCTTCGTACCCGGCGTTCTCAAGAACTTCCTCAACCGCTCCGAGCTCGTTGTTGAAGCGAGAATAACCTTTGACGACGATGCTATGGCCAAGGTAGTCGGCGATGCGTTCAAGGCTAACAAGTTCAAGGAGATAAGCCCCTCTCAGCATGACATTAATAAGCCCGACACTTACTATGTCAGCGGCAGCGATGTTATTTTCACATGGAGAATGATACAGCATCCCAAGAAGGTTGATATCCTCAAGAATACAACCAGAACAACAACGCCTCCTTCGACTACTGCGGCTCATGCTGCAACAACCACCGCGGCAAACGCCGAATCCTAAATCGCGGATGTTTCCCGAAAGAGATATCGTTTATAACTAATTACAAATTCTTAAAAATCTATTAATATGCTTGACAAAATCGGAAAGCATGGTATAATCTGAAAGTGTAATGATATTTCTTCAATTTCATTGCCATTAAGTCTTAGCGGACTTAAAAATTATTAAAAACAGAAAGGGTTGTAGAAAAATGAAGAAAATCGTAAGTCTTCTCCTTGCGCTCGTCATGGTTCTCTCCCTCGGCGTTGCTGCTTTCGCAGCTCCTGCCGCAGGCGCTGACGACACCACAAAGGCTGAGGAAACTCCTTGGGTTACAGTCGACCAGATCCTCCAGTGGGTTAAGGATACCATTATCCCCAACCTCAACATGGATCTCATGAAGGAAGTCATCAAGCAGACTAAGGCTACCATCGACAATATCGTTGAGCTGCTCAAGCCCCTCTTCGATAAGAACAAGAACCCCGATCTCCCCAGCGAGAATGATTTTGCTGAGCTTCCCGCAAAGATGATGAATACGTTTATCGATCTCCTTGCTAAGGCATTCAAGACCGACAGACAGACCATCATCGACAAGCTCCTTGAGATCCCGCTGGTAAAGAAGATCATGGGTTGGTACGGCTATAAGCCCCCCGTTGCTCCTTCCACCACCGAGGCTCCTTCTACCACTGAGGCTCCCGCTCCGACTGAGGTTCCCAACACCGGCGCTGCTGCTGCTGTTGCTGCTGTTGCTTCTCTCTCCGTCGCTGCTGCCGCTGCTTACGTTTCCAAGAAGAAGGCTGCTTAAGTAGTTCGGTAACTTAACGGTAATTGAACAAACGAAAGTCCGGACGGTCTTGTGACCGCCCGGATTTTTTATGCCCGTTTTATTCCGTAAATACGCTCTCTATCCTTTTTTCGCACCCCGCCGGCGAATAGACCCACGAATCTAAATGCCGGCTGTCCGTGAAATATCTTATCGGCGCGGGCGGATAATCCGCGCTGAACGAATCGACTATGACGAGCTTTATCTTCATGCGCTGCGGCAGAATGCTCTTTATATACACGCTCGCGTGGTCGCCGTCTTTAACTCCCTCGCAGTATTCCGCAAGCCCCGCAAGGTTCGGCGTCAGCTCGACAAAGACGCCGTATTTCTCAACGGAGCGGACTATCCCCGGAACGGTTTCGCCCGCCCTGAACGCGGCGGAGTTTTCCTCCCAGGTGCCCAACAGCTCGCGGTGCGAGAGCGTGAGACGCCCCAACTCGTCGCAGCTTTTGACTATGGCGCGGATGTTCTGCCCCGTAAAAAACCGTGCGTTCGGATGCGGTATGCGCGACACGGAGATGCTGTCAATGGGCAGCAGCGCGCTTATCCCCGCGCCGATGTCGCAGAATGCGCCGAAGGGCTCCATGTGCGTCACGCACGCATCTATAACGTCGCCGCAGACGAGCGACGACAGATACTCCCGCCTGCAGTCCTCCTGAACGCTTCGGCGGCTCAGCAGGGCATATGTTTCCCCGTTTTTGTCCGCGTCGAATCCGATTATGCGGAAAATCACAGCCTTGTTCACCCGCGAGATGAGCGCGATATCTCGCACGCTCCCGTCCTCGATTCCGAGCGCACCCTCATTCTTCGGGATAATGCCGCGCATACAGCCGAGGTCAACGTGCAGGTTGTGCTCGCCGTCGCAAAGCACGGCTCTGCCCTCGAGCGGAGTCCCGCTTTTATATGCCTCGCGCAGCAGCGTGGGCGAGCTTAATATTCGGGCGTTCTGCGCTGTCGGCAGCAGTGTTCCCTCGGGTTTGAAGCAGGTCATTGTCTGTTCAGTCCTTTCGCGGCGCGGCCGCACTGCGCGGCAAGCCGATCATTTTGAAAATCTGCGGAAATTCATGCCCGCAGTGTACAAAATACGAAAAAAATGTTATAATAATCTACAGCTCGGCAAAGGAGGAAGAACGATGGATGTCAGAGTGGGCGACAAGCTCATCATGAAGAAGAATCACCCGTGCGGAAGCAACGAATTCGAGGTGCTTCGCATCGGCATGGATTTTCGCATCCGCTGTCTCGGCTGCGGCCGCGAGGTCATGGTTCCGCGCGTCAAGGCGGAGAAAAACATCAAGCGCATCGAGCGCGCCGAGAAGGATTAGCATATTTTTTCTTTGAGCCGCAGGGCGGTCAGTAAATAGTTTTTACACTTGGAGGAAAATATGCTTGAAAAACTTAAAAAGGTTGAAGAAAAGTTTGAATTTATAAGCGCGGAGCTCTGCAAAAGCGAGGTCGTCTCCGATATGGAGCTGTACAAAAAATATATGCAGGAGCTCAAGCACTTATCACCCATAGTTGAAAAATACCGCGAGCACAAGGCGGCTCTGCAAAACGCAGAAGAAGCAAAAGCTCTGCTCGACGAGAGCGGCGCCGACGCCGAATTAAAGGAGCTTGCACGCACGGAGCTTGAAGAAGCAAAGGAGAATATCGAGCGCACCCGGCAGGAGCTTAAAGTCATGCTTCTCCCGCGCGACCCGAACGACGACCGCAACGTCATAGTCGAGATACGCGGCGGCGCGGGCGGCGAGGAGGCTGCACTTTTTGCGGGCGTGCTGTTCAGAATGTACTCGATGTACGGCGACACAAAGGGCTTCAAAACCGAAGTCCTCAGCGCTAACGCCACCGAGCTCGGCGGCTACAAAGAAATAAGCTTCATGATAAGCGGCGAGGGCGCATATTCGCGCCTGAAATTCGAGAGCGGAGTTCACCGCGTCCAGCGCGTGCCCGAGACCGAGAACATGGGACGCATCCATACATCGACAGTAACCGTCGCCGTCCTGCCCGAGGCGCAGGAGGTCGATGTTGAAATAAATCCGTCCGACCTGCAGATAGACACTTTTCGCTCGAGCGGCGCAGGCGGTCAGCACGTCAACAAGACGGAATCCGCCATTCGCATAACTCATATCCCGACCGGCACCGTCGTTGAGTGCCAGGACGAGAGAAGCCAATACAAAAACAAGGACAGGGCGATGAAGATACTGCGCTCGAGGATACTCGAAGCGGAGCGCAGAAAGCAGAGCGAGGCCATAGCGGGCGAGCGCCGCGCACAGGTTGGCACGGGCGACCGAAGCGAGCGTATCAGGACATACAACTACCCGCAGGGGCGCGTCACCGATCACCGCATCGGGCTGACGCTCTACCGCCTTGAGGCGATACTCAACGGCGATTTGGATGAGCTGATAGATGCGCTCATTACGGCGGACACCGCCGAGCGCCTCAAATCGACCGACGACTAAACGAAAGAAGAATCTCAATGATAACAAAGCTGATAACCGAAAAAGACGGCGAGCAGGGTCTTGACGAGGCAGCGCGTCTGCTCAAAGCGGGCGAGCTTGTCGCCATACCCACGGAGACTGTCTACGGTCTTGCGGCGAACGCGCTCGACGGAAACGCCGTTAAAAATATTTTTGCCGCCAAGGGTCGCCCGCAGGACAATCCGCTGATAGTGCATATTGCAGAGACGGATGACATACTGAGGCTCGTCAAAAATTTCGATGAGCGCGCCCGCGCGCTCGCCGAGGCATATTGGCCCGGGCCTCTGACGATGATACTGCCTAAGAGCGATATTATCCCCGACGAGGTCTGCGCCGGGCTTGATACGGTGGCGGTAAGAATGCCGTCGCACCCTATAGCGCACGAGATAATCAAAAAATGCGGCTTCCCGCTTGCGGCGCCGAGCGCCAACACATCGGGCAAGCCGAGCCCCACCACCGCCGCGCACGTTATGAACGACATGGACGGAAAAATAGCCGCGGTAGTCGACGGCGGCAGCTGCTCCGTGGGCGTGGAATCGACTGTCGTCACCCTTGCCTGCCCTGTTCCGCGCGTCCTGCGCCCGGGCGGGATAACTCCCGACCAGCTCCGCTCGGTGCTCGGCGAGGTCGAGATAGATAAGGCCGTTTTCAAGGCGCTTGAGAACGGCGAAAAGGTTCTCTCGCCCGGTATGAAATATAAGCATTATTCGCCCAACGCCCATGTGGTGATAGTCAAGGGTGATTTCGATAAGTTTGCGTCGCTCGTCGCAGAGCCGCGCAGCGAGAAAACCTGCGCCGTCTGCTTTGACGGCGAGGAGGATCAGCTCTCCGTCCCCGCATATCCCTACGGTCACGCGGACAGCCCCGAGGAGCAGGCGCGTGAGCTATTCGATGTGCTGAGGCATGTTGACGATGAAAAAATGGAGCTTGCATTCGTCCGTTTCCCGTCGCTTGACGGCGTGGGAATGGCTGTCTATAACCGCCTGCTCAGAGCGGCGGGCTTTGAGGTGATCGAGCTGTGAGCATTTTTGTTGCCGGACTTACGGGTCAGACGGGTTCGGGAAAAAGCACCGTTGCCGATATCTTCCGCGCGCACGGAGTCTGCGTTATCGACTGCGACAGGCTCTCGCGCGAGACTGTCGAGCCGGGTTCGCCCGTGCTCGCCGATATCGCACGCCTTTTCGGCGAGGATTTGATACTCCCCGACGGCACGCTTGACCGCCGCGGACTTGCAGGGCGAGCCTTTGCGAGCGCTGAAAAGACGGAGCTGCTAAACTCCGTGACCCATCCTGCGATAACCGCGCTTGCGCGAAAACGTGTAGCCGAGGCGGAGAAAAACGGGTACGAAATAGCCCTGCTTGATGCACCCGTGCTCTTTTCGAGCGAGCTTCTCGGCGATTGCCGCGCCGTCATATGCGTCTGCGCACCGAGAGATCAGCGTATGGCAAGGCTGCTGAGCCGCGACGGAATCGATTTAGCCGAAATAGAAAGAAGAATGTCAGCTCAGCCCGATGAGAAATATTACAGGGACAATTCAGATATAATAATAGAGAATCCCGACGGCTGCGACCCGACGGAGCAGTGCGTAAGAGCGCTGGAAATCCTGAAAAGCGGGGGCGGAAAATGAAAAAACGGGCGGGATATAAGCTTATAGCCCTGCTGCTGTGCTTCGTGACGGCGGTGTGCTTTATAACCGCGGCGCTGACGGTCGGCGCGATAAGATACGCCTATCCCGTTAAATATGAGGCTTGGGTCGAAAAATACGCGGCGCAGTACGGAGTCCCGAAAACGCTTTTGCTCGCGGTCATAAAGACCGAGAGCTCGTTTAATCCAAAAGCCGAATCCTCGGCGGGCGCGCTGGGACTTACACAGATAACGCCCGAAACCTTTCACTGGCTGCAGACAAAGACGGGTGAAGCCCTGAGTGACAATGCGCTCTGTGACCCGGAGACCTCGATAAGATACGGTGCGCTTTTCCTCGGGCTGCTGCTCGACGAGTTCAAGGCGGAGGAGACAGCCGTTGCCGCATATCACGCCGGGCGCGGCAGGGTCAACTCATGGCTCAAGGACAAAAATATATCACCCGACGGCGTGAATCTTCGGGATATCCCGATACCCGAAACAGCTCACTATGTGCGCAAGGTAATGCGCGCCGTGAATATATATAATTCTTTTTACAAATCAAGATAGGAGGAATATAAAATGAAGGACGAAAAAAATCCGGCGCAGGAGCTCAAGGAAAAGCTGTTTGCTCAGCCCAAGCACGCCGCGCTGAGAATGAGCGATGAGGAAATTGCCTCGGCGTTTGAGTGGTGCGAGGGCTACAAAAGCTTCCTCGACGAGAACAGGACCGAGCGCGAGATAACCGCGTTTTCGCAGAAGCTTGCCGAGTCGCGCGGCTTCGAGAAGTTCGATTCGTCGAAAAAATATTCGGCGGGCGACAAGGTCTGGTTCAATGTCAAGGAGAAGGCGATTATACTCGCCGTTTTCGGCACGCGTCCGCTGAGCGACGGCGTTAAAATCGCGGCGGCGCACATCGATTCTCCCCGCCTCGATGTCAAGCCCAATCCCCTGTATGAGGACTGCGAAATAGCGCTCTTAAAGACGCACTATTACGGCGGCATAAAGAAATATCAGTGGCCGACCGTTCCGCTTTCGCTCCACGGCGTTATTGTCAAGGCGGACGGCGAGAAGCTGACGGTATCAATCGGCGACAGAGACGGCGAGCCGCAGTTCGTCATAACCGACCTGCTCCCGCATCTTGACAGCACCATGGGTGAGCGCAAGGCCTCCCAGGTCATAAAGGGCGAGGAACTCAACATTCTCGTCGGCAGCCTGCCCTTCAGAAGCGACGAGGGCAGCGACCTCGTGAAGCTCAATATCATGAAGCTTCTCAACGAAAAATACGGAATCACGGAGTCGGATTTCCTCTCCGCGGAGCTTGAACTCGTGCCCGCGGCGAGAGTCTCGGATATCGGCTTTGACCGCAGCCTTATCGGCGGCTACGGCCACGACGACAGGGTCTGCGCTTATCCCGCGCTCATGGCGGCTCTCGACTGCCCGACCCCGAGCTACACGACCGTCACCGTGCTGACCGACAAGGAGGAGATAGGCTCCGTCGGCAATACAGGCCTTTCCTCCGCATATCTTCAGTTCTTTGTTGAGGATCTCGCAAAGACTCAGGGACTCGAGGGCAGAGATGTTCTCAGAGCTTCCGAGTGCCTCTCGGCGGATGTCAATGCGGGAGTCGATCCCACATTCCAGTCCGTCCACGACAAGCTCAACGCCTCGTTCATAAACAGGGGAATCGTTGTCACCAAGTATACCGGCGCGCGCGGCAAGTCCGACACCTCGGATGCCAACGCCGAATTCGTCGGCAAGCTCAGAAAGCTCTTTGATGAGAATGATATCGTCTGGCAGATAGGCGAGCTCGGCAAGGTCGACGAGGGCGGCGGCGGAACGGTTGCCAAGTATGTCGCACATCTCGGCGTAGACGTTGTCGATGTCGGTGTGCCCGTGCTCTCCATGCACGCGCCGTTCGAGCAGATAGCGAAGCTCGATATCTATATGGCTTACAAGGCATTCTGCGTATTCTACAACCAGAAATAAGAAAATCTCCCCTGTCCTTTGCGGACGGGGGAGAAGTGCTTTATCTGCTTTTCGGGTACGGTGCAAACTCGTCGGTTCTGCCGAGGAGCCAGTCAACGCTCGTGTGAAATATATCGGCTATTTTGCAGAGGGTCTCCGGTGTCATGGAGTTGATGCCGTTTTCGTATGCGGCGTAAGTCCGTCGGTTTATATACAGCATATCGGCTATTTGCTGCTGGGTCAGATCGTTGTCCTCGCGAAGATTTCGTATTCTCGGGTACTTCAATTAAACCACCTCAAACTGATTATAAATGCCATAAATTCTGCCATTGACTTTTGGCAGGATTTATGGCATAATGTAATTGATATAAAAATATATTAGGTCGCAAATGCGCTTAAATTTTCGCAATACGGGGCACGAACAGGCGCTGAAAGTATTACAGATTATACCCGCAAATTTTCTGTATATGAGATAAACGACGAAAAAAACGACGGACAGCCGAAAAAAACATTTCACTGTACAATAAAATGTCCAGTGAAAAATTATAGGTTGACAAATTGAAACATATCGGCTATTATTTAACTGCAAACGAAAAAGCCCGGATAAAGACGACAACCACGAAACTCCTATATATAACACGAAGCGGCGGCAGAATAAACTCTGTCGCCGCTTCGTGTTGAAAGCCGGTGCCGTTGCATGAAAAAAATTCTATGAGTAGAGCAGTGCTGTGTGTGCTTGATGAATTGAATTTGTGGAGCAAATAATAAACTCCTGCCGCAAATGTTAACAGTGGGCAGGAGTTTTTGTCATTTGGATAATGTTTTAAAGTAAGCTCTGCGCTTACCGTTTTATTCCGAGTATCTTTTTCATATCGCGCATATGCGGCGCAAAGTCGATATTTTTTATCAGATGCGCGTCCGCGCCCATGTTGAAGCACGAGCCCGTTTCTCTGCCGATATTCCACATTCTGCGGCTGAACTCCGGATCGCCGTAGATATTGCCGATATTGAGCTCCCATGCGACCTCGTGCTCTTTTGCAAGAGTCATGATGTCGCCCAGCTCGTTGTCGGTTATTGCCCTGCTCGCAAGCGTTTTGTCCTCAAGAGCGCGGACATAGCCGGCGGTCAGCGGATGAGCTATGCAGTCGGCCTTGCCGCTTATTATGAGCGAGGTGACATTCTCAAGCGCGTGCCGAGCATAGCCGCGGGGAGTCCTTTCTTTCGCCTGTTCCCAAAAATCAAGGTGATAGTGATTGCAGGAATAGAGCTTGTAATCAAGCGTACTTCTGAAGGCATCGCCCTCAAGGGTCTTGCCTATGCCGTAGCCCGAGAGCTCCATTCCGTAGAGCACCTTGCACGGCTCGCCGATTTTTTTGCCCTGCTCCCTGAGTGTCTCCAGTCTGCGCAGAGCCTCTGCGTCGTTGATATCATCGTTGTAGTGGTCGGTCAGGGCTATTGTTCTGTAGCCTATGCGCGTAGCCTCGGCGAAAATATTTTCCACTGTCATCTCCGGCTTTGCGCAGCGCGAAAAAGCGGTGTGTATATGCAGATTGTCGCGGGCGAGCTCGTCGAGGTCAAAACACGGTGCGTGGATATACATAATATATATTATCCCTCCGTCGCGCTCTCGCTCTCGGTCTCGGAGGGAGCCTCCGAGGAAGTCTCCGCCTGAGTCTCCTCGGGGAGAGTTGTCTCGGGTGCGGTAGTCTTGGGCGCGGTAGTCGAAGCCGTCTCGGGCGCGTCGGTATTCTGCATGGCGCTGATAAAATATCCGTCATCGCTGACACGCAGAGTCACCTTGAGATACTTACTCGGCGCGGGCTCGACATAGTCGCCCCTGGCATCCTGCTCCCAGCCGTCGCCGCTTATGCAGGCGACTGTCAGGATTATTGAATCGCCCTTCTTCTGCTGCGACAAAACGCGCGGAATAAAGGTCGGCATAACACCTGTAAGCGGGACGATATAGGCCTGCTTCGCTTCGTCGTAGGTGAAGGTATAGGTTCCGCCGTCAACCGTGCAGTGGACGGGCTTGACATCCGTGCCGAAGAGCTTTGCGAACTGCTTTTCGACATCCTTCTGCGGAACTATAACACCGGAGACGTCGCCCTCGGCATACTCGAACTGATCTATATCGATGTTGCTTTTCATCAGCGACCAGATAGACGCGTCTATAAGCTGGCTCATCTTCGCGCCGCTGACATCGTCAAACGGGTCAGGGTCGTTCATTATGACGGGTGCGAGAAACTGCTCGTATTTCTCGAACTTGTCGCTGTTGTCCGTAAGGCTGCCTATCCCGCGCACGGCGAAAACAATTACCGTAACAAGGCCGATAACGGCGAGGATAACTGTCACTACGCCGAGCGGAAACGCCCATTTTTTCTTTTCTTTTGCAGCTGTGTTGGTGCTCATGGATTTAATTCCTCCTTCAGCGTATCTGACCCGAGCCATAGACAATATACTTTTCGCTCGTCAGATTATTCAGTCCCAGCGGTCCTCTCGCGTGGAGCTTCTGGGTGGATATGCCGATTTCCGCGCCGAAGCCGAACTCACCGCCGTCGGTGAAGCGGGTCGACGCATTGACATAGACCGCCGCCGAATCGACTTCGTTTAAGAACTTCTGCGCATTGAGGTAGTCATCGGTGACAATGCTCTCGCTGTGGCCTGTGCTGTATTTTGCGATATGAGCTATCGCCTCATCGATATTATCTACCGTTTTTATGCTTATTTTATAGTCGAGGTATTCTTTTCCCCAGTCCTCTTCCGTTGCTGGCTTTGCAAAATCGAGGACGGAGCAAACTACCTCGTCGCCGAAAATCTCGACATTCTTCTCTTTGAGCCTGCCGGCCACGGCGACTATAGCCTCCTCGGCTGCCGCCTTGTGGATAAGCACGCTCTCGCAGGCGTTGCAGACGGACGGGCGCGAGGTCTTGGCGTTGAAAACTATCTCCGCCGCCATATCTATATTGGCAAATTCGTCGATATATATGTGGCAGTTGCCGGAGCCCGTCTCAATAACCGGGACTGTCGAGTTCTCGACTACGCTTCTGATAAGTCCCGCTCCGCCGCGCGGAATAAGCACATCGACAAGACCGTTCATCTTCATCAGCTCGGTCGCGCTCTCACGCGAGGTATCCTCGATAAGATTCACGGAGTCTGCGGGTATGCCCGCCTTCTCTATCGCAGAGCGCATGATATTTGCGACTGCCTTGTTTGAGTTTATCGCCTCTTTGCCGCCGCGCAGTATGACCGCGTTGCCAGCCTTGAGGCAGAGAGCCGCCGCATCCGAGGTGACGTTGGGTCTGGCCTCATATATTATGCCGATAACGCCGAGCGGCACCGTAACTTTTTCTATTCTCAGCCCGTTGGGTCTTGTGGCACCCGAGAGCACTCTGCCCAAGGGGTCTGGCATCGCCGCAACGTCGTCAACGCCCTTTGCCATGCCCTCTATGCGCTCCGCCGAGAGGGTCAGGCGGTCGATCATCGACTCGGCCATGCCGTTTTCGCGCGCCGCCGCTATGTCGGCGCGGTTCGCCTCCAGTATGCTCTGCGCATTTTCGCGCAGCGCGGCCGAAATAGCCTTTAACGCTTCTTCGCGCTTTGTTCCTCCGGCGCGGGCGAGCTCCCTCTGAGCCGTCTTTGCGCCTTGGGCTATTGATAAAACAGTTCCTGCGCCCATTGTGTGCGCTCCTTCCGTTAAGCTTTCGCCTTGAAATAGGTTCCTATCTGCCTGCCGTCGAGCAGCCTGTATATATCCTCGGGCTGCGCGCCGTTCATAACCACGGTGTCTATTCCCGCGTCCATAGCTATCTGCGCGGCGTGGAGCTTCGTCACCATTCCGCCCGTTCCGCGGGTGCTGCCCTTTGTTCCGGCTATCGACATGAGCTCGTCGGTTATCTCCTCGACAACGGGGATGAGATACGCGCTCTCGTCCTCGCGCGGGTTGCCGGAATAGAGGCCGTCAATGTCGCTGAGAATTATCAGCGCGTCGGCGTTGACAAGCTTTGCGACCATGGCAGACAGGGTATCATTGTCGCCGAAAACTATTTCTTCGACGGCGATACTGTCGTTTTCGTTGATGACCGGGATAGCGCCGAACTCGAAGAGCTTCTCAAAGGAGTTCGAGAGATTTGCCCTGCGCTCCCCGTTTTCAAAGTCGCTGCGGGTTATGAGCAGCTGACCTATCGTGTTGCCGTATTCCGAGAAGAGCTTGTCGTACATAAACATCAGCTCGCACTGGCCGACGGTTGCGACCGCCTGGCGGCTCGGGATATCGCCCGGTCTTTCGGAAAGTCCGAGCTTGCCGACTCCGACTGCTATCGCCGCCGAGGTGACGAGCGCGACCTCCGTGCCGGAATTTCTCAAATCGGATATAACCTGCGCAAGCTTATCCATACGCCTGAGATTGACTTTTCCGGTATCGTATGTAAGCGTGGAGGTTCCGACCTTCACGACTATTCTGTGTGCATCCTTTATTCCCTTCATTACAGTTTGCCTCTCACAAATGAATTATACTAAATTATATCATTATTTTCCTGCGCTGACAACCTTATTATAAAACTTCGTCCCCGCCGTTTTGCCGACCGCGCAGATACAGGCGTCGGAGAGGGACGAGAACGAGCGCGCAAGGGTGCGTATTTCGTCTATGCCGACATTTCTTATTTTTTCTTCAAGCTCTTTTTCGCTTATCGCGCCGCCGAGCAGCAGCTCGCCCGTGCCGTAGCGCGACGCGCGGACGGAATTCGACTCGAGGGACATAATGAGCCCCGAGAGATAGTGGCTGCGCGCAAGGTCAAGCTCATTTTCCGTCACCGTGTCGGGGAACTCGCGCAGAACCTCCGCCGCCGCCAAAACCGCTTTTTTCTCCGACTCGCGCGACACGCCCATGGTAACGGCGAACACGCCCGCGCTCAAAAACGACATCGCACCGGCATCGACCGAATAGACAAGTCCCTGCTCTTCGCGCAGGCGACGAAAGAGCCGCGACGACGCCGAGCCGCCGAGCATTGAGGCTATCAGCTGGCAGGCAAAGCGGCTGTCCGACTCTAAGGACGGAGCCGAAAAGCCTATTGCTATCTGATTCTGCTCGGTCTTTTTGTCAAAGATATGCACTCCCGTGCAAAACTCCGCCTTAGAAAGCGGCGGCAACTCATCTGCGCTTGCGGGCGAGCCGAAGAAGCGCTTGCAGAGCGATATTATCTTCTCCCTGTCGAAGCTTCCGCAGAAGCAGGCGACCGTAGACGAGGGGGAATAAAATTTTTTCATATGCTCTCTTAGCATATCGGGAGTCATCGCGTTGACGGATTCCCGAGTGCCGAGAACGTTCTTGCCGAGCTTTTGCTCGGGGAACGCCACGAGATAGAAAAGATCCGCGCAGAGATCCGCGGGGTTCGACTCATACATGGCTATCTCCTCGCATATGACGCTCTTTTCAAGCTCCAAATCGTCCTCGTCAAGGCGGGGCGAGGTCACCATATCGGCTATCATCTCGAACGCCTCGGGCGCGTCGGACGCGAGAACGCGGGTATAAAAGCAGGTGCACTCCTTGTCGGTATAGGCGTTTAACTCGCCGCCCATCCTGTCGGATATCGAGGCGATATCCTCCGAGGAATATCGGGCGCTGCCCTTGAACACCATATGCTCGATGAAGTGGGATATCCCCTGCGTGCCGTCGCTCTCGAAGCATGAGCCGCTCCCGACCCAAACGCCCATGGAGCAGCTCTTCGCCCTGCCGTCCTCGCTCAGAAGCAGTCGAAAGCCGTTTTCAAATGTTATCTTTTCATATTCGGGCATAAGTAAAACCTCGTAAGCTGAAGATAGATTATATTATACTATTTTTATATGATTTTTTCAACTTGCGCAGACGGCAAAAAACACCGCAATCCGTTAGACAGGTGTTCGTAAAACAGGTTTAGACCGAAATTACGAAATGAGCATCTGTCAGGCGGGATTGGCAACGGAATAACGGGTATCTGGTGAAAGCCGGATACCCGTTATTTTTTTGCCGTCACGAAAAGCAATGGATTTATTCACAGCTTTCAGGTATAATTGCCTTAAATCAATCCTATCCCATCCATTCTGAGATTTTTTCAAAAAATCTCAAAAAAGTTTGAAAGTATTGGAACAATTCGGCCCTTCTCATGCCATATATAGTAGAGGGCTGAATACAAACGCGATTGGAGGTGACGCTGATGGACAAGCAGACAGGCCCAAACGGTTTTCTTGTGGTGCTGCCCGGTGAAATCATCGAGATACCACAGGACAGCAATAAATCATGGCTGACGCTGTTTTACAGTCTGCCGCGCGAGCTTGCGGAGAAGTGGAAGCCCGCCTATGAGCTGCCCCGCTGCCCATATGAGGTGCTGCGGACGGACAAGTATGACCACATCGTATGTGACGATATGTTCAAGCTGCTTGTGTGGGACTGCTACGCATGGTGCGCATGGCAATTCTTTCAAGTGAAAGACCGCAAAGGCAATTACCGCGATATTCCCGGCAACTGGAATCAGTACGCAGGATATTTCCCTTTGTGGCGGCTATCGTACAGTATCATCCCCTACGTCCGCATGAAATTTGAGCAGAACGGATTGGGTTTCCAGAACCTATACAATGTCCCGCAGGGCGCGGAAGTGCCGTGGCTGACCTATCAGCAGTTCGGTAATCTGATTGGCAATGTCACCGATATGATTGTTGCGGAACAGAAATGGCAGCCGATGATCGACGCGATCTGGGAAAACCGCACCGTAGAGGACTACGAAACCACCGGCAGCACCGTCAAGACCGATTTCATGCGGAAGTGGCATCACAGCCGCTCCGGCAAGCCGATTTCTCTTGACGAGATGATGGAGAATGAGGACTGCGGTATTTTCGAGGTGGCTGATCCGCGCGGCGAATTTGAGCAGAAGGTCATTTCTGAAATACAGGTTGAGTCCTTTTCCGAGCAGAATATCACAGAGAAAGATCGAGAGATATTGAAGCTGCGAATGGAGGGTTACACCGAACAGGAGATCGCGGACAAGGTTGGCTACAAGACCGCCAGCGCAGTCCATAAGCGGATCGCCAAAATTGCAGGAGCTTATGAGGATTATGTGACAGCGGAGTATCAGAAGTATTTGGACAAGTAAACAGACGCAGAAGCGGCAGCAGTTACCGAAATGGTAGCTGCTGCTTTTTCATGCGGGAAAGGAGATTTTATGAGCAGAGAACCGTTTGAAGCCATGCCCGATGTGATGGACGCAAAGCAGCTTGCCGAAGCGTTACAGATTTCCAAAGCGGGGGCATATAACCTTTTGAGCAGCCCGGATTTTCCAACCTTACGGATCGGCGGGCGCAAATTGGTGATGAAAAATGAGCTGGTGGAGTGGCTGAAAAGCCACACGAACAGAACACCACGAAAATGCAGTCAAGAGCTGGAAAAGTGGCAAATCAGTCGGTAGGACAAAGTGAAATGTACCCCGCATCGTTTTGGGCGTTTCCATCAAAAAATCGCAGCACTTTTCCAATTCAAGAGCTGAGAAAAAATCGTGAAGATCAGGAGGTTTTATGAGAACAGGGCTTACCAAAAAGCAAAAGACAACGGTGATCTATTTTGACGAGTATGGCGGTATGATCGAGGTGCAGACCCACAACACCGATCTCAAAAAGCGGCTGGCAGCATTTGCGGCAAAGCACCCGCAATGCTGCCGCCAGACCGACGATGACGAGCAAGGCGGTCTGACCTTTGAGATTGAGAAAGGGCGGTTGAGCTTTCGGCTGACCGCGCCGTATAGTGAGGAACGGCGCAGGGCGGCAAGTGAGCGAGCACAAGCAGGTGGAATAAATAGCAAAGTAAAGAAGTCAGTGTAATCATTGCATTGATTTATTCACGTTTGCGTGATATACTATAAATGATATTTTATATGGTGGAGGTAAGTTGATGGCGGTATGCTATGACAAATTATTTCATAGAATGATAGACAAACGCATTACAAATGCTCAACTTATGTCGATGGCGGGGTTCAGTCCCAATATAATTACTCGTTTGAAGAGAAATGAGTACATTTCTTTGGAAAGTATTGAAAAAATTTGTAAGGCTATAAATTGCAGCGTTGATGACATTTTAGAATTTGACCCAGCAGTATCAAAATCTATGGAGGCGCATAAATGATGAGAAGTTTTAGAGAGTACCAACCCAATGAACGCCGAAATTATATTACATTATCAACAGGTGAATACTATCCAGATATATTAGTTGATGCGTGCAAACTGTATTCTCCCGTTTTAACAATTTTTTCAGATATTCTCCATCATTCAGGCAGCTCAGTTTCTTTATTCCTGAGCATTTCAGAAGTATCAAACCAATGGATGAGAACCCAACTGTGTAGAGTATTCAGAAAATATGTTTCGCCTGAAACACCTGTAGAGATGTTGAAAAAGAATACAAAAGCTCGGCAAATATGCGACGAATTTGGTGAGGGATTCCGAGCGATTCATACTGTCCAAGAAATGTTTGATTCTAGACCATTTCCCGATGAAGCTCTGTGTGCTATCTTGTGGGAATACAAAGATCGAGGGAAAAAGGGCTATGATCTTACTGAAAAATTCTTCGACTTAATGCAGACGAAATTTCCGGACATGTGCATTTGGGGTCCCAAAAGATCTGGAGCTGATGTACAAGCCATAGAGGTTTGGGCTGATTATCCCAACAATAGCAGACCACTCGATTTTATAATTTCTTCTCCGGATAAGAAAACGATATATGCTGTAGGGCTGGCGAGATATGATGGCGATCGTGGTGGCGCTCAAGAAGATGACCGAACGGGCGGGTATAAAAACTGTTCTGATGAAATCTTGGACTATGTACATAGCCATGAATTAAAGACTAAAATTATCTTTCTTAACGACGGTCCTGGTTTGTTATTGGGGTCTATGTGGGAAGATTATTCAAAAATCGAAGAACGACATCCAAACGAGGTAAAAGTTCTCACTTTACGGATGATTGATGAACGACTTGATCGAACTTGGCTTATGGGAGAATAATAATGTCAACAGGAATACCGCCTCGCAAAGGCGTAAAACAATTATCATCATCTATTTCGCTGGAATACAACGGAAAGCACCCCGAGAATTGGTTCTTTGAACAGCCGTGCAAAGAATTTTTTCACGTTTTGGATCAAAACGGTGGCGGAAAAAACAAATTCTTTTTTGGTGATAATGCTGATGTTTTACGTTATCTTCTCAAATCGGGTTTTTCCAACAAAGTGCGCCTGGTGTATATAGACCCCCCGTTTGCAACGGCATCTGATTTTGTAAGTAGAAACCAAATTCACGCATATAGCGATTCAATTTGTGGAAGTGAGTTTGTTGAATTTTTGCGTGAACGTTTGGTATTGTTGCGCGAACTATTGGCAAGTGATGGTTCGATTTATCTTCATTTAGACGGGAAAATGGCTTTCCAAATGAAGATAATTATGGATGAAATTTTTGGAGAAAATAACTGCCGGGCATTTATTACAAGAAAGAAATGTAGTACTAAGAATTATACCAAAAATACATTTGGCAATGTAGCGGACTATATCATGTTTTACTCGAAAACAAATGCATTTGTATGGAATAGGCCCTACGAGCCATGGGAAATGGATCGCATAATAGAGCAATATCCATGCATAGATCCCAAAACGGGAAAGAGATATAAAAAAGTGCCTATTCATGCCCCCGGAACTCGAAATGGTGAGACAGGAAAAGCATGGCGTGGGAAAATGCCGCCGCCCGGGAAGCATTGGCAGTATACTCCTCAAAAACTCGATGAGTTGGATGCTGCTGGCGAGATTTATTGGAGTCCAACGGGAAATCCGAGGCGAATGGTTTTTTTTGATTCTGATAAAGGTATTCCAATTCAAGATATTTGGCTAAATTACAGGGACTCAGTGAATCAATCGCAGAAAACTACAGGGTATCCTACAGAAAAGAATTTGGATATGCTCAAAATGATCGTTGCTGCCTCGTCAAATCCTGGAGACATCGTTCTGGACTGTTTCGCAGGTAGCGGAACAACTCTCGACGCAGCATTTGAGTTAGGTCGCCTATGGATTGGAGCAGACAATAGCATTGAGAGTTACAAGGCAATCAAAAAAAGGTTTACAGATGGGCTTGAACGGTATGGTGATTATGTGTCAGATCAAACCTGCAAGCAAGTAACGTTGAGTCTATCTCCACGATGCCCGTTTGATGTATTGTCTTGTGATGAATATGCTACTTTGCTCATGAAGTCAAAGATGAAGACAGGGACAGATAAATAATGCACAATGAAAAAAACACGCAGTAGTCCCCAAGTGTAGCAATCTATTAATCATACAGGAGGTGATAACATTGGCAGAAACGCTATCAGGAGTTAATGGGGAAATATTGCGTTGGGCTCGTGAGTTCTATAACATGAATGCAGAAGATGCCGCAAAAGCGATTGGCGTTGACGTTGAACGCTACTGTAACTGGGAAGCAGGGACAGACCACCCAACCTATGCTAAACTGCGAAAAATTAGTGAGGTCTTTCGCAAACCTAGCGCGGTGTTTTTCTTCCCTACCCCACCGCAATTACCGCCGATAAAGGGTGATCTGCGTACATTGCCAGATGATGTTGTCAACCGCTTTAGCAAAAATATTATTATTCAATTTGAAAAGGCTAAAGTCTATCAAATGAGCCTTAAAGAATTATACAGTGACAGGGAAAGCATCTTCATGCATAAAGACGCATTTCCTGCGGACGCCACCGCGCTATGTGATTATTTCAGAACCGCGTTAGCTTTTCCCATTGCTGCACAAAAGGCACGGAAAAGCACGAAGGTCGTGTTTGAGATTTACCGAGAAAAATTCTATGATCTTGGAATATATGTGTTTAAGGAATCGTTTAGGGATAACAGTATTTCGGGATTATGCGTTGCTGATTCTCAGTTCCCTGTTATCATGATTAATAACTCCATGTCTTTTGCACGGCAGATTTTTACGCTTTTTCATGAGCTTTATCATCTGATTAAAGATACCAGTGGAGCAGAGATTATTCGTGATGATTATTATGTAATGTTGAACCAAGCGCAAAGTGACATCGAGCATTCCTGCGACACCTTTGCCAATATGTTTTTAGTGCCGCCTGATGATTTCCAAGTTGAGTTGCAGAAAACGAGGCTTGATGAGCATGGAATTGAGGAATTAGCCAAGCTATACTCTGTTAGCAGAGAAGCTATCATGTATAAGCTCTGGAAACTCGGAAAGATCACATCAGATGATTATACAGCGTTGAAAGAAGCGTTCTACGGGGAAGCAATCAGAGAAAAAAAGCCCAAAAAGGATGGTACATCAGGCGGAGGAAATTATTACTCGACAAAGCTATCTTATTTGGGGCAGAGATATGCCGGTGAAGTCTTCAAACAGTATTTTTCCGGGAAGATTGATAGTATTCGTGCGAGTGAAATGCTGCAAAGCAAAGTAGACCACCTTCCAAGATTAGAATCAGCTTATTTTAGGGGGGTGGGCTGATGGTATATATTTTAGATACGAATATTATCCGCAAGATATTCTTCCATCTTCCCAAAAAAGGAAAGTACTTCGAAAGTGTCTGGAAAGCATTAGAGACAGGCGTTGACTCCGGAGCATATATTTCTGTGGATGAATGCTTCAACGAACTGGAACGGCAGTTCTCCAAAGATGCAGAGGCGTTCAAGTGGATTAATGAACGAAAGAAAATGTTTTTGAATCCAGGAAACGAAGAATCAACTATAATGTGTCAGATATTTTCAAACCCTAAATTTAGGGAGAGCATACACACAAAGAATATCCTTGAAAATCGCCCATCCGCTGATGCATATATTGTTGCAAAAGGGAAATTTTTAGGGGCAACAGTTGTGACAGCAGAGGAATATAAACCCAACTCCGCCCAACTCCCCAATCTATGTCAAGCTATGGGTGTACACTACATAGGATATGACGACTTTATGGAGGCTGTCTCGAATACTATTGACCAAGAGTAAGAATCCCTTTGGAACAAAGGGCGCACTTCTATACTCTCCTGACGGGAGTATGTGCGCTCTGCGAGGCAGACAGCCTGGACGGTCAAATGTCCGGGCTGTTTTGCGTCACTTTGTTCCGAACAAGGGGCTACACCCCTTGCGACGCTTGCGCGTCTATCCCTGCCCACTTTGCAGCGGAAATAATCTGCTGGTGCAGACAATTCCCGCCGCAAAGCCTGAAAATCCATATCGTTATCAAGACCGTCTACTGAAAACGTAGGCGGTCTTTTTGCATCTATCCATCCCATCATTTATCAGTCAGGAGGTTGAAATCATGCACGAAAAAGAAATTGAAAAGCTGCAAGCCAAAAAAGAAAAGGTCGAGCGGCAGCTTGCGCAGGAGCAGCACAAAATTCAGCGGCTCGAAAACCTTGCCGCCTACTACGAAAAGGGAGAACGGCGCAAGCGGGCGCACCGGCTTATCACCCGTGGTGCTGCCATTGAGAGCGTTGCTCCGCAGACGAAAGAGTTGGGCGAAACCGAGTTTTACACTTTTGCCGAACAGGTCTTTGCGCTGCCGGACACACAAAGACTGCTCACGGAAGCCGTCAGCAATCACGCAGGAGGTGACTGAGTATCGCGTTATTTCATTTTCATGTAACGCAGATCAAGCGCAGCGCGGGGCAATCCGCCGTGGCTGCTGCCGCGTACCGTGCCGGGGAAAAGCTGCACAGTGAGTATTACGGCGAGGACAGTGACTACACCCGTAAAGGCGGAGTGATCTGCTCTGAAATCCTGCTGCCGTCCCACGCCCCGCCAGAGTACGCAGCCCGCGAAACGCTCTGGAACGCCGTGGAGAAAGCCGAGCGCGGCAAGAAAGCACAGCTTGCATATAGCTTTGACATTGCCTTGCAGAACGAGTTTTCCATGCAGGAGAACATCGACCTTGCAAGGCAATTCTTATTGGACAATTTCGTGAACCGGGGCATGGTGGCGGACTTCGCCGTGCATCAGCCGGACAAGGAGGATGGCGGCATTTCCAATCCGCATTTTCATGTCATGTGTCCAATTCGCCCTATGGAACCGAACGGCAAATGGGGAAACAAACAGCGGCGGGAATATGTGCTGGATGAGCACGGCGAGCGCGTTCTGGACGAGGCAGGCAATTATGTGTTCAACGCTGTGCCTACAACCGACTGGGGCAAAACCGAAACGCTGGAAGCGTGGCGGCAGGCATGGGCTGAGATGTGCAATGCCAAGTTTGCCGAAAAAGGCTTAGACTGTCGCATTGACCACCGCAGCTTTGCCCGTCAGGGTGTGGAGCAGATCCCCACCCAGCACGAAGGTCCCACCGTCCGGGCAATGGAGGCAAAGGGTATCCGCACCGACAAGGGCGATCTCAACCGCTTCATTCGGAAAACCAACGCGCTGCTGCGCGAGGCAAAGGAAAAGATCGCCGCGCTGATCGGCTGGCTGAAGGACGTAAAAGCCGAGCTTGACAAGCCCCAGCCGCCCACGCTGAACGATCTGCTGGCACTGCATTGCGCCAATCGCAACAAGGGCGCGTACAGCAATAAAGCGAAGAACGCCAACTTGCAGCGATACGCCGAGGCGTTCAGCTTTTTACAATCCAAGAACCTTTATACCGTGGACGATCTGGATAACGCAATTCACGCCATGCAGGACAAGATCGATACGATGAAAAAATCTGCGTCGGCAAAGCAAGTCCGTATCAAGGAGTTGGACGAGCTGCTGCGTATGGTGGACTACTACAAATCCGGCAAGCCCGCTGCGGATAAGCTGAAATCCATCTGCTTTGAGAAATCACGGCAGAAGTACAAAGCAGAACACGATGATGAACTGCGGACATTTTATATGGCGGAACGCAAGCTGAAACCGTATTTCAAGGATGGCAAGCTGCCTATCACCGCATGGCGCAGAGAGCGCGAACAGTTGGAGCAGGAATACAAGGAGATTCAGTCAGAGCTTTCACCGCTCCATGCCGACGCGAAAAAGCTCTGGGCGATTCACTACAACATCTACGAGGTGCAGCATGAGCAGGAGCGTCAGAACACCGCGACGCGGCAGAAAAGGCAGGAAATTGAACACTAATTTGAATAGAAAATCTGGAGGCACTTATGAACGAGAACAAAGAATTTGAACACGAAATCGACCCTGATCTGATGACAGAAATCGAGGAATGGGAAAAGACTGACCACGACGAGCCAGCGGAATATTACTTCTCCAATCCAGACCCGTATCTCAAACCGCAGCCCCTGCCGCCCGACCAACCCCGGCACAACTGCTACTTTAACGAGGACGGGCATCTCTGCGCGAAAAACCTGTCCGCTTTCTGGGTTCCCGAACTGACCGTCACCGAGGTCATTCACGGCACGGTTTACACCGTCACGGGCAGCTATGAGGGAACAGAGAGCTTTGTCCGCAAGTTAGAGCGTATTACCAGCAAAAAGTTTGCAGAAAAGATGGAGGATTCCGAATGACAAATACAGAGTCTCTTGGTACAATAGAAGCAACCAATCCTGTACTGACAGTTGCTCCACCAAAGGAGGATTCAGAAATGAACGGAGCAACAAACAAAATCACAGCACTCTACTGCCGTCTTTCGCAAGAGGATGAACGAGCCGGAGAGTCTTTGTCCATTGAAAATCAAGAGTTACTATGTAGAGGGTGGTTTCTCCCACCTAATACATATGACTGCGGCTCATTTGTGGTGAATGGAACGGCAGTTGTAGGAAAGGAGCCCCAAAAAGCCTTATAACCGCTGCAAATCAACACAAAAAGGAGCTGAACTTTATGAAATCTCTATTTGAGGAAATGGGCGGCACTTACCGTCAGGAGGGCGATTACCTTATCCCAAACCTTACCCTGCCGGATGAGCCAGAATATCAGATTGGCAAGTATGGGCGTATGCGCCGTAGCTATCTGAAAGAACATCGCCCTGTTCTCTACGCAAACTATCTCACGAGCGGAACGCTGCACCGGCATCTTGCGGAGATTGACCAAGCCTGCAATAAGCGAATGGAAATCATCATCTCTGCTATGGCGAAGCAGGAAGTCGTGACCGAAGTTCTGAAAGCCGCTGACCAGATGGAATGGGTGCGCCGGATGAACAGCATTCGCAGCCGTGCGGAGGAAGTCGTTCTGACCGAGCTTGTATATGAATGACAAATGCCCGTTATTGGTTGTATGGCCGATAACGGGCATTATCTTTATTCTTTTGGTGCTACAAACTTGTATTTGCCCTTTCCAAAGCCGCTGACAGGCTCGATCAAATCCGCATTTTTCAGTTTTGTAATGAGATTGCCTGCGGCAGTAACAGAATCCTTTGTGATAGTAGCGATATCGGAGCGACCAAAGACACCATCAACGCCCATATTTGCAAATACCGCTTTTGCCTTTGCAATCGTACCTTGGCTTGCGTTCAGCCGGTCAATCGCAACCTCAATCGCAATATTTTCGTCCTCAATCGTAACCTTGCTTGCAGTTGCCACTGTTCCATAATTTAGATTATAGAGCGTAACTTGAAAAGAACTGGCATCTGAATAGAATTTAGGCTCCAGTTCGTCACGGTAATTGTGAGCGGCGCGGTAGGTTTCCGTGATTTTCTTAAAGCCGCTGCCTTGCCGCTCCATATAGCCCAGCCGTCCGAAAATATCTGCAAGGACAGGGTTGCGGCGCGTGGAGGAAATGCTGGACAGATCACGCTCCTGTATCCGTGTGCCGTCTGCCATACCGCCGGGAGAATATATGGTAAGGCGGTCATCGTAAATGTCGATGTGGACTTCGCTGCCCAAAATCAGATAATCCCGATGGATCAGCGCATTGACAAGCGCCTCAAAAACGCTTCGTTCGCAGTAGTCTGGCATCTCAACACGGGAATCGGCGGTTTTCTTCCAGCGCGTTTTCATATTCCGCTTGACAAAGCTGACGCCCTCATTGAGCAGAATGATCAGGCTGCCGGAGAATTCCGCACTGTCAAGTGCATCTACCATGCCGCCGCTTTTATCAAGGCCGTTCCAGCGTGTGCAGAACAGGCGGGAATGCCGGATGGGAGAATCATCCGCAAGCAAAGCGCCTGCATTGGTCAGCTTGCCGTGTTCGTCCCGCATATCGAAAGAATCGAACAGCTTTTCTTCCATGCTGTTGCCCGTCCAAGCCTTATACCGTTCGCGCAGCTTGGAAAAAGCGTAATCCTTGAAATCATACTCAGAAACCAGTTCGTCATAGGTGCGGTGCATTCCCTTGAGAATAAGCTGGTTCAGCACATAGGACGGGGCGATCACGCTTTCATTGCCGATGCGGATATATGCCTCCATAATGCCGTCTGCTTTGTAGTAATACGGTGTGGAGCGCCCTGCGGACACAGACAGCACAAGAATATCCTTGCCGTCCTCCCGTTCTGGTGTGAGGATAAAACTCGGATAAGGCGTGATACGCTCTTTGATCAACCGGCTGATTGTCTCCGCATCAGTCTGTGCGTCAGCTAAGCCGACAACATTTCTGTCATTATCAATACCAAAAAACAGTGTGCCGCCAATGCCATTTGCAAAGGCGCTAACGCTTTTGAGCCAGCTTTTCGGCTTCTTTACCTCCAGCGCGACCTTGAAATCACATTCGGTCGCTTCTGCGATCCAGCGGTCAATCATCATTCTCACCGTCCTGTCCCTTATTTTTTCCTCTGCTCTTATAGACATTATACTGATTCTTGCACCGGGCGCTGCAAAATGCGGAATTGGCCCGGCTGCCGAGGAATACCTTCTGGCAGTGCTTGCACAGCCGCAGGGGCTTTGCATCGTCCACCAGCATGAAACTGAACATCATCTGGATGCCCAGCAGCAGCGAATGAAAGTCCCAATAGATGGTCGGTTTCTCCAGCAGTTCGATATGATAGGTAGGCGCAATGCCGCCGAAGGCAGCCATGGCCTTGCGGTAAAGATTTCTTGTATCCTCGTCAATGCTGTCGTAGTCGTTATAGTACAAAACGGAGGTGGTCAGCGTGAACGCCCAATCCTTGAACTGCTGCGCTACCCAGTCATAAGGTTCGGCATACTCCCGCTGGAAGCTCATGTTCTTCGCCATTGGTTCCTCCATGAAGGTCATCGTCAGAGCAATCATCATATTATCCCCGGAAACATTCCAACTGGATTCCACACCCTTTTTCACCACATCCAATTTGTCGAAGGGATAGAACAGAGCAAGATAATCCTCTGTCGCCATGCTTTCTTCCTTGATGAAGTGATTCTTTGGCAGATAGACTGCCTCATAGTCCATAAATGACGGCGTGGTGGGCAGTGCCGTCATCAGCCCCAACAGACCGTAGTGGGTCACAAAGGCCAGAATTGCCTTTTCCACCACATCCTCCGACCTGCGGTTCATCATCAGCATCCCCACATTCAGTGCTTCCAGCACCATCTCGGAGGACTCCTTCAGCGGGTTATAGATGTCGGGCTTTGCCGCCTTCTCCGGCGTAATATAGCGTTTTCCGTCCTTGCCGGTCTTGATCTCATAGCGGTCATACCGCACCCAATGGGAACGGGACTGTGCAAACAGATTGTTCATGACGCTGTTCCTCTCGAATCGTAATCTATCTATATATTAACCATATTACCATTGTATCAACCGTCCTCGGCATCGTCAAGGACGGCTTTCTTTTTTCTCGGCTTTGTTTTGTTCTCTCGGCGGATCACGGCATCCTTGCCCATGGTTTGCAGCAGCGCTTCATATTCCTCTACGAACTTGCGCTCCCGCAGGGTAAGGCCATGATCGTTTTCCAGCTTTTCACTCAGATGCTCATACATCCGCTTTTGCAGCTTTTTCTGAATGGTCATCCGCAGCTTTCGGATATTTCGGTCGGACTGCCCACGGATGGCGGCAAGCCGTGCGGTGCTGTATTGCTTGACGAACAGGTAGTACAGCACCTCCTTCTGCTCATCACTGAGGGTGAAAAAGAGCTTGGAGAGAAAACGGTTGGAAGTCAGCTCGTGCAGCTCGTAAGGGCAGGAGAAGATGATGTCAAGAAAATTTCCCTGACAGAGCTGACGGAACCTCGGCAGATTCATCCACAGCGGGGCGATCCTCGGATCAGGTACCGCCTGAAACTCCAACGGCACATCCCCACGCAGGTTTTCGTGGTCACGCTCTCGGCGCTCCCGATTTCTGTCCAGCATGTTCCACTCGTCTACCACAGTCAGAAAATCGGATTCCGTCCGTGCCGCTTCCTCTAAACGCTTCAACGCCTCTGCACGAATTTCCCGCTTGAGTCGTTTTTCGCTGGTGGGCGCGGATTCCTCTTCCTCGTCCTCCAGCTCGGCGTTGTAGTCTCTGGAGTGCTCGTCTTGCTCCAGCTCGCTTTCCAGCTCCAAAGCGCGCTCCTCTGCAAGTGCTTCCTCCAGCGTCTCATCCACCGGCGCAGTGTCAGGCGAATCCTCCCAATCGGCAAAGCCGTCCGCATCCATTTCAAGGCCGGTTTCCTCTATTTGCTCCTCGGCATCTTCTTCCTCATCGGAAAAATCATCATCCAGCAGCAGTTCATCCTCCCATGATTCCATGACAGCTTCACCTCCCCGAAAAAATATTTTTCTTTTTTTCAAAAACAGTTCCGATTTACACCCCGTATTTCTCCTATTAGTAGAGGAAGTAATCTTAGCACAAGTTACACGGGTTACTTTCCGAGCCATCAGCGAAGAAAAGGAGGATATGGAGCATGGAAAACCAACAGAAAGCCAGGGTTAGCTTACAGCCAACGGAACCAAACATATTATATCAAAATCCAACCAATCACGCAAGGAGGATGCCTATGGAGCAGAACAAACGAGAACAGTTTATCATCCGCCGGATCGGCGGCACCACCTACAAGGTCAGAGTCGTGTTCAACGAAAGTGGCGGCGAGACCTTGGAGGATAAAATTTTGCGGATTGTACGCAATGATATGGTTACAAACGACGGAACCTATGGTATAATGGAGACACCACAAATGAGCCGACAGTCTGAAAGGAGCGCATCATGAGCGTGAAACAGACTGAAAGCAAAATTACCGCTCTCTATGAGCGGCTGTCCCGTGACGATGACAATGCCGGGGATAGCAATTCCATCGTGAATCAGAAAAAATACCTCGAAAGCTATGCCCAGCAGAGAGGCTACACCAACTGCCGCCACTATACCGATGATGGATGGAGCGGCGGCAATTTCGAGCGTCCGGCATGGAAACAGCTGGTGGCGGACATTGAAGCAGGCAAGGTGGCCCATGTCATTGTCAAGGATATGAGCCGGGCGGGGCGTGACTATCTGCAAACCGGCTTTTACACAGAGGTATTCTTCCGGCAGCATGGCGTCCACTTTGTTGCCATTGCCAACGGCGTGGACAGTGATGACCAGAACAGCAACGAGTTTGCGCCCTTCCTCAACATCATGAACGAATGGTATCTTCGTGACCTGAGCCGCAAGCAGAAAACCGCCATTCGGGTCAAGGGGGAATCCGGCAAGCCAACCACCAACTGTGCCATCTACGGCTATAAGAAAGACCCGGAGAACAAATACCACTGGCTGATCGACGAGGAAGCGGCTGCCGTGGTGCGGCGTATCTTCCAGCTGACCATTGAGGGCAAAGGCCCCTACGACATCGCCCGCATCCTGTTTGATGACAAGATCGACACGCCTGCGGTCTATTTTGGCAAACAGAACAAGGGTGTCTGGAAAAGCAAGGAGGAGTTCCCCAACCCGTATAACTGGAGCGGCTACATCGTTGGGCAGATTCTCTCCAAGCCGGAGTATATGGGGCATACTGTGAATTTCCGTTCCCACAAGCAGTCCTATAAGGACAAGAATGCGGTGATGAATCCCCCGGAGGATTGGCTGATTTTCGAGAACACCCATGAAGCCATCGTGGATGCAGAAACATGGGAGCTGGCACAGAAGCTGCGGAAAACGCCACGGCGGCATGACACGCTGGGTGAGGCGAATCCCCTGACAGGGCTTGTGTTCTGTGCTGACTGTGGAGCAAAGATGTATAACCATCGGTCACGAGGGACAGAAAGCAAACCTTATCCCTACGATGCGTTTGAATGCTCCACATACAAGTTGGCAGGTCAAAAGCGCTCCGCCGCTTGCTGTGGACATCATATCAGCACCAAAGCGCTGCGGGAGCTGATTCTGGAAACCATCCGGGCTGCCAGCACCTTTGCCATCTCCGACCGAGACGCTTTTCTGGAGAAGGTACGCTCCGCCTCCCAGCTTCGACAGGCAGAGGCGGCCAAGGATGCCAAGCGAAAGCTGAGCAAAGACAAAAAGCGTATTACCGAGTTGGACACCATCATCAAAAAGCTCTATGAATCCTTTGCTGTCGGGCGCATCACCGATGAACGCTTTGACAGTCTGCTGGCGGATTACGAAGCCGAGCAAAAAACGCTGCAAGCCTCTGTCACAGAAGCGGAAGAAAGGCTGTCCGCTTTCGCAGAGGACAGTGCCCGTGTGGAGCAGTTTCTGGAGCTGGCAAGGAAGTACACGGATTTCTCCGAGCTGACCACGCCCATGATCAACGAGTTTATTGAGAAGATCATCGTCCACGCCCCGGAGCGTATTGACGGCGACCGGGTGCAGGAGGTGGAGATCCACCTTCGCTTTATCGGGCAGTTTGAGCTTCCCGCACCGGAGCTGACCGAGGAAGAAATCAAGCGGCAGGAGTTCTTGAAAAAAGAGCGCATCCGCAGCCGGGAGCGCTATCAGAAGCTGAAATCCGGGGAACGCATCGTGGGTGTCCCGGTTACGCTGACCTGCAAATGCTGCGGGCAGGAGTTTGAATCCAAGCGGACAAATACCCTGTTCTGCGGCCCCAACTGCCGGGCAAAATTCTACCGGCAGGAGGCGGCGGAGAGCCGCAGTCGGGCGTGTACCTGCGAAAACTGCGGCAAGGAGTTTATCACAACAAGGTCAAATGTGAAATATTGCAGTGACGATTGTCGGTATGCAGCACAGATTAAGCGGCAGGGCGCACGGAAGAAAGCCTTGCGAGAAGCTAAGAACGAGGAAGAAACGAAAACAGCATAAGAAAAGACGCAGACGGCGGCTTGCCCCAGATTGGGCAGGCCGCCGTTTTTGCGCAGAAATGGAGGTATCATGCGTATTTTTGAAATCATAAAAGAGAACGTCAATCTGCGGGAGGCGGCAGAACTGTATGGGATCGATGTGAATAGATATGGCAAAGCCCTCTGCCCCTTTCACAACGACCGGCACCCCAGCCTGTATGTGGCCGATGACCATTATTATTGCTTCGCCTGCGGGGAGCACGGAGATGTGATCGACTTTGTAGGCAGGCTGTTTCAGCTTTCACCGTATAACGCGGCACGGAAGCTGATGGCAGATTTTCATCTCAGCCCGGACAAGCCGCCCAGCGCAGCAGCGCTCCACGCAAAGCGCATCCGCACGGAAGCACAGCAGCTCATGGAAAACGAGCGGCTGTGCTTTTTTGTTCTGTCGGATTATGTCCGTGTGCTGCAAGACTGGAAGGTTCGGTATGCGCCACGCACACAGGGCGAGCCGCTTCATGAGCGATTTATAGAAGCCTGCCGCAATCTCGACCAGACGGAATATTACTTGGATATTCTGTGCGCCGGGGATTCCCACGAATGCGCAGAGGTGGTCCAACAGCAGATGGCGGACGGCAAACTGGACGGGCTGAGAAAAAGATTAGAGGAAATTCACAGGGAGGAATTGGAAGATGGATATGACAGCGCAGGCGTGGCCTGACTGGTATGACGGCAGGCACATCAATGAGGTGCTGTTCTGCCAGCAGTTTTTGGACAAGCACCCCATGAAATGTGTGCGCGGTCGGCTGTTCACGGTGGATGGGCTGATTGAGGACGAGGGGCAGATCGGCAATCTCATTCTGGAGGAAATCTCCGGAGTGCTGACCTCTGGCCTGTCCAAAGTCGTGACAAATCTGCTTGCCAGCATCAAGCTGCAAGCGTATTCGCCGCCGCTGCCCATTGAGACAGATCGCATCCATGTTGCCAACGGGACGTATTTCATGGACGGCAGCTTTACCCCCAACAAGAGCTACTGCAACAACCGCCTGACCGTCTCTTACAATCCTGATGCACCTACACCGAAACGCTGGCTGCAATTCCTATCGGAGCTGCTGCAACAGGAGGACATTCCCACCTTGCAGGAGTTCCTTGGTTACTGCCTGCTGCCGACTACCAAGGGTCAGAAAATGCTCATGCTCATCGGCAAGGGCGGCGAGGGCAAAAGCCGCATCGGGCTGGTCATGCGCTCCCTGCTGGGCGACAGCATGAACACCACCAGCATCCAGAAGGTGGAGAGTAACCGGTTCAGCCGTGCAGACTTGGAAAACAAGCTCCTGATGGTGGACGACGATATGGACATGAGCGCCCTGCCCAAGACCAATTATATCAAGTCCATCGTGACCTCCGAGTGCAAGATGGACATGGAGCGCAAGGGCATCCAGAGCTACCAGAGCCAGCTCTATGTGCGCTTTCTCTGCTTCGGAAACGGTGCGCTGACGGCCCTGCACGATAAGTCCGATGGCTTCTTTCGCCGCCAGATCGTGCTGACCACCAAAGACCGACCCGCAGGCAGAGCGGATGATCCGTTTCTGGTGGACAAGCTGCTGCGGGAAAAGGAAGGCATCTTCCTCTGGTGTCTGGAGGGGCTGCATCGGCTGATCGGGAACAACTATCAGTTTACGGTCAGCTCTAAGGCAAAAGAGAATATGGAGACAGTGAAGCGCAGCAGCAACAATGTGATCGAGTTCCTGCAATCTGAAGGGTATATCCGGTTCAAGGCCGACAGTGAAGCCAGTTCCAAGGCAATCTATGAAGCCTATACCCGTTGGTGTGATGACAACGCACAGAAGCCCATGTCGGCAAACCGGCTCAGCTCCGAACTGGCGCAGAACGAACGCCTTTACAATGTGGAGGCCACCAACAATGTCCATGTCGGCGGTAAGCGGGTGCGGGGGTTTGTGGGCATTGAGGTGGTCAATCCGCCGCCGTATTAAAAATGAGGAATGGACTTCAAAATTGCCGTACACGCCGTACACCCTGTACGGCTGTTTTTGATTCCATTCTCAAAAACCGTCTTTGCTTGTGCGCACCGTGAAGCATTTCACGGTAGAGTGTAAAACCTGCCGTCGAATCGGCGGCTGGCACGCAAAACAGGCGTACAGCAACGTACAGAAGGCGGGCTTGCCGTACCAAGCCGTACACCGACGGCTCGATTTTGCTGTTCCAAAATCAATGCTTGTGAAATCCGTGAAGATTTTCGCCGCAGGTCGAACGCACTGCACCGTCCGGTGATTTACCGTAGTGTGAAGCCATTGCACCGGAATGTGGTATATCCCACCGTTCCGCATGACCTCACGCAGAATGATGAAGCCGATAGGGCGCAGTTGTGAACAGGGCATCACGGACGGAAATCTGAGCAGATTTGCGGCACGGCAGATTTTTCACCGCAAAGCGCACACAGTTCACTTACTCAAAAACCAATATCACGAAAATATGGAGGTAAAAAGTTGATGAAATCCAATCTGAGAAATGAGATCAAATCGTACATCGTCCGTCAGGGAATGACCATGCAGGAGATCGTTGATCTGCTGCGGGACGAACACGGCTGGTCTGACAGTGTTTCCAACCTATCCAACAAGCTCCAACGGGAGTCTCTGCGGTATGTTGAAGCCGTCAGCTTGCCGATGCGCTGGGCTATGAAATCGTCTGGCAGAAACGAAGATAAGGAGGGCTTTCGCATGATGACAGATACAGAAAAGAAGCTGTTGCAGGCACAGCACCGGTTGGAAGAAGCGCAGGCACGGGATCGTGTCAAGGAACGAAAGATGCGAACGCGCAGGCTCATTCAAGAGGGCGCGGTTCTGGAAAAGGTGCTGCCGGAGGTTCAAGCTATTGAGCTGTCTGAGTTGGAGGGGTATCTTTCACAAAAACTGGGAAATCAAACTTAAATTTCAGATGGGAGGTCTCTGGCGGAACCGGGGGCCTCCTTCTTTTTTCTCCCGTAAGGGCGCACTTACTCACCACCCTAAAGGGCAGTGGTATTTCCTGCGGAAAACGTGCGCTCTGCGAGGCGGATGCGGCTGCTGCGGCAGCCTCCAGACAATGCCACAGCACCTGCGGGTGCTGCTGTCATCGTCTGCGCAGGTCGCAGTTGTTTCCGCTTTGGAAACAGTCTGCTCCCTGCCCGCACAAACCTGCCACCGGCAGCTTTGCTTGCGGCTATGCCCCGAAGCTTGACTCCGGGGCATTTTCTCTTTTGCGAAAGAGAAACAGAAAAAGAAAGAACGAGGTGAACAAGATATGGCGATTTATCATCTGGAAGCGAAGGTGATCAGCCGGGGCGCAGGACGCTCCGCTGTGGCCGCTTCCGCCTATCTGAGCTGTTCCCGCCTGTATAACGATTACGACGGGATACAGCATGACTACACAAAAAAGCAGGGACTTGTCTGGCAGGAAGTGTTTC
>ERZ791736.66-NODE-66-length-68284-cov-10.348972_pt1 | contig 68284 bp, 70 predicted proteins | sample MGYA00509940_ERZ791736 | MGnify/ENA primary metagenome ERZ791736 (study PRJEB30046, sample SAMN00792014) | human gut metagenome | study: EMG produced TPA metagenomics assembly of the A metagenome-wide association study of gut microbiota in type 2... | reverse complement strand
CCGAGGGTTGTGGATTGCCCTTCGGGCAATACTTATAAAGTCAGCGTTACGGGATGACCTTGCTGTACCATATGGCATGATAAGCATTCTGCAGTATAAAACCATACAACCGCCCTGCGGGCGTTGGAAGTGCATTCCCCCTTTGGTGGCTGGCGCCACCACCTTTCCCCCGCAAGCGGGGGCACTATGGATGCTTAGCTATGAGGCCATGTCTCTACAGGAAAGCATAGAGCGATTTATTCTGTCCCCCGGATGGGGGAAAGTCCGGCGCAGCCGGATAAGGGGGAGCCGCGTGGCGGCTAATCACCAGAATGCTTTTCATACTATATGACTCATAACGACAATCTCGTAACGCTGACTTCATGCTCATCGCCCGAGAGGGCGATACCACAACCCTCGGCCTGAAAGGCCATCAAACTTACGGACCCTCCGGCCAACGGCCGGTCCATCTTAAGAACCCTCACGCCCTGCGGGCGTGTCCATAAGAACTTTTTGCTACCTTTGGGCGCAGATGATACAATATAAAAGTACTATGTATATTTTATGAGGAGGTATTTCATATGAATAAGGGAAAATTATATGGGATCGGTGTGGGACCGGGGGATTCCAAGCTGCTGACTGTGAAGGCTGTGGAGGCTATCCGGGCGGCTGATATGATTATTACGCCGAAGACAGAGAAGAAAGAGGGGTCTGTGGCTTTTAACATTGCGAAGCCCTATATTTCTGATAAGACTGCAATTCTTCCCATGGTGTTCCAGATGAGCAGGGACATGGAGGCTGTAGAAAAACAGTGGGCTGAAAACAGGAAAATCATTGCGGAGAAGCTGGATGAAGGGAAAAATCTGGTATTTCTGACTCTGGGAGACCCTATGCTTTACAGCACGTATATGTATATTTTCAATGAATTCAAGGATTCTCCGGATTATGAGGTGGAAACGATTCCGGGTATTCCTGCTTTTCTGGGGATTGCTTCCTACATCGGCCTTCCGGTGACGGAGTGGGAGGAAAATGTGCTCATTATTCCCGCCACTGCTGATCATGAGAAGTTTGACAAGGCTCTTTCCGCTTCCGACAATGCGGTGATCATGAAGGTGTATAAGAGCTTTGCCTTTGTGCAGGAGGAACTGAGAAAGCACCATATGATCAAGCGGTCTGTCATGGTTTCCCGCGCCGGGCTTCCTGATGAAATCGTGATTCGCGATATTGACAGCCTGCCTGCCGACTATAAACCCAATTATCTCAGCACCATTATTGCCAAGAGAGATAAATAAATGGCAGGGCTTATCCGTCCCCGGGTGGTGATTGCGGGGACAAACAGCGGAGTGGGGAAAACCACCATTGTTACCGGACTTTTAGCTTATTTCCACTCCAAGGGACTGAAGGCCCAGCCTTTCAAGGTGGGGCCGGACTATATTGATCCCGGTTTCCATGAAAAGGCAGCTGGGAGACCTTCCTACAATCTGGATACCTGGATGACGCCGGCGGATCATCTGGTGTCCAATTTCTCCTATCTTTCCAGAGATGCGGACATTTCCATTATCGAAGGGGTCATGGGCCTCTATGACGGCGGCGCCAAAGGGGTCAGTTCTTCAGCGGATATTGCCAAAAGGCTCAAAGCACCGGTTATCCTTGTGTTGGACTGCAAGTCTGTGGGCTACAGCATCGCTGCCACGGCTCTGGGATTTCGGGAATATGACAGGGATACCCACATAGCCGGCGTGATTCTGAATCGGCTGGGCTCTGACCGTCATGAAGCCATGGTGCGGGATGTGATGGAGAAAATCCATATGCCTGTCATCGGCGCCTACCATCGGGACGATGGCCTCAAGACGCCGGAGCGTCATCTGGGCCTGACTCCGGTGACGGAAATCGAAACGGCGGACCTGATCCGCCATATGGGAGAAGATGCAGGCCGCTGGGTGGATACGGAGAAGCTGTTGTCCATTGCCAAAAGCGCACCTTCGCTTCTCGTGGAAAAAGACAGGGAAGAAAAGAAGAAGGTTCCGGTCCGTATTGGCGTGGCCAGGGATGAAGCTTTCTCCTTCTATTATCCGGCCAGTCTTCATGCCTTGGAAAAAATGGGGGCGGAGCTCATCGATTTCAGCCCTTTAAGGGACAGCGTTGTTCCTGATGTGGACGGGCTCATTTTTGGCGGCGGCTTTCCTGAAATGTTCCTCCATGAGCTGGAAAATAACAGGTCCATGAAGGATTCCATCCGGCAGGCTGCGGCTTCCGGCATGCCTGTCTATGCGGAATGCGGTGGGCTTATGTATCTTTGCCGGAAAATCCAGGGATTTGACGGCGATGCTTATGAAATGGCAGGCCTGGTGCCGGGCGTATGCGAAATGCAAAAAAAGCTGCAGCGAGTGGGCTATGTGACCGGGAAAGCGCTGAGGAAGAGTATCATAGCTGATGAAGGAGATATCCTGAAGGGCCACGAATTCCATTTTTCCATCCTTGCCTGCGATGACGATTTTCCCTGGGCCTATAACTTAAAGGGGACGAGGCAGAAAGAAGGCCATCTGGAAGGCTTTGCCAGGGGCAATGTGCTGGCCAGCTATCTCCATCTGTCTTTTGAGGGAAATCCAAAGGCAGCGGATAAATTTCTGGCTTCCTGTCTGGCTTATAAAAATAGGTAATGATTCGATATGGAAGGAACATTCCTTCCATATCTGATTTCCTGTCCAAGAAAGGGAAACATATGGAAACAAAAGGACTTGTGCTTATTAATACGGGAACGGGCAAAGGAAAGACCACTGCTGCTCTTGGGACCGCCATCCGCGCCTGGGGCGACGGACAGAAAGTTCTGATTCTCCAGTTCATCAAAGGGGCCTGGAAGTACGGGGAGCTGAAGGCCATCGAAACGCTGGGGAAAGCAGAGGGGCGCATAGAAATCAGACCCATGGGCGACGGTTTTGTGTTCCACAATAAAAAAGATCCGGAAAACGAGGAAAGACTGGCGGAAAAGAAAGAACTGGCTCGCCGGGCCTGGGATATGGTGAGAAAGGAAGTCATGAGCGGCGCCTGGGATTTGATTGTGCTTGATGAAATCAACTACGCCATCCACTTTGGGATGCTGGAAACAGAAGAGGTAGCAGGGCTGATCCGGGAAAGGCCGCCAAGGCTCAATATGATTCTCACCGGCCGCTATGCGCCCAAGGAACTCATTGATTTGGCGGACACGGTGACGGAAATGACCCTGGTGAAGCATGCTTTCCAAAAGGGCATCCGGGCCAGGAAGGGAATCGAGTTCTGAGACGAGGATAGCCTGTTAAACTGGCAGACATCAGGTTGACAGACTATCAGACGTCATACTGTCAGACATCAGCTGTTCCACTTCCCGCCATCTTCCTTCGCTATCTCCCTGACTGACAATTATAGCAGGAAGGCATCCCTTTGACGCGTTCTGCCGCCCTGCAGGCGGGGCACTATCGATAAAGGGCAAGCTCTCCGAACGGGGCCTTGAACGCCCCAATTTTTAACAATGTTCTTTACATAAATGGGCGGGCATGATAAAATTTTCTAAGTTGTAGATATATGGATTACTCAGTAAATGAGGGATGTAAATGGCACTTTATGTTAAGAAGTTCGGTGGAAGTTCGGTGGCTACACCGGAAAAAATGCTGAATATTGCAAACCGCGTTCTTCGCGATCGGAAGCCGGGGGATAAGATCGTGATCGTGGTATCCGCCATGGGGGACACCACAGATGATCTTCTGGACCTGGCATCCCAGGTTTCTTCTGTCAATCACGGCAGAGAAATGGATATGCTCTTGGCTACGGGAGAGCAGATGTCCATTGCGCTGATGGCAATGACTTTCAAAAAGCTGGGCGTTCCGGCGATTTCCCTGACCGGCCCCCAGGCAGGCATTATAGCCGGCGGCGCTTATGGAAAGGCTACGATTGATGATGTGAAACCTGACCGGGTGCTTCGGGAACTGGAAGAGGGCAAAATCGTGATTGTGGCCGGTTTCCAGGGTCTGATGCCCAATGGCGATGTGGCTACCCTTGGCCGCGGCGGCTCTGATGCTACGGCAGTGGCGCTGGCGGGAGCCATGCATGCGGATATGTGCGAAATCTTTACTGATGTGGATGGCATTTATTCTGCTGATCCCCGTCATGTGAAGGGCTGCGTCAAAATGAAGGAAATCACTAATACGGAAATGCTTGAAATGGCAAGGCTGGGGGCCGGCGTTATGCAGCCTCGCAGTGTGGAGCTGGGCATGAAGTATCATATTCCGATTCATGTACGGTCTACATTTACCGATGAAGAAGGCACCATTATCCGGGAGGTATGCACAATGGATGGAAAGAATGAAGCAGTAAGAGGCGTGGCGCAGGATGCCCATGCTGCAAGGATTGCTGTGCTGGGGCTTAGAAATATTCCCGGCGTGGCGTACATGGTATTCTCCGCGCTGGCTGAAGATAATATCACTGTTGATATGATTGTGCAGAGCGTAAGGAATTCCAATGATGATAAAACAGACATTATCTTCACTATCGAAGATACGGATCTGCCTGATGCTAAACGGGTTCTGGAGCAGATGCGGGACGAAGGAAAGCTGGAAGAGGTCATTTATGATGATGACACGGCTAAGGTTTCTGTGGTTGGTGCCGGCATGCTCGGCACTCCCGGCGTAGCAGCCCGCATGTTTGGCGCCCTGGGAAGGGCCGGTGTGAATATTGATATTGTGAGCACCTCTGAAATCAGTATTTCCTGTCTTATTTTAAGAAAAGATCTGGATAAGGCAGTGCAGGCGATTCATGATGAATTTTTCCCTGCTGCCAAAGCTGAATAATCTGCATTTTATAACAGAAAAAGCACAGGTATGCGCCTGCGCTTTTTCGTACGTTCTGGAGGTTTTATATGAAATGGAAAATGGGCGATATGGTTCACGGATTTCGCGTGAACTCCATGTCTCATATTGAAGAAGTCAATTCCGATGCGTACCTGATGGAGCACGTCAAGAGCGGCGCCCGTCTCATGTATCTGGACAACGATGATGATAACAAAGTATTTTATATCTGTTTCCGCACCACACCGGATAATTCCAAGGGAACACCCCATATCATGGAACATTCCACCCTCTGCGGTTCCCGGAAATATCCGCTGAAGGAGCCTTTCGTGGAGCTGGCCAAAGGGTCCCTCAACACATTTCTCAATGCCATTACCTGGCCCGATAAGACCATGTATCCCATTGCCAGCAGAAATGATGTGGATTTCCACAATCTCATGGATGTGTACCTGGATGCGGTTTTCTATCCCAACTGTCTGAAAAATCCGCAGATTCTCATGCAGGAAGGCTGGCATTACGAGCTGGAAAACAAAGATGCGCCTCTGACCTACAATGGAGTGGTATACAACGAAATGAAGGGGGCTCTTTCCTCTCCGGAAGCCATTATGGAAGACCGGGCCATGGAAAAACTTTTCCCCAACACCACCTACGGCGTGGAATCCGGCGGGGACCCGGAAGTGATTCCTACCCTTTCTTTCCGTGAATTTACAGAATTCCACCGCCGTTTTTATCATCCATCCAACAGCTATATTTACCTCTACGGCGATATGGATATTGAAAAGACGCTGGACTATCTGGACAGGGAATACCTGTCTGCTTTCGATAAAAGAAATGTGGATTCTATGGTTAAAACCCAGGCTCCCTTCAGTAAAAGGGTATCTCTCACCGCTCCATACGGCATTGCGGAAAATGAAAGTACCGAAGGCAAGGCCATCCATGCGCTCTACACCGCTTTCAACGACCATATGACCACCATGGACTCTCTGGCTTTCCGTATTCTTAACTATGTACTCATCGATATGGACGGCGCTCCTCTGAAACAGGCGGTACTGGATGCAGGCCTTGGCAGCGACCTGTCCGGTTCCTACGGTGACAGCTACAAGCAGCCTGTATGGATTGTGGAAGCCACCGGCTCGGAAGTGGATAAGCAGGCCGCTTTTGCAGATGTAGTGGACAGTACCCTTCGTTCCATTGCCCTCAAAGGGATTGACAAAGACATGCTGGAAGCTGCACTGAACCGCACTGAATTTACGGCCCGTGAAAATGACTACCAGGGAAGGCCAAAGGGACTTTTCTACGGCGTCCGTGCCATGGATATGTGGCTTTACGACAGGAATCCCATGGATGCGCTGCGCTACATTGATGATATGAACACACTGCGGAAGAACCTGAAAACCAACTATTTTGAAAACCTGCTGCTCCGCTATGTGATTAAGAATCCCCACCAGGTTCTCATTACCATGAAGCCGGAAAAGGGACTCACGGAAAAGGCGAACCAGGAAACGGCGGAAAAACTGGCATCCTTCAAGAGCAGCCTTTCCGACGAACAGCTGGAAAAAATCATGGCCTCCACCAAAGCCCTGAAGGAAAGACAGGCCTCCGGCGAAACAGAAGAAGCATTGAAAACCATTCCTCTCCTTTCCAGAAAAGACCTGAAGCGGCCCATAGAAGAAGAGGTGCTGGAAAAAGAAAGCGTATCCGGCGTAGACCATTTCCATTTTCAGGTTCATACGAACGGCATTACCTACCTGAATCTTTATTTCACCCTGGGAAATCTGAAGGAAGCGGATATTCCCTATGCCATACTCCTTTCTTCCCTGCTTAGAAGCCTTTCCACCACAAAGCACAGCTACACCGAACTGGCCCGCCTGTCCAATGCCTATACCGGCGGCATGAGCTTTGCCCTGAACGGCTACGGGAAGGTGAATGATACATCTTCCTATCTGCCGGCTCTTACCATCCGGGCCAAAGCCCTGACGTCCAAGACGGACAAGCTCATGGACCTTTTGGGAGAAGTCATCAATCACACCCTCTTTACCGATGCCAAGCGGCTGAAAGAACTGGTTCTTCAGGAAAAATCGGAATGGGATATGGGCGCTTTCTCCAGAGGCCATACCCTGGTCATGACAAGACTGACCTCCTATTTTTCCAAGGGAGGGGAATTCGCCGAACAGTCCGGCCTTTCCTACTACTATTTCCTGGCAGACCTGGTGAAGCATTTTGATGAGAACAGGGAGGGACTGCAGGAAAAACTGGCTGCTGTTTCCGGAAAGATTTTCACAAGAAGTGGTCTTTTCTTTGAAACCATAGGGGAAGAAGAGGAAAAGAAGGCAGTCCTTGAAAACCTTCCGCTTCTGCTTGATGATATGGAAGTAGGGGTGAAAACAGCGCCCCATGTATACAGTTTCCCGCCGGAAAGCAGAAACGAAGCGTTCCTCACCTCCGGCAAAGTACAGTACGTAGCCAAAGGCGGCAATTTCAAGAGCCACGGCTTCGCCTATACCGGTGCGCTCAGGGTGATGGAAACGATTCTCCGCTATGAATATCTGTGGAAGAAAGTCCGTGTTCTGGGAGGCGCCTATGGTGCTTTCACCCAGTTCCTCCGGGATGGCACGGCTATTCTCTGCTCTTACCGGGACCCGAACCTGGCGCAGACCATCAGGGCCTACGAAGAACTGCCGGCATACCTAGAAAATCTGACTCTGTCTGACCGTGAAATGACTAAGTACGTCATCGGTACCATGGCAGCCGATGAAATTCAGCTGACTCCTTCCATGAAAGGCGAGAGGGCCATGGTCCATTACCTTTCCGGCAATACCAGGGAATCCCGCATGAAGATTCGTGATGAAATCATTAACTGCCAGGTGGAGGATATCCGCAGACTGGCTCCTCTGGTAGACAGTGTCATGAAAGATTCCTATATCTGCGTCATGGGCAGCGAAGATAAGATTCAGAAGGATAAGGACCTCTTCGACAAGGTGAGGTCCCTGCCGGACTGATGGATATCCGTAGCCGTTTCGCTCCCAGTCCCACCGGCCGCATGCATCTGGGCAATCTCTGGATTGCTTTCCTCAACTGGCTCTGGACAAGACAGCGGGGAGGAAAAATCATTCTCCGCATGGAAGATATTGACCGGGACCGCTGTCGTAAGGAGTATGAAGAGGGCATACTGGAAGACCTTTCCTGGATGGGCCTTGACTTTGACGAGGGCCCGGAAGGGATATACTCCTATGGACCGGCGGTACAGAGCCGGCGCTATGATATTTATGACTCTATCCTTTCTGCCATGGAAAAGAAGGGCCTTATCTATCCCTGTTACTGCAGCCGGAGCCGCATTCACCAGGTCCTCTCCGCACCTCATGAAGGGGAAGCACGTCCCGTGTATGATGGACACTGCCGGAACTTGACCCCCGAAGAGAGAGAGTCCATGACCAAAAATCCCTGTTGGAGAGTGCGCATGGAAGAAAGCACCATTTCTTTCACCGATCTATTCTATGGAACCATCACCAGGACACTTAAGGCTGGCGCCGATGATTTCGTGGTTCGGCGGGCTGACGGCCTGGTGGCCTACCAGCTGGCCGTTTCCATCGATGATGGAGAAATGGGGATTACCCATGTTTTCAGAGGAAACGATCTTCTGGATTCCACGCCCGGTCAGGCCTGGCTGATCCAGAAGCTGGGATATCAGGTGCCCGCGTATGGTCACCTGCCCCTTCTGGTAGATACCCGGGGCATCCGCCTGTCCAAAAGGCAAAAGGGCATCACTGTGAGGGAACTGAGAAACCGGGGCTTAAGGCCGGAAGATCTGATTGGTCTTCTTCTCCATCTGGCAGGAGGACTTCCGGAACTGAGGCCGGTGTCCCTTGAGGAAGCGCTGGAAGATTTTCCTTTTGAAAAACTGACCGCTTTACAAAAGAAACACATTGTGCTCCCGGTGTCATAAAATAAAAATGGCTGTGAAGAAAATGATTTACATTTCTTCACAGCCTTTTTTTATGGCTTCTCTTTGACCGTAAGCTGCCCGCCGTTTTGGTCATCTTGAGCGGGGACGCCGGTATGGGCGGTAAGGACTTGGTGCTCTATAGAAATGCCCAGTCTGGAGATTTCCTGCTCGCATGCTTCCTTGCCCCTGGGGACGTGAGATTTCTTCATTCCGCTGCGAAACGGTCAAAATGACGGGGCGGGGTCATTTGTATTTCCGCCACCGATATTCTCTGCTTCAGGCATCTTATTTATTTCTCCACTCATCTCCACCGGGTGGGGATTTTTTTATGGAGTGGGGGATAGCTGCTGGCGGGAATGGGAGAATTTCAGAGCATGCCTTGGATGGAGCATCCTGTATTTTATCAGTAAATATCGAGTTTTTTTAAGCTTATTCATTTTCGCCTTTCCGATACCAAACAAACTTTTTTCGTTGTAAGCAAGTGGGGGTATGTGGTAGAATGTGGGTAAATGTGGAGGAGGTGGAAGAAATATGTTCATGAATGAGTATTCTCATACTATTGACAGCAAAGGACGTATGATTCTTCCAGCCAAATTCAGGGAGGAACTGGGAAACAGCTTTGTGCTGGCACCGGGTCTTGATACCTGTCTCTGCATTTACCCCAGGGAAAGATGGGATGCTCTTATTGCCAGACTGCAGAAGCTTCCTTTTACCAATCACAAGGTAAGAAAGATTATGCGCCATCTCATCGGACGGGGAACTGAAATGGAATGTGACAAGCAGGGGAGAATTTTGATTCCCCAGCATCTCCGCACTTTTGCTCAGCTGAAAAAGGATGCCGTCATTGTAGGAACAGGTTCCATCATTGAAATCTGGGATCCGGCGCTTCTTGATGCGGATGAAAACGGAGAAGAATCGATGGCAGATATAGCCGATTCTCTGGATCTGCCGTTAAATTTTGACTTATAAGGGGAGGGTTTCATGGAATTCCATCATACCACCGTACTTCTTCATGAGATGATTGATTCTGTGCTCACCAATCCTCATGGTGTATATGTAGACTGCACCCTGGGCGGCGGCGGTCATTCCATGGCCTTGTCGGAAAGGCTGGAAGAAGATGCTCTTGTGATTGGGGTGGACCAGGATCAGGAGGCTATAGATGCGGCTTCCGAAAGGCTCAAAGGCACTGGATGCCGCCATCTTTTTGTGCGTGACAATTTTTCTCATATTTCTTCTATTCTCGATTCTCTGGATATAGAGAAGGTGGATGGATTTATTTTCGACCTGGGTGTTTCTTCTCATCAGCTGGATGATGGGGAGCGGGGATTTTCCTATATGAACAATGGGAAGCTGGACATGCGTATGGACCAGCGGAATCCTTTGACTGCCTATGAAATTGTAAATACCTATGATGAAGATGACCTGACCCGCATCATTCGGGAATACGGGGAAGAGCGGTGGGCCAGTAGGATTGCCCAATTCATCGTGAATTTCAGAAATGAAAAGCCCATTGAAACTACAGACGATTTGGTCCGTGTGATTAAGGCGGCCATTCCCGCTCATGCCAGAAGAAACGGACCTCATCCGGCGAAGCGTACATTCCAGGCTATCCGCATAGAGGTGAATAATGAGCTTGGCATCTTGAAGGACACCATGGAAGCCTGCGTGAGCCACCTGAAAGTGGGGGGACGGCTGGGGGTAATTACCTTCCAGTCCCTGGAAGACCGGATTATTAAAAATACGTTTCGGGAAATGGAAAGAGACTGCATATGCCCGCCGGATCTGCCGGTGTGTGTATGCCATCACCACAGGACGGTGAAGAGTCTGGGAAAGGCCATCAAACCGTCAGACCGGGAAGTGGAGGAAAATCCGCGGGCCCGGAGTGCGGTGCTCAGGGTGGTTGAAAAAGTATAGGAAATAGTTTCCGCTGATTTGGATTTTATGATTAAGGAAGCGCTGATTCCATAAGGTTATTTGAAATTATGGGTCTTTAAAGGATGCTTCCTGCATGGGGAGAGATGTTTTATGATATCGCAGAATGTACAAATGATGGATTATATGGCTTCCATGCCTCAGGACATTGCTGTTCCCCGGCAAAGGGAGAGGGAAGAATCTTCATCCCGCAGTTTATTTCATAATGTCATTCTGGGGATTATCATGATTCTGATGCCCTTCCTGGCAAGTACCATTTTAAATGGCGTCAATGTGCAGGCGGAATATCATATGCAGCAGGTACGGGCGGAAGTAATGAATCTGGAAAAAGAAAATTCAGTGCTGAAACTGGAGGTATCAAGGCTCAATGCGCCGGTACGCATACAGAAACTGGCAGAAACAAAGCTGGGCATGCGCCTTCCCGTGCGTAATGTGTATGGCGGTGTGGAAGCACAAAAGGCCGGCGCGGCAGCGAAAACAGTTTCTGCTCCGGCAAAGAAAGCAGTTCGGTAGCTGCTAAGAGACCTACTGATTCATTTTGTCATGGAATCGGCGCAGGCTGCTCTGAAAGCGCCGGCTGCGTAAAAAGTGAATTAGAATTATAAAATCAGCGGCCTTTTTTTTAAGGCCGCTATTGTGCTTCAAGGGGATTTAAGCTATCATAAATAATGACGCTTAATTGAAAATTATGCAGAGGTGATTCATTTTGAAAACATTATCAGAATTGATTCGTATGACCCCGGTGGAGAAAGTGCTGGATTCTGCGGATGTTGAAATTAAAGATGTAACAGCTGATTCCCGCAAGGTGGTGGAAGGCGGTTTATTTATCTGCCTTTCCGGCGCCCATGTGGATGGCCATGACTTTGTCAAGGCAGCTGTAGAAAAGGGTGCTGCTGCCATTGTGGCTTCCCGGGATATAGATGTGCCGTCTTCCGTGGCTGTGGTATATGTCAAAGATACAAGGAAGGCTATGGAAGATATGGTACCTTTTTTCTTTGATTATCCCACAAGGAAAATGCGCATGATCGCCCTGACCGGTACCAACGGGAAGACAACCACCACCCATGTGGCAGCTCATATTCTTCACCATGCCGGCCATAAGACAGGTGTTATCGGTACCATTCATGCCCTCATCGGTGATAAGGAAATCCCAACCCACAATACGACGCCTGATGTGATCGATCTGGACCGCATTCTGGCCCGCATGGCGGAGGAAAAGGTGGAGTACGTGTGCATGGAAGTTTCTTCCCATTCCTTGGTCCTTGGCCGTGTGGCAGGCTGTGAATTCGATGATGCCGTATTTACCAATCTTACGGAAGACCATTTGGATTTCCATAAGACCATGGATAATTATGCAAAGGCCAAGGCTATCCTTTTCCATATGGTATCAGCTAAAGGACAGATAAAGAAAGGCAAGTCTGCCTGGGTCAATATGGACGATCCCTATGCCCACGTAATGGAAGAAGGGGTGGATGATAGAAATATCTGTGCTCTTCATACCTACAGCATGATTCATCCTGAAGCAGATCTTTACGCCCATGACATTCATTTCACCGGGAAATCATCTTCCTTTAAAGTGACCTATGAGGGAAAGGATTATGATTTTGAAACCAGACTGGCTGGACGTTTTAACGTTTACAATACTCTTGGCGCAGTAGGCGCCTGCCTCTCTGAAGGAGTTCCCATGGAAACCATTGTGGAGGGGATGAGGGACTTCAAGAGCGTGCCCGGCCGTTTTGAGCTGATTGATGAAGGACAGCCTTTTACGGTGGTGGTGGACTATGCCCATACACCGGACGGATTGGAAAAAATTCTGACCACTGCAGAGGAAATTACAAAAGGGCGAATTATTGTCGTCTTCGGCTGTGGCGGCGACAGGGACAGGATGAAGCGCCCCATTATGGGCCGCATTGCTGCCAGGAATGCCGATATTGCCCTGGTAACCAGTGACAATCCGCGCACCGAGGACCCCGCTTCCATTGTGAAGGAAGTGGCTGCCGGCGTGGAGGAAGTGAAGAAGGAAAAGCCCTCCCTTTCCTATGAAGTCATTGTGGACCGTAGGAGCGCCATCTGCCGGGCCATTGAACTGGCCAAGCCGGGAGACATTGTGCTGATTGCCGGTAAAGGACATGAAAATTACCAGATTTTAAAGGACAAAACCATTCATTTTGATGACAGGGAAGAAGCCAGAAAGGCACTGAAACTGAAGGAGAAATAAAATGGCATCATTTACACTGGAGGAAATCGAAAAGGCCACAGGTGCATCTCTTCTGCAGAAGGGAGAGGACGCCTTTGTGGAGGGGGTAAGTACCGATACCCGTACCATTTCCCGGGGCGAACTTTTCATCGCTCTCATTGGTGAAAATTTCAACGGTCATGAATTTCTGAAACGAGCGGTTCTTTCCGGGGCATCGGCAGTGATGATTTCTGATGCTTCCTACGGGAAGGATATAGATGCCCATGTATCCGTTTTTCTGGTGAAAGACACAAAGAAGGGGCTGGAAGATCTGGCCCATTTCCACCGGATGCGTTTTCACGTGCCCGTAATCGGAGTCACCGGTTCCAACGGAAAAACTACCACCAAGGACATGATTACGTCCATCCTCCGCACCCGTTTCCATGTGACCGCTACGGAGAAGAATTTCAATAATGAAATCGGTCTTTCCATGACCCTTCTTTCTATGACTGCCGAAACAGAGGTGTGCGTGGTGGAAATGGGCATGCGGGGCTTTGGCCAGATTGCAGAGCTCTGCACCATTGCGTCTCCCACTATGGGGGTCGTAACCAATGTGGGGACATCTCATATCGGTATCCTGGGGAGCCAGGATAACATTGCCAAAGCGAAGAAAGAACTGATCGATGCACTTCCTGCCGATGGCACGGCTATCCTGAATGGCGATGACGAACGAGTCAGCGTTATGGGGAAGGGCTTTGCAGGTCGGATTGTCCGCTACGGTATGAACGGCCGGTATACGGTACGGGGCAGCGATGTCCGTTTCGAAGAAGAGGATACCCGCTATACCTGTACCTGCTTTGATGAAGCCTTCAAGGTGAAACTTCACCTTCTCGGCATTCATAATGTATATGATGCCCTGGCTGCTACAGCTGCAGCCCGGGTGCTTGGCGTGGATACGGGAAAAATCCAGAAGGCTCTCGGTGAGTTCCGCCCTGCCGATCAGCGGCAGTCTGTGGTAAACATAGGGGGCATCACCGTTCTTGATGATTCTTATAATGCCAACCCGCTGTCCATGGAAATGGCTTTCCGCTCTGCGAAGCAGATTGCAGGGAACCATTATTTCCTTGTGCTCGGTGATATGGGCGAACTGGGCCGCTTTGAAGAAAAACTGCATTATGAAACAGGAGTAAAAGCCGGAAAAATCGGATTTGACGGTCTGATTACGGTGGGACCGCTTTCCCGTTTCCTTGCCAAAGGCGCAGAAGAGGCAGGCATGAAGACTGTCATGACCTGCGATACCTGCGAGGAAGCAGCGGAAAAGCTGATGAAGATGGCAGCGCCCGGTGATGTGGTGGTTGTGAAAGGTTCCCATTACATGCATATGGAAAGGATTCCTGCTGTTTTGAGGGGAGAAAAAGCATAGGATGGAAAGTAATTATTTGATTTATCTGGCGGAATCAGCGGTGCTTACCGTGATTCTTGGATTTTTTGCCATTCCGCTTTTGAAAAAATTAAAGGCTCGTCAGTCCATCAGGGAAGAAGGACCGAAGTCTCACCGGATTAAGAGCGGTACGCCTACCATGGGCGGACTGTTCATGCTTCTTTCCGCAGTGCTGGTGGTTATTTTCAATAAAATGATTGACCCCTCGGTCCTGTGGCTTTTATTTCTTACGCTGGGCCATGGCCTTCTTGGCTTTCTTGATGATTTTATCAAGGCGGAAAAGAAAAGAAACCTGGGCCTTACGGCAAAGCAGAAGATGCTTGGCCAGATTATCCTAGCCGTTCTTTTCTGCTGGGGCGTCGTGGATACGCTTCATCTGCCCTATTCCATAGCTATTCCTTTTACCCATACGGATATTTCCATCGGCCTTTTGTACTATCCCTTCGTGGTCCTTGTTATTGTGGGCGCATCCAATGCGGTGAACCTCACTGACGGTCTTGATGGACTGGCTTCGGGATGCTGCGTCATTGCTTTCTCTGCCTATGCCATGTTCTGCTACATGACCGGTTTCAATGATCTGGGATATTTCATCATCATTCTGGCCGGCAGCTGTATCGGATTTCTGTTCTTTAATTACCACCCGGCTAAAATATTCATGGGGGATACCGGTTCCCTGGCCCTGGGCGGTGCGATTGCCGGTATTTCCGTGATGACCAGGACAGAGCTTCTTCTTATTTTCCTGGGCCTGATTTTTGTGCTGGAGGCTCTTTCTGTCATTATCCAGGTGGCTTCCTTCCAGCTGACCGGAAAAAGGGTATTCAAAATGAGCCCCCTTCATCATCATTTCGAACTGTCCGGCTGGAGTGAAGTCCATGTGGTATGGGCTTTCTGGATTTTCGAAGGAATTGCTGCCTGTGTGAGTCTTCTTTTGGCAATCCGGGCATTATAATCCGTTTTTCACGCCGATCTTTGAGGAGGCATGGATGCTTCCGCTAAAGACCGGTTCCACGGGAGGTAAATTATGAAAAGTGTATTGATTCTTGGCGCCGGTATCAGCGGACTGGGAGCTGCCCATGTCCTACTGCGCCACGATGTGAAGGTGCTGATTTCCGATTTAAAAGATTCTATTCATGATAAAAAGGAAAAAGAGGCACTCACTGCGCTGGGAGCTGTTTTTCGGTTTGGGCCGCAGTCCGTCGATCTTCTGGACGGGGTGGATACGGTGGTCGTTTCTCCGGTGATTCCAAGGGAAAATCCCATTGTATCTGAAGCTTTCAACCGTCATATTGACGTTATCAGCGAAGTGGAACTGGCTTATCGCGTCACAAAGGCGCCAATCCTTGCCATTACAGGCACCAACGGGAAAACTACCACCACTACTCTTCTGGGGAGTATGGTGAGCAGAAGCGGTAAACCTTTCGCCCTGGCAGGAAACCTTGGCATTTCTTTGAGCCGGGAAGCGGAACTGGTGCCTGCTGATGGTGTGATTGCGGCAGAAGTATCCAGCTTCCAGCTGGAATTTATAAAAACCTTCAAGCCCAGGGCTGCTGTGATTTTGAATATTACGCCGGACCATCTGGAACGGCATCATACCATGGAAGCCTATGTGGCAGCCAAAGCCCGGATTTTTGAAAATATGGACAATTCCGACTGCCTTCTGTTAAATGATGATGATGCCTATACCCCTGCCCTTAAAAAGAAGGCGGAAACCCACACCCATGTATGCCTTCTTTCCACATCCCATAAAGTGGAGGAAGGAGCCTTCCTTGACGGAGATACACTGGTCCTTCGCAGAAAGGGAAAGGAAATCCGTCTCTGTTCTGTGAAGGAATTGAAGCTGAAGGGCATGCAGAACTATGAAGATGTGCTGGCTGCGTCCTTCCTGGCTTATGAAGGGGGCGTTCCGGTGGATGTGATCGTGTCTGCCATGAAGGATTTTTCGTCCCTTCCTAACCGGATTGAATATGTACGGACACTGCGTGATGTGGAATACTACAATGACTCTAAAGCCACCAATACGGATGCTGCCATTAAGGGTATGAGCGCTTTCAACAAGCCGGTCATCCTGATTGCCGGAGGCTACGATAAGGGAACGCCTTTGGAAGATTTCATGGAAGATGTCAAAAAGCATACAAAACATCTGATTCTTCTGGGAGCGGCAGCCGACCGTTTTGAAAAAGCGGCCAGAGCAGCCGGCGTGTCTTCCATTTACCGGGTATCTTCCATGAAAGAAGCAGTACTGAAGGGGCAGCAGCTGGCGGAAGCCGGGGATATCGTCATCCTCTCGCCGGCCTGCTCTTCCTTTGATATGTATCACAATATGGAAGAACGAGGCATGGATTTCAAGCGTATTGTTAAAAGTCTTACCTGATGGGAGCAGTCATGAAGCGAGTTATACTATCCGGCGGCGGCACAGGCGGTCATATTTACCCTGCCATTACCATTGCCAGAGAACTGTCAAAACTGGATGATGTGGAATTTCTTTTTGTAGGCACTCCAAATGGCATGGAATCAAGAATCATTCCGAAGGAAGGCTATAAATTTGCTTCCATTCCGGCCTATGGACTGAAACGGTCCTTTACACTGAAAAATCTTTCTATCCTTATGAAGACAGCAGGCAGTCTCTTCAAGGCCCGGTCCATTTTGAAGCATTTTCATCCCGATGTGGTAATCGGTACCGGCGGATACGTGTGTGGTCCTATCCTGATGGCGGCCGCCCTGTCCCATATTCCTACCCTCATTCAGGAGCAGAATGTGATTCCCGGGATTACTAATAAAATCCTTTCTCATGTGGTAGATACCATTGCATTGGGGTATGAGGATGCGAAAGTTCGTTTTCCCCGTCCCGAGAAATGTATATACACAGGAAATCCTATCCGTCCTGATATTATTGAAGCCAAACGGGAGGAGTCCCGAAGGGAGCTCGGTATTTCACCTGACACCTTCATGGTGCTTATCACCGGAGGAAGCCGCGGCGCCCGGTCGATTAACAACGCCATGGCTGGTGTTCATGCCTATTTTAAGAATGATGACCATCTCTGCCTTTACCATGTTACGGGCACTCTGGAATATGATAAAATAATAGAGAAAGTGCATGCGGATAAAGAAGGCAGGGTAGGAAAAGCAGGAAGGATTATCAAATATGAGTACCATATGCCAAGGGCTCTGGCAGCAGCGGATCTGATTATCTGCCGTGCCGGCGCCGTAAGCCTTGCAGAGCTGGCAGCCAGGGGCCTTCCGGCTATCCTGATTCCCTATCCCTATGCTGCAGAAGATCACCAGACTTTCAATGCCCGGGTTTTTGTGGCTGCCGGAGCAGCCAGGATGATTGTGGACAAGTATCTGACCGATAAGGAGCTGATCCAGGATATTACCTACCTGAAGGATACGCCTGCTGCTCTGCACAGCATGTCAGACGCTTCCGCCGGGCTTGGAAGAATTCATGCCGGCAGGGATATTGCCCGTCTGGCTCTTGAACTGGCTGAAAAAGGGAGTAAATGAGATGAATTTAAAAGAATATACAAATTTTCATTTTATCGGTATCGGCGGCATGGGTATGCGCGCCCTTGCCGAAATCCTTCTGGAGAAAGGGTATTCCGTTTCAGGATCTGACATGGCTGATTCCCCGGTGCTTGAAAATTTCAGAAAGAGGGGAGCTTCCATCTTTATCGGTCATGATGCATCCCATGTGAAAGGGGAGGGATGCGTTGTCATTTCTTCCGCTATTTCTGAAAATAATCCGGAACTGATGGAAGCACGGAGAAAACAGATTCCTGTTTTCCACCGTTCTGATGTGCTGGCTGCCCTTCTTCTGGCAGGGAAGGGGATTTCTGTAGCCGGTGCTCATGGGAAATCCACCACCTCCGGCATGTTGGGACAGATTTTTTACGAAACCGCCATGGACCCGACCATCGTGCTGGGCGCCGCTGCTGATTATATCCACGGGAATTCCATCTGCGGCAAAGGAGAGTATGTCATCGCCGAAGCCGATGAAAGCGACGGCTCCTTTTTGAAATTTAAAAATTACATCACCGTAGTGACCAATATCGAAGATGACCATCTAGATCATTATGGCAGTGTGGAAAATATACGAAAAGCTTTTGCTGAATTTGTCAATCATATTTCTTATGATGACGGAGCTGCATTTCTCTGCCTGGACAGTGAAGGGGTCAGGGCCATTCTTCCTTCCGTTCACAAAAAGGTATTCACCTTTGGTCTGAATGAAAAGGCGGACCTTAGAGCGGTGAATCCAAGATATGAAAACCGCCTCCTCTGCTATGAAGCGGTGAAGGGAGGAAAGGTGCTGGGAACCGTGCGTCTCCAGGTGCCGGGTCTCCACAATGTGCGTGATTCCCTGGGGGCCCTTGCAGCTTCTCTGTACTGCGGGATTCCCTTTGAAAAAGCAGCGGCGGCCATTTCCCATTTCCACGGCGTCAAACGGCGCTTTGAAACGAAATTGAGGACGGAAGACCTTTGGATTGTGGATGATTATGCCCACCATCCCACGGAAATCAAGGCAACGCTGAAAGCGGCCAGAGAATCGGGAAATCACCGGATTCTCTGTGCTTTCCAGCCCCACCGCTATTCCCGGACCAAACTTTTGAAAGACGAATTCGCCGAAGCCTTTGATGATGCGGATGTTCTCTTCTTTACGAATATTTATGCAGCCAGTGAGGAAAAGATTCCCGGTGTCGATGGTCATCTCATCCCAGATGCCGTCAGGGCACGGCTTCCGCATAAGGATATCCGCTATGTGGATAAGCTGGAAGATGTGGCCGGTGTGCTTTATGACTCTATCCGTCCGGGAGATATGGTGATTACCATGGGTGCCGGCAGTATTACCGGTGTAAGCGAAAAACTGATTGCATTATTGAAAGAAAAGGGAATGCCAAGTGATAAATAAAGAAACCAAAGTAGTCGTTCTTATGGGCGGCCCATCGACGGAAGCAGAAGTTTCCAGGAATACAGGCACCGCCATTGCGGAAGCACTGGCATCTATCGGCTATCATGTGATTCCCATGGAATATGATCCCCATCATGTGGTAGAAAATCTCAAAGCTGCCGGAGCAGAAGTGGTATTTATTGCCCTTCATGGAAAATATGGTGAAGACGGTACCATCCAGAGCGTGCTGGAACTGGCCCGGATTCCCTATACCGGTTCCGGAGTCACTTCCTCTGCCATTACTATGGATAAAATCATGAGCAGCCATCTGTTCAAACAGGCCGGTCTGCCCATGGCTCATTCCCATCCCTATTTTTTGAAGGACGGAAAAGAGCAGGTGATTTCCGGTATTCTTTCGGAATTTTCATTCCCCATGGTATTGAAACCGGCCTGCGAAGGTTCCACCATCGGCATTGAAATCGTAAAAAAGAAAGAAGACCTGAAAGCTGCGGTGGATCGGGTCTTTAAAGTGGAGGGACGCATACTGGCGGAAGATTACCTGGGTGGTCATGAATTCACGGTGTCCGTCATTGACGGCAAAGCCCTTCCCGTGATTGAAATCTGCCCCCATTCCGGGCAGTATGACTACCATTCCAAATATACCAAGGGCGCCACTGATTACATCGTACCGGCTCCCATTTCGCAAGAGCTGGCCCTTTCCATGAGCCGAATTGCAGAAAAAGGCTACCGTATCTGCGAATGCAGCGGTGCCGTCCGTTTTGATTTCAAAACCGACAAAGAGGGACATCCATTTGTGCTGGAGGCCAATTCCATTCCAGGCATGACATCGACCAGTCTGGTGCCAAAGGCGGCAGCAGCCCAGGGGATTTCTTTCCCGAAACTCTGCGAAATGATATTGATGGAAGCAGGCCTTGATAAAGTCTGACAGGTCATAACTATGGATAATTTTAAAAGTTTTAATGATTTTATGAAAGAGCAGCATGGCGGAAAAACGACCCCGTCGACCCAAGAGGTACCGGTAGAACAGACACCGCCGCCTCCGCATCCGGCAAAAAAAAATCTCGGGAAGAGGATTAAAAGGCCCCGGTTCAAAGGAAAGGCCTATGCAGCAGGAGGATTGGGAGTTCTTGCAGTGATTGGACTTTCTCTTTTCTTTCTTCCCATACCTCTTGGCTATATAGACCTTGAGGGGACAGAAGTGCTGACTACGGATGATGTGATTTTTGAAGGACGAATCCGTCAGCCCGTGAATGTCCTCCAGATCAGCTCATCGGATCTGGAAAAAAGGCTTTCCAGAGATATACGGGTGTCTACTGTTTCCGTGGGCCGCCGCTTTCCTTTTGTTCTTGAGGTGAATGTAACGGATCGGGTGCCTCTGGCCATTGTTCAGGATGAATTCGGCTATGTTTTTCTTGATAAAGATGGCGTAGTCATGGATTCGACCCAGTCCATCAAAAAAGTCAATGTACCGCTCATTACAGGAAAGAGGCTGGGAAACCTTCTCCTTGGCGATTCGATAGCCGGCGGTGAGATAGACCAGGCCCTGGATTTCCTGAACCATTTGTCTCCGGAAGGTCTTAAGGTATTTTCTGAAATCAACATCGGAAATCCGGAGGATATCAAGGCCTATACCAGGGACGGTATAACAGTGAAACTGGGAAATGGCAGTGACATGGCTGGTCAAGCCCGCCTGGCGGAAAACATGGTAGGCGATGTCAAGGCCAGAGGCCTTTCTGTGGAATATCTGGATGCCAATTTAGCCTCGCCTTTTATAAAGCTCAAAAAATAAACAAAAATCTTTCTTATTCTATTGATAAATGTAGCGAACTTGCGTAAAGTATTGTACAATGTAAGATATGATTGAGAAGAAGATGACTGCTAATATGAATAATGTAAAAACGAGTCAATCTCATGACGCAGAAGATCCTAAAGGAGGAGCGAACATGGAACAGTCTGAAATTGCTAAAATTAAAGTAATCGGTGTAGGCGGCGGCGGAAACAACGCTGTCAACCGTATGATTGATGAAGAAGTAAAAGGCGTTGAATTCATCGCTGTCAATACAGAACTTCAGGTGCTGAATAAATCTGAAGCGGAAACAAAAATTCAGATTGGTGAAAAACTGACCAAAGGTCTTGGTGCCGGAGCGAAACCGGAAGTAGGCGAACAGGCTGCGGAAGAATCCAGAGAGGATCTGACAAAAGCCTTAACCGGCGCTGACATGGTATTTGTGACCGCCGGCATGGGCGGCGGTACCGGTACCGGTGCTGCTCCTGTAGCAGCGCAGTGCGCCAGAGAACTGGGGGCTCTGACCATTGCCGTTGTCACAAAGCCTTTCAGCTTTGAAGGAAAAGTAAGAGCTAAGAATGCCGCTGAAGGCATTGAACGACTGAAGCAGAATGTAGATGCTATTCTGGTGGTACCAAATGATAAATTGATGAGCATTATTGACAAGAAAACCTCCATTAAAGATGCTTTCAAGACGGCCGATGATGTTCTCCGCCAGGGAATCCAGGGCATTTCCGATTTGATTACTGTACCGGGGATTATCAACCTGGACTTTGCCGATGTAAGAACCATTATGAGTGACCAGGGCGATGCCCTCATGGGTATTGGTATCGGCACCGGCGATAACCGTGCCAGCGATGCCGCAACTATGGCTATCAACAGCCCGCTCCTGGAAAGAAGCATTGAAGGTGCCAAAGGCATCATCATCAATATTACGGGCAATGAAGATCTGGGCCTCTTTGAAATCAATGAAGCTTCCCAGATTATTACGGAAGCTGCTGATCCGGATGCCAATATTATCTGGGGTACTTCTGTAGACCCGGATCTTGATAATGACACAGTGAAGATTACTGTTATTGCTACCGGTTTCGGCGACAAGAAGAAGTCTCCATCTCCCGCCGGCGGAAGCCGTTTCAGCAATGCTGTACGTCCGACACCGGGCATCGCGGTTCCTGAATTTCTGAGAAAGTAAAAATTTTCATCAGAGTTTTTACTTTCACAGTCCCGGGCTGGATTGATGCATGTGCATGGTACAGGAAAAGTCCGCCGAAGGGACAGTCGATACACAGAAAGCCACACCGCAGCTGCAGTGTGGCTTTTTCTTCCGATTTGGGAAGGGGAGGAATTGTTTAAAGCAGGTGATTTCTTCCGTTTCCCGTTTCCATCTTTCCAAGGAGAACGATTATGAAATGCCCATATTGCAGCAGTCCTGATACGAAGGTCACTGATTCCCGGGATACCGATGACGGGGCTTCTATCCGCCGGAGGCGCCAGTGCCTTGCCTGCGGACGGCGCTTTACTACCTATGAAACGGTGGAGCAGGTTCCTATTCGCGTCATTAAGAAAAACGGCAGCCGTGAACTTTTTGACCGCAATAAACTTCGCAGCGGCCTGATTCGCGCCTGCGAAAAGAGAAACATTTCTTCAGCCCAGATTGAGGAAATTGTAAAAAGGGTAGAAAAGAAAATCCGCAATGAGTTGAAGCATGAAGTTTCTTCTGTGGAAATCGGCAACCTGGTGATGAATGAATTAAAAAATCTGGATCAGGTGGCCTATGTCCGTTTTGCTTCTGTATATCGGGAATTCAAGGATATTGGAAGTTTTATGAGTGAATTGGAAACACTGATGAAAAACCATAAAGAAAAGACCGATTCTGTTTCTCCGGCAAAGGAAGATAAGAATGAACATTGAAACCATAGAGTCAATTTTTAACGATCATGAAAAAGTGCTGCAGAAAAGCAGAACTCTTTTTCCCGTGATTCTGGATATGGCGGACATCTGCCGCAGGGCCCTGGCAGAAGGCCATAAAATCCTGATCTGCGGTAACGGCGGAAGTGCTGCCGATGCCCAACATATAGCAGCTGAATTTGTGGGTCGTTTCCATAATGAAAGGGTATCCCTTCCCTCGATTGCACTGACCACGGATACCTCCATCCTGACAGCAGTAGCTAATGATTACAGTTACGACCGGGTATTTGCCCGGCAGGTCGAAGGACTTGGAAACAAAGGCGATGTCCTTTGGGGGATTTCTACCAGCGGCAATAGCAGAAATGTCAATGAAGCATTGAAAACAGCCCGTCAGAAGGGCCTTGTTACCATCGGCTCCACGGGTAAAACGGGAGGGGACATGGTATCACTCTGTGACAGAGTGCTGGTAGTGCCTGATGATGTGACTGCCAGAATTCAGGAAATCCATATGCTTTCTGCTCATATCATCTGCCAGCTGATTGATGATCTGGAATGGAAGCAATGAATAAAAAAGCGATTTTTTTTGACCGGGACGGCGTTCTCAATGAAGATGACGGGTATGTTCATTCCATGGATCAGCTCCGCTGGGTCAAGGGGGCCAGAGAAGCGGCAGGTCGTCTGACAAAGGAAGGATGGCTCCTTTTTGTAGTCACCAACCAGAGCGGAGTTGCCCGGGGTTATTATGGGGAAGAGGATGTAGTCCGCCTCCATCAGGCCATGAATGAAGAATTCGGGAAATACGGCGGCCGGATTACAGAATTTTTCTACTGCCCTCATCTTCCGGGAGCACCGGTGTCCCGTTATGACAAGGTGTGCAGCTGCAGGAAACCAGCGCCGGGCATGATTCTGAAAGCCCTGTCCAAGTATGGCCTTGACAGAAATCGATGCTTCCTTTTTGGCGACGGCGAACGAGATATAGAGGCGGCTCGAAGAGCAGGCATCCAGGGATTTTTATTTCCCGGTGGAAACCTGGATACCTTCATTCGGAAAGTACTGCCTCCCATAAAGGATTAAAATGAAAAAAGACTATAAGAATATTCTGATTATAAAAATGAGCTCTCTGGGAGATATCATTCATGCCCTGCCTTCTCTCTATGTGTTAAGGAAAGCCTATCCGAAATCCCGGATTACCTGGGCAGTCCATCCGTCCTTTGCTGGCATTCTTCCTGGAAAGCCATGGATTGACGAAATCTATCTGGTGGACAGGAAACGGATACGGCAGCTGTCGTACCTGCGGGAGGTACACCATGATCTCAAGGCCCGTCATTTTGATCTGGTCATTGACCTGCAGATGATTGCAAAGAGCGGGATCATTTCCTTCCTTTCCGGCTGCAGCGAACGCATCGGCTATCAGGACGGGCGGGAAGGAAGTTTCCTTGCCAGCCGTCCTATTTCCGGGCCTCATAAAAAAGGCCACATTATCGAGCAGCTCTTGGATGTGATGCGCTACCTGGGCTGTGATGTTTCTGAAATCGAATTTCCTATTCATGATTATAAAAAAGAGCTTTCTCAGGTGAAGGACCTTCTCCAGAAAGAAGGGATCGTGGGTCCCTATGTGGTTCTTGTACCGGGAACCAGAGGAGAGCAGAAGAAGTGGCCCCTGTCTTATTGGGGAGAACTGGCCTCTTCGCTCTCAGACCGCGGGATTTATAACGTCATTTCCGGCACGGCGGGAGAAATGGATATGGGAAATCGGATCAAGGATATGTCTCCTTCTCCCTGCACGGTCAATCTGATGGGCAGGACTAACCTGCTTCAGCTGGCTGCCTTGGAAAGACTGGCTTCCCTTCATATCTCCAGCGATACAGGGCCTCTTCATATTGCCAATGCAGTGCATACGCCCCTGATTGCTCTCTTTGGACCCACACTGCCTGACAGGAGCGGTCCCTATGGCAATCCGGACAGCTATGTGATTATGGCCGATCATCCGGGTACAAAGGAATGCCGCATGGATACCATTCCTGTGGAAAAGGTATTGAAAAAGGCTTTGGATATATTGGAATCAGATATAGAGGATCATCATGGAACATATTACCAGCCGGAGCAACCGGTGGATTAAATGTGCTCTCCGTCTGAAGCAGAGAAAATGGAGAGATAAGGAAGGACTCTTTCTTTTGGAAGGCCTTCGCGGTACGACCGATGTGCTGAATCAGCAGGTACGGGACTGCATCTGCTTCATCGAGGATGGCCGTTTGGCTGATGACATGGTGGATGAGCTTGTGAGTCAGGGAGAAAGACTTCATTGGCTTTTCCTTTCTGTAGATAAGGAAATGATGCACCTCCTTTCCGGCACGGAGCACGGTCAGGGGATTCTTCTTCTCTGCAGAAAGCAGCACCATGATCTTTCAGAACTTCTTCATCCTCTGAAGGGGTATTATGTAGTTCTTGACTCTGTGCAGGATCCCGGCAACATGGGTACCATTCTGCGTACCTGCGCCGCCGCCGGCGTGAAGGGTCTCATCCTGACAGAGGGCTGTACAGATATATATGCAGAAAAAGTGGTCCGTAGTTCCATGGGCAGCATTCTTCGTCTGCCAATTTATGAAGGGGCTTCCATTCCTTTCTTAAAGGAATGGAAGCAGGTTTCCGGACTTCCGTTCTATGGGACAGCCTTACAGAATGCCAGGCCCTATAAGGAAACAGGTCCTGTCAGCCAGGCTGTTTTCTTCTTTGGGAATGAAGGAAATGGCATTCGTGAGGACATACTGTCCCTAACTGACGAAAACCTGTATATTCCGCTGCCTGGCCATGTAGAATCCTTAAATGTGTCCATTGCGGCAGCAGTCATACTGTTTCATTTCATTGAAGGATAAAGCAATTTCTGATAATCTGCTGTGGTGATACCACTGCTTTTCTGCTGCTGATGGGTCTGCAGCATATTTTGGGAAACAATCAAAGCACTTCTTCCTAGAGGTTATTATGGTAAAGAAATTAATTGTGAATGCTGATGATTTTGGAATACACGAAGCAGTGAACCGTGCTGTCCTTAGAGGCTTTGAATCGGGCATACTGACAAGTACATCCCTCATGGCTGGTGGAGATGCCTTCCAAGAGGCGGTGAAACTGGCGAGAGATATGAAGGGGATTGGAATCGGTATCCATCTGACTCTGGTAGGCGGTTTGAAAACCGTTCTGCCGCCGGAAGAAGTTCCTTCCCTGACCTGGGAAAATGGACATCTCTGCAGCAATTATATGGAACTGATTCTGCGGGATATGAAAGGTCGTATCTCCATGGACGATGTATACCGCGAATGGGATGCCCAGATTCGAAAGATTCTGGACACCGGTCTGACCGTGACCCATATAGACGGTCACCAGCATATGCATATGTGGAACCATTTCTTTCCCATTACATTGACTCTTGCCAGGAAATATCACATTCCCTGTATGCGGGTGCCAGATGAAAAGGTCCTTTTTGGATTCAGCCCTGCACCGGGAGGCTTTTTCCGTTTTGCTTCGAAAAACGGCCTTTCTCTGATGGCCAGAAGCCATAGAAAAGCCTTAAGAAAAGCGGGAATCCGTACCAATGACCATTTCTGGGGTATGATGTACGGCGGGCATTTTTATGAAGACCGCATGATTTCCATTTTGGGCAGACTTGAAGAGGGCGTGACAGAATTCATGTGCCACCCATCGGCTGATACGGAAGCCATGGAAGCAGCATTCCATTGGGGCTATGAAGGAGAAGAAGAATTAAAGAGCTTGACTTCCATTCGAGTACGTAAACTCCTGGATGAAAAGAAGATACAGCTTATTTCCTATCAAGATTTACAGAGAAGCTGATGATTTCGGGCACTTCTCTTTATATTCAGGCACTGTCTATTGCAGGCTGAGGAGTGGCTTATATGAAAAAAGAACAACAATTTTATCTGGTGGATTTTTCAATCCTGCCGGAAGCAATCAAGAAGACCATTCGGGTCAAAGAATTATTGAAGGATGGTTCCTGTGCTTCTATCAATGAAGCGGTCCATAAAGTCAATATGAGCCGCAGCGCCTATTACAAATATAAAGACCATGTGGCATCGGCAGATGATGACAAAGGGGACCGGGTTGTAGTATTATTGATAATCATGCAGGATGATATGGCAGTGTTCGGAAGAATACTTCGGCGTATTGCCAGAGAAAAACAGGAAATCCTGTCTGTTAACCGGACAAAGATATCGGAGAAGCTGTATTCCTCTGTTATTACTCTAAAAACGAAAGAATCGGCCGATGATATTGAATCTTTGTATGAATCCTTGAAAGAAATGAAGGGAATCCAGTCGTTGACCATGAAATTAGGAGGAGAATTTAAATGAAAAATATTAATGTTGCACTCCTTGGCTTTGGCACAGTAGGCAGCGGTGTAGCTGAAGCGATAAGAAAAAACAGCAGAATCATGGAAGATTCCATCGGCTGTCATTTCACCATCAGTCATGTGCTGGTTCGTCACCCTGAAAAATACAGGGATATGGATCTTCTGCAGGGGATTCATCTGACATCCTCCTTTGATGACATTATAGCGGATTCATCCATTGACATTATCATTGAGGTCATGGGAGGCATTCATCCGGCCAAGGAATATATTTTTGAAGCCCTGAACCATCATATCAATGTAGTCAGCGCTAACAAAGACCTGGTCGCCCTTTTTGGACCGGAAATTATGCATACTGCCATGGAAAACCATGTAAACTTCAGCTGTGAGGCCAGCGTAGGCGGCGGTATTCCTATTTTAAGGCCCCTCCATGATTCTCTGGCAGCTAATGAAATTGAAAGCATTGTAGGGATTGTAAATGGTACCACCAATTTCATCCTTTCCAATATGGATGACAGCGGTGTCAGCTATGGCGATGCTCTCCGGGTGGCCCAGAAGAAAGGGTATGCTGAAGCAGATCCCACCAATGACGTGGCAGGTTATGATGCTGCCCGGAAACTGGCCATTCTGGCATCCATCGGCTTTCATGCCAACGTCACTTTTGACGACGTGCTGGTGGAAGGTATTGAAAAAATTTCCCAGAACGATGTACAGTATGCCAGCGAAATGGGATATACCATCAAGCTTCTGGCCGTAGCCATCCGTCAGGAAAATGGGATTGCCCTCAATGTATATCCCGCCTTCGTGCCCAGAAGCCATCCGTTGGCCTCTGTCAAAGGGTCCTATAACGCAATTTATGTGACCGGAAACATTGTGGATGATGTCATGTTCTATGGCAAAGGGGCCGGCTCTCTCCCCACGGCCAGTGCCGTGATGGGGGATGTAATCAGCACAGCCAAGCATATTCTGAATCATTCCACCGGTACCGGTATGATGCTGACAGAAACGAAGCGGATTCCTTTCTACTCCTCCCTCAAGCTGGAAAACTCCTATTATTTCCGCCTCATCGTAGACGATGTGACCGGTGTACTTTCCCAGATTGCCTCCGCCTATGCCGATAACGACATCAGCATTAAGGAAGTGGTGCAGAAGAGCCGGATTGAGGATGCGGCAGAGCTTATGATTATTACAGAAAAAACGCCCCGTGAAAATATCATCCACGTGGAAAAAGCACTGCAGGTGCTGCCCTGCATGCGTCAGGTAGCCAATGTTGTGAGGGTAATGGAAGATGACAGAAAATAAGACATACATCGTAAGAGTTCCGGCTACGACTGCCAACATAGGCAGTGGTTTTGACACCCTCGGCATGTCTCTTGGCCTCTATAATGTGGTACAGTTCGTACCGGCAGAAGGAATCCCTCTTGTGGACACAAGGATTGAGGCCGAAGGAGAAGGGGCTGACCAGATTACCGAGGGCCTTGATAACATGATTATCAAAGCCATGGATGAAACTGCCAGGCAGGCGGAGAAAAGCATACCCGGTGGAAAAATGTACCTTATCAATCGCATTCCCTTTGCCAGGGGCCTGGGCTCCTCTTCTGCGGCCATAGCTTCCGGCGTGTTTCTGGCCAACATGCTTATGGGCGAGCCGTTTAACAGAAAGGAAATTCTTGATATAACTGCTGCCATGGAAGGGCATCCTGATAATGCAGCCCCTGCCATACTGGGAGGATTCTGCATGGCCCTTCTGAAAGATGGAAATGTAACAGCTGAGCGTATTGACATTCCCTCCCATTGGAAAGCCGTGGTCACCATTCCGGACTTTGAACTTCATACCGAAAAAGCCAGGGCCGTTTTACCGGACAGCTATCCACGGAGCGATGCCGTTCACAATATTGGCGCTGTTTCTTTCCTTATGGCTGCTTTCATGTATCAGAAACCGGAATATCTGAAACTGGGGCTTGATGATGTGATTCATGTGCCCTACAGGCTGAATCTTATACCCGGAGCCTCCGATGTGATTCGAAATGCGGAAAGGGCAGGAGCCTATGGCGCTACCATTTCTGGTTCCGGTCCCACCATTATTGCCTTTGCTCCGGCTGACCGGGCTGAAAAGGTAGGCATTGCCATGGTGAATGGTTTTGCAGCAGCCCATATCACATCACGGTACTTGGTCCTTGATTTTGATCACAACGGGATCATGGCAGTCTGATATCCAGCCTTTTTCTACAGCCCAAACGGCCTTCCCGGCCGTTTTTTTCTTGATTCAAAAAACCGATACACCTCAAAAAAGGAAATTTTGCGGCCATTTATCGGGGACTCTATTGACGGGCGATAGTTAAATAGGTATACTTATACAGGTATTATCCCAAAGTATACTGTTTTACAAAGATTGGATAAGGAGTTGCTCCATGAATTTTGAACTGATTGAACATGCACTGCCTATGCTGCTGGTTGGGGCCGGTGTAACGATAGAAATCACAGCTGTCAGCGTGGCCATAGGTTTTTTGATTGGCCTTTTTGTGGGAATAGCCCGCATCTGCCAGATTAAAGTCCTCCGGATTATAGCAGCTGTTTATGCGGACTGCATTCGAGGGACTCCGCTTCTGGTACAGATCTTTCTCATTTATTTCGCCCTTCCTATCGTTACAGGACATCGTGTGGAACCCTTTGCAGCTGCTGTGGCAGCCTGCGGCATCAACAGCGGCGCCTATGTATCGGAAATTTTCAGGGCAGGCATCCAGGCCATTGATGTGGGTCAGATGGAAGCCGGCCGGTCTTTGGGACTGACCTGGTGGCAGACCATGTATTATGTGATTCTTCCTCAGGCCGTACGCAACATTCTTCCGCCGCTGGGCAATGAATTTATTGCTATGCTGAAGGATTCCTCCCTGGTATCCGTAATCGGTTTTGAAGAACTGACAAGAAGAGGCCAACTGATTATTGCACAGACCTACGGCTCTTTTGAAATCTGGACAACCGTGGCAGTGCTGTATCTGATTATGACACTGGCAATTTCTCGTGTAGTAGCATGGCTGGAAAAGAGATAATTATGGCGGACAAAAAATACTTAATTGAAATCAACCACGTGGGAAAGAAATTTGGAGATCTCACGGTTCTGAAAGATATCAGCATCAAAGTAAAAGAAAAAGAAGTGGTCGTTATTATCGGCCCTTCCGGCTCCGGTAAAAGTACACTGCTCCGCTGCATCAACGGCCTTGAAAAACCAACCAGCGGCAATGTGTTTTTTGATGGCATGCCTGTGAATGGTGAAAAGAACATTAACGAAGTCAGAACAGAAGTGGGCATGGTTTTCCAGCGGTTCAATCTTTTTCCCCATATGACTGTAATCCAGAACCTCATGCTGGCACCCATGAAGGTGCGTAAAATCAGCAAAAAGGAAGCCTATGACCGCGGCATGTCGCTGCTCCGGAAGGTGGGACTGGAAGATAAGGCAGACTATAAGCCATCCCAGCTTTCCGGTGGACAGCAGCAGCGTGTGGCTATAGCCAGGGCCCTTGCCATGAAGCCGAAAGCTCTTCTTTTTGATGAACCTACCTCTGCACTGGATCCGGAAATGGTCCATGAAGTACTGGATGTCATGAAGGAAGTGGCAGAAGAAGGCATGACCATGGTAGTGGTTACCCATGAAATGGGATTTGCCCGTGAAGTGGGGGACCGGGTCCTCTTTATTGACGGCGGCGTCATTGTGGAGCAGGGTACACCGGATGAAGTATTTAATCATACGAAGGAAGACAGAACAAAGCTTTTCCTTTCCCAAGTCCTCTGAGGGCAGAGTATATTCGTATATTTATGCAGATATTCATCATTGATATGGAAAAACGGGACGGCCAAAACCGCCCCGTTTTTCGTACTCTTTTTTACATTTCGGTTGACGGAATTAATGTTTTATGGTATTGTAAATCTATGCCCAATAAGGGCAATGTAGTAATTTTTTTAGGAGGAATTTCCATGAAAGGTACAGTTAAGTGGTTCAGTGCAGAAAAAGGCTACGGCTTTATTGAAAGAGAAGAAGGCGGCGACGTATTCGTTCATTTCTCCGCTATCCAGGCTGATGGCTTCAAAACACTGAATGAAGGCCAGAAGGTTGATTTTGAAATCATTGATGGTGCAAGAGGACCTCAGGCTGCTAACGTTAAGGTTGAAGGCTGATCACTTACTGAAGCTCATATAGCGTAAGTTTCTGAATCTGAATTTAGGGTAAAGCATAGGCTTTACCCTTTTTTCAATGGCAGAAAGGCATTCCAATCTTTATTTTTCTTCCTTTTATATTTAATTATTTCTATCGTTTCTACAAACTGATAAAAGTTTTTAATGATATCTAATTTATATAGACAGAAAGGATTGATTATTAGTGGAAATATAGTATAATAATTATAGAAGGATAAGCATTCAGCTTATTCAAGAAAGGGGGATTTCAATATGGAATTAACTGTTAGAGGAAAAAATCTGGAAATTACTGACGCACTGCATTCTTATGTAGAAAAACACACAGGCAAGATTCAGAGATACTTTGATAAGCCCATTAAGATTAACGTCCTGCTTCGCATTTCGAATATGACAAAAACCTGTGAGGTGACTGTCTTCGTTGACGGCATTATTCTCAGGGGTGTCGAAAAGTCCGATGATATGTACAAGTCGATTGATCTGGTGTTTGATAAGGTAGAACGGCAGATTCATAAGTATAAAACTCGTCTGGCAAAACGGTTTAAAGAAAGAAATACCCTGAGCCATCAGTTCGTCATGGAGAAGGAAGCGGCCTCTGCTCCGGATACAGAATTTGAAATTGTAAAGACAAAACATTTCAATATCAGCCCCATGTCGCCGGAGGAAGCAGTTCTTCAGATGAATCTTCTGGGTCACAGCTTCTTTATGTTCTTCAATTCCGAAACCGAAGCTATGGCTGTCGTTTATCGTCGGGATGACGGAAAATATGGCCTCATTGATGCAGACCGGTAATAGGAAAGTTTGAAATTTCACGAAAAAGAGCGGAATTTTCCGCTCTTTTTTTGACTATACCGCCTTAGTTTGATAAAATAAACTAGATGTGTAAAGCATTGGAATTTAAGGAATGGAATACTGATTGTATAAGGAGTTGTTTCCATGTTTGATAAGTTTTTTGACAGGCTGTTTAACGGATCCAACGAAAAAGAAGTAAAGAAGATTCGCAAGATTGTAGAACAGCAGATTAATCCCCTGGAAGATGGACTGAAGAAGTTGAGTGATTCTTCCCTGGCTAATAAGACCAACGAATTCAAGGCTCGTCTGGCCAAGGGCGAAACACTGGACGATATCCTTCCTGAAGCCTTTGCAGTTGTCCGCGAAGCGTCCCGTCGAGTACTGGGCATGCGCCATTTCGATGTGCAGCTGATTGGCGGTATTGTTCTCCACCGCGGTAATATTGCTGAAATGTGTACCGGTGAAGGTAAGACCCTGGTAGCTACCGCTCCGGTTTACCTGAATGCCTTGGAAGGGAAAGGCGTTCACGTCATTACGGTCAATGATTACCTGGCAAAGCGCGACAGCGAATGGATGGGACAGGTCTATAAATTCCTCGGCCTTTCCGTAGGCCTCATTGTCCATGACCTGGATTTCCAGCAGAGAAAGATTGCTTATAATTCCGATATTACCTACGGAACGAATAATGAATTCGGCTTTGACTACCTTCGCGATAACATGGTTACCTCTCTGGACCAGATGGTGCAGCGCCCCCTTCATTACTGCCTGATCGATGAAGTAGACTCTATTCTTATCGATGAAGCTCGTACACCGCTGATTATTTCCGGCCCCGGTCAGAAATCTACAGATAATTACTACGTCATGGCCAAGCTGGTGCCGCATCTGAAAAAAGATGAAGACTACACCATCGATGAAAAACAGAAAACCGTGGCTCCTACAGAAGCCGGGGTTGCAAAGATGGAAAAAATGCTTCATGTGGAAAATCTATATGATGCGGAAAATCTGGAGCTGAACCATCTTTTCGTTCAGGCCCTCCGTGCTCAGACCATGATGCAGCGGGATAAGGACTATGTAGTTAAAGACGGTGAAGTGGTCATTGTTGATGAATTTACCGGTCGTCTCATGTATGGCCGCCGCTATTCCGACGGACTTCATCAGGCCATCGAAGCCAAGGAAGGGCTGGAAGTTCAGCGCGAAAGTCAGACTCTGGCTACCATTACCTTCCAGAATTATTTCAGAATGTATGACAAGCTGGCCGGCATGACTGGTACTGCGAAAACAGAAGAGCAGGAATTTATTAAGATTTATGGTCTCCCTGTTATCCAGATTCCTACCAATAAACCGATTCAGCGTAAAGATCTGCCGGATGTGGTTTTCAAAACGAAACGAGGCAAGTACCGTGCTGTAGTGAAGGAAGTGGAACGCCGCCATGCCACCGGTCAGCCCATACTGATTGGTACCACCTCCATTGAACAGTCCGAAGAGCTTTCCCATATGCTCGACGGGGCTAAGATTCCTCATTCCGTACTGAATGCCAAATATCATGAAAAAGAAGCGGCCATCGTAGCTCTGGCAGGACAGAAAGGGGCCGTGACCATCGCTACCAACATGGCAGGCCGCGGTACTGATATCCAGCTGGGAGACGGGGTAGCCGAGCTCGGCGGACTTGCCATTATCGGGACGGAGCGCCATGAAAGCCGCCGTATTGATAACCAGCTCCGCGGCCGTGCAGGCCGTCAGGGGGACCCGGGTTCCAGTCAGTTCTTCCTGTCTCTGGAAGATGATCTGCTTCGTATTTTCGGCGGTGACAATATCAAGAAGTTCATGGAAAAAATGGGCCTTGATGAAGATGAACCGATTAACAGCCGCATGGTTTCCAATGCCATCCAGAAAGCACAGAAGAGAGTAGAAGCCAGAAACTTTGATATCCGAAAATATGTCCTTGAATATGATGATGTCATGAATCAGCAGAGAAAGGTGGTTTATGAACAGCGCCGTCGAATTCTGGAAGGCGAAAACATGAAGGACCAGGTACTCCGCATGGTGGATACCATTATTGAGAAGGGCATGCAGACCTACGCAGATCCAAAGCTGTATCCGGAAGAATGGGATTTTGCAGGGCTTCTGAAATACAGCGAAAAATATTTCCTGGCCCCCGGTGAAATCAAACTGGAAGAAATTGAAGATATGAGCCGTGAAGAGGTGGAGGACAAACTCAAGACCATTGCTCATGAAACCTATGAATCCAGAGAAAAATCCATCGGCTCCTCCATGATGAGGGAACTGGAAAAAGCAGTTATGCTGAAAGTGGTGGATTCCAAGTGGATGGAACATCTGGATGACATGGATATGCTGAAAGAAGGCATAGGCCTTCGTTCTTATGGACAGAGAAACCCCATTGTGGAATACAAAGTAGAAGCCTATGATATTTTTGAAGAAATGCAGCAGGCCATGATGGAAACTATTGTGCTCTATCTCTACCATATCCAGATCCGTTTTGCTACCGATCCGGAAGAACCGCAGCAGGCTCCCGAAGCACCGAAAGCAGAAGACCATCTGAAAGGGGCTACTGCCCACTATGTGGACGAAAACTCGTCGAATGACTAAGTCTGATATGTTTTGATTTATTACATGCTTTTTACAACGAAAGAGAGATGATTATTCAGATGCTGGAAGATTTGAAAAAAACTTTAACAGAACTGCTGAATCATGAAAAAGAAATAAGGGATTCACTTTGACTTACCTCAGCTGAAGGAACGTATCAGAAGTTACGACGTTCAGATGAGTGATCCTACTTTCTGGGATGATGCGGATAAGGCCCGCAGAATTTCTCAGGAAGCAACTGAGGCAAAGGATGCCTATGAGACCTATACCAAACTTTTTGAGCGGGCGGAAGGATTGAAGGATATCCTGGATCTGGCTATTGAAGAAGATGACCAGTCCATGGAGCCGGAAATCGCCAAAGAGCTCAATGAAGTGAAAGAGATCCTGGATAAAAAGGAAATTGAACTCCTCCTTTCCGGTAAATATGATGAGAATAACGCCATCCTTACTTTCCATGCCGGTGCCGGCGGTACAGAAGCCCAGGACTGGACAGAAATGCTGATCCGCATGTATATGAAATGGGCAGAGGCGGAAGGGTTTGCGCTGGAAGAGCTGAATATGCTTCCCGGCGATGAAGCCGGCATTAAGAGTGCTGAATACATGGTGAAAGGGAAGTATGCCTATGGTTTCCTGAAATCAGAAAAAGGAGTGCACCGCCTGGTGCGTATTTCTCCTTTTGATGCGGCTAAACGCCGTCATACCTCTTTTTCCGCTGTGGATGTGATGCCTGAAATCGATGATGACGTGCAAGTAGATCTTAACATGGATGATGTGCGGGTAGACTACTATCGCTCCAGCGGTGCCGGCGGTCAGCATATCAACAAGACCAGTTCTGCTGTCCGCATGACTCACATTCCTACAGGTATCGTGGCAGCCTGCCAGAATGAACGCTCCCAGTTCCAGAATAAGGAACAGTGTCTTCGTCTTCTTCGGGCCAAACTTTATGAATTTGAAATGAAGAAACATGAGCAGGAAGTCAATGCGCTGGAAGGCGATCAGCAGGCTATTGAATGGGGCAGCCAGATTCGCTCCTATGTGTTCCAGCCTTATACGTTGGTGAAGGATAACCGCACCGGAGTAGAAACAGGCAATATTCAGGGAGTCATGGACGGCGATATTGACCCGTTCATTGAAGGTTTCCTGAAAATGAACAAATTTAAAGCCAAAGCAAAATAAAAGGATGGATAGAATGAGGGCCATACAGAGCAGCGCCTTTAAAGTGCTGGCAGTCCTGATTTTCATCGGCGTAATCGCTGCAGGGATGATATCTCTGCAGCGGAGCCATGTGGAATCATCTGCCACTGCTGTTGAAAATGTATATGATTATTACAATATAATTGACAGCGCATCAGTTGAAAAGAAATCAGCGGATGAGCTGTTTTCGTTGTACCGGAAAAGCGGTGTTACTTCTCTGGCTGTGTATGATGAAACACCGGAAAAGCTGGTAAACCATGATTACCTCCGCATTTATCGAGGCAGTGAATTTGCATTCAGAAATCCCACAGCACAGGGAATCTCTGATTCCAAGATTTATATCCAGCCGGTGCTGAATGCGGAAGGAAATGCTTATTTCAAGGAAACGAAAGAATATCTTTCCCTTCTTATGAGCAGCGATGATGTACGCTCCTTTGATGTGAACGGCGTGGAGACGCTGGAAGTCAATGCGGTGTACAATAAGTTTATGCAGATGGAACTGGGCATTTATGCGGAAACTGTGAAAAATGCAGCTTCTCATGGGTTCTATGTGGTACTGCGTCCTGGGAATGAAGCCCATGTGACTAAGGATTATGTAGATCTTTTTCTGAAGAAGCTGGATGCTTCTGATCGGGTGAGCGCCGTTATCTTCCAGGGCAAGGAAGTGCTTGGTTATAAAGAGTATGTGAACTATCTGTCTCATGAACTCAGCCGCCGCCACATTCCGATTGCCCTCATCGAGGCACAGAACCAGCTTGGTTTTGAAAAGCAGTCCGGAAATCTTGACATGGCAGTTTCTTCGGACTATCAGGTAGTCCGCCTCTACGCCATGTCCAAAGATGAACTGATCAAACTGGATCCGAAGGAAGCGGCTTCCCGCTATTATATTTCCGATATTGAACGGAATATCCGCATGAATCTGTTCCCTTCCTTCAAGTTTCCGCTGAATGGTATGACTCTGTCTGAGACGAATGCTTCCTATATTGCCGATGTATCTTCCCGACTGGAAGGGCATGGCTTTACCGTAGGAAAAGCGTCTGTCATGGAATCCTATTTCCCGCCAGCCCTTCTTCGGAGCATTGCCATGGCCGGCGCCCTTTCTCTTGTGGTTATGACGGCGCTTCTTCTTTTCCCGCCTCTTGGCAGATATGTTTGGGCGATTGAAATTTTAGGTCTGGTCGTCACCCAGGGATTATTCTGGGGTCTCCACTCTCTGATGGCCCTTCAGCTTCTGGCTCTTGGCGCTGCCGTGTGCACGCCGGTGGTAGTGGTCAGCCTTTTCCTGAACTATTGTCTTAAAAGGAAGGATAAAGCTTTTGTCGAAATCGGATGGGGGAAACTCTTCGTTGAATCTCTGCTGATTCTCTGGATCTCTGGAATCCTTTCCCTGGCAGGCGCTGCTTTTGTGAGCGGTCTTCTGGGGGATATTCGTTTCCTCTTGGAAATGCAGATTTTCCGCGGTGTGAAACTGACTTTTGTTCTTCCGCTCCTTTTAATTTCTATTGTGTATATCCAGAAATTTCCTTTCTTCGGGCAGACCGTTTCTTCTGACAAGGATTTTATCCGCTTTGTAAAGAAGTTCTGCAGTGTCCAGATTCGTCTTGGCCTTCTGGTGGGTCTTGGCATTCTGGCAGTGGTGGGATATGTATTCATCGGCAGAAGCGGCAATAACGGGGCACCGGTGCCGGGTTTTGAAATTGCGCTCCGCCGTTTCCTTGAAAATGTCATGTATGCAAGGCCCAGAGAAAAGGAATTTCTTTTCGGCCATCCTGCCGTCCTTTTGGCCATGACTGCCCTTTATCGCAAATGGCCCCAGATTCTTCACTATTTCCTCATTGTGGCTGTCACCATTGGTCAGGGTTCCATGGTAGAAACCTTTGCCCATATGCGAAGCCCCTATATCCTGAGTCTTATTCGCGGTCTTGACGGACTGGCGGCAGGCAGTCTTTCCATGATTGCCGCTCTCATCGGCGTTATGATTCTGGTCCGGCTGACCAGGTTTTTCGGAGAAAGATATGGCAAATTATAAAATCGTCATTTCCGGTTATTATGGCTTCAATAATGCCGGTGATGAAGCCATGCTTTCTGCCATACTGCAGGCACTCCAGGGGACTTTTGACTCTCCGGATATTACGGTGATCTCCGGAGATCCCAAATCTACCGCCGCTTCTTTTGGCGTTCATACGGTGCCAAGGTTCAGCATTTCCGGTATCTGCCGTTCCATTTTTTCCTCTGATCTGATTATCAGCGGCGGCGGCAGTCTGCTGCAGGATGTGACAAGCTGGAAAAGCATGATTTACTACCTTTCCATTATTACCCTTGGAGTGCTGTTTCGAAAACAGGTTTTCCTTTATTCCCAGGGCATAGGCCCAGTCCGGTATCGGGTGATTCGTATTATCCTGAAGCATGTACTCAACCATGTGGATGCTATTACTGTACGGGATAAGGAATCCAAGGGATTTCTGCAGCGCCTTGGCGTGCATCGGAAAATTTATACCACTGCCGATGCGGTGCTTTCCCTTGCGCCGGCAGATCTTTCCATAGGGCGAAAAATACTGGATAAAAGGGGAATACCTCCCGAAAAAAAGAAAATCGGTCTGGCTATCCGTTACTGGCATCATTCCCGAGAATGGATGGAGAAACTTGAAAAGACTGTCCATCGTCTAGCTAAAGAAAAAGATGCTGTCATCATCTGTATTCCCATGCAGTTTCCGGAAGATGAAACTGCGGCTGAAGCCATGGGAAAAGGCGATGAGGGAGTCTATTTCCTGAATGAAGACTTCTCCATAGAAGAACTAATGTCTATTATCGGGAATATGGATGTCCTTTTGGGAATGCGTCTTCATGCCCTTATTTTTTCTGCTCTCATGCATGTGCCTTTTCTTGGCATTTCCTATGATCCCAAAATAGATAATTTCCTGGCCCTTATTGGTCAGAAAGCTTCCACCTCTGTTCAGCACATGGATGGTGAGAAGTTGTATAATGATACTTGTAGAATCCTTTCTTCCGGGCTGGATGCTAAAGACTGGGAGAAGGTGGCTGCTCTTCAAGAGCGGGCCTGTGAGAATGTCCAGATTTTAAAAAGTCTTGTTACTCATAAGGAGGAAAACCCATGAGTCATCTTTCAACTGAAGAGACTGCTTTTCTCAAGGACAAAGCAAAACAGATTCGTATTGATATTTTGAAAATGATCACTAAAGCCAATTCTGGTCATACGGGAGGTTCTCTTTCCATCGCTGACCTTCTGACGCTTCTTTATTTCAAGGAAATGCATGTGGATCCTGCCAATCCCCATAAGGCAGACCGTGACCGTCTTGTTCTTTCCAAAGGCCATGCGGCTCCGGCCATGTATGCCTGCCTGGCTGAAAAGGGATATTTCTCCAAAGAAGAACTGAATCATCTTCGTCAGGCCGGTCATATGCTCCAGGGACACCCGGATATGAAGCATACCCCAGGAGTCGACATGACTACCGGTTCCCTGGGACAGGGCATCAGTGCTGCCTGCGGTATGGCCCTTGCCAGCAAAATAGATAAGGCTGACTGGCGGGTGTATGCAGTCCTTGGCGACGGTGAACTGGAAGAAGGCCAGGTTTGGGAAGCAGCTATGTATGCGGCCCACTACAAACTGGATCATCTGACTGCTTTTGTTGATAATAATGGTCTCCAGATTGACGGCCCCATTACGGAAGTCATGTCTTCTCTTCCTATTGGTGATAAATTCAGGGCTTTCGGGTGGCATGTGATTGAAACCGACGGCCATGATGTAGAAAAGCTTCATGAAGCCATTGAGGAAGCTAAATCCATTGAAGGAAAACCCACGATGATTGTCATGAAGACAGTGAAAGGGAAGGGCGTTCCTGAAATTGAAAATAAAGTAGGCTGGCATGGTAAGGCACCTACAGAAGAAGAATGCGAAAGATTTATTAAACAGGTGGAGGCAGAATGATGGGTAAAGCAACTCGTGATGCATATGGCGAAGCTCTGAAGGAACTGGGTGCGCAGAATCCGGATATCGTTGTTTTGGACGCTGATTTATCCGCATCCACCAAGACCCAGGTTTTTGCCAAGGCTTATCCGGATCGTTTCTTTGATACAGGAATCGCAGAAGCTAATATGATGGGCGTTGCAGCCGGTCTGGCAGCAGCAGGGAAAATTCCCTTTGCTTCCACCTTTGCCGTATTCGGAGCAGGCAGAGCATATGAACAGATCAGAAATTCCATCTGCTACCCGAAGCTTAACGTGAAAGTGGCCGTTACCCATGCCGGATTGACGGTAGGCGAAGACGGTGCAACCCACCAGATGCTGGAAGATATCACCCTCATGCGGGCGCTGCCTAATATGACTGTCATTGTTCCTGCCGATGCTGCAGAAACAAAGGCGGCAGTGAAATGGGCTGCTTCCTATAAAGGACCGGTGTATATCCGTATGGGACGGGCTAAATGTGAAGATATCATGCCGGATGACAAGCCTTTTGTTCCGGGAAAGAGCACCACTCTGAGAGATGGCAATGATGTGACCTTTATTACCTGTGGCATTATGACGGCCAAAGCGCTTACAGCTGCAGAAACCCTGGCGAAGCAGGGCATTTCCGCACGGGTTATCAATATGAGCTCTATTAAGCCTATTGATGAAGAGGCTATTGTAAAAGCAGCCGAAGAAACCGGTGCCATTGTAACGGCTGAGGAACATACTGTGAAAGGCGGACTTGGCGGTGCCGTAGCAGAAGTTCTTGCCCTGAAAAAACCCTGCCTCATGGATATGGTAGGTACGGAAGATACTTTTGGCCAGTCCGGCAAGGCTGATGAATTACTGGAAGTTTATGGACTCACTGCAGAGCATCTGGTTTCCTCTGCCCTGCATCTGATCAGCAGAAAGTGAGGATTGGATGATTACATTTGATCATGTATCATTGCAATATGATGCTAAGCATACTGCCCTGAAAGATATGAGCATTCATATCGACAAGGGGGAGTTTGTATTTGTGGTAGGCCCCAGCGGTGCTGGTAAGTCTACTTTTGTGAAGGTGCTGACTCATGAACTGGTTCCGGAGTCCGGCACGGTTGTTGTCAATGGAATCAATATTACCAAGCTGAAGAGAAGCAAGATTCCTTACTATCGGAGAACTCTGGGTATTGTTTTTCAGGATTTCCGTCTTCTCTCCGAGAAAACAGTGTTTGACAATATTGCCTTTGTCCTTCGCGTAACCGGCGCCAAGGGCAGGGAAATCAAAGAAAGAGTGAATCGGGTGCTGGACCTGGTAGGACTTCGCAATAAAGCGAAGGAACTGCCTTCCAAGTTATCTGGTGGCGAGCAGCAGCGTGTGGCTATTGCCAGGGCTCTGGTGAACCAGCCGATTCTTCTTATTGCCGATGAACCTACAGGAAATCTGGATCCAGTGACTTCTGAAGAAATCATGAAGCTTTTCAATGAAATCAATCATATGGGAACGACCATCATCATGGTGACCCATAACAAAGATCTGGTCAATGCCATGCATAAACGGGTTATTAATATTGAAGACGGCCGTATCATAGCAGACCAGGAAAAAGGGGGATACCATTTACATGTTTAGTTCTCTTGGCTACTTCTGGAAAGAGACTTTCTATTCCCTCTTCAGAAACAAATTTATGGCGGTGGCTTCCGTGCTTACGGTCACCCTTTCCATGTTTATTCTGGGTGTTTTCCTTTGTGCCGTGCTGAATATCAATCACATGGCCACGTATCTGGAAAACCAGGTAGAAATGACAGTGTATCTCAAAGACGGGCTGAATACTGAGCAGGTTATGGCTGTGGGAAAGAAACTGAAAGCCCTGCCGGATTTAAAGGAAATCAAATTTACCAATAAAGACCAGGCCATGGCGGAATTCAAACAGCGGCTGGGGGATCAGCAGGGTATTCTGGATGCCATTAACGGCAATCCGCTGCCTTCCTCCTATTCCACCTCTTTCGCCACACCGGCTTCACTGAAAAATGCAGTGAGCATTGTAACGCAGTACCCGGAAGTTGATTCTGTGCAGTACGGACAGGATATTATTGAACAGCTTTACAAGGTGGCCCAGGTTATCCGTATTGGCGGCATTATCCTGATCGTATTCCTGGCAGGTGCAGAACTCTTCATTATTTCCAATACCATCCGGCTCACCGTGTTTGCCCGTCGGCGTGAAATCCAGATTATGAAGTACGTAGGCGCCACCAATGGATTCATTCGCTGGCCTTTCATTTTCGAAGGCATGATTATTGGTTTCATTGGTTCCGGCCTTTCCGCCTTTATCCTGTGGGAAGGGTATAAAGTGGTACTGATGGAGATGGCCCAGGCAGGGCTCGTATTTATTCCCATGATTCCCCTCTGGCCTTTCATCGGTTATATGACGATTATGCTTCTGGCAGCAGGTATTATCATCGGTATCCTGGGCAGTACCATTTCACTTCGTAAGTATATGAAAGTGTAACTGCCTATGAAGAAATCAACATATATGGCATCTTTTCTGGCACTTTCCATCCTTCTTGGGGGACAGGCCATCCATATGCCTGCCTATGCCGATGATTTGGATGACCAGGTGCAGGACCTGCAGGGCCAGATTGATTCTTCCCGTCTGGAACAGGAAAATTGGCAGCAGGTCATTGAAGATGTAAGTGCTAAACTGAAACAGATCCAGGCGGATCTGGATGCAGCCAATGCCAGACTGCAGAGCATTCAAACCAAACAGGCTGAAATCAATGCACAGATTGCACAGACCCAAAATGAAATCGTGAAGATGGAAGCCTATCTGAAAACAAGGCAGGATGTGCTGAACCGCCGGGTTCGTGCCATTTACATGCATGGCCAGCTGAACTACCTGGAAGTGATTCTGGGCGCCAACAGCTTCAGCGATTTTGCCAACCGGGTAGAACTCCTGAAGCGGGTCATCCGGTCCGATTACAATCTGATTCTTGAGATTCAAAAACAGAAAGCTGCGATTGAAGCCAAGAAGGCACAGCTGGAAGAAGATAAACGGCAGCTGGATGCTCTTGCGGCCGAAGCGGAAAAGACGCGGCAGGAAATTGCCAAGAAGAAAGCAGAACAGCAGAAAGTTCTTGATGCAGCAAAGAGTAATAAAGCGGCAGCTGCACAGATGGAACAGGACCTGAATGCGCAGTTGGCTTCTGTTAGAAATTTGATTCAGCAGCGTCTGGCAGCAGCGGAAGCTGCTCGTCAGGCAGCTCAGCAGCAGGCAGCCTCTGATGATGAAGGGGGCGGCGGCAGTGATGATAACTACGTTCAGGGGACCGGTGCTATGGGCTGGCCCTGCAGCGGACCTATCACATCGCCCTTCGGCTATCGCACCCATCCGATTTTTGGGACCACTATTTTCCATGCGGGCATCGATATTGGTGTAGACTACGGAACTCCTATCCATGCAGCAGACAGTGGTGTCGTTGTATATTCCGGCTGGATTTCCGGTTACGGTAATGCGGTCATCATCGACCATGGCGGCGGTATTTCTACCCTTTACGGTCATAACCAGTCCCTGGCTGTTTCAGAAGGACAGTCTGTGTCCAAAGGTTCAGTCATTGCCTATGCCGGTTCCACGGGCAACTCCACCGGTCCTCACTGCCACTTTGAGGTAGATGTGAATGGTTCTCCTGTCAATCCCATGGGGTATCTCTAATGGGTAAACAATGGAAACTTTTCCTTAGGACTCATTGGAAATCAGGACTATCCTGTCTATGCGGTACCGTTATTTTGAGTGGATTTGTCATTTTGGGCGGAGCTTACTGGCTGACTGATGGTCAGCCGGTGAGCTTCTTCCATTTCCTTCAAAATTATCGACTCGTGAAAAATAATTATTTTCGGCCCATCAATGAAGAGGCCCTCTGGCAGGGAGCTTCCAAAGGCATGCTGGCCAGTCTGGAAGATCCCTATTCTTCCATCCTTGCCGGAGATACCTATAATTCCTTCATGGAAACGACAAACGGGGAATATGGCGGTATTGGCGTAGTGATGGGACTTGATGCAGACGGCTTTATCCGTATCTTCAATGTCTTCGAAGGAAGCGCCGCTGAAAAGGCAGGCATTCGGAATGGAGATATCATTCTATCTGTGGATGGTACTGACGTGAATGATCTGGGACTTACCGGTACAGCGCAGGCGGTACGGGGGGAGAATGGAACGGAAGTGAATCTGTCCATAGCAAGAGAGAAGGAAACCCTGGACTTTGCAGTGACCCGTTCCAATGTGAGCCTGCCTACGGTTTTAAGCCGTATGGTGGACGATCATATAGGCTATATCCATATCTTCACTTTCAGCAGACACACGCCGGAAGAGTTTAAGAAGCAGCTTTCTTCTCTGAAAGACCAGGGCTGTGAAAAACTTATCATTGACCTGCGTATGAACCCCGGTGGAATGATTGACTCCGTAGTCAATGTGGCAGACCAGATTCTGACAGGCGGAACAGTGGTCAGCTACCATACCCGGCATCAAGGGAGTGAAAATTTCACCATTAAAGGAATTGAAAACCCCATGCCCATGGCTGTCCTGATAGACAGGAACAGCGCCAGCGCTTCTGAGATTCTGGCCGGTGCGGTGCAGGACAAGAAAGAAGGCATCATCATCGGGGAGACAAGCTATGGCAAGGGAACGGTACAGGCCGTTTATCCCGATGGAGATCGGGAAGCATTGAAAATTTCCATTGCTGAATACAGGACGGCTGCCGGAAGGATTATTGATAAGAAGGGAATCGTACCGGATATTCCTGTCAAACAGACCGGTCACCCGTTCATTCTCTCTTCTGATACTGTTTTCCAGAAAGCAGTAGATGTGCTGGAAAAGGAAGGGAACAGGGACGAAACATAACCTTCTGTATGAAGGAAGGTACGGATTCATTCCTGCCATCTTCTTTTATAAGGATTTTTATGCGCTGCAGCGTCATGAATCTCCTTCCACAGGCCAAAAGTTTCGTTTTCACGATTCCCTGCTTGCTGCAAACAAACCGCAGATTCCGGAAGGGCTGATTTCATCAGTGCTTTTCCGGGAGGACTGCGGTTTTCTTTTTCCCCATAAAGTACGAAGTGCAGGATATAAAACTTCTTTTCTCTATATTCTTCCCCGGCATGATATAATAACAATGTAATAGTCTGTCATTTTTTGAGTGAGGTATGCTTATGTTTATTGATAGAGCAAAAATAATTGTTGTCTCCGGTGCCGGTGGAGACGGCATGGTTTCCTTCCGCCGGGAAAAATATGTGCCCCGCGGCGGACCCAGCGGCGGTGATGGCGGCAGAGGAGGATCCGTCATTATCCGTGCTGACAGCAGTCTGAACACGCTGATTAATTTCCGCCGTCATCGCAAATTTGCTGCCAAAGCCGGAGCCAATGGCGGCGCTAAGGAAATGTTCGGAAAGAACGGGGAAGACGTGTATGTGGATGTTCCGCTGGGAACCATGGTTTATGATGACCGCACCGGTGAACTTCTAGCAGATATGACCCAGAACGAACAGCAGGTCACTGTAGCGAAGGGCGGTCATGGAGGCAGAGGAAATTCCCACTTTGCCACTTCCGCTGTCCGAGCCCCTACCTATGCGGAAAAGGGAGAACCGGGAGAAGAAAAGAACATCCGGCTGGAACTGAAGATTCTGGCTGACGTGGGTCTTCTCGGGTTCCCATCGGTAGGGAAATCCAGTCTCCTTCGCAAAGTATCCGGCGCCAGGCCGGAAGTAGCCGCTTACCATTTCACCACCCTGTCTCCTGTTCTTGGTGTGGTGAGCCTTGATGCGGAAAGAAGCTTTGTTATGGCTGATATTCCGGGGCTCATTGAAGGTGCCAGCCAGGGAACCGGTTTAGGGGATGAATTTCTCCGTCATGTGGAAAGAACCAAGGTGCTTATCCACGTACTGGATGCTGCCGGAAGTGAAGGCAGAGATCCGCTCCGCGATTTCCACATCATTAATAACGAACTGGAGCTGTACAGTCCTGAACTGGTTAAGAAAAAACAGATTGTAGCTGCCAATAAGACAGATCTCATTGATGATCCGCAAAAACTGGAAAAATTACGTAAGGAAATTGAAGGGGAGGGGTATCTTTTCTTCCCCATCTGCACACTCACCGGGGAAGGCTTAAAGCCTCTTCTGGAAGCTGCATGGAAAATCCTGCAGGAAGTTCCTGATGTTACCTTTGAAAATCCGGAAAAAGCCATTGTTTATGAAGTACCTAAAGATGAATTCCTCATTGAGCAGAAAGATGGCGTCTTCTATGTCAAGGGAAAGCGGGTAGAAAAACTGGTTAGTATGACCAATTTTGAGGACTACCTTTCCATGCGCCGTTTTGAAAGGGCCTGGCGTTTTATGGGTCTGGACAAGCTTCTTAAAAAAGAGGGAATCAAAGAGGGCGATACAGTGAACCTCTACGGCGTTGAATTTACCTATGCGGAAAACAGGGATTCCGCCGACGATGAAAAAGAATAAGGGAGAGAGTATATGTTAACAGGTAAGCAGAAACAGTATCTGAAAAGTGAAGCAGTCAGCCTTCCCGCCTATGTGCAGATTGGCAAGGAAGGGATGACCTCTTCTGTGGTGCAGAGTGTGGAGGATGTACTTCTGGCAAGGGAACTGATCAAGGTTAAGATTAACCAGAACTCTGATGAAGATATCAGGGATACAGCCTCCCTGCTGGCGAAAAAGCTGGGTTGCGAAATTGTGCAGATTATCGGACGGAACTGCGTGCTTTTCAAGCAGAAAGAAAAGAAATCCCATTATGAGCTCCCCTGACAGCAGTTGCCGCTCTGTCATTTCTTCCATGAAACGGATTGTTGTGAAAGTGGGAACCAGTTCCCTTACCTATGACAATGGAAAAATGAATCTCCGTTTTATGGATCACCTGGTGCGGCAGTTATCCGACTTAAAGAACCGCGGTTTCCAAGTCATCCTGGTCACCTCCGGTGCTATTGGCATTGGTTTCCCGGAACTGGGCTTTAAGGAAAAACCAACATACCTTCCCTATAAACAGGCGTCCGCTGCTGTAGGGCAGGGCCTTCTTATGAATATTTATGAGCATTTGTTCCGCGAATACGGTCATGTGGTAGGGCAGCTGCTTTTTACCAAAGGAGATGCCGTGAATTCCAAGCGGTATCTTCACATGCATGGCACCCTTCTTTCCCTCCTGGAACTGGGCGCCATACCGATTATCAATGAAAACGATGCCGTAACGGCTGATGAAATCAAGATTGGTGACAATGATACTCTTTCCGCTATTGTGGCAAGCATAGCGGAAGCGGATCTGCTTATTATCCTTTCCGATATTGAAGGGCTTTATGATTCAGATCCCCGCAAGAATAGGAATGCCCGTCTTATCCACCAGGTTCCGGTTTTTTCCCGGGATATATTCCGTATGGCCGGCGGTGCCGGTTCTTCTCAGGGAACAGGCGGCATGTACACAAAAATCCAGGCTGCGGAAATCTGCGTCCATTCTGGCATCGATATGGTGATTGCCAAAAGCACCCTTCCGGAAGTTCTGGAGCGAATTATGGATGGGGAAGATGTGGGCACCTGGTTTAAGGGAGAAAACGTACATCCTCAGCTGAAAAAGAGAGATATTATTATTGGTACTGCTGTCAAGGGGAAAATCTTTGTGGATGAAGGGTGCCGTTCTGCTATTTTAAACAAGGGCTCCAGTCTCCTTCCGGTAGGAATTCTCGGTACGGAAGGGGATTTTGCAGAAGGAGATACGGTGGCTGTATTCTGCGGCAGTGATGAGGTGGCCCGCGGCATTACCCATTACAGCAGAGGTGACATTGATCTTATCAAAGGACTCCATACGGAGCAGCTGAAAGGGGCTCTGGGAGCAGAGCCTCCCTACGATACGGTCATTCACAGGGATAACCTTCTGGTGATGAAATAAACAATGAAATTTTCTGAAAAAGCTCGATGGCTGATTTATTATTATACAAAGCACCCCAAAGGACGTTTTGAGCTGTCCCATATTCTGGAACTGCTTCTTTTCCTTACGGTGTGTATCATTCTTTCGGAAGTGGTGTTGTATGCATGGTTAAACGGATAGGCTTGTTTGGGGGATCCTTTAATCCCATCCATATCGGTCACCTGGTGATTGCAGAAGCAGCATGGCAGGAATTTGGACTGGAAAAGGTTATTTTTATTCCATCCGGGGATACTCCCAACAAGGATATGCACCATATTGATAAATTCGATCGTTATAACATGGTGAAAGAGGCAGTGAAGGACAATCCGCACTTTGCCCTGTCTCCGGTAGAAAGGGACAGATGCGGTCCCTCCTATACGGTGGATACGGTCCATATTCTGAAAGAGGAATGGGGCCCTTACTACGAATTTTATTTCATATGCGGCACAGATGCCCTGGCGGATCTCCCTACCTGGAAGTATAACAGGGAGCTTCTTTCCTGCTGCCATTTCATATGTGCCAGCAGACCAGGAAATGAAGAAAAACTGCGTCAGTCTGTCAACTATTTCGGAAAACTGGGTCAGGATAAGATTCATTTCCTGATTACGCCGGAATTGGATATTTCTTCCACCATACTGAGAAATCTTCTTTCGAAGCATAAATCTGTTCGTTATTTTATTCCTGACGGGGTTATTTCTTTTATTCAATCTCATCATTTGTATGAAGGACAAGATCATGGAGCTTAAAGATATACAAAAGGATTTAGAAAAAATTCTGTCTCCCAAACGGTTTCGCCATTCCCGGGGCGTTGCAGAAACAGCCCGCCATTTGGCTGAAAAATACGGGGCTGACAGCAGAAAAGCCTATGTGGCCGGATGGGTCCACGACTGTGCCAAGGAACTTTCCCTGGCTGATATGCAGCATATTGTGAAGGATGCAGGGCTTAAGGCCGATTCTTATCTCCTTTCCAGCCGCGCTCTCCTTCATGGTCCGGCAGGAAGTATTCTGGCTGAGACAAAGTACGGTATAGGCGACAAAGAGATTCAAAGCGCTGTTTATTACCATACTACAGGACGGGCTGATATGACCCTTCTGGAAAAAATTATTTTTCTGGCTGATTATATTGAACCGTCTCGGGATTTTCCAGGCGTTGACAACTTGAGAAAGCTTTCGGAAATCAATCTGGACGAGGCACTGCTTGCTGCCTATGATTCCACCATTTCTCATCTTCTTGACCAGAAAGCCTATATTTATGATTTAACCTTTATAGGACGGAATGATTTAGTTCTTAAAATAAAAGAGAAAAAGAATGAAAAAGAATAGACAAGGAAAAATCAGAGTAAAGAAACTGATTGTCTTTATTCTCATGGCCCTGGCTGCAGCGGTGATCCTGATTTTTGGTATCGGCAAAGGGGTATCCTATCTTCTTGGGAAAGTAGATACAGGGAATTCTCCTGTTTCCTATTACCTTTTCATAGGTGCAGACAAAGAGGCCGGCAATGAAGCGGATGCTGTCATTTTGACTGTATGGAACAGCAGGGATAAGGGAGTGAACTTTATTTCCATTCCGCCCAATACGAAACTGGCCCGCCAGGAAAAGAAAAATCAGCTGATTCGCACTACCTTCTCCGAAGGGGGAGCAGAAGAGACCAAGAGTGCCGTGGAAAACCTTCTTCACCTGCGCATTGAAAAATATGCGGTTGTGGATTATTCCAATTTCCAAAATTATGTAGATAAAATTGGCGGTGTAGATCTCTATGTGGAAAAAGGCATGGATCACCAGAACCGGGAAGGCGAAACGGATATCCAAATCCGACAGGGCTATCAGGACCTGGATGGTGAAAATGCTTTAGGCTATGTGCGCTATATTGACAAAAAGAACGGGGAAATCGACCGTATCCAGCGGCAGGAGCGTTTCCTGAAAACCATGATTTATACCATGCAGAACCACTGGGCACTGTATAACTGGTTTTTCTTCCATCATTCCTGGACAGCAGAGGAAACCAATATCACCAATGGAGAAGCAGCTTCCCTGGCTTATACTCTGTCCTCCTATCCGGAGGACAGCTTTAAATTCTCCATCCTCCCGGGTGAAACACAAACTATCGGTAAAGTGGATACATGGGTTATTAATCCTGTAGAAGTGCAGAAGACCATTGCACAGACTATAGGGGCCGATAACCAGTAATTAAAAAGGAGTTTGAATCAATGGAAAAAAATATTGAAATCATTTGCAAAGCATTGTCTTCCAAAAAAAGCGTACTCATCCGTGTATTGAACGTGCGTGGACTTACCAGTATTGCCGACGATTTTGTTCTGGCTACTACACGCAATAAAAAACAGGCGCAGGCTGCTGCCGATGAAGTAGAAGAAAAAGCAGGTGAAATCGGTCTGCATCCTCTTCGAAGAGAAGGGTATCAGGAGGGTGACTGGATCCTTCTTGATTTTGGCGATGTGATTGTCCATATTTTTACAGATGAAGAAAGACGGCGCTATGACTTTGATACCCTGTGGAAAGAAGCGCCGGTAGAGGAGTACCATGAAACCGGCGATGACAATGAATAATGAAGATTCCGGACTGGGTCCCCTGCACCTCAGGGAGAACTCCCTGGCGGAACTGACTGTCGCAAGGATATCTGATATGGGAGCCTTCCTGGATGCAGGAACCGGAACCACTTCCGATGATATTCTTCTTCATAACAGTCAGCAGACCAGGCCTGTGAAAGAAGGGGAAAAAGTAAAAGTCTTTCTGTATCATGATCCCCACCATCGTTTGACAGCCAGCATGCGGCTGCCCCAGATACCGGTGGGAGGTATCGGCTATGCGCCGGTGATGTTGACTACCCGTTTCGGCGCATTTATTGACGTGGGCACAGAAAGAGGTATTTTTCTTCCCTTTTCCCAGATGGAAGAAAGGGTGGAAACAGGGCAGTATGTATGGGTTAAAATGTATGTGGATAAAACCGGGCGCCTGGCAGTGACCATGAAAGTGAATGAAGATATTCGGAGTATTGCTCTTCCTGCCAAGGGAGTCAAAGTGGGTGATATGGTTACAGGCACAGTCTATAACAAGACCGGTGACGGGATTTTCCTTATCACCCGGGAACGATGGATTGCCTTCCTGCACCGGGATGAAATCAATAAACCCATTCATATGGGGGATGAAATCACAGGACGGGTTGCTTTTATCCGCAAAGACGGTCATATGAACATATCCCTTCGCCCTCAGAAGGAAAAGTCAATAGAAGGGGATATGCAGCTTCTTCTTACGTATATGAACCGTCATAACGGAAGCCTTCCCTTTACAGACCAGTCCGATCCAGCCCTTATCAGAGCTTCTCTTGGAATCAGCAAAGCAGCCTTCAAACGAGCAGTAGGACATCTTCTGAAGCTAAAGAAAATTTCCATGAAGGAAGGAAAAATAACCCTTTCCTGAGTAGAAACGATTTCCATACAAAAAGAGCAGGAACCAACAGGCTCCTGCTCTTTTATTGCATGGGAATGAATGAATCAAAAGGCAATACATTAAAAATGACGATAAAGACCAATCACCTTGCCACGAATGGTTACATCTTTGGAAATGATTGGCTTATAAGCATCATTTTCCGGCTGTAGACGGATATGGTCGTCTTCCTTGTAAAAACGTTTAACCGTGGCATCATCATTGCCTACAAGGGCTACTACAATATCACCATCCTGCGCGTGATCCTGTTCAGAGACAATCAGATAGTCTCCTTCTTCAATACCCGCATTAATCATGCTGTCTCCCCGGACCACCAGAATAAAGCAGCTGTTATCACTGCCCACCATTTCAGCAGGCAGAGGGAAAACCGATTCCAGATGTTCATCAGCCACCAGTGGTTCCCCGGCACGGACTGCCCCTACAAGAGGCATGGGAATCATCTTCTTGTGGCGCCAGGGCATATCGCCTACCACCTCAATGGCTCTGGAGCTGGCAGGATCTCTCTTAATAACGCCTAGCTCTTCCAGACGAGCCAGATATCCATGAACAGTAGAAGTGGAACGAAGGTTGACTGCCGTGCAGATTTCACGGACAGTAGGGGGGAATCCATCTTCGTAAATTTTCTGACGGATAAATTCCAAGATGCTTTTTTCACGGCTTGTTAATTCCCTGTTTTTACCTAATCTTTTCGCTGCCATTTTTGATTTCCTTCCTATCCTATAAAATATCCAGACTATCTGTGAAAATCAATCTATTGTTTCATTACATTTAAAGTATAGTAACCTGCATTTATTATACAGGAAACATTTCATAAAATCAAACAGAAGTTCATAGAATAAATGAGCAGGCAATTATTTATTCCGGGAACATGCAATCCCTGGTCCATTAAAAAAGTCTAATCTCCTGTTCTATTGTACGAAATTATGTTTTGTATTATCATAATTTCAGAAATGATGTTCTGCGAATGGCAGTTTTCCAAAATGCTGTTCCTAAGAATACAAGTTTGATAAAGATGACAGGAAGGAGACTGTAAGATGAAAAAAATAACTTTCCTTTTTATAGCCCTGGTACTTCTTTGCGGATGGGGCGTCAATGCTTCCGTATCAGGAGATTCCGTTCAATATGATGTGGTAACCGTTGAAGAAAATGATACATTGTGGGATATAGCAGCCCGTCGTGTAGATAATACGAAGGATATCAGACAGGTAGTTTATGACATTGAGCAGTTTAATCACATCACAAATCCTGGCCAGCTGGAACCGGGGATGAAAATCAAGATTCCTGTAGATTTATAAAAATATAAATTTCTTAAAAAGCAAACGTTTATTCTTTCGGTGGAAACCTTTGCCAAAAGAATAAACGTTTGCTTTTTATTATGATTTGGAGAAACAGGAGTTTCCATTTTCTCAGCCATCAAATCAGATTCCTGGCTGCTCCCTGCGTATAAAAATAAGCACAAACAGATATTCTTTTCAGAGGAAAATCCTTGAAAAGAATATCTGTTTGTGCATTTGAGACAGGGGCATCACTTTTGCTGATTAAAAATCTTATCAATGGGGTTATTGGTAAACAGATCGGCCTCATTGATATAGCGTCGGACCATTTCTACCGAACGATGACGAGTCTGCTTCATAATGAGCCGTTCTTCCACTCCCTGGAGTGCCGCATAGGTGGCAAATCCATGGCGAAGACTATGAGCACCGTACATTTCCGGATTTAAACCAATGGAAGCTGCATATTTTTTCACAATCAGATTGATACTCTTGTCACTGAGCCGACGGGAGGAAACCTTACCATTTTTCAGGAAACTGCGAAAGAGGGGGCCCGATGTAATGCCGGAAGCTGCCAGCCACTCCTGAAGGGCATGGATACAGTCCATGGATGTATTAGAGAGATAGGGGATACCAATCTGCTGCCCCGCTGAAGTCTGGTCGGTCTTTGAATGACGGATGGTCACCACCATGCCCTGGGGGTACTTCTTAATGTCCTCCACATCAAGCCCCGCCAGCTCGCTTCGCCGAAAAGCGCCCATAAATCCCAGAAGAAGAACCGCCCGGTCCCGCAGGCCCTGAAGGGACGATAAATCCATGCGGGAAATCATTTCCTCGATTTCCTCCCAATAAATGGGAGTCTTTCCCTCCTGCACAGTCCCCTTTAAACGGGTAAGTCCTATGAGCGCTTCCTTCACAATCCAGGCCTTACAGGGATTTTTTGCAGCTTCGCCGGAGGCATTATAATTTTCCGAAATGGCGCTGATCCGCCGCCGAATCGTAGAAGCCTTGGCATAGTCCGCCAAATCATTAATATAATTCACAATGGTCTCCGGCGTGGCCGGATAAGACTCCTGATGATGATACCGGCACCAGTCACAGAAATCATTCCAGTCAGACTCATAGGCATCAATCGTATGAATCGCCTTCGTTACGGATAGGGAATTCAGACTTTTATCGGAAAGCCCGTCGCCCTGAGAATTCCTGCTGAAATCTCGCAGAAAAAAATGATTGTCCATACAATCTCCTTCATAAAGAAATAGATAATACTGTGCTTTTCTACTATTATACCATCTGTAAACATAAATAGGTTCCGATAACATTAAATTATCGGAACCTATTTATATTCTCAAAAACGTAGTTTTCTATGTAAGCTACCAAATTCGATGCTTACTGGCTTCTTCATCCTATCATCCCCATCGAATGAATCTGCTGTTTTTTCAATTATAACTCTTTTTCAAAAAAAAAGGTGGCAAAAATGGTGGCAAAAGTCGTAAGGGGCATCCATGGACAGGCGTTGTAAATACAGGGAGTTCCAGTATATCTCGACAAGGCTTACAGGACTTCAGGCCTTACTCATTTTCTGGCGTTGAACTGGTCTAAATGGTCCGGGATTTCAAATCTCCAGTTGTGGTCAGGCCCTCTCATCCATCCGGTTTTCTTCCGGATTTCCTCAGAAGAAGCCGCTTCCCTTTCCATAGATTCAGCCTTCTGCAGCCCGGCTTATCATGGAGGTTTTTGTTCGTTCTCCAGCCATTTGATAGAAATTCGGGTGCCGATTTTTCAGCTTGACAAGATCGTTTTCGTCCCTTATGATAAGGGCAGATTGAAGCTCTGAGATTTTTTCGGAGGATCGAGCCAGTAGGCGCTCGTCTGTACCGTAGAAGTCTTGGAGCTTCTTTCTATTTATGTACTTGAGATTTCCTTTTTCCAACTGTTCCAGGAACCAATTATCCCGGGGCGTTGGATTTTCTTTATCATTGTTATCCTTTCCATAAATGCTGGTGAGGAAATTGAGCTGGTACGCATGCGTCCCATCCACTTCGTTGCTGCTCTGGCTCAAGGCAAAGGTTGCTACGATGTGGGCGTCGTTCTTATCCTTTATGTCAAGCGCCGCTACCATCTTGTCCGGCCCCGGCTGTGTATCGGATGAATAGATGGCTGCTGGGTCCGTTAAAGCCCGCGGGATCTGTTTTAGCAGGTCAGCATCAAGCTGGTAAGCATGCTTGCCATTGAGAATTTTGTTCAGTGCTTTTGCCCGAATGTAGACAGGAAGAATGGGCGCATTCACCAAATTCATCACCAGGGGTGTAGTCATTACATGGACTAGCGGCTCTTTAATTTTGCCTTTCTGAAATTCATCAATGGACTCCGCAAAGGTCTTTCATCCTCTGCCAGTTTGTCTTCCGCGGTTTTGGCATCTTTGCCACAATGTCAAGTGATGAATTCAAAAATGGCAAAAAAATACTCCCTTTCCATTTGAAAAGGGAGTTGAATAGAGAATTAAAAGCCTTATAGAGCATAACTTCATCCGCCGCCGGCATCGGTAAACCTGCCGACCCTATATTACTAAAATGATTTACCAAGAACGAAGCTCAATTAAAGTGCTGAAGCGCAACGGAAAGCTGCGATTTAATCTCTCTTTATTTTTTCAGGCGTATATACTTTAGTAAGCAGAGCGAAACAATTAAGATAACTGGGAAAACGCATGCCGCAAGCATTCCGGCTTTCATGTTGTCGCCTGCGTTTTGTGTAATAACACCTATGGCGGCAGGGCCAATTGACGCGCCCAAATCACCCGCCATAGCAAGAAATGCAAATAGCCCGGTTCCACCAAGCGGAATTTTACTTGATGCAATACTGATAGAGCCGGGCCACATAATTCCAACAGAAAATCCGCAGACAATACAGCCAATTAGTCCCAAAACAGGATTGGCAGAAACGGCGGCAAGCAAATAGCAAACCAGGCACAGAATGCCTGACCCCATCATAAAATTTACCAAATTCATTTTGTGTCCGTACTTTCCGTAAATGGTACGGCTGAGTCCCATTGACACGGCAAACATACATATATTCATCGTTTTCTTCAATGGTTGAGAACGGGCGGTTATCAAATCGTAGAACATTCTTATGACCTAAGTGTAGGTCTGCTATATAGAATGTCATCTTAATTCCTCCTTTCAATGCCATTATACATATTTATATTAATGCTGTTAAATGTGCGTTTAGTATGTAGCAAACAGGAAGGGCGTTACCCTTCCCGTTCGCTTAAGAAGAAAGGATGGTGTTTTTATTCCAATTCAGTTTCCAATCAATATATGATTCGTTTGAAATCATATCAAGCGCGGCTGCCTTTTTCATAATGCGATAGTTCTCAAGGTAAGGATAAAGGCTTGGAATATCCAAAATGATTTTCCCTTCAACTACCTTAACTTCGTTTTCGCCGTTGGCTTCAATCCAGAATATCGTTTCCATTAGTTCAACAACATCATCGGTGTCGCAGCCTTTGAAAGTGTTAGAGGAAACATTAAGCTTTTTTGACAATGCCTCAAATGCCTTGTTCCTACACTCACAAACTTTGTTGTACTGAGCAATACTCTCCTCGTTCAGTTCAACATCACTTTCAACTGAAACAACAGCTTCTACTTCGGACAGATTCCTTAATCTCATAACAATTATCATTCATAATGTCAACGAGCTTGTTTGCCAATGTGATGCTTAAATCATCATTATCTGTATATCCAAGACTCGTTGTTAAGTCGCCCTGTGGATCTGCGTCAATCAAAAGCACCCTTATACCTTGCAAAGCAAGTCCGGCTCCGAGATTGAGCGTTGTGGTAGTTTTACCAACACCGCCTTTCTGGTTGCTTATGGTAATAACCTTACAATTAGACATCTTTTGCCTCCTTTCATAAAATTTAGCCGAAGAAACAGCCCTCGGCTATGTAAATAAAAAAAGACCTATCATTTATTTCTAAACGATAGGTCAAAATGTATGCTATATAGTTTTAAATAAGGCTTTCGCCATCGCCCATAACGGGAATATCAACTGCTGTTGCATCTTCTAAATGAAAAGTTATTACTTTATTGCCTGTTTCTTCATTATATATGGATTCAATATGTGCAGTTTTTATCATCTCTTCTGCGTATTTTTCATCTGTTTCAAATACTGCCTTGCCTGTGTAACGAAGCCAATGTCCGTCAGGCTTACAGGCAACAACCTCAACTAAAGGATTGTTTACAAGCTGCCTGTAAACATTCTTGAAGTCGCCAACGCCGAAGATTACTTTATCGTCTTTTTCAAGAAATGCCCCGAGAGGTCTAATTTTGGGTTGATTACCGTCTGTTGTTGCTAAAAAGAAAACACCCGTTTCTCTTAAGAAATCGCCGATTTTGCTCATTTATTATTCCTCCTATAAATTAGTGCCTTTATTATACCATAATTTGGTCGGTATGTCAATATAAGCCGACTGAACTTTCAATCGGCTTATACAATATCAAATTTTTTCTTTTTGCATTTACCAAACTTGATAAGCAGTTCGTCAATTCCGTCTGTATATTTTCCTTTGGAAATCAGTTCATTTCGTTTATCCATTAAGCAAGCGACTATGCTGCGTTTATCCGTATCCGTAAAAACTAAATGGTACTTGTTTTTCATAGGTATTCCTCCTTGCAGCTATATATTAGCACATTAGAGATAATTTATGAATTATGCGTTCGGTTGTTTGCTTCAAGTATTTCTTCAAGTGTTCTCGGTCTGTATCTCATATATGTCATCATACAGCCGACATTATACATCTCTATTTTAGCATTGTGAACTTCACGCATTTTTGTTTGTACCTCTGCCATCATTCGCCACTCAAAAGTGCTGTGAACATGACCGTAAAGATGATACCAACCGTAAAAATGCTTATTGTAGCAAGGAATAGGGTAATGACAAAGCACAACACCCGTGCCATCGCCGAAGGATATTTCCTTGTAGTCAACAATTTCAACGAATTGCTGCCTAACATCAGCACTCTTAATCAACTTATGGTCGTGATTACCGATACAGAGATGCTTTCTGCCCTTGAGCCTCTTAAGCAGTTCTGCCGTTTTTGATGCAGAGTGCCAACTTATATCGCCGAGTATCCACACATCGTCATCATCGCTGACAGCCTCATTCCACTGAGCGATTATGGCCCAACGATATCCCCGATGGTTTTAGAAAATCCTAATGCGGATTCCGCATAAGCCGATGCCCATTGTGCCATAGAGGCCTCGCTGGCACCTGCTCCAATCATCAGCAAGAGGAAAACCCAAAAGAGTGGGATGCTGAGCAGTTTTTTTGCAGACAATCCTTGTCCTTCCTGTGTCAAGCGTTCAATGGGGCAGGTCATAAAATTATAGATGTTGAACAACGGAAGTAGCGCCCATAGACAGGCCAGAATCCACCAATATTCTATTCCAAAAATGGCAAAGAAAAGCGTTGAAAGGGAAATGACCCCAACCGCGCCCCAGCAATAGAAGGAATGGAGTAAACTCATCACGCTGTCTTTATGCTCAAATGGACAAGCCTCAACGATAGGGCTTACCAACACTTCTATCATTCCGCTGCCCATTGCATAAACGATCACGCTAATCAATATTCCGGCAAATGGATTTGACAGCAGGTTTGGTAAGGTTGCCAAACCAACCAGTCCCACTCCCGCCAGAAATTGAGAAATCACAACACTTTTTCGATATCCTATGCGATCCACAATTGTCGCACAAAGTGTATCTACAACTATTTGTGTAACGTAAAATACGGTAGAAATTAAAGCGATTTCCCCAAGAGGGATATTATATTCGTTATGGAATCGTAAAAACAACAACGGCGTAAAATTCGCCACAATTGCCTGTGTGATGAAGCCGATGTAACAAGTTATCAATGTCTTTTTATAGTTCTTTTTTTCTGCCATGTTATCTCTAACAGACCTCTCTTCCGTAGTTTTCGGGTATTATATCACCAAAAAACAGGAATTTAAAGCCTTATTATCACCATAAGCAGGTACTATTTACCCAACTTTCGCAGTTCATGAGGAGTGTGGCCATATTTCTTTTTGAACTGACGATTGAAATAGCGAACAGAATGAAATCCACAGGCGCAGCTTATTTTCTCCAGCGTCAAGGATTTATCGCCAAGTAACTCATGGGCGATTTGCAGACGATACTGGATTAAAGCATCAACAGGAGAGCACTCCATATAAGTTTTGAAGCACCGCCCCGCCTCACTACGACTGATATTAGCCGCATTTGCAATGTCCTCCAGTGTTATTGCATTGGAGTAATTATCATAAATGTATGAAAGCATCTTCTGGATTCGTATTTGTGCGGTGATTTGTATGCGTGGAACCTCTGTCTTTGGTAAGCACTCAAAATTGCGAAATAAATATTCAAATATTTTACTTAGATTACGCTGAACCGCCATCTCAAAACAGTTTTCTTGTCTACGCAATCGGGAATAAATGTCTTTTAGCCAGTTGTTTACCTCGTCCTGATTGAGATCGTTATGTCTAAACACTACAAAGGGCATCTGATCACACAGTGCGATTGGCTTGATATATTTTTGAAAAATGATGCTGTTTTCCGGTGCGATTGCGCTGCCAGAAAAGACGATATTAGGCATTGGTTCCGTTTGGCTTCCATCCAACTGCTTAACACCATGCAACACATTTCTGTTGATAAATATACTGTCTCCTGGCTCCAATAGGATGCGCTGCTGTCCAACCTGATATTCTAAAATGGAAAATTCCGCTGAAGCCAATTCGAAGTCTGGGTGCCAATGTAAAGGGCCAGTGAACTGTGGTAGCTCAGCCAGTTCATCTTGAAAATATGTGATTGGAAATGTTGTGTGTTTACGGAATATTTGCTCTCGCAATTGGTGATCAAGCCGCATGGCCATTGCTTTTTTCCTCCCTGCAAATTTTTTTATTTATCCGCCGTTCTTTTAGGCGCAAACTGGACGGTACAGGTATTTATGATATTATAATCTGCTAATCGAAAATCAGCAATATTCCTAACTTCGTCAATTTAGTTTCTATTGAAGTCTGCGGAATCGCCATGTGTTCATGTTGTTACATCTATATATCTAATCTGATATTTTTCTACAGTTTTCGGAATTGTGTGTTACTTTTTCCGTTCTCGCCAAGATTTTTAAGTATGATGTATTTACAAAAATAGCCCTCCCCTGCATGAAGGGGAGAGCTTTGCCGTTCTTATGCTGCAATCTCCGGGATTTCCCCGACAAAGTTATAAACGATCCTGACTTCCTGTACCTTCTGGCCGTCCACCTTTTTGACCTCGCCAATCAGGATTTTGCTGATAAGCCGGTTCAATACGGACTCGTCCAGTTCCTCAATGGCAGCATAGCGCCGGATTTCCTTGATAAAGGTTCGGACTTCGCTTTCCTGTGTGTCCGCCCGGCTCTGCATCACTGCCAGATCATGCAGGCGCTTCTGGTTGGCTTCCTGCTCCTGTTCCAGTGCCGCCGTCAGCTTCATAAATCGCTGTTCGGTCAGGACGCCTTTGGCCTTATCGGTGTACAGGCTTAAAAACATTCCGTCAATTTCCTGATTCCGGGCTTCCAGCCGTTTCCGCTCTTTCTCGGTCTGAGAAGCGTCCACCAGATACCGGCGCTCCATCCGGCTGCTGAGCCGTTGGTAAAACATATCCGCATCTTTCATGGCCTGCTCCGCCAATTCCTGTATATCCTTCAGCACCAGATTGTACAAATCCCTTGCCTCAATCTTGTGGCTGGTACAGGCGTTCTTGCCCAGCCGGTTGTAGGTCTGGCAGATATAGTATGCCCTGTCAATCGGCTCCCGCATCTCGCCGGTGAAACGGTTCTTCCCGGTTCTGCCGACCTTTTCATACCGCACCTGCATGGACTTCCCGCAGGTGGCACAATAGACAAGCCCGTGGAACAAGTTATAGAAGGGGCAGGCGTTGCCTTTCATAATTGTGGGCCTGCGGTCAATGATGTCCTGCACCTGTTCCCATTCCTCCGGCGTCACAATCGCCTCATGACAGCCCTCAATGACCTCCCATTCCTCACGGGGGATAATGTCATAAGTGTTGGAGCGGATGCCTTTCTGATGTGTCCGGCAGACAAGATGTGCGCCCTTATAAAAGGGATTCCGCAGGATATGGCTGATCCTTGCGCTTCCCCATGAATAGTAGTTCACGTCACATTCTGTATTGCTCTTTACTCTGGTGATGGGGATTTTATCCTCCATGAGCTGCTTTGCGATCCGCATACAGCCCCAGCCGTCCAGTGCCATATCATAGATTTTTCGGATCACCGGCGCAGTCTCCGGGTCAAGGATCAGATGCCCTTTGTCCTCCGGGTCACGCATCAGGCCAAGAGGCGGCTGCCCGCCGCAGAACTTTCCCTGTCGGGAACGGGTCATGCGTCCCGCCAGCACCTTTTTGGAAATATCCCGGCTGTACATATCGTTCAGGATATTCTTAAAGGGCGTGATGTCCATTTCCTGACGGGTCAGGCTGTCCACACCGTCCGTGACGGCGATATAGCGCACATTGTGTTTGGGGAAAAAGATTTCGATATAGCTTCCAGCTTCGATATAATTCCTACCAAGCCTCGATAGGTCTTTCGTGATGACGCAGCCGATTTTCCCCGCCTCAATGTCAGCGATCATGCGCTGGAACGAGGGACGATTGAAATTGCGGCCCGTATAGCCGTCATCCACATAATACTCATACTGGAACATCCCATGCTTTTCTGCGAAGTCCCGGAGCATGAGTTTCTGGTTGCTGATGCTCATACTCTCATTGTCGCCGCCGTCATCCAGAGAGATACGGCAGTAGAGAGCGGTGATTTTCTCATAGACTTGTTTTTTCCTGCTCATAGCGTTCTCCTTCTATGAACAGGGACACGATACCATTATAGTACCATGTCCCCGTCCCTGAATCAACCGTTTTTACGCAGCTTTTTCTGCCATTTCCCGCTGATGCCGCCATTCCTCGAAGTGTTCGCAGGTCTGGCGCTCAATGAGCTGCTCAAAGGCTTCCCGCATGGATTTCTCCCCGGAGAACTCCCGCACCACCACAAAACGGACTTTATTCTTCTGATTTTTGCTTTTTTCCATAGGCTACCTCCATAGAGAGACAGGCCGGACGGCAGTACCGGCAACGAAGTCCGGCAACGAACCTCCAAAAACCTGTAAACTACCGTCTGGCCTGTAAATCTTACTTTGTGAATTTTCTTGAAAAATCTCGTTGCTTTCGTTGCCGAAGATAAAGATAATGATTAAAATATCCCTTATTTACTGGCTTTTCCCGTATCCAGACAGGGAAATCCCCGGCAACGAACCCAGCAACCAACTGGCAACTATCCCGGCAACAGACCGCCATTTTCAGGCAATCCACTCCTTCGGAAGCTCCAACTGGCGGCATTCTTCCTCGCTCAGTTCCACAAATTCATCTTCGTTGCCGGGCAGTTCGTTGCCGGAAACCTCCCGTTCCCAGCCCTTCTGCCTGCCATATCCGGTGAACATCCTCGGATTGGAGAATGGCTTCCAGCCTGTCACCACCGTGTTCATGATTTCGTTGATATTGTGAAGCTGCCACCGCTTCGGTTCATCGTAGGTGTGGCCCAGCGCCTCCTTAAAAAGCTGTTTGGAGCAGACCATGCTGCCGGTGTAGTGTTCCAGAAAGCCCTGTATCTGTCCGGCCTCCGTGTCCTCCGGCATGAAATCCTTCTGCACCTCCACAAGCTGCCGCTGGATGGACTTGCTGAATTTCATGGAGTAGTGGCCGCTGCGGTAAAACGTCATGGCCTCCGCCCAGACCTGCAACAGGTAGGCCCTGGAAGCGTCCTCGTCCTCCAAAATGTGAACCTCCGCATTCTCCGGGTAAATCATGATGGGAAGGAAACGCCGGTTCCCGGCCCGGTCAAGGGGCAGGAAGTCCAGCGTGTTGGAAGAACCGCCGAACACACACTGCCGCAGCCGGTCTTTGGGCTGGGCCTCGTAGGGCGTCCGGTAGGTTTCCTTCTGGCGGCTGATGAACGAGCGGATTTCCTCAATGCTTTTGGCGCTGCTGGTCGCCAGCATCTCTGACATCTCGATGATCCAGTGGCCTTGCAGCTTCAAAAACACCCGGTCATCATCCAGCTTTTTCAGGTCGTCACTGAACCACTCGTCCCGGATCGCCAGCAGGCGGAAGAAGCTGGACTTGCCAGCCCCCTGTCCACCCACCAGACAAAGCATTTCCTCATATTTGGAGCCGGGAGAAAACACCCGCCGGATCGCGCCCAGCAGGAAGTGCTTTAACATTTCCTCCACATAGTCGCTGACCTCCGCACCTAAGAAGTGATGGAGACAGGAGCGGATGCGGGGCGTCTCGTCCCACACAAGGCCGTTCAGCACGTCCTGTATGGGATGGTAGCAGTTCTCATTCGCCACAATGGACAGGGCCGCCGTCATTTTCTTCTCGCTGGTCAGGCCGTAGTTCTGCTCAAAATAGAGAAGCAGATACTTCACATCCGTATCCGTCAAGGCGCTGGTGTTCCTGCGCCAGCCCAAATCCCGCACGATGTCCACCCGGTCAGTCAGGAGGTTCAGCCGGATTGCCCCACGCAGCAGTGGGTCATGGCAGAACACTGTCCGGCAGTTGCCGATGGTATTGGCAGGCTGACCCTTCTCCGTGACGGAGAGGCTTTCCCTAACCTCGTCAACGCTCTGCTCCGGCGCTAAGGCTTCGGCTGCGCTCATGGCGGCCTGCCGGGTGGCTGGCGGTAAACTCTGATATTCGCTGCTCAATCTTCCTCACCTCTTTTCCGTATTCAGCGACCACGCAGGCCCGTTCCTCCATACTGCCGGACAAAAGAATATCCAGCAGATACTCGGTGTACGGCTTTTTTTGCAGGGCCTCCACAAACAGCGGGTTCCATGTTTCCTCCGGCGTCTGCGGGGCATATTCCTTCTCCCAGCGTTCCAGCAGATGCAGGTAATCACACAGCACCCGGAAACATTTCTGCTCCGCCTGCCGGTAGCGCAGTTCCTCGCTGATTTTCCGTTTGACCGGCCTCCTGCGGGGCGGGTCATGGCCTTTGGCGTCAAAGCTGACCGAGAAATCCTCCGCCAGCTTCAAGGCCGCCTCTTTTTTGTTCAGCCCGAACAGACGGGCGGTAAAATCAATCACATCCCCGTCCGCCTGACAGCCGAAACAGTGGAACCGGCGGTCAACCTTCATGCTGGGATGTTTGTCATCATGGAAGGGACAGCAGGCCATCCCGTTCCTGCCGACCTGCACTCCGTAAGATTCCGCAGCCTGCCTTGTGGGGACAGCCTGCTTTACCGCTTCAAACACATTCGATTTTCTCACCTCCAGACAGAGAAAAAGGCACCCGTTTTCCGCAGAAAATCAGATGCCTTACAACTCCATATCCTGTTTCTTTGTAGGGGCAATCCGCCCCTCCCGTTCCCAACGCTCCCGGTTATCCCGGTCAGCGTTGATCTTTGCCTTTGCCAGCATATCCATAATGGATTCTTTGGCTTTCTTCTTGACCTGCTCCTTCCCGAACTGCTTGACCTCCGGCTGCATCAGCGTCCGCTGGATTTTTGCCAGAGCGTGCTGCATGGCGTTTTTGATTTTGGTAATGACCCCATCCAGACGCTCAGCGGCATACTCACGTTCCTTTTTCGGGGCTTTCCGTTCCGGCGAAAGCACCCATTTTTTCGATTCTTCCACCAGACGAATATCTTCCTTGTGTGTCTCCTGCCGGACGGTATCGGTCACGACCTCCACCGCCTTGTCATAGGCCGCATCGGAAACATCATCTAACAACGTCTCCACGTCCTCGATTTTGAGCGTCAGTTCTTCCAGCTTCTGCTCCTGCACCGCAAGCTGCTCCTTCTGCTTCATCAGGATATAATCCTGTTTTTCCAGATAATCCCGCCCGCCGTAGGACGGCTCCTGATCCAGATGCAGCCCATGCCGTCTGGCGATGTCAAACAGGATCGTCCGGCAGACCGCATCAAAGGTCTGCTTGCGGTTGTTATTCCGGCCTTTGGGCTTCTCCGGGTTGGGGAGGGGGATGCCCAGTTCTTCCAGTGCCTTTTCCTGCTGGGGGCACAGTTCTCCGTAGCGGTTCTCACAGTCAAAGACGTGCCGCTCATGGATGTGGGGCGTCCCCTCGTCCAGATGAAGCGCCCAGTCTAAGATGTGGATATGGGAACCAAAGCGGCGCTCAAATTCCTCATAAAATTCATTGACAATGGAAAAGAGCGTATCCGGCGGGACGGATTCTCCCATCGTGCCGATCTGGTAGATGCTTTCCTCCGGGCAGGTCTTGTTGTTTTTCAGCAAGTCCTCCACGGTGCGGTTGCGCTCGGTGTGCCGGGTTTTCTCATTCCGGGCGTTCTGGGCCTCCACATGGCCGCCGTAATGCTCGTAGTAGTACATCCGCTCAATTTCCTCAAAGCTGAAATCCGGCTGCTCCGGGTTCTCCCGGAACTCGTGTGTCGTAAAGCCCCGGTAGCAGTCCCAGTAGACATTTTGCCTTGCCCGTTCTGCGTCAATGTGTTCGCTGTTCTCCACATCGAATCGGCGGTCATTGTGGCGGGGATTGTAGGTGCCATGCCTGCCGGAGCGCCCATTGTGTCGTGTCAGTTTCAAACAGATTTCCTCCTTCCTGCGAAGATGTTTCAGGGCTGGGGAAGGGGCGGCGAAGCCGCAAATCCTGCGAATTTTGCGTCAGGTAATACCCAGTATGAGTTGACGCAGGCATCAACTCTCCCTGGGCAAGGCGTTTCACCCTTGACCCGATGGGGCGGCTGCCCTCAACCCGCCAATGGGCGTTGGTCTCGACTCCCGCCTCGGTCGGTGCTTTTGCGGCTTTGCCGCAAAGGTCGCCACTGGCGACCCGCACCCCTTGACCCCAGCAGTGCGCTGCCGCCCCTGCACCCCGGCACAAAGGGCTGGCTGCCCTCTGTACTCCCGCACCGGCGAAGCTGGCTTCCACCGCAGAAGCGGTGTTTGCCAGTTTCACCGGCTCCGTATCCGCACATTTGCGCCCATAGGCGGGGAATGGATACGGAATACGCCTGCGGGGATTGCCGGTCAAAACAGCGGGTGCAGACCCGGCATTTTTCCGTAATTCGCCCCGATTTCAAGCGATTTTTTCTTCCGCTCCCACCACCTGAAAGCCATGCTCCTTTGCGTACTCCCTTGCGGCGGCTTTCCGTTCCTCGCTGTACGGCGGCACCAGCCGGATCGACAGCCGGGACTTGTCCAGCACATAGGTCACGCTGCCCTCCGGCGTGCTGCGCTCCAACCGGCACAGCAGCGGGTACTTCCGGCTGAAATCAGCCAGCCTGCGCTTCAAGCTGGCGTTGAAGGTGTAGATGCTGGCAAGGTTCTCCGCCTCGTTCCAGTTGATGATGGTTTCTTTCTCATACTTAGACAGCTTCCTCATACAGATCCTCCTCATAATCAGTGTAAGATTTTAGCACACGCAGGCTGCGCTTGAGACGGCGGTACTCGTCCATCTCCATGCGCAGATGGTGGTAAAAATCCTCGTACCAGCTTTCGCCCACCTCCGTCTCCACCTTCCGGGCCAGCCCAAGCATCCGGCGTTTGGCCTCCGGGTCAACTGTCAGTGCCGTCAGCCATTTCAGCCGTGTCACCGTGTTGTGGTGGCTGGGACAGCCGTAAGCGTAAAGAATCTTCTTTTCTTTCATGCTCAGTGTCATAATGATTTCCTCCTTTTCTTTGCTGCGGAGCCATACGCCCCGCATGATAAACTTGTTTCCTGTCCGCCGGTCTGCCTGCAAGCCGCTCCTGCCCGGAATTTCTCCCGGCGTATCGGCCTCTTTGGTGCGCTCGATTTCTGTCCTGGCGTCACTTCCCCGGAGGCCATACCCCTTGCAGCCGGTCATTCGATTTTCAAGGTTCTGTGCCTGTCTGCAAGAACCAGTTTACCGAAAAAAGAGGCCCTTTCCCGTATATCCAAAACGTCGGAAAAACGCTTGAAATCCGCATATTTCCACGCTTATGGAATCGTGCTATAATGGGTGTAATCACTGAAAAACGATAACGAGAGAGGGGGCTTTGGATGTACGCAAAGCTGACAATCCCGGAGCGGCTCAAAGACCTGCGGGTGGTAGACAAGCACCTGACGCTGGAACAACTGGCGGAGCAGACCGGCCTGTCTAAATCCGCGCTGGGAAAATACGAAACCGATGACTACAAGGACATCAGCCCGTTTGCGATTGCAACGCTGGCGGACTTTTACGGCGTGTCCACCGACTATCTGATGGGGCTGACGGAAAATAAAAATCACCCAAACACAGAACTTCAATCTCTGCATCTGAGTGATGATATGGTGGAACTTTTGAGCAGCGGCAAAATCAACAACCGGTTTCTCTGCGAACTGGCTACCCACCCGAATTTCCGGCGGCTGATGATAGATATGGAAATCTGCATCGACCAGATCGCCAATATGCGGGTGGAGCAGATGAATCTGGTGTTGGAGGCAACCCGGCAGACCGTCATGAGCAAGTATGCGCCCGGAGAAGATGACCTTTATATGCGGACGCTGGAATTGGGGCAGGTGCAGGAAAGTGACTTTTACAGCCACGTTATGCACGATGATCTGGACAGCATCGTCCGGGACATCCGGGAAGCACACCGCAAGGACAAGACCACCGCCGACCCGCAGCCCACGCTGGATGACGTCAAGGAAAAGTTTGAACAGGCGCTCGAACAGGGCAGCCAAGAGGAAGTGGTAATCCACGAATTTTGCGACAGAATGCAGATACCCTTCGAGAAGATTTCCTCAGAGGACTTCTCTGCATTTTTGCGGATACTGAGCCTGTCCAAAATGCTCAAAAATCCCAACAACATGAGAGGAAAGGCCAAGCCGCAGCCGTACTATGCGCCCAAGCGGAAGAAACGCAGATAACAGGAAAGCCGCCCAATCTGTACCGTTGGACGGCTTTCGACCCGTTTGTGGGCGGAATAAAATATGTGGTTATACATCCGTTAGCTGACCGTTTTCATCAGCTTTTTCATAAACTTCCAGAGACGGATGCCATCTTTGAGGCCCAGCCGGTAAAAGAAGCACTCGCTTTCTGCACCAGAATCGAAAATAGAATCACAGTAGTGTCTTACAGCGTCCTTCTGTTCCTCAGACAATGCGCTGATTGCTTTTTCATACTCGTTTTCCAAGCGAAGGCAGTCCTCTTTTTTCTCCGTGCCGGTTTCTGCCTCCCGCCACTTAGCAAACTGGCTCTGCATCCGCTCCTGAATCATCAAATCAACCAATTTTTCTATATCTGTACCCATAAGCGCCCCTCCTTATGCTGGGCGGATATAATTCCGGTATGTTTCCAGGACGGAATCTGACACACCGCTTTTATATACTTTGCGGATGTCGGAGATTTCCTCTTGCTTCAGCAGTTTCAGCCATTTCAGCAGCTCAGCCCTGCCGTTGGCAAAGTTACAATAACGCCCATCGGCGTATTCGATACGGTATCTCATAGACAGGCACCTCCTTAAACAAAAATCATCTCAGAGAGGATGATTTCCTCTGCTCGGCTGCGAATGCTGTTCATGCCCCCGACCCACGCAAGCTGGTCACGGGCTTTCAGTTCCTCGG
>ERZ791736.64-NODE-64-length-69264-cov-22.748140_pt1 | contig 69264 bp, 59 predicted proteins | sample MGYA00509940_ERZ791736 | MGnify/ENA primary metagenome ERZ791736 (study PRJEB30046, sample SAMN00792014) | human gut metagenome | study: EMG produced TPA metagenomics assembly of the A metagenome-wide association study of gut microbiota in type 2... | reverse complement strand
CTGAGCCTCGGCGTATCTGCGTTTGCTCTCATAGAACCGCCACTCGGCTATCCCGATTTCTTTCAGACGGCTCTTGTATGAGACTCCTTTCTCCTTGCAGTATTGAACTATCTCTGCGATTTCTTCTCGTGTAAGCATCTTTTTTTTGCGCGAAGATACCTCGCCTGGAATAAATTCGCTATACGCACTTCACCGGTCGCTTACAGTGCTCTATCTGCGCGATGTTCTTCAGCTCGTCGTTGACGGTCTCAATGACGGCCCTCTTGCACAGCAGAATCTTGTCTTCGCACGCATGAGCATGTTCCTCATATTGTTGCGCACGCGCGTGACGAGCTGTATTCCGTTGATGAAGAAGAGCATCTCGAAAATGGCCTTGCCGATATATCCCCGGTCCCCGCAGAGCTTGCCCCTGATGTCCTGCACGTAGCACTCGTTCCTGAGCGGCTCGCGGTCGTTGAGATAATGCCGGTGCACTTGCCCAAAAGCACGCCCTTAACGACCAGCGCAAGGCAAAGGGCCACTTCCTTCTCCAGCTCCACGAAGCGGCTGTAGGAGGAGAGGACGGGGAACAGGATGAGTATGACCATTATCTCCACATCACTCATGCGGTTGGCTTGTTCCTGCAACGTTTGCCGTCATTCCGTCCCTCATCGAGTGAGTATTTCTGCCTGACTTTTGAAAATTCCCTGTTGTATTCGTCAGCCATGTAGAAAATTTCAATAACTTTGTCTTCTGTAATCATCGCGGTAAGAGTTTTATGTTTGTTTTTTTGATACTTTAAATTTAACACTTTGCCGCTATTTTCCAAATAATCAATGACTTATATTTAACTTTATTTCAAACTCACGTTAACTACAAATTTAAAATTCAACAATCCAAACTACCCATGACACGATTCCTCTGCATCCTATTGAGCCTCATCACACTTTCGACCACCGCCGGCGCACAGCGCAGCAGGCTCCTCGGCTCGTGGAACGGCAAGCTGGAGGCCGGAGGCAGCAGCCTCACGCTGGTGTTCCATTTTACCACCGATTCACTGGAAAAGGAGCAGTATTTCTTCCTTGACAGCCCGGACCAGGGAGCCGAGGGCATACCGGGAGAAATCGCGCTGCTGGACAATGACTCCGTATCGGTGACAATACCGATGCTCGGGGCGGCCTATCAGGGGAGGCTGGTACTGCATGAAGTGCCTCAGGGCAGCAGGCCGTCAGGGGAAATCCAAGGGGTCTTCACCCAGATGGGAATGCAGTTTCCGCTGGTTCTCCAGATGGGACTGCCGGTGCTGAACCGGCCGCAGGAGCCGCAGCCGCCGTATCCCTACCGGAGCGAGAAAGTCACGTTCTCCAGCGGGGCGGACGGAGCGGTCATGGCTGGAACCCTCACCTACCCTGTGGGTTATGACGACAATAGCTCAAACTCCAACAACATACCCGCAGTACTGATGATTACCGGCAGCGGCTCGCAGAACCGGGACGAGGAGCTATTCAGCCACAAGCCCTTCCTCGTACTGGCCGACTGGCTGGCCCGCCATGGCATAGCCTCCCTGCGCTACGATGACCGCGGCATGGGAGAGTCCGAAAGAGGCACGGTAGAAATCACCACTCAGACCAATATGCAGGATGCCCTGGCCGGCATCAGGTACCTCCGAAGCCTCGGGGAATTCGACAAAGTAGGAGCATTGGGACACAGCGAGGGCGGGCAGATCGTGTTCATGCTGGGAGCCGCGGAGGAGGCGGACTTCATCATCAGCATGGCCGGCCCCGGAATGCGGGGTGACAGCATCCTCGTGGAACAGAACCGCCTGATACTCACCAAATCGGGATTCACCCCCGCGTCAGCCGACAACTACGGCCGCGTCCTCGCCGCCATGCTCAGGATGAAAGTGGACGGGTACTCCACAGACAGCCCGGAGACACTGGTGGACAGCCTTATAACAGCCCTTGACGCACAGAACATGCCCTTCGGCTCAGCCGCCAACCTCGCCGCTGCCTGGAATACCGTAGATGACCCCTGGATGCTGTATTTCCTCCAGTCCTCACCCGCCCGGGATATTTCCCGGACCACCTGCCCCGTATTTGCCCTCAACGGCAGCCTCGACCTGCAGGTTCCGCCGGTCAACCTGGAGCACATCCGCAGACTCCTGCCCGACGGCCCGCATCACCTGATAAAGGAATACCCCGGCCTCAACCACCTGCTGCAGCCCTGCACCACCGGCATGCCTGCAGAATACGGCCGCATCGAGACCACCATTGCTCCCGAAGTCCTGACAGACATCGCCGAGTGGATACTTTCAGTCACTGACCTGAGCCGATGAGCGAGAGAGCCTTTGAAAGCACCGCATCGTTACCGTTCCGGATATCCTCTACTGTTTCTTCCACATATACATCAGGCTTGATGCCTCTGGCGTAGAACATGCCCTGGCTGCCGAGGTGGCTCAGAACTTTCGTTCCGGTAAAAGTAAAGGACGTTCCGGACGGCAGTCCGGCAGTGTTGATTCTTCCTGTACATCCGCCTGTAGAAGATCCGATTATAATTCCGGCGCCAATATAGCGCATGTAGTCATAGGCATCCTCAAAATGACTTATATTCGATGCATTTGCCAGGAAAATGAGATCATGGTCAGGGGCAGGAACTGATATATCCTCAGCGGCATTCTGAATGGCGGGAGTCTCCGGAAGATATACCTGAGGAATCTTCACAATATCTGCTCTCGGAGGGCGGACATTTCCCCCGACAAGCTCCGACAGGAGGTGCATTGCAACTACACTGCTGCCATACCGGTTGTCGATTATCACCTTCTGCCCGGCAGCCCGGTTCCGCAAAAGAGCACGGATACTGCCCATATCGGATCTGGAGGCATTGATGTATAGCGTACCGCCATCCAGCCACCCGCTTTTGCGTCCGCAGATGACACTGCCTGCTCCGTCTATGAATTCCGCCCTGCCCATCAAAGCCACCGCCACCTCGCGCACACCATCATCGCCCTCGACAGACAGCACCGCTTCTTCTCCATGACCGAACGACCGCAGCCACAGAGCTTCTGCTCGCTCGGACTTGTACTGTGGACTGCCTGAAATCTCATCCTCGCACTCTCTCCAAGAACTTACAGCCGGCCTGCCGTTCACCGACACGATTACATCCCCGGCTTTGATCCGGCTATCTTCCGAATGTATCACGACTATCTCCTCACCTATACGCCTGACCCGCAGCGGAAGATACTTGGTATCCGTTAATTCGGACGGACATGTAACGCCGATGTGGGCGTCACCAAGCAGTGCCAGCATCCTGCGCAGCAGTCCGGGATCATAAACGGCCCCTCCTGCCGCTTTCACGATGTACTCGGAAAGGACCGCATCCCAATCCACATCTAAGTCGGACAGATATGGATGAAAATACTTCATGATGTTCCACGCCACCGCGATATCAGCGCACATAACTACATCGCCGCGCAGTTCCCCGGCTGTCTCCGCCTTCCTAATCAGTTCACTGGCAGCAGCGGTATCATACGCTGGAAACGTACTTTCATAAGTTCCGTACAGGGCCAAAGGCACATGGATGTACAGCCCGTCCGACAACTTGCGGACAGCCGCGTCCCCGAAAGAGGAGCAATCCCCGAACAGCCTCTCTCTGGTAGAGACAGTCACCGTCTCCCCGTCAACAGAATAGTCATAGACACCGTTGTATTCGCTCCAGCCTTTTAACTCCTCAGGCCTGTATTTGATCTTATTCCCGTCCGGCAGATGCAGAGTGACATTCTTTATGGAGAAACTGCCTTTCCCGTCCACGAAGACGATTATCCGTCCTCCGGCATCCATTGTACCGAGAGCACTGTCGGCATCTTTTCCGGCACTTGCAAATGTGGATTCGAAATGTCTCGCGCAACCGTGCCAGGCCGAATCCTGCGCGACGGCATTCCCGGACTTACCGTCCCTGCACACAGAAGTATAATAGTCCAGTCCTGTATTGAAGGTTGTCTTGAAATAAATTTTCAACGACTCGGGATTATGATTCCTGATATCCGCAGAGACCTTCATCCTGTCATACGGAAGCCCTGGAACCAGCCCCAGCTCCACGGCTATCTTGCTGGAATTGTCTGTCTGCATCGCCCGGCCTGTCCTCTTGCTTACATACCAGTTGCTCTCAGGCCCCAAGTCCACCCCGCAGTGTTGCCAGGCTATCTGATACATTCCTGAAGTGTCTTCAGGTGTGATGAGCTCCCATCTTCCATATTCATCTGAGTCCGAGAACTCCACACCCGGAGCTACCGGCCCGAAAAGTCCGGTCAGAGTCATTTCCAGCTCTTCCACATCTTCACATTCCAGAACCTCACGCATTCCGTACAATGCGAATTCATTCCAGTCAAAGCCCTCCGGTATGTCCCCCGGGTAGAACCATCGTACCAGTCCGTAGGCCTCCGCGAAAGCCTCAGCACAGCCGGCCTTGTCCATTTTCTCATTTCCGCCGCTGCAGGAACACAACAGGCATACCGCCGGCAGTAATATTGAATTCCGTATCTTCATTATCCTATATCTTTTAAATGTCAATGTATTCATTTGTTTAGTCCCCGGGCAGGATTGAGGGTCGCGGCCCGCCAGCTCTGCAGCGAGACGGACAGCAGGGAGATGAGCAGGACGGCGGCTCCGGAGGCAGCGAAAATCCACCAGTCGATGGTCGTCCTGTAGGCGAAGCGCCGGAGCCAGCCGTGAAGGATGAGCCAGGAGAGCGGAACGGCCACGGCGAAAGCAATGGCGATGTAGCAGATGAAGTTGATGTTGAGCATACGGACGATGAGGCCTGCAGTGGCCCCGTTAACCTTCCGGATAGCAATCTCCTTGGTGCGGCGGCGGATAATAAAGGCCATGAAGATAATCAGGCCGAGGTCCGCGATAATCAGGCAGAGGAGAGTAAATACCAGCACGAGGTTTCGGGCATTGAACTCGTTGCGGTACAGCGACCTGTATATGCTGCTAAGAGGCACGAAGTCGCTCTGGCGGTCGGGAAAAACCTCCGCCCACGCCGCGCTGAGGGCCTGCATGGCCCCGTCCGGATCAGATGTGTCTATACGCACCATCAGGCAGAACTGGAAAAGGTTGCGGTGCAGCATGATCAGCGGCAGACTCTCCTCGAACACACCGGTGTAGCTGTAGTCCTCCGAGACACCGGCTATCATCCCGCTGTTGATATAGTCGAGCGCGCCCTGCCTTATCTCCAGCGGCTGTCCGACCGCCTCCTCCGGCGTACCGAATCCCAATGCCGTCATAGCCTTGCGGTTGATGATGTACTCCTCGCTGCGGTCGGAGGACCTGCCGGTCGCCCAGAAATTCCGCAGCATCTCCTGCTCCTGCGCCACACCATATCCCAGCGGCGAGAAGTCTCCGCCCGCCACCATCGGTATGTCGTAAAATGACAGGAATCCGTCCCCGGCCACCATCACCGGCACCTGCACCCACTCCGTCGAGCCTCCCCTGCGCACACTTACATGGTCCCGTATCGCATTGCCCGGCAACTGGAACGATGTGGTGACCTCCTTGATCAGGGGACTGCGGCCCAGACGCTCCCGCAGCAGGGGAAATTTTCCCATGGCGTTCTCCGGCAGCCCGCTCATCACCAGCACCCCGATCCCGTCGCCTCCGGTCTGCACGCTTCCGATGACCTTCATCTGCCGGCTGATACCCACCGCCAGAATCAGGACGGTAATCACCACCGCGTACTGCACGGCCAGCATCCAGCGGACATTGCCGTAGGAAAAATGCACAGGGCGGCTGCCATGTCCGGTATTCAGGAAGCGGGTCAGGGCCATGTTCCTGACAGCCGGCACGAGAGCCACCGATACAGTCACCGCTGCGAATATCAAGGATGTGAGAGCGGTCGGCAGAAACTCCATCCTGCCCGGAACCACTCCGTATCCGAACACCACAGCGGCCAGAGCCAGGCCGATGACTATTGCACTCACCGCCAGCACCAGGGCCTGCAGCGCCTCATCCTTCAGTATCTCCGAGGCCGGAGCCCCGTGCAGGCGCAGGAGCTGGTAGAACCGCCGGTTACTGGAAAAAATGAGGCTGCCGTTGAGCCAAAGGTTGAAGAGCACGACCACGAGCAGCAGGACATTGGCCCCGACGGTCAGCCAGATATAGGCGATGTTGCCGTTGACGCTCAGCTCCCGTAGGTTGTGGCTGTGCAGGTGAATGTCCGTCAGGGGCATGAGCCCGGCCCGGAGGGGAGCCGCATTCTCGGGTGTCATCCCGCTGACCAGTTCCGTTATCATTCTCTCCACCTCCGCTATGTCACTACCCTCCACAAGCAGCAGGTAGGTATAGCAGAACGTATTCATGTCCTCTGGCAGGAGCATCAGCGCGTCCCCTCTCCAGTGCGAGGTCTCCGGAATATCCTTATAAATACCGGTAATCTGCATCGGGACACCTTCGATTTCCAGGTCAGTCCCCAAGATACCTCCCGCCATATCCTGCATTCCCGCCAACTTCCGGGCCAGGCTCTCGCTGATTATCACCTGACCGGCAGCCTCCAGCGCACCCGCGGCCGTTCCGCCCTCCACCATCTCCAGGTCGAATGTCCCGAGAAAATCCCTATTGACACGGAATACCTTTTCCTCAGCTGTCAGGTACGTACCCTGATATTTCAAGTCCGGCCGATACACCTCGTGCAGTTTGGCGATGGCCCTGACCTCCGGTATCTGGCGGATAGGGTCGTCCGTCATATTGCCCCATACCCTTCCGTCCACCTGTTCCCCCTCCGAGGCCAGAGTCAGCCGGACGATACGGTCAGCATTCCCATTGTACCTGTCCCAGCTCAATTCCCGCCGGATATAGTTCACCGAGACAAGCAGCGAGGCGAGCACCACCGACAGCCCCGCCAGATTGACCATCCGCAGCGACACGTGCCGCCGCAGCAGTCTCATTGCAATTTCCAGATTCTTCATACCGCAAACATAACACGGAAAATGCCTCTCTCCAAATATCCGGGCAGTTAGCAAGGCTCGCGCAACTCACTGATTTCCAACTGATGCTGACTTACATTTTGTCAGCATCAATGCCAACACCGCTTACAGCCGGACGAACAGCAGAAATGAAGTATGAGAAAACTGCAATGCTGACCTGAAAATATTTACTTTCTAGGAAAATTATGCGCAACAAAATCGGAAAGGCGCAGCCCCGGAGCAATCTTCCGGGCAGTACGGGTCTTCTGGACATTGAGCGAATGCACGTTGAGACGGCGGACGGCGCAGATGGCTCCGGTGGGGAAGCCGCAGGCCATCAAGGCAATGAGCAGGAGGTCGTTGAGGGTAAGGGACGGATGTTCGCGTTCTATCTCGGAAAGTACCCCGGGATACAGCAGGTCGCATATCCTCCGGATGCGGTTATGCACCTCTTCTTCGGGGAAATAGCGGTCGAGCATCTTCCGGATGTCAACGGTAGAGGCGCTTCCGTCACCATCCCGGCCGCAGGCCTCGTTCATCTCGCCGATGAGTGCCACCATATCGCGCAGAACCGACTGGATTTCAGCACCTGCCTCTGTCCCGGCCTCTCCACCCGTGGCTTCCCCGCCACAGCACCCTGTTCTTTGCTCCGCGTCCCCGGATGATCCGGCAATCGCTTCAGAAACAGTGCCAAAGGTCTCGATAGACGCTTTCAGAGCACAATTCTCCAATCTGAGCCTCCGCACCCTGAGCCACAGAATCCCGGCCTCGGCAAGCACCACGGCAAGCACTGCCGCCAGCACAAGCACAAGGGCCATCACCTGCAGACGTGCCTCCGCCGACTGCAAGCGCAGCGACTCATTCTCAAGTATCAGCCCGGCGAGCCGAAGAGCCTCCGCATCTGCACGGTTCCCGACATACGTCCCGCCCATAATGACGGACTGCTTCCCGAGCAATTCCTCCCCTAGAGTCAAAGCCCTTCCGTCTCCCTCCTCTCGGGCGAGCCTCATACCGAGAGCAATATCGTCAGCAGCCTGTCCCGCTGCATAGCTGAATAATCCGCGGGCCAATGACAGATATACCTCAGCCGCCTCCTCCACACCGGTTCTCCGCTCAAGGCTGTCCAGCGCAGCGGCATATTGCTCCGCACCGCAATCCGGCATCAGAGTGTACATACTGCCCACGACTGAGCGCAGCAGCCGCATCGACTCACCGTCACCTGCCCTTTCAGAAGCCGGAAGTGCATTCCACCAGCTCCCGAGCCCCGCCAGCGTATCCGCCATCTCCTGCCGGACCGCAGCCCGCATCAGCAGAGCCCGGGCGCAAAGCCTCTTATGAGCCTCGCCCCGGAAAAACTCCACCGCCTCATGCACAGCCGTATCCCTGATCATCGGCTCGCCGCAGAGATAATCAGCCTCAGCTACAAGCAGCAGGTAATAAGCCCTCTCGGCACGGCTCATCCGGATGTCCTTCCCGTCTGCGACTGAGGAAAGCACCTGTCTGGCAGCCTGAGGATCCGAGGCCATCAGCGAGTCCGCAGTCTCAAGCAGCGGCGTGGCCTTTCCGTTGCCGGAAGAGCAGGAAAGTCCGTAGATAATAACGGCAGCCGCAAGAGCAGCCACTGCCAGCCGGAATATGTCGATTCTTATTTTCACGCCCCGAATTTAACAATAATTCCTAAATAAAAATCCCGCAGGACTTGTTATTGTCCCACGGAATTTAAAATCCCAGAATGGTTGTACTATTTAGAAGTAATGACTATCTGATCACCGGAAACGTCAACCTGTACCGGTCTGTCCTTCGATATCGAACCTTCAATAAGGGCCTTGGCCAGCATGTTGACCAGCTCGCGCTGAAGGATACGCTTGATGGGACGGGCACCGTAGGCCGGGTCATAGCCCTTCTCGGACATGTAGTCGATGAACTTCTGGCTGAAGTCTATCGAGATGCCGTGCTCCTCCATCTTCTTCCTCAGAGCGTTCAACTGGAGGTTCAGGATGCCGAGTATGTCCTTGCGGGTCAGAGGCTCGAACATGATGATCTCATCGATACGGTTGATGAACTCCGGACGCATGCTCTTCTTGAGAATGTCGATGACGGCCCTGCGGCACTCCTCCAGAACATCAGACCTGGAAGCCTTGTCATCGATGTGCTCGATGCGCTGCATGTACTCCTGTATCACCTCGGCTCCCACATTGGAGGTCATGATCAGAATCGTGTTCTTGAAGTCCACCGTCCGGCCCTTGTTGTCGGTCAGACGGCCGTCGTCCAGCACCTGCAGCAGGATGTTGAACACATCCGGGTGGGCCTTCTCTATCTCGTCCAGCAGGATGACCGAGTAGGGCTTGCGCCGCACGGCCTCGGTGAGCTGACCGCCCTCGTCATATCCGACATATCCCGGAGGCGCGCCGACCAGACGGGAGACACTGTGCCTTTCCTGGTACTCACTCATATCGATACGGGTCATCATGTTCTCGTCGTTGAACAGGGCCTCGGCCAGGGCCTTGGCCAGCTCGGTCTTACCGACACCGGTGGTACCGAGAAACATGAACGAGCCGATAGGCCTCTTCTCGTTCTGCAGTCCGGCACGGCTGCGGCGCACTGCGTCGGCCACGGCACGCACGGCCTCGTCCTGACCCACTACCCTCCTGTGCAGCATGTCCTCCATGTGCAGGAGCTTGATCTTCTCGCTCTCAAGCATACGGGTCACCGGTATGCCGGTCCATTTGGAGACTATCTCGGCTATGTCCTCCGGCTCCACGGACTCGTTGATCAGCGGGTCCGGATTGGCGGCCTTCTGTGCCGTAAGCTCGTCTATTTCCTTCTGGGCCGAGGCTATCTTGCCGTATCGCAGCTCGGCCACGCGACCGTAATCACCGCTGCGCTCGGCCTCGTCGGCCTGGAACCTGTACTGCTCGATGTCCGCACGCTTCTGGGATATACGGGCCAGCAGGTCCTTCTCCACCTTCCACCTGCGGTTAAGCTCGTCGAGCTGCTCCTTGGCCTCCTTGATGGAAGCCTGTATCTCGTCCAGTTTGGGCGAACGGCCCTCGCGTTTGATGGCCTCCCGCTCAATCTCCAACTGCCGTATCTTACGATTAAGCTCGTCGATAGGGTCAGGCACCGAGTTCATCTCCAGACGCAGCTTCGAGGCGGCCTCGTCGATGAGGTCGATGGCCTTGTCCGGGAGGAAACGGTTGGTAATGTACCTGTGCGAGAGTTCCACTGCAGCGATGATGGCGTCATCGTCGATATGCACCTTGTGGTGGTTCTCGTACTTCTCTTTCAGTCCCCTGAGAATCGAGATGGACTCGGCCGGGGTAGGCTCGTCCACCATGACCATCTGGAAACGGCGCTCCAGGGCCTTGTCCTCCTCGAAGTACTTGCGGTACTCCTCGATGGTGGTGGAGCCGATGGCCCTCAGTTCTCCACGGGCAAGGGCCGGCTTCAGGATATTGGCCGCATCCATCGCGCCTGACGAACGTCCGGCACCGACCAGAGTGTGTATCTCGTCGATGAACAGGATGATCTCGCCCTGACTTTCTATGACGGCGTTGACCACTCCCTTCAGCCTTTCCTCAAACTCGCCCTGATATTTGGCACCGGCCACGAGCGCACCCATGTCCAGTGAATAGATTTCCTTGGTCTTCAAGTTCTCCGGCACGTCCTGACTGACTATCCTCTCGGCAATGCCCTCCGAGATAGCCGTCTTGCCGACCCCCGGTTCTCCGACCAGAATAGGGTTGTTCTTCGTCCTACGGCTCAGAATCTGGAGTACCCTGCGGATCTCCTCATCCCTGCCGATGACAGGATCGAGCTTCCCCTCACGGGCCCGCTGGTTCAGATTGACCGCGTACCGCTCGAGGAACTCCTTGTTGTTATTGTTCTGTGGGTAATTCATATTATTCATAACTTTTCTCCTTTTGAATACAGGATTACACAAAAATTCTGCCGTTCTAATTTTTCTGACAGAGTGACATATTTTTCCCTGAATTTACTTATATTTGTTCCCGTTAAATTCCGCCTGCAAGACAATGAACAGCGTCAGCAACACCTTCCCCACTCCCCCCGACGGCACTTTCCTGCCGGTCGTCGAATCCTTCTATTCCATTCAGGGAGAAGGGGCAAATACCGGCAAGGCAGCGTGGTTCGTCCGCCTCGGCGGGTGCAATGTCCGCTGCCCGTGGTGCGACTCACCCTCCACATGGGACGCCTGGCGGCATCCCATGCGGAGTATCAGTTCAATTGTCAATGAAATAGCGGCATCCCCCGCCATCAACGTAGTCATCACCGGAGGGGAACCGCTCCTCCATCCGCTCGGACCGCTATGCGCGGAATTGAGAGCAAGGGGATACAACATTTTCCTGGAGACATCCGGGACAAGTCCGCTCAGCGGGGATTTTGACTGGATATGCGTGTCTCCCAAGAAGCATTGTCCTCCCCTGAGGGAAGTGCTGGAAAAGGCCCATGAACTGAAGATTGTGACAGGTGACAGGACGGATCTGGACTGGGCCGGGAACGTCAGAAAGTCAGTCAGCCGGCAGTGCATCCTGCTGCTGCAGCCCGAGTGGGGAAGGCGGCAGAGCGCATCTCCTATTATAATAGAATACGTCAAGGAGCATCCCGAATGGAGGATATCCCTTCAGACCCACAAATACCTCGACATTCCATAAAACTCAACTAATAATTAATCTTTAATACCATGTCAATCAAACACATTATCACAGCTTTATGCATCTGCTGCATGATTTCTCCCGTTCTCTCCGCACAGAAGAAGAACAAGAAAGAGCCGGCTCAGCCTGAAGGATATCAGTTCGAGACCGTTATCGAGGTTCCCATCACCTCCATCAAGAACCAGAGCAGCTCCGGTACATGCTGGTGCTTCTCGGCACTTTCATTCTTCGAGTCCGAGATACTCCGTAACGGCTACACCGACTCGCTGAATCTCTCCGAGATGTTTATCGTCCACAACTCCTACCAGGAGAAAGGCGAGAAGTACGTAAGGCTCCACGGCGTCCTGAACTTCGGTCAGGGCAGCTCGTTCGGCAACGTGCTCTATGGCCTCAAGAACTACGGCATCGTACCCGAGTGGGAGATGGAAGGACTCAATTACGGTACTGACTCTCATCGTCACGGTGAGCTTGACGGCGTACTGAAGGCATACCTCGACGTGATCGTAAGCAATCCCAACCGCACCCTCTCCACCGCTTGGAAAAACGGATTCAAGGGCATTCTGGACGCTTACCTCGGCGAGTGCCCCGAGACTTTCACAGTAAATGGCAAGGAGTACAACCCCCACACCTACATGGAGTCCCTGGGCATCAATCTGGACGACTACATCGACCTCACATCCTGGACACACAAGCCCTTCTATGAGAAGATGATCATCGAGGTACCCGACAACTGGCTCTGGGAGTCCTCCATGAACGTACCCATCGATGACCTTGTGGCCATCATCGACAACGCCATTGAGAACGGCTATACCGTAGCTTGGGCAGCTGACGTCAGCGAGACAGGCTTCAACCGCGACGGCCTCGGAATCGTACCCGATTATGCAGCCCTCGAGGCCGAAATCAAGGAAGTCGGCTCAGACCAGGCCCGCTGGATCGGAGCTGAAAGAAGCAACCCCTACGCCATTGCATTCCAGGCTCCCTGCCCCGAGCTGGAGATTACCCAGGAAATGCGTCAGGAAGGCTATGACAACTACCAGACCACCGATGACCACGGCATGCAGATCTTCGGTATCGCCAAGGACCAGACCGGAAAGAAATACTACATGGTCAAGAATTCCTGGGGTGATGCAGGTAAGTACCACGGAATCTGGTATGTATCCGAGGCTTACGTAAGATACAAGACTATGGACATCATGGTCAACAAGAACGCCATTCCCGAGGAAATCAAGGCAAAAATGAACTTCTAATCAGAATCTGACATCCTGTTATGAGACTGAATCTTATCATAGCCGGAGCTCTTGTGCTTGCGACGGTCATGCCGTCGCAGGCCGGGACCCGGAAAAAACAACAGGAGCCCGAATGGGTCAACCCCTATCAGTTCACGGAGGTTGTGAGAATTCCTGTGACATCCGTTAAGAATCAGAATGCCAGCGGTACATGCTGGTGTTTCGCCACCACCTCATTCCTGGAGGCCGAGCTGCTGCGCGAGGGCAAGGGAGAGTACGATCTCTCAGAAATGTTCACCGTACGCTACAACTACTACGAGAGGCTGAACGACAACTACCTCCGCAGAGGCAAAGGCAATATCGGTGAAGGAAGTATCGCCCACATGGCCCTCAAGGTCATCGACAAGTACGGCATCGTGCCCCAGTCGGCTTACCTCGGTATCAACTATGACTCTCCCCTGCCCGACCACAGGGAGCTGGGGACATACATAGCCGCCATCGCCGGAGCCTCGGTAGAGCTCAGACAGCGCTCCCCCGAGTACTTCGAACTTCAGGACGCCCTGTTCGACATCTACATGGGTAAGATTCCTGAAAATTTCGAGTATGAAGGCAAGGAGTATACTCCGATATCCTTCAGGGACATGCTTGGCATCGACATTGACGATTACGTAGAGATCACCTCCTTCTCCCACCATCCATTTTATCAGGAAGTACCTCTCGAGATTCCCGACAACTGGGACCACGAGCTCCTGTACAACCTGCCACTGGACGACATGATGGCAGTCATCGACAACGCTCTGAACAACGGTTATACCGTATGCTGGGACGGTGACGTGAGCGAGCAGGGCTACGTATTCATGCCTACAGGAGTAGCCGTACTGCCTGCCGACCCCCGCACTGACATGCAGACAATAGCCGCCAGCAGTTCCATCATCGAGGAAGTGGAATACGTGGACCAGGCCATGCGTCAGGCAGGATTCGAGTCTTTCACCACCACTGACGACCATCTGGAGCACATCACCGGAATCGCCACCGACCCCGCCGGCACCAGGTACTACATCACCAAGAACTCCTGGGGCGAGCGCGGTCCGTTCGGCGGCTACCACTACATGTCCGAGAAATATGTCAGGGCAAAGACCGTCAGCATACTGGTGCACAAAGACGCAATACCCTCCGACATCAAAGCTAAAATGGGACTGTAACAATCTGTAATGATATGAAACTCACCAAATACCTCCCTGACACCATCACCTGCCTCAACCTGCTCTCCGGCAGCGTGGCTGTAATTTTCGCCTTCCGCGATGATTTTGATGCGGCCTTGGGCATGATTGTGCTTGCTGCGGTATTTGATTTTCTGGACGGCCTGGCCGCCAGAGTGTTTCATGCATACTCCGATATAGGGAAGGAGCTGGACTCGCTCGCCGATACGGTGAGCTTCGGGCTTGCTCCCTCCCTTATTTTATATAACTGGCTGGCCGGCTTCACATCCTGTATTCATCCATACGTCTGCTACATTCCCCTGCTCATAGCGGCATTCTCCGCCCTGCGGCTCGCCAAGTTCAACCTGGATACCCGTCAGAGCGAGAGTTTCCTGGGCCTGCCCGTACCGGCATCAGCCCTCTTCGCCGCCTCCCTGGCCGCCTTCGCCGGACACTATGAGCACATCGCCAACACCTTCCTGGCCAACAACTGGGCAATCCCGGCAGTGACCCTCATCCTCTGTGCCCTGCTGGTGAGCGAGCTTCCGATGTTCTCCATGAAGCTCAAGACCCTCAAGTGGAAGGACAACGCACAGAGATTTACATTCCTGTGCATAATAATACCCGCCGCAGTCATTCTCCTTATCCTGAAGATACACTGGACGGGTATCGTATTCACTGTCTTCGCGTTCTACATCGTATGGAACGCGGCCGCGGCACTACTCCGAAAACTGCTTCACGAGTGAGTCCACCGTCGCGGCAGCCTTCTCTCCCTTGGCACCGAAATAGAACTTGATCTTGGGCTCAGTACCCGAGGGACGCACTGTCACTACCGAGCCGTCCTCGGAGAAGAACCTGAGCACATTGGACTTGGGCAGACCGGTCTTCTCGGGTTCGGTGTAGTCGATTACCTTCACTACGGGTGAGTCACCCAGCTTAGCGGGAGGATTCTCGCGGTAGTTCTTCATCATGGCGGCTATCTGCTGGTTGCCGTCGATGCCCTTCTTGGTCAAGGAAACGAGTTTCTCGCGGTAGGTGCCGAACTCGGCGTATATCTTCTGCAGCAGACCGTAGAGGGTCAGACCCTGGTCAGCAGCCCATGCAGCGCACTCGGCCACGAAAGAGCAGGTGATGACAGCGTCCTTGTCGCGGACGAACTCGCCTACATTGAAGCCGTAGCTTTCCTCGCCTCCGCAGATGAAGGTCCTGCGGCCCTCGTTCTCGCGGACGATCTGGGCGATGTACTTGAAGCCGGTGAGCACGTCGTACATCTGGACTCCGAACTTGTCTGCGATGGCTGTCAGCAGCTCGGTGGTCACGATGGTCTTTACGCAGTAGGTGTCCTTATTGAGTTTACCGAGCTCGTGCCAGCGGGTCAGGATGTAATAGGTCAGCAGGGAGGCTGTCTGGTTGCCGGTCAGCAGGAGCATCTGCCCCTTGTCGTCGCGGACGGCCACGCCCACGCGGTCGGCGTCAGGGTCGGTAGCCAGCACGATGTCGGCACCCCTGGCCTCAGCCAGCTCGACGGCCATCTTCAGGGCCGAAGGCTCCTCGGGGTTGGGAGATACTACCGTGGGGAAGTTACCGTCACTTATCATCTGCTCATTCACGGGATATACCTCGGTAAATCCTATCTGGGTCAGAGCCCTCGGAACGAGACGCACACCGGTACCGTGCAGAGGGGTGTATACAAACTTGATGTCCCTGTGACGGGTTATGGACTCGGGCGAGAGCATCAGCGAGAGGACCGAGTCGAGATATACCTTGTCGGTCTCCTCTCCCATCATCTTGATTTTAGAGACATTCTCCTCGCCGAACTTCACCATGGAGGGATTCTCAATCTTGTTGACCTCAGCTATGACGGCCGTGTCGTGGGGAGCGGTCAGCTGGGCTCCGTCCTGCCAGTAGGCCTTGTAGCCGTTGTACTCCTTGGGGTTGTGCGATGCGGTGACCATCACGCCTGCGTGGCAGTGATAGTGACGGATGGCGAAACTCAGTTCAGGTGTAGGCCGGATGTTGTCGAAGAGATAGACCTCGAATCCATTGTTGGCGAAGACCTCGGCCGTAATCTTGGCGAACTCGCGGCTGTTGTTCCTCGAGTCGAAGGATACGGCCACACGGATATTCTCCTCGCCTTCGTAAGCCTTGCGGATGTAGTTGGCAAATCCCTGGGTGGCCATGCCCACCGTGTACTTGTTCATGCGGTTGGTACCCACGCCCATGATACCGCGGAGTCCGCCGGTACCGAACTCCAGCGTACGGTAAAATGCATCCTCAAGTTCTTTCTCGTCTCCGTTAAGGAGAGCATTGACCTTAGTCCTGGTCTCCATATCGTACTCAGGGCCGGTCCACTGCATTGCGACTTCTCTGTAATTCATATTATTAAAAGATTAGTTGTACTTTCTGAGATCATAATAAAATATCTGAAGATTCCCCTCATCGGGCGAAAGGGCCGAGACATACACCGTCCCCGGCTGTGAGCCGCAGCTCAGCCTGGAGCCTACGTAGCGCAGTCCCTCCAGAGAATAACAGCCTTTCAGACGTCCGTCCCAGTCCATCTGGAAAAGATACAGGTCGTGGTCGGTATTCGCCCCGTCGACATTATCCTCATACAGATCGTAATACCTGCCGTCGTAGATCAGATAGACATACTCCCGGTCGGAGCAGGCTGACAGATATGTATTGGCTATATTTCCGGAAAACAGCAGCTGGCCTTCCGCCACAGCATAGTCAGTACTTTCATGACGCGGCCCGGTAATCCTGCGGTTCACGGAAAGATCCTTATTCAAGATAAATATCTCTGATTCGACACTGTTGGCGAAAACCACCTTTCCGCTCTCCGGATGTACGGCCACCGGCCCCTGCACCACTCCGGCCGTCATGATCTTCGATGCATCGTACGGAGCTTTTCCGCCATCGGAGTAAAAAAACATCGGCTCGCCGTTGTGTATGCCCAGGTCATCGTTCTCGAAATAAAACGGGTTGAGGGCCAACAGGCTGTCCCCGCACGAAATCAGGGACATAGCTATAAAATCATATTTTATCTCTCTGGCGATTCCGGCATCAGGAAGGTCCGCGCACGGAATCATGAACAGCCTGTTCTTCTGTATATCCACCACCTGCAGCGTATCTCCGAACATATTGAAAATCGGGACTAACACTTCCTGCGGACCGTTGCCGTAGTGCAGCAGCTTCCCGGCCACCTTCCCTTCCTTCAGGTCATACACCTCCGCTGCAAATTCCTGGGTCACCATCTCGCACACCGCATACCGGTCTCCATATACGAGAGCGGAACCTGCGAAAAACAGTTCGGGGAGATCGTAAACATTATCCGGAGCTATTGCCTGAGCCTCAGTAAGCACATCAGGAGACAATTCTATCACGGATGTACTGCCACTTCCGCATCCGGACAGCAGAAATGCAGCCAAAGCTGCCGTACAGATAATTTTCCTCATAGCTCAATTTTCGATTTATCGGTGCAATTTACGAAATTTTCCGGACAAATCCTTAAAATATTCCCCTCTTCGGCTTAATTTTGCGGCATGACAGAGCAGGAACTAAAAGAGTTTGTCCTGGCCCATGAGGCAGACAGTCCGGCGGAGCTAATGCTGCACCGGGACCGCTGGCCGTCCATCGACATGACGGTGGCGGTCAGATGCATACAGGGACGGGCGAAGGCCCGGACCAAGCTGCCGCTGTGGTACGCCGAGCCGGGTCTCCTCTACCCTCAGTCCCTTTCCCTGGAACAGTGCAGCTCACAGGCAACCGCCCTCTACAAGCAGCGCTTCGTACACAGCGGAGACAGGCTGGCTGACCTCACCGGAGGCCTCGGCGTAGACTCATGGAGCCTTTCACAGGCAGCCGCCTCAGTGGACTATTTCGAACGTTCGGAAGAACTATGCGACTGTGCCAGGCACAACTTCTCCGCTCTCGGCAGGGACAATATCACGGTACACTGCGCAGAAACGACGCCCGTAATGCTCAGCCGCATCCCATCCGACACCTACAGCCTCATCTACCTCGACCCGGCCCGCAGGGGCAGGGACGGCGGCAGGGTCTACTCCCTCAGGGACTGCGAGCCGGACATCACCGCCCTCCGCCCCGAGCTGCTGCGTATCGCCCCCCGCATCCTGCTGAAGGCCTCCCCCATGGCCGACATCCGCGTCCTGCTCTCGGAACTGCCGGAGGCCTCCGAAGTCCATATTCTCTCTTCGGAAAATGAGTGCAAGGAGGTCCTGGTCCTGATGCTCCGGGACAATGCCGTACCGGCCGGGGACATCCCCATAACAGCGGTAGAGCTCTCCTCCGGGGACAATGCGGCCGAATTCCATTTTACCCTCCGCGAGGAAAATGAGGCCGCCGCAGACCTCGCCGCTCCTTCGGAAATCGCCGGCTACCTCTTCGAACCCTCCCCCGCCCTCCTGAAAAGCGGAGCCTTCAAACTCCCGGCCGTCCGCTTCGGTCTCCGGAAGATTTCCGCCTCCACCCATTTCTACACAGCCCCGGCGCCTGTCGGGCATTTTCCCGGGAAGATCCGCCGCATCATCGAGGTCCTGCCATTCCACAAGGCCGCCATCCGCGATTTCCGGAAGAAATACCCCGCCTGCTCCGTCACCGCCCGCAATTTCCCGATGACCTCCGAGGAGCTGCGCCGCCGCCTCGGCTCCGCCGAAAGCGACACCCTCCGCGTCCTGGCCACCACCGCCTCCGACGGCTCCCGGCTCCTCATCGTCTCAACACCTTCTATTTAAACGGCTTTCAATCGAAAAATTTCTTGTTGAAGTTGACCAGGTAGAGTTTTTTGGTGGCGCGGGTGAGGGCGGTGTAGAGCCACTTGAGGTCCTCGACGGTGAGGGTGTCCTGCCAAAAGGCGTTGTCGATGAAGACGCACTTCCACTGGCCGCCCTGGGACTTGTGGCAGGTGATGGCGGTGGAGTACTTGATCTGCAGGGCGTTGTAGTACGGATCCTCACGGACGGCGGCATTGCGCTTACGCTTGGTGGAGATGTCGCTGTAGTCGGTGAAGACGCCTTCGTACAGGGCACTCTGCTGTTCGGCGGGCAGGGATGCGGACTCGGACGTGAGGGTGTCGAGAATCACCTTGGCCGTAATCTCCACGTCACCGTAGTCGGGGAAAGCCAGAACAGCCTCGGCAAAATGCAAGCCGTAGCGCTCCTCGTAATTCGAGATCTTTATCAACTCGGCGATATCCCCGTTGGCGATAAAATCCAGCTCCTCAATCTTCTCCAGGAACTGATAGCAGTTCTTCACCACCATCAGCCGGTCTCCGCGGGAAAGGGCCTCCTCCCGGAAGAGGACGGTGCCCCGGATGCCCTGGTTGTAGCGGTTGGCCCGCTTGTTGGAACGGCAGAGCACCACCGTCTCGTCTATCCCGTATCGGCCTATCGCATCGTCCAGTGCCTCGATAAGCTCACCGCCGCCGATACGCTCCACGTCCGCAAAACCGCGGGTCTCCAGCCGGGGATACTCCTCACAGGCTCCGGTCACTACCGCATGCCGCACCACCGTGGCATTGAACAGGATTCCGGAGGTGTCGGCCTGACGCACGACCTTGTCCAGCAGGACATAGTCCACATGGCCGTACATCCCCACGTACGAGGGGTCGAGGGCGGGACTGCGGTCGAGGCCGATGGGCGGGAGCTGGGCATTGTCCCCTACCAGGATCAGGGTATTGCCCTCCCCCTGCCGGATGTAGTCCAGAAGGTCCTCGAGGAGATTGCCGCTGCCGAAGAGCGAGCCGGCCGAATCTATGGTAATCAGCGATGCCTCGTCCACGATGTAGCAGGTCCGGCGGTCCTTGTTCAGGTCCAGGACAAATTTTCCTCCGCCGGCATCCATCGACTTCTGACGGTAGATCTGCTTGTGAATCGTAGTGGCCTTCTCGCCGGTATAGCCCGCCAGCACCTTTGCAGCACGGCCAGTCGGAGCCATCAGGCGGAACCGCAGGTTCAGAGCCTTCATCGCCCGTACGGCCGCGCCCATCGCCTCAGTCTTACCGGTACCGGCATAACCGTTGACTATCATAATCTCGCCCTCCCCGGTCAGAAAGGCCGGCAACCGCGAGAAAAGTTCGTCCTGGCAGGGCGTAGGATCATACGGGAAGGCCTCCCGTATCTTCTGCTCCAGAAATTCTCTGACTGCCATCGCTTAGACTTTCTTGAAGATGAAGAACAGCATCAGCAGGGAGTAGATCTCCAGACGGCCGAGAAGCATCTCTATGGTCATCACCACTTTGGCGAATGGAGTAAAATGCGAGAAATTGCCCATCGAGCCGCTGGCTCCCAAGCCGGGGCCGACGTTGCCCATCGATGTCAGGGAAGCAGCGAAGGACTCCTCGAAATCAGGGCCGGTCAAGGATATAAGCAGCACTCCTACGATGAATATCAGGGTAAATGCCACGATATACAGTATCGCGGAGCGGATGACCGAGGGGTCGATAGTATGGTCTCCCACCTTGACCGGGATGACGGCGTTGGGATGAAGCTGCTTGAAGATATTGTTCTTGAGCACCTTGTAGAATATCCACATACGGTCCGCCTTCACTCCGCCGCAGGTCGAGCCGCTGCACCCACCGTGGAACATGGCGAAGAGCAGCAGGAATATCGAGAAGAGGGGCCATACGGAGGTGTCGGCCGTAGCGAAACCGGTGGAACTGACGATAGAGGCATACTGGAAGAACGACTGGCGCATGGCCTCACCGTAAGTGGCGATCTGGCCGCTGGCCTTCAGGTCCAGTCCTATCAGCAGGGACATCACTATGCAAAAGCCCATGAAATACCTGAAGACAGGCGACTTGAGCAGCGCCGTCGAGCGCTTCACTATCAAGGCGTAGACCATGCCGAAATGCAGGGTCGAGACGTACATCAGGACTATGCAGACTATCTCTATCGGCAGGGAGTCATAGTATAATATCGACACGTTGCGGGTGCTGAAACCGCCGGTGGAGACTATGCTCATGGCGTGATTGACGGCGTCGAAGAAGGACATTCCGGCCACCATCAGGGCTATGGTACCCGCCACCGTGATGCCGACGTAGGTCGAGGCGATGACCCGGACGGTCTCCTTCGAGCGGTAGCGGTAGTTGTCCTTAGAGATGGAGGAAATCTCTATCTTCGATATCCTCATGCGGAAGGTACTCATGGAGGGCAGCACTAAGAGCATGAAGACCATCACTCCCATACCGCCGATGAAATGAGTGGAGGAGCGCCAGAAAAGCAGGCCTTTGGGCAGGGCCTCGACGTCTCTAAGGATAGTTCCTCCGGTGGTGGTATAGCCCGACACGGACTCATACCAGGCGTTGGGCAGGGTGAACTCTCCGCCCCACATAACGTAGGGCAGCATTCCGAAGATACAGCTGAGAATCCATGAGAAGATGGTAATCGCAAATCCCTCGCGGAGATTTACGTCATCCTGACCTCTTACGAAGATAAGGGGAAAGCATCCCACCATCGCAGTGATCAGGGCGCTCAGCAGCAGTGGCGAGAAAGAAGAGTCGAAACCGTTGAGAGCCGACACGCCCAGGGAGATGAACATGAACAGGGCGTTGAAGAGCAACGCTATACCGATATACCGTGCTATCAGCTTGACATTCATACTCCCCGCTTCTTGAAGGATTTGTTCTCGTCGATGATCTCCTTGATGTCCTCGTTCATGGCCTGAATCTGGTCGCCGCCGTAGTCAAAGGTGACGCTGTAGGTCTTGCCTGTGCGGCGGTAGTCGCTCAGTCCCCGCGACATGCGGAGCATGGGATGAACTACGTAATGATTGAGAAAGTAGACGAAAAGTATAATCAGCACGATACTGGCGGCACTGGCTATGACGCCCGGCATGATGGAGCGGTAATAACTGTCCTGCAGACTGTTGTAACTGTCAGTAATCGCACTCTGCGAGGTGTCGGACAGACGCTGGAGATAGCCGCGCAGCTTGGTGTAGACTGTCTGGAGGCGGTTGAAGTACCAGTCGGTGCGTTCCTCCTGCGGCCTGAGCCATACCGACTCAATCTCCCGGGCCACCTGCATGTAGGCCGAGTAGGCATAGCGGACAGAGTCGGCCATCTGCCTCTCGCTGTCCGAGGCCAGCACTTTATAAAGCCGCTCCATACCCGCCTCGAACTCCTCGGCCGGGATGGTCTCCGGCTGGGCCAGCAGACCGTCCCCTCCTATCTGGCGGAAGAGGTCGGAATGATAGCGCTCGGAGGTGTTGAGCAGGTTGCGCGTGAGGTCTACGCTGAGAATACTGTTCGAGATGAAATCGGAGATATACCGGCTCATGCGGCCCAGCTCGAAGAAAGCCAGCGCTCCTGAAAGCAGCAGCATCAGAGCGATGACCAGCGAGGCGGTGAATATCTTGCTCCGTACACCTAACTTTATCTTGTTGAATACAGGCATTGTCTTTTCACATAAGCATATCAGGACAAAGATAGCAAAAAATTCCGGCTGACCCTCATGGAGCAGCCGGAATCTGTCAAAGTTCTATGTAAGGTGTGAGTTAGTTGCGGGCGATGTAGCGTGCCATCTCGAGCACTTTGTTGGAGTAGCCCCACTCGTTGTCATACCAGGAAACTACCTTTACGAAAGTAGGATCGAGCTGGATACCTGCCTTGGCGTCGAAGATGGAGGTGCGGGCGTCATTGCGGAAGTCGGTGGAAACCACTGCGTCCTCGGTGTATCCAAGAATACCCTTGAGCTCACCCTCGGAAGCAGCCTTCATGGCCTTGCAGATCTCCTCGTATGTGGTGGCCTTCTCAAGCTCCACTGTCAGGTCCACTACGGAAACATCGGAGGTGGGAACCCTCATGGACATACCGGTCAGCTTGCCGTTAAGCTCAGGGAGCACCTTGCCGACAGCCTTTGCAGCGCCTGTAGAGGAAGGAATGATGTTCTCGAGGATACCGCGGCCGCCTCTCCAGTCTTTCTTCGAAGGACCGTCAACGGTCTTCTGGGTAGCTGTGGCAGCGTGAACGGTGGTCATCAGACCCCTCTTGATACCGAAGGCCTCGTGGAGAACCTTGGAGATGGGAGCCAGACAGTTGGTGGTGCAGGAAGCGTTGGAGATGATGTCCTGTCCCTTGTAGGACTTCTCATTGACACCGTAAACGAACATGGGAGTGTCGTCCTTCGAAGGAGCCGACATGATCACCTTCCTGGCACCTGCCTCGATGTGCTTGCGGGCCTTCTCGTCGGTCAGGAAGAGACCGGTGGACTCTACTACGATCTCGGCGCCCACCTCATTCCACTTCAGGTTGGCGGGATCCATCTCTGCGGTCAGGCGGATCTTCTGACCGTTAACTATAAGGTTGCCGTTCTCTACGGACACCTCGTGGTCGAAGTGGCCGTGAACGGAGTCATATTTCAGCATGTAAGCCAGATACTCAGGGTCGAGCAGGTCGTTGATGCCGACTACCTGGATGTCATCAGAAAACTTGTCGATTGCAGCGCGGAATACCATGCGGCCGATACGGCCGAATCCATTGATACCAATTTTAACTTTTGTCATTGCTGTAAGATTTTAAAGTCGGCGGCAAAGATACGAATTTTGATGGAATTAATCTATATTTGCGCACAAATTTGCATTAAAATATGACATCCGACACCAGAGAGATCCTCATAACCAACGACGACGGCATCGGAGCCGACGGTATCCACGTCCTGGCCTCCGTCATGCGCCGCTACGGCAACGTGACTGTCGTCGCCCCCCTCCACGCCCAGTCTGGCAAGTCCGCCGCTCTTTCCCTCGACACCAAACTCTACCTCAAGCAGATAAAGAACGAGCCCGGCTACAGGGAATACACCTTCAACGGCACCCCGGTGGACTGCATCAAGATAGGCATCAACGAATGCTGGCCCGAGGGACGTCTGCCCGACCTGGTGGTCTCCGGCATCAACCACGGCGCCAACTGCTCCGTGGCCTCCCTCTACTCCGGCACTCTGGGCGCCTGCATCGAGGGCACGGTCTACGGCATCCCCTCCATAGGATTCTCTATATGCACCCACGCCGAGCATCCCGACTTCAGTCCGATAACCGAATACGCGGATACGATCATGGAACGCTTCCTCGCCTGCCCTCCCGAAAAAGGCATCTACCTGAACATCAACTTCCCTCCCATCCCCGCCTCCGAGATCCGCGGCATCCGCATGGCCCGCCGGGGCAAGGGAATGTGGGTCAAGGAATTCGACACCTGCACTGACGAGGACGGCAGCACCTATTACCTCATGGCCGGCCACTTCGAGAACCACGAGAAGGACAGTTCCCTGGGCGACCACATGAAGGTCAAGGACGGCTATATCTCCGTGGTGCCCCACCGCATCGACACCACCGACTACCAGGAGATGGAGCGCATGCGCAAAGTCTGGGAGCAATGAAATACTACATCATAGCCGGAGAAGCCTCGGGCGACCTGCACGGATCCAACCTCATGCGCGGCCTGCTCGCCCACGACCCATCCTGCGAGATCCGCTTCTGGGGCGGGGACAGAATGGCAGCCGTAGGAGGCACTCTGGTCCGCGACTACAGGGACAATGCCGTAATGGGCCTGGTCGAGGTCATCGGCCGCCTCGGCAGCATCCTCCGCAACCTCCGCTTCTGCAAGAAGGACATCCTCGGGTGGAAGCCCGACGCCGTCATCCTGATCGACTACCCGGGATTCAACCTAAAGATAGCCCGTTTCGCCCATGAGCACGGTTTCAAGGTATTCTACTACATCCCTCCGAAAGTCTGGGCCCGGGGCGAGGGCCGCATCCGCCTTCTCAAGAAATACGTAGACCGCACCTTCATCATCTTCCCCTTCGAGGTGCCGTACTTCGAAGCCAAGGGCGTGAGCGCCGTCTACAACGGCAACCCGCTGGTGGACAACATCGCCGCCACCCCCTCCGTCCATATAAACCGGGAAGAATTCCTCCGCTCCCACTCCCTGACCGACGACGGCCGGGAGCTCATCGCCCTGCTCGCCGGCAGCCGCAAGATGGAGGTGGACTACCTCCTGCCCCGCCTGGTCAGGACCGCCGCCATCCTGAAGGAGAGGACCGGCAGCCGTTTCCGTTTCCTGCTGGCCGCAGCCCCCTCCATCGACCGCTCCTACTACGACAGATACCTCCACGGCAATCCCGACATAGATGTAATCTACGGCGACACCTACGGAGTCCTCAGCCACTCCGCCGCAGCCGCCATCTCATCCGGCACAGCCAGCCTCGAGGCCGCCGTCATCGGCACCCCTCAGGTAGTCTGCTACGGCATGAACCCCATAACCTACGCCATAGCCCGCATGATCGTCAGGCTCGACACTATATCCCTGGCCAACATGATTTTAGGCCGGCACATCTTCCGCGAGCTGCTCCAGGGCGACTGCACTCCGGAGCACATCGCCGGTGAGCTGCTGCGCATGACCGATGACACCGCCTACCGCAGCCGGATGATCTCCGACTACAACGACATGAGGGCCTTGCTCGGAGAGAAGGACTCCGCCCGGCGCACGGCTGCCGACATTGAACGTCTCATCAAGGAAAAATAACTGAGTACAATGGAATTTTTCAAATACCAGGCAGCCGGCAACGACTTCATCCTCCTCCGCTCTCTCGACCGCAGGGCTGAGCTTCCGGAGCAGGAGATCATCCGCCTCTGCGACCGCCGCTACGGCATCGGAGCCGACGGCCTCATCATCCTCGAAAGCAGCCCTGTCCACGACTTCACCATGCGGTTCTACAACAACGACGGCTCCTCCGGCATGATGTGCGGCAACGGCGGCCGCTGCATCGTAGACCTGGCCCGCCGCTCCGGCATCCCAGTCTCCGGGGAGGACGGCAGCTGGATCTTCGAGGCCCCGGACGGCGTGCACCGCGGCAAGGTCCTCTCCACTGAAGGACAATACAGCCGGATACTCCTGCGAATGAACGATATCACCGCAGTGGAAGAAATCCGTCTCCCGCAGCAGGAAGGTCAGGAGCCGGTGGCATGGAAGATGAACACCGGCACGGACCATCTGGTGATTTTCAAGGACAATATCGAAGGTCTCGACGTCTACGACGAGGGCCGCAAGTGGAGATACGCCCCGCAGTTCGCTCCCAAGGGGACTAATGTCAATTTCGTACAGGCCTCCGGACCGGGAGAGCCGCTGCGCGTCCGCACCTACGAGCGGGGCGTGGAGTACGAGACCCTCTCCTGCGGCACGGGCGTCATCGCCGCCGCAGCCGCCGCATGGCTCCGCGGCGACCACAGCGGAAAATACACGCTCCGGTCAACTTCGGACACCTTCACGGTGTCGTTCAGCTGCCGGAGCGGAATATTCTCAAACGTCGAATTAACCGGTCCAACGGAACAGGTCTTTCAGGCAACCTTATAACCGAAGACAACGCAGCAGTTCGCCAGCTATGATAAACGGACCCCTCGAGGACCGAAAATCTTTGTGCCTACTCGGACCATATTACTGCCCATCTCAACCGCGATATGATAGTCGTGAGTCATCCCGAACGACTTCAGATCGAACTGCCCGAGGAAAGGATATCCCAGAGCCTTGATGCGGTCGAACACTGAATTCAGATGAGCGAACTCCCTGCGGATGAGCGCCTCGTCCTCCGTGAGGGAGGCCATGCCCATGACCCCGCGGATGCGGACCTGGGTGGGATAAGCCTCATTGTCCCCGGACTGGCGGGCCTTCTCTATCCCTGCAAGGAAGTCCATGACCTCCTCATCGGAGAAGCCCTGCTTGCTCTCCTCGGAGGCGATGTGCATCTCGAGGAGAACATCGATGCTGAAACCGTTCTGCCGGCACCAGCGTTCTATCTCGAAGAAGAGCTTAGGGGTGTCCACCGAATGGATCAGCTTGACGTAGGGTACGGTCATCTTGATCTTGTTGCTCTGCAGATGACCGATGAAATGCCACTCTATGTCCTTGGGCAGGGAGAGAGCCTTTTCCTTGAGTTCTTGGGGACGGCTCTCGCCGAAGACCCTCTGACCCGCTTCGTAGGCCTCGAGGATCTCCTCTCCCGACTTGAATTTGGACACTGCCACGAGCTCGACCCCGGAGGGCAGTTCCTGCCGCAGCGACAGGATATTCTCAGTAATGTGTCCCATAGTGCGATATCTTTTAACTAACGTCTTCTCTGCTGCTGTTTCTGCTGCTCGCGTATAGCCTCCTGCTGGGCCTTCTGGATAGCCTCGAGACGCTGCTGGAACTTGGACTTGGGCTTGGCGGCTCCCTTTACGGAAGCGGCGCGCACCCTGGCCATGATCTTCTCCTCGTCCACGAAGAAACGGCGGATGATCCAGGTCTGGAGCATCATGATGAGGTTGGAGAGCAGGTAGTAGTATGTCAGACCGCTGGAGAGGTTGTTGCAGATGAACAGCATGAAGATGGGCATGAAGTAAAGGGTCATGTTGCGCATGCTCTTCATCTGAGGATTGTTATCCACATTGCTGCCCTGGGTCATCCTGGCCGAGAAGTACATACTCAGGGCGCAGAGGATGGCGAAGAGGCTGACGTGGTCACCGTACAGCGGTATGTTGAATCCGAAATCGAGAATCGAGTCATAGGTACTCAGGTCGTCCGCCCACAGGAAGCCCTTCTGACGGAGCTCGAACGAAGCCGGGAAGAAGCGGAACATCGCGAAAAGCACAGGGAACTGGAGCAGCATGGGGAGACAGCCTCCGAACATGCTCACACCGGCCTTGCGGTACAGGTCCATGGTCTCCTGCTGTTTCTTCAGGGCATCCTCCTGACGGGGATACTTGGCGTTGATCTTGTCCAGTTCGGGCCGGAGAACGTTCATCTTGGCCGAAGACATGTAGGACTTGAGGGTCAGAGGCGAAATGACCAGCTTGATCAGAACTGTAAGCAGCAGGATGATGATGCCGTAGTTGCTGATGAAGCGGCCGAAGAGGTCGAAGACGGGGATGATGATACCCCTGTTGATCCATCTTACCAGCCATCCTCCCAGAGGCACGATCTTCTCGAAATCGCAGTCATAACTCTTGAGGGTACGGAAATGGTTGGGGCCGTAGTAGAACTCGAAGGGCACGGTCACATCATCACCGGGCTCGTACTGCACGAGGGTCGAGGCGGAGCAGGCCATCAGACGGCGCTCGGCGTCGGTCTCGGGGTAGAATTTCATCGAGAGGTTGCCCGACTCGAAGTTCTCTTCTGCCCGGAGAATGGCCGAGAAGTACTGCTGCTGGAAGGCAAACCATTCGATGCGGGTGGTCACCTCGCGGTGCTGGCCGCCGGAGCGTCCGCCGCCGCGCATGATGCCGAGGTTCTCTATCTTTTTGACCTGACCGGGATACTTGAAATCGACGGTCGAGTAGTTCTGCTCGTTCTTGTAGCCGCGCTCCAGACGGGGCACGTCCATGTTCCAGGCTATCTCGAACTGGGATGCGTTGCGGGGAATATGGCGGTCCATGTTCACCATGTGTACGTCGAAGTCCACCATGTAGCTGTCAGCCGACAGGAAATAGCGGTGCTCGATGAAGGCGGTGTCCGAGAAATACAGGCGCATCACCAGTGTGGAGTCGTTGGAGACCACAGTCTCGTAGGTAAAGCCGCCTGTGTTGATGTACTGGTCGGTATAGAGCTGCAGGCCGAAGTCACTGTAGTCGTCCTTCATCAGGTAGAGGTCGGTGCTGTCGCTGGTGTAGTAGTCCTTGATCAGGACTGAGGCGGCCTGGCCTCCCTTTGTGGAGTACTTAATCCTCAGCTTATTGTTTTCGAGATAATAGAAATCCTCACCACCGTTATAAGCCTGCTCGAGGAAGGGATTGGCGTATGTGCTGGCATAGACCGGCTGCCCGTCCTGTGTTCCCTGTCCCGCCGCAGCCGAAGCACTGTCGGCGGCCATCTGCTGAGCCATCCGCTCCGCATACTCGAAGGCATTGGCCGCAGCCACCGAATCCCTCACCCTCTGTATCTCCTGCTGCTCTCTTGCTATTCTGGAATTATAAACGCTGAATCCTATCAACAGGAGTCCTATGAGCGTTATACCTATTATAGTATTCTTGTTCATGCTTTATTCCTGGCTGTCGAGTTGGTGAATCTTCTCCTCGAGGGCGGCGAGCTCCTCCTTGGCGGCGTCTATCTTCTTCTGGAACTCCCTGACGAGCGAATCAGCTTTCTTGGAGCTGGCGAAGAAACCGATATTGTTCTCGTATGTGGCTATCTCGCTCTCGAGCTTGCGGAACTTCTGGAGGAGACGGTCCCTTTCCTGACGGGCGGGCGATGTCTCCACACGGCCGCGTCCTCCGCGGGGCGCCCTGCCGCGTCCGCCGCCTCCGGAAATCCTGAAATCAGGAAATTTTTCCGCCATGGCTGAACGGTATGCCTCCTGCACATTTTCCTTCTCCTTGAAAGGAACAAAACCGATAGAGTTCCATCTGTCGGCGAAAGCGCGTGCGGCTTTCTCATCATCACGCAAATTTCCGGAAAGGACATAGGCTCCTATCTCGTCTACAATGGCCTGCTTTGCCTTGAGGTTATCAACATACTGGGGATCAATGCCTCCGAAATTCTTCTCCTTGTTATCAAAGAAATGGTCGCAGGCGGCACGGAAACGGGCCCAGACTTGATCGGACTTCTTTCTGGACACAGGACCGATTTCTTTCCACTGCTTCTGAAGAGATATCAGGAAATCAGTGGTTTTCTTCCAGTCTGTGCTGTCCATAACTGCCTCAGCCTGCTCGCATAAAGCAATTTTTTTCTCCATATTGGAAGTCATCTGCTCCTTGAACTCTACGTAAAATTCCTTTTTACGCTGATAGAACTTATCGCAAGCAGCACGGAAGCGGTCGTAAATCTTCTGGTTGTCCTTCTTTGATGCGAACCCTATCTTCCTCCATTCTTTCTGAATATCCTCGAACTCCTTGGTTACGGCATTCCAACCGTTTGAATCCTTTATATCTTTCTGAGCCAACTCCTCTGCTTTCTCACAAAGAACAGTCTTGGCTGCCAGATTTTCCTTCTGCTGCACCTTCAGGTCCTCGAAGTAAGACTGATGCAGTTTGTTGATACGTGATGTGGCTGCACGGAAACGGTCCCATATTTCTTCGCGGTATTCCTTTGCCACAGGGCCGTATTCCTTCCATTCTTCGTGAAGCTTCTGAAGCTGGGCAAATGCTTCCACTATATTGGGACTCTTCTCAAGAGCCTCGGCTTTCTCGCAGAGTGCTGTCTTAATCTCCAGGTTTTTCTTGAAATCAAGATCCCGAAGTTCATTGTTAATCTTCACATAATCGTAGAATTTCTCCACATAATGCTGATATGTGTCATATATATCCTTGACACGGGCCTGAGGTACCGGTCCAGTCTCACGCCAGCGGCTCTGTATGGCACGGAATTCAGGAAATGAGCGGCTCAGGTCCTCAGTATTGTCCACAAGATTCTTCAGGTCCTCGATTATCTCAAGCTTGCGGTCAAGATTGGCCTGCTTCTCCTTCTCAAGATTCTGAAAATATACTGCCCGACGGCCTTTATAACGGGCATAAAGTTCCTTAAACGCACGCTCAATCTCTATAAAAGGATTGACTGACACCTCCTGCTCTGCAACCACATCCGCAACGGGCTGAACATCATCCTCCGAATCTGAAACAGGACCCTCAGCTCCATCATCACTCACAGCTCCGTCATGAAGCGTCTCATAACCGGATGTTCCGGGCTGCGCATGATATCCGGATGCTATCTTTTCCTCTTTGAGGACTTTATAAAAAGTGGCCTTGATGTATTCGGACTGCCTGTTGAGCTCCATGATATCACCGTTGTCCACCAGATCGCGGAAAGCCTCGACTATCTCTTTGAGGCTTTTGGACGAAAGGCTCTTCAGCTCTTCATCGCTTATTACGGCTCCGCGCATCTCCTCCTGCTCCGGAGCATCATCTGCAACCGGCTCCTGCCCTGCAGGATCTGTCATAACAGATACCGTTTCGTCCGCGGTCAGCGCTCCATCAGCCTCATCCACAACCGCTCCGGCGGCGACTACAGCTGCAGCCACGGCAGCTGCCTCTTCGACAGCGGGATTCACTTCCGAAGCATTAACATTCAGTGATTCAGAATTCTCTACAGAATTTTCAGCAGTACTCTTCCCGAGGGAAGGATTCAAGGTCTCTTCAGTCATCGTTATCAGTTGTTAAATTGAACTTGCAAATATACATTATTTTTTAAAAGAAACGCGGTTTTAAGTAAATTTGCCCCCGCTATGAGGATAGATATTATAAGTGCGGTACCCGAACTGTTGGAAAGTCCGCTGAACCATTCGATTATAAGACGGACCCGGGACAAGGGGCTCGTTGAGATTCATATTGTCAACCTGCATGACTATGGAAAAGGCAACTACAAGCAGATAGATGACTACGGCTTCGGAGGTGACGCCGGCATGGTCATAAAGCCGGAGCCACTGTACAGAGCCATCACGGATCTTACATCACAAAGAAAGTACGACCATATCATCTACACGTCACCGGACGGAGAGATGTTGGAACAAAATCTGTGCAACAGTCTGTCCACATGCAGCAACCTTATAATCCTCTGCGGGCACTACAAGGGTATCGATCACCGTATCCGCGAGCATCTAATCACCAAGGAGATTTCTATCGGCAGTTACGTCCTCAGCGGCGGGGAACTGGCGGCATGTGTAATATGCGATTCCATTATCCGCCTCATCCCAGGAGCCCTTACCGACGAGACCTCAGCCCTGTCAGACTCATTCCAAGACGGTCTTCTTGCCCCGCCCATTTACACCAGACCAGCCGATTTCATGGGCTGGAAAGTCCCGGAAGTATTGCTGTCAGGCAACCCTAAACTTATCCGCCAATGGCAGGAAGAACAAGCCATTGAACGGACCCGACAGCTCAGACCGGATTTATTGAGCGAAACCACACAACTATGAGAGAGAATATTACATCCAAGACCGAACTTCAGATTCTAGCTTCCGCCGAGAAACTTTTTCTGGAGAAAGGTTTCAAATCAACATCCACTACAGACATTGCACGCGATGCTGGATGCAACCAGGCACTCGTACACTATTATTTCAGAACAAAAGAAAATCTTTTCAAAAGAATTTTCGATAACAAATTCGAGTTGATGATCGAATTCATCGACAGCAACCTCAAAGACGAATGCGACATTTTCGAAAATCTCAACGGCCTTATCAACGCGTATCTCGATTTCATCAGCCAGAACCCCAACACACCTTATTTTCTACTAAACGAATTCTTTGACAATCCAGAAAGAAGGACCCACATCCGCAAGACCTTCCTTACCAGCCAGAAGGGACAGGAAGTATTCCTGCGTTTCTGCGGGCTGGCACAGAGAGCAGTACGTGAAGGAAGCATACGGGACATAGACCCGCTGGATCTGATATTCGACATTCTTTCCCTCGCTGTATTCTCCTTTATAGCCACTCCCATCCTCATAGATTTGCTCGGACGCGACCAAGCCGGTCGCAAGGAATTCGCCGAACACCGAAAGGAAGAGATTATAACCCTGCTCACACAAGGTCTCAAACCGTTATCTCTATCTACTGACAAGTAACCGTCTATGCTGTTCGGAGTACTCAAAGGGCTGATTGTGGGCATCATTGTTTCCATTCCGGTAGGTCCCCTCGGCCTGCTGTGCATTCCACGCACATTAGCGCAGGGGCGTATTGCCGGCCTTGCTGTCGGACTAGGAGGCTCCGCCAGTGACACACTTTATTCCGCACTTGCCCTATTCGCACTCTCGTTCATCAGCGACTTCATTGATGCGCATGAAAGCAGCGTTCTACTTGCCGGCGGACTGATAATCAGCATAACCGGTATCCGGCTCCTCTTCAAAAAACGCCAGATTCACGATCCGGACGGTATTACTGCCAAAGCAATAAGTCCAACCCGTCATGCAGAAGGATTCCTCAACGGTTTCCTCATCTCCGTCACCAACCCAGGAACCCTGGTCTGCATGCTCTGGCTGTTCACATTACTCAGCATGGATACCTCCCGTACTTCCGTCATGCTTGCCGAATGGGCGGGAACAGCCATGGGCTCAGCCACGTCCTGGTGCCTAATAACATGGGGTATCAGTTCTTTCCGGGAACGCATCACCATCGGCCAGCTCCATGCGCTCACACGTATCTGCGGAGCCGCAATCCTTCTTATCGGCATTGCCTCTGCCGTCAAAAGTATGCTGTAATCATTTACCGTCCGTTCCACTTGAGAGCCTTGAAGAGCTCTACCACCACGAGGGGTACGAGGGCCAGGAGGACGATGATGCCCCACTGGTTGAGGTTCATGGATACGAACTCGAAGGCACTCATCAGAGGCGCGATCAGCAGCACTGCGAGGGTCAGCACGAGAGACATCAGCAGGGCGAAGATCAGCGGCTTGTTGTTCAGGATGTTGAACTTGAAGCGGGACTCAGTGTTGGAGTGCAGGTTCCCGGCATGTACGAGCTTGGCCATGATCAGCGAGGTGAAGGCCATGGTCTGACCGAGGGCCTCGCCGCCCTGATTCTTACCTATGATAAAGGCTGTGAGGGTAATGGCCGTCACCATAAGGCCCTGGTAGCTGATGCGCCATATCATGCCGCGGTCCATGAACTGCTTGCCCTTTCCGCGGGGACTCTTGCTCATCACGTCCTTGGCGGCGGGGTCGAGGCTCAGGGCAAGGGCCGGGAAGGTCTCGCTGACGAGGTTGATCCACAGAATGTGTATCGGCAGCAGGGGTATACCCATGTTGAATATCGAGGTAATGAAGAGCAGAATCACCTCTCCGAGGTTCGTAGACAGCAGGAAGAGAATGGTCTTGAGGATATTGTCGTAGATACGGCGGCCTTCGGAAACGGCGGAGACGATGGTCACGAAGTTGTCGTCCTGGAGCACCATGTCCGAAGCGTCCTTGGCCACCTCCGTGCCGGTGATGCCCATCGACACTCCGATGTCGGCCTTCTTGAGAGCCGGGGCGTCGTTGACACCGTCACCCGTCATGGCCACGATCTCACCCCTCTTCTGCCAGGCCGTCACGATACGTTCCTTCTGCTCTGGAGCGATACGGGCATAGACCGAATATTTGTCCACATTTGCATCAAAATAAGCGTCGTCGAGCTTCTCGAGGTCAGTACCGGTGATGGCCAGGTCGCCTTCCTGGAAGATGCCTATCTTCTTAGCTATGGCTAAGGCCGTTACCTTGTGGTCACCGGTGATCATCACCGGACGGATACCGGCGCTGCGGCACTCGGCGATGGCGCCGATGACCTCCTCGCGCTCGGGGTCGATCATTCCGACCATTCCGACGAAGATCAGACCGCGCTCGACCTCCTCCATCTCGGAGGATACCTGCTCCATAGGCCTGTAGGCCATTGCCAGCACCCTGAGGGCCGACTCGGCCATGGCCTCGTTGCGCTTCTGCAGGTCCACTATATCGGATGTAGTTATCTCACGTACTCCGTCCGCAGTCTCTATCCGGTCGCAGACTGAGAGTATCTCGTCCAGACCGCCCTTCACATTGGCCCTGAGGGAGCCGTCCTCTATGCGGTTGATGGTCGTCATCCTCTTGCGGGAGGAATCGAAGGCCACCTCTCCTACCCTCGGGCAACGGGCTTCAAGATCATCCTTGACCACACCCTGTTTTGCTCCGAGGTCTATCAGGGCTATCTCCGTAGGGTCTCCCACCTTGGTAGTGGTGCCGTCACTGTTCTTGACCATCTTGGCGTCGCAGCAGAGCACGGCTACCGACACCAGACGGTCGATATTGCCGCTGACCGCATAATCCTCCACCACTGTCATCTGGTTCTTGGTCAGAGTACCGGTCTTGTCGGAGCAGATAACGGTAGTACAGCCGAGGGTCTCCACAGAGGGCAGCTTGCGGATGATGGCGTTGTGCCTGGCCATACGGCGCACACCCATAGACAGGATGATGGTCGAGATAGCCGGCAGTCCCTCGGGAATGGCCGCTACCGCTAAGGAAATAGCCACCATGAACATGCTGATGACCGGACGGCCGTAGAGCACGCCGATAAGGAATATCACAGCGCAGATTACGATGGAGGCGATGCCAATCACCTTGCCGAGTTTCTCGAGGCGCACCTGCATGGGAGTCTGGGTATCGGAATCACGGTTGAGCATGTTGGCGATCTTGCCTATCTCGGTATTCATACCCGTGCCCACTACGATACCCTTGCCGCGGCCGAAGGTCACCACTCCGCTGGAGAATGCCATATTCTTCCTGTCTCCTAAGGGAACTTCCGTCTCCGCTATGGTCTCGGGAGACTTCTCCACCGGCACGGACTCACCGGTCATGGACGACTCCTGTATACTCATATTCACCGACTCGGTAATCCTGATATCGGCCGGCACGATGTCGCCCACCTCCAGGACTACGATGTCGCCAGGCACCACGTCCTCCACATTGACGATGTAGGACTCCCCGCCGCGGATGACCTTGGCCATAGGGGCCGCCATCTTCTTGAGGGCGTCCATGGACTTCTGGGCCTGAAACTCCTGATAAGCACCGATAAAGGCATTGAGCAGCAGAATACCCATTATAATATAGGTGTCCAGCAGGCCCTCGCCCGTCCTGACACCCATCACGCCGGAAATCACGGCGGCTATTATCAGCAGAATAATGAGAAAACTCTTGAACTGCTCGAGGAACATCACGATGAACGGACGCCCCTTCTTCTGCACCAGCGTGTTCTTGCCGTACTTCTCAATCCGTGCGGCTATCCCGTCGGGACTCAGTCCCCGCTCCGCATCGGTCTGAAACTCCTTCGAGACTTCCTCGATGGAATGATTGTAGTATTGCTTCATATCTTAGGATTTAAATCGGCTGCAAAATTGGCACTTCATTCCGTATAAATTGTTATGTTTGCAGCAGAAAAAATGTAGAAAAAGTCGGATTTCAATATGAATTCGGAGCAAAAGGGCTTCACCATAGGACTGTGCACCGCCGGAAAGCGGGAACTGCGCATCAGCGGACGGACCTGGGAGATAGTTCCCGGCTGCCTCTTCATCCTGATTCCACAGCAGTTCACGGAGGACATATCCTGCTCCGGGGACTTCAGCGCCAGGACTCTCAGCGCCTCCCTCGAAGCCATCCTGGAGCATCCCAGCCCGGTGGATATCAACATTCTAAACGTCACCTTCCTCCACCCGGTCATCCGTCTCAGCGAAGAAAGAGCCGCCGGCCTCCTGGAATACTACGATTTCATCAGCAGACACACCGGAAGAAGCGACAACGTCTATGACAAGGAGCTCCACAAGACCCTGCTCTACGCCCTCATGCTCGAGATCAGCGACATCTACCGGGGTATCTCCGGAGACCGGAGCGAGGTGACCAAGCCCCGTCAGGAACAGCTCACCGACGACTTCTTCAGGCTGCTGACCGCCCACTACCGCAGCGAGCACAACGTGGCCTTCTATGCCTGCCGGCTCAACCGCACCCCGAAATATTTTTCCGAGGCCATCCGCCGCATCAGCGGACGCTCCGTATCCGACTGGATAGCCACCATGCTGCTGAGCGACAGCAAGCTGCTGCTCCAGACCACAGACATGACCATACTGGAGATATCGGAGGAGCTGGGATTTTCCAGCCCGTCGGTCTTCGTGCAGTTCTTCCGCCACCATACCGGCACCACCCCGCTGCAGTACCGCAAACAGCTATAGCAGAGGGCTTACCAGACGGGCCACGGACTCGTAGAATTTATTGCGCCTGGGACGCCTGTGCCACTTGGCCTTGGTTACCAAGGTACAGCGGGAAAGATCCTTGCGGAACTGGTCCTCTACCGTCCGGGCGCACTCCGGGTCGTAGATGACCGAAGTGACCTCGAAATGGTGCTCCAGGCTGCGGTTGTCCATATTGGCCGAACCGATGATGCAGTACTCCCCGTCGATGCTGAGCACCTTTGAGTGGTTGAACCCGCGTTTGAAGAGATAGACCTTGACTCCGGCGTCAATCAGCTCAGAGATATAGGACATCGTGCCCCAGTTGGTCAGCCAGGTATCGGAGCGCTCCGGTATCATCAGGGAGACCGTCACGTCGGACAGAGCCGTTATCTTTATCGCATTGAGAATAGTCTCGGAAGGAATGAAATACGGGGTGATGATGCAGATATGGTCCCGGGCCTTGGTGATGGCCGTGAAGTAGCACTGCATGATGGCAGCCCAGTCGCTGTCCGGTCCCGAGGCGATGATCTGCGCATAGTAGCGGCTGCCCCCCGCCGTGCCGGCCGCCAGCAGTTCCTTGTCCTTCGCATCGACGTAAGGGTAATATTTGCGGCGCCGCCCCAGATTCTTGTTCAGGATAAAATACCGGTCGAGCAGGAAGGTAGCCTGCAGCGACATCACCGACATCCCCTCTATGCGGACGTGGGTGTCCCTCCACTCGGGGAATTCCCCTCCGTCAAAATAGCGGTCCGCGATATTGCACCCTCCAAGGAAGCCGATGTGCCCGTCCACGACCAGGATCTTGCGGTGGTTTCGGTAATTGACGATGGGCGGAAGGAAGAAGAGCCGGAACGGGGAGAAATTGAGAATCTCCACACCCGCCTCCTGCAGCTCCCCCAGGAACTTCTTGCCCAGACGCCGTCCTCCGAACCCGTCGTACATCATCCGGACCTCCACCCCCTCCCTGGCCTTGGCCATCAGCACCTCCTTGAAGGCATTGCCCACCCGGTCGTCCTCGATAATGAACGACTGCAGGTGGATATGAGTCCTGGCCCCGCGCATCGCCTCGAGCATGGCGGAGAGAGCCTCCTTTCCGGAAAAATATATCTGCACGCTGTCATTGGCCGAGAGCAGGCTGTAGGCGCTGCGGATATTCTGCACCACGAGCTTGTGGTGGCGCCTCACCTCCTGCGGGATATTCTCCCTGTCCTCGAACTTCTCCAGCATCTCCTTGCACAGCTCCTTCCTCAGCCCGAGGTCCCTCGCTCCCTTGCGGGAGAACATCTTGTCCTTACGGAAATTGCGGCCGAAGAAGAAATACAGGATGATGCCGATATACGGCAGCATCATCATCACCATCACCCACGAGAGGGTCTTGACCGGATCCCTCTTACTGGAAATCAGCATAATGGAGGAGTACACCGCTATAGCAATGTTCAACAGGTACAGAAGCGTGGTGAATACAGGCCAGAGTCTGGTGAATGTCATGAGCTACTTCCTCCCGATATAAAGGTAGGACACTCCTCCGGTCATGGACCTGGCGGTCACCGCCCTGAATCCCCCTTCGGAAAGCTCCGCGCGGAACTTCTCAGGCGCGGGGAAATCGAACGAGGACTCCGGCAGATAGGAATAGGCATAAGCCTGCTTGGAGACAAGCCTGCCTACGGCCGGAAGAATATTCTTGAAGTACAATGTGTAAATGCCCCGCCACAGTCTGTTGCGGGGTATGGAGAACTCCGCGATGGCAAGCATGCCTCCGTCCTTGAGGACACGGTGCAGCTCGCGGATGCACTGCGCGCGCTTGTCGAAATTACGGATACCGAAAGCTATCGTCACAGCATCGAAGCTTCTGTCGGCAAAGGGCAGTTCCGAGGCATCCCCGTAACGGAAATCTATTCCGGGTGCCTTCTTCCTGGCCAGGGCCAGCATGTTCTCCGATATATCGGCACCTACTACATCGAGTCCCTTTCGCCTCAGAGCTATAGAGACGTCACCTGTCCCGCAGGCCATGTCCAGGACCTTGACTTCTCCGCCTCTGAGAGCACAGAACGAGGATACTGCACGCACCAGACGTCTCCTCCAGGAACGGTCTATCCCGAAGGAGAGAAGATGATTCAGTCTGTCGTACACCGGGGCGATGGAATCGAACATCGAGGAGATCGTCTCCCGGCTCTTGTTAAGCTGTCTTTCCGGCATATTCCGAGATAAAACCGTAGGAATGATCGTCCATCCTCAGCTCACCCTTGGTGACATGGCCGAGGAGAGTGGTCTCGATCCCGTGGTTGAACATAAAGTTGACGAAATCTCCTTCCTGGTCGTTGTTTACGGAGACGATAGCCACGTACTTCGTATTGCCGTAGAGAAACTCCTCATCAGTGAGGTCAGAGTCACCAGTAATATCGAAGCCAAGGGACTTGTCCCTGCAACACTCGACCAACGAATGAAAGATACCCTTTCCGGATATGCGGTGGAGGGATGTGATAAAGCCAGAATCGATGCTCGAATTCAGGTAATCCACTGCCTCCGAGGACGTTACAAGATACAATGTATCGCCCTTCTGTACGAAACTGCTGTTTGTTTCTTTCATGGCCTGAGTGGTTTTGGTTCAAAATTGACGTAAATTTAAGAAAAATTTCAAAAAATGTTTCATTTTAAAAAAAACAATGTATATTTGCAGCCCGAAACCCAAAAAGAGCCCAGATGGTGAAATTGGTAGACACGCTACTTTGAGGGGGTAGTGCCTGTTTAAGGCGTGCAAGTTCGAGTCTTGTTCTGGGCACAAAAAAAGACTGATGTTCGCATCAGTCTTTTTTTGTGCCCGAAGGGCATCCGTATCTGACCCATCCCGGAGTTGGTCGCGGGCTCCGGATGAATCGGTTGATTCAGACTTTTTTTGTGCCCAGACAGGCGCCATCGGCACCACTTTCGAAAGGTGGGCGGATGCTTCCTGCTCCGGGCGGCGGGATTAGCAGCGCTGTGCTTGCTTTTCCCGCACTGAGGCAGGCCTTATGAAGGCGTCCGCAGGAACAAAGTTCCTGCAATGTGGCTTTGCCACATTACTTTATATTAAAAGACAGACAGAAGGGAGTAAACTTCCTTCTGTCTGTCTTTTAATATAAAGGGACGCGCATTGCTGCCGTCCCTTACTGCCTTTATGGCTGTGACCTCGGCGGGATTCAAACCCACAACCTTCTGATCCGTAGTCAGATGCTCTATTCAGTTGAGCTACGAGGCCAATATTTCAGAAACTATTCTGCTTTCGCTGTTTCTTCGGCTACCACACCGGCGAACTTCTTCTCCTTGATGCGGGCCTTCTTACCTGTGAGGTTCCTGAGGTAGAAAATCCTTGCCCTGCGTACCTTACCGCTCTTGTTGAGCTCTATCTCAGAGATGAAGGGTGAGTACAGAGGGAAAATCCTCTCAACACCTACACCGTTGGAAATCTTGCGTACAGTGAAAGTCTGGGTAGTACCGGCACCTTTCCTCTGTATCACTACTCCACGGAACTTCTGGAGTCTCTCCTTGTTCTCCTCTTTAATCTTATAAGTCACAGTAACCGTATCGCCTGCCTTAAACTCGGGATACTTCTTCTCGTCCTGTGCAAATGCCTGTTCTGCAATCTTTATTAAATCCATTTTCTTATTCCTTTAGTGGCAACATTGCTGTCATCATCGACATCCTGCAAGAGGTTGCTTATTTTTTGGGACTGCAAAGATATACAAAAGCAGACATATTCCAAATTTTTTTAACGATTAACTGAACATTTTTTTCAATCTATCGAAAAAATTCTTATCCAACTTACTCGGCTTTGGAGTGAAATTCTCTGATTCTTTGAGCTTTTCAAACATCTCTTTCTCGTTTCGATCCAACTTTGACGGTGTCCATGCCTGTATATATACCAACAGGTCACCGCGTCCATAACCGTTAATATCCGGAACTCCTTTACCCCTTACTCGAAGAATTGCCCCTGACTGGGTTCCTGCTTCGACCTTTATCCTGACTTTTCCGTCGGCAGACGGAATCTCTGCCACTGTTCCAAGCACCAAGTCAGGCATAGAAACAAACAAAGTATAAATCAAATCGTTTCCATCTCTCTGGAGTTCTCCGTCCACTTCTTCTTCGATGAGAACTAAAAGGTCACCGTTGACACCATTACCTTTTGCAGCATTACCCTTGCCGTGAACTGTCAACTGCATGCCCTCCACTACTCCTGCCGGAATCTTGAACGAAACCTCCTCAGTTCCTTCCACAACCCCTGCTCCGTGACAGCGAGGACAAGGCTTGGTAATCACCTTTCCCTGACCTCCGCATGCCGGACATGGTGAAGTCGTCTGCATACGTCCCATAAATGACTGCACCATTCTTGTAACCATTCCGGTTCCGTGGCAAGTCTCGCAGGTATGGATATCTGCCTCGGACTCTGCTCCACGACCATTACAATGAGGGCATTTGACTGCTTTTTTTATTTTGACAGTCTTTGTAACGCCATTGACAATTTCCGAAAGTGACAATTTGACACGGATTCTGATATTGGAACCTTTCTGAACCCTGACTCCTCCCCTTCCTGAAGAAGAACCGAAACCACTGAAACCACCTCCGAAGCCACCTCCGAATATATCTCCGAAACGGCTGAAAATATCCTCCATCGTAAAGCCGCCGAATCCCTCAAATCCACCGGCACCTCCTGCCGACCCACTCATACCGGCATGACCGAACTGGTCATAGCGGGCTTTCTTATCCGGATTGCTCAACACATCATATGCCTCTGCCGCCTCTTTGAATTTTTCCTCAGCAGCCGTATCTCCTGGATTGCGGTCCGGGTGATACTTAAGTGCCATCTTTCGGTATGCCTTCTTGATTTCTTCCTGAGAAGCGTCCCGAGAGACGCCCAGGACCTCATAATAATCTCTCTTCTCTGCCATAGCCTACACCCCCACTACTACTTTTGCAAAACGTATAACTTTATCATTGAGCTTATATCCCTGCTGAATCACATCAACAATCTTGTTCTTCTGCTTCTTTTCCTGAACCGGTAGCTGTGCTACAGCCTCATGATAGTCTGTGTCCAGTTCTTTGCCCAACGCGTCGATAACACTAAGCCCCCTGCCTTTGAGAAAAGCCATCAATTTACTGTAAATCAACTCTGTACCCTCTATCGCAGACTTATCCGCCCCTGATTCACGAAGCACCTGAAGAGCTCTCTCACAGTCATCCAGCACGGGCAGCATTCCCTTGATGATATCCTCTCCTGCCGTAGAGATGAGATCAAGCCTCTCACGGGCCGTACGACGGCGATAATTATCAAATTCTGCGGCAAGGCGAATGTATTTGTCATTCACTTCCGCAACACGCGCTTCCAAAGCCTTGACAGCCTCATCTTCCGGCGTCGCTTCTTCCTGAACCTGTTGCTCTTCTGAGACATCCTGAGGTGTACCCCCAGAAATTTCTTCTGAGACAACTGCCTCATTCTCTGCTATATCCTTATTTTCTTTCATTGCTTCTTAATTTTTAATCCGCAATGTCTCCAGCAAAAACATTGCCAGATAAGAAAATAGACAAATTGTCAGTCATTGCTGACTGCAATCAGAGTCTTGTAATCTGAGGCTCTACACCCCGGTACTTGGGCATAGTCGCACCTATGGGCGCACCTATATAGGTAGGATCGCACATAACATACCTGACTCCTTCGTAAGTAAAACTGTCTCCCTTCACGTCATCAGGAAGCGCGACTCCGCACGACACATGCCCTTTGTAACTGAACATAACTACGTCCAGCCCAAGCAGATCTTTCACTATCCATGAAAATACCAGCACTCTGTCCTTACAATTATTTGCGCCATAGAAAAACGACTCTTCTACAAAGAGAGGCTTGGCACGCCCGAACATCTCATAATCAGTCTTATAATCGAATCCTCTCTGCACCAGCGTAAGGACAAATGTCACAGCCTGACGAGGATCCATCCCGTCTTTAAGAACTTTATAACGGATACTGGTAAACACAGCCTTTTTCAACTCTCCGTCTACGTCTGAATTATGGTATGTCAGCAGATCTGACTGAGGATAATCCAAAGTGAATTTTACACAAGGTATATTAAGAGGCACATTCACATCTTCACCTACATATTCAGCCCATAACGGCAGTGCTTTGAGTTGATAATCACTGTTATCAACTATCAATTGCCTGTCAATTACCAAATCCAGTTTTTTATCGGCAGCTGAAAAGTCGTCCGAGAAAGTATAAAGAGGATCCTGGCTATTAAGCCTGGAATAGCTGTATATATAGAAATCCTCATCTCCGTCCGTAATATACGCGACCTGATAAATCGGTGCAGTAAACGGAAGAAGCAGAATCATCTGCCCTCCAGAAGAACCGACCCTGGCCTTATACTGCAACTGACTCAGGAGAAACATCTGTGTCATAACTTTCTCGTTGACATACTCCTCGATATAGACGGCATCCGTCATTTTCTTGATTGTCGTATACAGCGCCCAATCGCTAAGAGAATGCTCCTTACGCATAGCCTCCAAAGCCTCTACTGTAGGCATGAAATCCGACTCTGAAAGCACTTTCCAAGCATTGGAGGCATCCTGCTCCGTAGCCTGTATACGCGGCACACGCATATTGTCTGCGAAAGGCACACTTACCTGAATACCGAAAAAATCCACATCGACATCACTTCCTCCGGTATATCTGGCCGCTATTGCCGGCACTGGCACAGGGTATGCCGGCGTTGCAATAAATCCAGGAAAAGGAAGGCCGGGCATAACATCTGACACTCCTGCCTCCTGAGGATCATAATACACAGGGGTCTCCGGGACCGGACCGACCGGGTCTTCTTTCCCTCTCTGCACCAAAAACTCTTTCCATGCCGCTGACAAATATTCGGTAAATTCAGAATTGGCCTTGGAGCGCCAGTCCTTAAACTCCTGTGTCCTCTGCTTGTAGAAGTCTAGAAACGAATCATCGTTTTGAGCTCCAGCGACAAACGGAATTACCGCCAAAAACAGCAAGGGGAATAAATACTTAATGAACTTTGACATACTTACCTTATTTTACAATAAAGCCCCCGCCGAACTGCTTGCAGCAAGGGGGAGCTTTAAATTTACAAAATCAATAACTTATTTGGCATTCTTCTGCATCTCGAGTGCCATCTCTTCTTCGAATGTCTTCATGAAGAGGTGCTGATCGAAGTCTACAGCCAGTTTCTCATCCCTGGATATAGCCTCCTCCAGACCGTCCATAATCTTTGTACGGGGCATTTCAATATTAACCCAATACTCATATGAACCGTTCTCATTCTGATAGAGCTTCGTACCTCTTACAACAGCACCATTAAGTTCCTGGTTGACAACAAGCCTTACATTCTGTTCCACTTTCTGGGAAAATTCGGCTTTATCAGCCACATTAATCTGGTTCATATACCTTTCAGTAACACCCTTCAGGACGGAAGATATCTGAGTAGCCAACTGAGTGCGGGCGTTCATATCTGCGATAGTCCTGGCCATCTCCTGATCCGGACTCGTTCCGGAAGCCGTAGCACGGAAATACTCGGCATCGGACATATCAGCAGGTGTATTGAACGGCTGGATGATTTCAGTCTTACCTGCATTCATCTTCTTCGAACCGCCGCAGGAAGATACGGCCACAACCATTGCCATGACGGCAAGTACCATAGGGAAAAGTTTTGTTTTCATACGTTTAAATAATAATTAATTTAACAAAGTACAAATTTAACATCTTTTTTGAAAAAAGCAATAAAAATAGGAGTGCTTCCATAATGTGACACTCCTATCTTGCATTTTTTACCCTTGCAGACTGCTACATCTTGTCATTACTGCCCAGTACGCAGTTTATCTTATGGATATACAGCTGCTTCAGCTTTTCACGTGCAGGGCCGAGGTACTTTCTGGGATCGAATTCCTCAGGATGCTCCACGAACACCTTCCGGATAGCTGCCGTCATGGCCAGACGTCCGTCGCTGTCTATATTGATCTTGCAGACTGCCGACTTTGCGGCCTCGCGAAGCTGATCCTCGGGAATTCCGATAGAATCCTTCAGATGTCCGCCGTAATGGTTAATCTCAGCCACGATATCCTGAGGGACTGACGATGAACCGTGAAGCACAATAGGGAATCCGGGGATGCGCTGCTCTATCTCATGCAGAATGTCCAGACGGATCTCAGGTTTCTGACCGGGTTTGAACTTGTATGCACCGTGGGATGTTCCGATGGATATAGCAAGTGAGTCCACTCCTGTCTTCTTGACGAAATCCTCAACTTCCTCGGGACGGGTGTATGTATGGCTCTCCGCCTTCACGTCATCCTCTACGCCGGCAAGCACACCCAGCTCACCCTCAACTGTAACGTCGTATTTGTGAGCATACTCCACTACTTTACGGGTCAGTTCGACATTTTCATCATAGGGCTTGGAGGAACCGTCAATCATCACGGACGAGAAACCGTACTCTATGCAGCTCTTGCAGAGCTCGAAGCTGTCACCGTGATCGAGGTGAAGAACGATGGGAATATTGCAGCCCAGCTCCTTGGCGTATTCCACGCCGCCCTGGGCCATATAACGGAGAATAGTCTGGTTCGCGTATTTTCTCGCTCCGCTTGACACCTGCAGGATCACAGGTGACTTAGTCTCCACGCAGGCCTGTATGATAGCCTGCATCTGCTCCATATTGTTGAAATTAAAGGCGGGAATAGCATATCCGCCGTTGATGGCCTTCTTGAAGAGCTCCCTGGAGTTCACAAGGCCGAGATCTTTGTAAGATACCATAATATATCTATCTTTAAGTTAAATATCCGATATTCTTGCTATCATCATGCAAATTTAGATATTTTTGCAATATGAACCAAAAAGTAATTATTTTCTCCGCGCCTTCCGGAGCAGGCAAAAGCACTGTCGTAGGACATCTGCTGAAGGTTTTCCCTTTTCTTGAATTCTCCATATCAGCGACTTCCCGTCCTCCCAGGGGAAAAGAGAAAGACGGAGTAGAGTATTATTTCTTCTCCGAGGCACAATTCCGCGAGCTTATCACGAAGGACGCTTTCGTTGAATACGAGGAGGTCTATCCCGGTTCATTCTACGGGACACTCCGCTCGGAAGTGGAAAGAATCTGGGCAAAGGGCCACGTCATCCTGTTCGACATAGATGTAAAGGGAGGCGTCAATCTGAAACGCATTTTCGGAGACCACGCGCTGTCTGTATTCGTAAAACCGCCGTCCGTGGAAGAACTGCGCCGCAGGCTGGAAAGACGTGGCACTGACTCAGCGGAAGCGATAGACCGGAGAGTTGCAAAAGCAGAGGAGGAACTGCTCTACGAGCCCCGCTTCGACCGTGTTCTGGAAAATGACGTCCTGGAGCATACTCTGGCTGAGGCCGAGAGAATCGTATCACAGTTCGTCAGTCAGGAACAATGAGAAAGGCCCTGTACTTCGGCTCGTTCAATCCCGTACACTACGGACACGTCTCCATTGCGGAGTATGCGGCATCTATGCCGGAGGTGGACGCGGTCATCATCATTCCCTCACCGCACAATCCTTTCAAGGACAAATCCATACTTGCGGATCCGCAGGCAAGGCTCCGCCAGGTGAGAGAGGCATTCAAGGGTATCTCCCCGAAAATCACAGTATCCGACATAGAGTACCGCCTGTCCGAACCGCTATACACGATCAATACCCTCCACGCAATTCAGAAGGCGTTCCCCTCAGACGAGCTCATCCTCTTAATCGGCGCCGACAATATCGCCAGTCTGGAAAAATGGTATCACGGCAAGGACATTCTCCGGGAATTCAGGATATGGGTATACCCGCGCAAAGGATTTGACGGAGCCGCACTCTGCGGACAATACGACGGGCAGCCCGGTATTCGCGGAGTAAGATTCCTGGCCGGCGCACCGCTGCTCGACATCTCCTCTACAGAGATCCGCAACAGCCGTCATTCCAAATGAGCCGACTGCCTGAAAAACTGGAAATAAAAAAGCCCCGGAAAGGGGCTCCTGAGGTACCAAGCAGAATCGAACTGCTGTACACGGTTTTGCAGACCGTTGCCTAACCACTCGGCCATGGTACCGTAACTTTTGGGAGCGCAAAGATAGTAATTATTTCGAATTATTACAAATTATCCTGCATAACTTCTCAAGATAATACTTGTCAACATCGTCGAATGTAGCCGTCGAAGTGCTGTCAATATCCAGAACACCAATGACTTTCCCGTCTCTGCCAATCATGGGAACCACTATCTCTGAACGGGACAGTGAACTGCAGGCTATATGCCCCGGAAACTTTTCCACATCCTCCACCACGATACTCCCGGCGGCTTTCCAGGCCGATCCGCACACCCCCTTTCCATATCCGATCCTTGTACAGGCCACAGGCCCCTGAAAAGGGCCCAGAACCAGCTCGTAGACACCACTTCCGGATGTACGCACCAAATAAAAACCTACCCAGAAAAATCCGAATACCTCCTTCAGCGCGGCGGCTGTATTCGCCAGATTTGCCGTCATATCCGTCTCGCCCTCAATCAGAGAACTTATCTGCGGCAGCAGGGACTCATAACGTCCGGCCTTACTGCCGTCGGAATCTAATTTTATCTCATGCATGAATTCCAATATTTATTCAACGTACAGCATCAGCCCCTTTAAATAATCACCTTCAGGATGATAGATGTTCACCGGGTGGTCTGCGGGCTGGGTAAGCCTGCGCAATATACGCACCCTACGGCCTGTCTGAGCGGCCGCCGAAAACACTGTAAGCTCGAATGTCCTGCGGTCCACCGCCTGAGAACAGCTGTACGTAAACAACAGCCCTCCGGGAGCAATCTTTCCGATAGCAGCGGCATTGAGACGGCGGTACGCTCTGACAGCATTGTCCAGGACGTCCCTGTGTTTTGCAAAAGCCGGAGGATCCACAACCATCAGGTCGAAATCCCCGCTACTGACATCTTTCAGATAATCCAAGGCATCCGTACACTCCGCCTTATGGCGTACTGCCGCATCCTCCGCTCCTATATTAAGTTCCACATTGCGGCGGAGCATGTCCACCGCCGCCGCTGACGAATCTACAGAAACGACAGACGCTGCACCGCGGTTGAGAGCATAAACCGAAAAACCACCGGTATAGCAGAACAGATTGAGTACTCTCCGCTCCCTGGCATATTCTCCGACCAACCTGCGGTTGTCCCTCTGATCCAGAAAGAAACCTGTCTTCTGCCCGGACGCCCAGTTGACCACGAAGCTGTGTCCGTTCTCCTTGACTACAGCCTCATCAGTGATATACGGAACGGTAAGATATCCGTCATGGAGAGACAGTCCGGCACGATGGGGAGCAGTCCCCTCGCTCTTGTTGTAGACAGCACGGACCATGCCCTGACAGCACTGCTGCAAGGCATGCGAAATATGCTCTGCGGACAGATACATTCCGGCCGAGTGCGCCTGAATCACGGCGACCTCGTCATAAATGTCCACAATCAGCCCCGGAAGAAAATCCCCTTCCCCATGAATAAGACGGCAGCATGTCGTCTCCGGAGTAAACAGTCCCAAAGACCGGCGAAGGCGCATGGCCCCGGAAATCCTTTCCTTCCAGAATCTCTGAGGCATAAGCCCGTCCTTGTCAGGCATGAATTCCTGGGTGAAACTGAGAATCCGTACGGCAATAGAGCCTTTCTGCCAATGCCCGACCGCCAGAAAGGCACCGTCCGAGGCCACTACCTCCACGGCTTCTCCCTCATACGGTTCTCCCTCCACGGATGCCACTGCTCCGGAAAAAATCCAAGGATGAAAGCGGCGCAGGGACTCTTCCCGGCCCTTCTTTAGCACAACTCTAATCATTCTGACGGTCTGATTTCAGTTTAAGATACATCTCGCGGCATACCCATGCATCAATCGCGGCATATTTCAGCTGGGCTCCTGAAAGTTGCTGTGCTTCCCAATTGGAGAGCTGCTGCGTCTTTGAGACCTTTTTCCCAAGGATAATGGCGGACATCTTGCGCACGCTCTTATCCATGATTCCATAATCCGCCACCATGCTTTGAAGATCGACGAATCCGCGGGGAGTAAACTTGCGGTAATACATCAGGCCCCGGACATCATCCTTTACTGCCGCACCGATCTTCAGGATATTGCCGTCAGAAAGAATTGAGGCCAATGCAGCAGGCAGACCGAGCTGATTGACTCTGAAAATATAAGCTTTGTCCCCGCCCGAAAGCTGCAGCAGAGCGACATGATGGCGCGGGGTACTGGAGGTAAAACTAGGTTTGGTTTCAGTATCGAAGCCTATGACCCTCTGGCTCTTCAAATAGTCCATCGCCTCCACGAAATCCTCGTCCAAATCAGACACGACAACGATGGGCCCTGTGAAATCCACATGGTCAAGCTGAGTAAGTTCTTCTGATGAAATACTTTCTGGATACTGCATATATTAGTAAAGAGTTTTTCTTATTAATGCGAATGTCTTGTAATAATTCTCCATTTCATCGAGTTCCCGTCCTCCCACATAACGAGGAGCAAACGGCACCGCCTTGGTCGTAATATCCTCCGTTCCGCTCGCACGTCCGTAACGGAATCCGGCCTTGAAAGCACCGGACTCATCCAGCGAATCCGCCGGAACAGTTGCAGAAGGCAACGTAATGAACGGAACCAGGGTGGATCCGGTTCCACGGAGAGCCAGATTTCCATCCTTGCGCAGGATTGCATAGGCCTCACGGACTGCACATTCCGCAGGATCAATAAATCGGAAATCCGGTGATATGCTGGTTCTATAGAGGTAGATTCCTCCTCTTTTGTAATTGTACAGCTCTTCCATAACCTTATCCATCAGGTCCCGGACCTGATTATAACTGCAATCAGCTAGAATTATGGAGGAAATCGGCACACGGCTTCCGCTGCGACGATGTCTTTCTACCAAAGACACAAGATGATAGCGGACATAATTCTCGACAGAATTGAGCTGAACTCCCGATATATTCCTGCTACCGCCGGGGAATAGAAGAGCATTACCGCGGGTATTAAAACCGTAGCGGTCGAAAAGCGTAGCATCTATATTGTTGTAACTGATACCCGTAACAGGACCCGCATACCATTCGCGGGAAACTCTCGCAGAAGTATCGATGTACGCTGAATCCCCTATAAGGGCTTCAGAGATGCCTGTTCCTTCCTGATTGAACACCTGAATATGACCTGCAACACCACGTTCTGCTGCCATTTTGCGAATAACAGATTCATATTCCCTGGAAGATACCCCATCCGATGAATACAGCACGCCCACACAGAAATTGCCGTCCTGATCCACTCGGGAAAGAGCCTCACTTATACTGCTCTCAATAATCCCGACCGCCTTTACCCCTGTTCCGCTGCCGCGCATCAGCGCTTCAATATCGGACAGACCGTAGTAATCCGCAACAGGAGATGATACCAGAATTATCTTGACCGGGTCCTTGTACCCCGACTGATATTCGTCAACAGCCAGATTGTAGTACCTGTCCCCCATAAGGAAAAGAGCATTGCGTACAAGCTGCTCCTTCAAGAACGGAAGATTGTCATTCTCCAGATACCCTCCATACGGACTGTTGGCCCTGTCCAACAAGACCTGAATGGACTCTCCGCCGAAATCCGCAATACCGTCAGCAACCGGCTGCCCGGTAATATTGTCAAAATTATCCGCGGTCAAGAGCTTTTCAGCGACTGCAAAACCGTCCGGTCCGCAACCGAAAACACCAATCGGCAGCATTGGGAGACTGTCAGGATATTGCGCAAAATCCACATAATATATAGAGGTACTGTCTCCTATAGCTTTCTGCGCTATTGGAAGCAGACCGGCACTCTGTGTCCTGTCACCGCATGAGACAGATGACAGGACACCCGCCAGCAGAAATACTGCGAACGCAGCATATCTGGAGTAATCTGACATATCTTAAACTATTTATTATACACGAATGTGCCGTTGTCTCCGGAAATAACCACCTCGGCCTCAGGAGCTGCCTCCACCCTGCCGACTATACGGGCATCGACTCCCAGCGAGCGGGATATGTCTATCATAGCTGATGCCGCCTCCCTGTCAGTATAAATTTCCATACGGTGTCCCATATTGAATACCCGGTACATCTCCTGCCAGTCAGTTCCGGACTCTATCTGTATAGCCTTGAACAGAGGAGGTACGGGGAACATATTGTCCTTAATGACTCTAAGTGAATCTACAAAATGCAGAACCTTAGTCTGGGCTCCTCCGGAACAATGAACCATGCCGTGAATACGGTTCTTCATGCCGGCATCAAAAATCTTTTTCATCACAGGCGCATATGTCCTGGTAGGAGACAAGAGCAGTTTTCCGTAAGTAAGGCCTGTCTCCGGCTCTTTTTCTGTAAGCATCCTGCTTCCCGAATATACCAGTGACGCAGGCATGGCATGATCATAACTCTCAGGATATTTGTCGGCCAGATAATGGGCGAAAAGGTCATGGCGAGCCGATGTCAGACCGTTGCTGCCGGTCCCCCCATTATACTCATCTTCGTACTCAGCCTGACCGAAAGACGCAAGTCCTACGATGACATCTCCGTCCGAAATTCTGGAATTATCTATAATCTCCGAACGGCGTACTCTTGCGCAGACAGTGCTGTCAACGATAACCGTACGCACAAGATCGCCCACATCTGCGGTCTCTCCTCCGGTAAGCGTCATCCTGATACCGTAACGGTCCATCGCCTTGATGAACTCATCGGTTCCGGAAATAATGGCGGAGATGACCTCTCCGGGAATAAGATTTTTATTACGACCGATGGTGGAAGACACCAGCATTCCGCTGCATATCCCTACACAGAGCAGGTCATCTGTGTTCATGACCATAGCATCGCGGGCTATGCCCTTCCACACGTTCATGTCTCCTGTCTCTCTCCAATATGTGTAAGCGAGAGAAGACTTTGTGCCTGCGCCGTCGGCATGCATTACCAGGCACCAGTCCGGGTCACCGGAGAAAAGGTCCGGGATTATCTTACAGAAAGCCTTAGGGAAAAGGCCTTTATCTATGTTCTTGATGGCATTGTGTACATCTTCCTTTGCAGAGGAGACTCCTCTGAGCATGTATCTGCTTTCAGTGTTGTTCATAATCTCTTTTCGCAGGATTAACATTATTTCGTTTACAGACTACAAATTTAAGAAGAATTTGCGGAAAAGTTCATAACTTTGTTGCCCTTGATAACATTTTTTAAAACTATTAACAAAAAGTCACTAAAAGTATACGTATGCTCACCCTATCAAAAAAAGCCGAAGCTCTGCCAGCCTCTCCTATCAGGAAGCTGGTTCCCTATGCCGAAGCCGCTAAAAAAAGAGGCATAACAGTCTATCACCTCAACATCGGACAACCAGACATCGAATCTCCGGAAGTAGCCCTCAAGGCCGTGAAGGACAACACTCTCAAACTCGTCGCCTATCCCAACTCGGCCGGTAACGAGTCCTACCGCAAGGGACTGGCCCGCTACTACCAGAACATCGGCATCGATGTAGACTACACCGACATCAACGTCACCACCGGCGGTTCCGAGGCCCTGCAGATAGCCCTCACCGTCACCTGCGACCCTGACGACGAAGTAATCGTCCTCGAGCCTTTCTACACGAACTACAACTCCTTCGCCATCGTAAACGACGTTAAGTTCGTGCCCATCACCACATCCATCGACAACGGCTTCGCCATCCCCTCCATCGAGGAGTTCGAGCGCCACATCACCCCCAGGACCAAGGGTATCATCATCTGCAACCCCTGCAATCCCACCGGAGTCCTCTACACCAGGGACGAGATAGAGAAGCTCGGCGACATCGCCCGCAAGCACAACCTCTACATCTACTCCGACGAGGTGTACCGCGAATTCTGCTACACCGATGAGCCCCACTACTCCTGCATGCACATCAAGGGGCTGGAGAACAACGTCATCCTCTGCGACTCAGTATCCAAGAGATACTCCCTCTGCGGCGTGCGCATCGGAGCCATCGTCTCCAAGAACAAGGAAGTGATGAACGCCGTCCTGCGCTATTCACAGGCCCGCCTCTGCTCCCCCGCATACGGACAGATAGCCGCTGAGGCCGCCCTCAACGCTCCCGAGTCCTACTTCAAGGCCGTGAAGGAAGAGTACATCAAGAGAAGAGACTACCTCGTAGAGACCCTCAGAACCATCCCCGGAGTCCTCTGTCCTACCCCCATGGGCGCTTTCTACGCAGCAGTGCGCCTCCCCGTGGATGACAGCGACAAGTTCGCCCAGTGGCTCCTCGAGGAATTCTCCTACAACGGCAAGACCGTGATGGTGGCTCCTATGGCAGGCTTCTACGCCACTCCCGGCAAGGGAAAGGACGAAGTACGCATCGCATACGTCCTAAAGACCGAAGATCTGAGGGAAGCCCTGATCTGCCTGAAGGAAGCATTGAAAGTCTATCCCGGCAGGACACTCTAGGACAATACTCCTGGAAAAAAGTCCAATACCCGCTGAGCGGCCGCAAGGACAAGCAACAGAGTTATCCACAAACCGGACTCCACTCTGGTGCCGTTGGTGAAAAGATCAAATGCGGTAAATGATACAGGCACAGCAGCTGCCATAATAAAAAGCGGCTCTGATAGCATTCCGCAGAACACGGCCGCCAGCAGAGAGATGATTGACAAGGCCACAGAAAGACCGAATGCGTTTTTCTGGGCCTTGTTTCTTTCCCGCCGCCTGGCCAGAACAAAAGCAGATGTCCTCAAAACCAGTAATACACCGACAGCGCACCATGCTGCACCTATACCATTCAGGCCTTTAACATCCGGTAGAGACAATGCCGCACCCTGGCCGAAAACAGTCAGAAAATCTTTTATAGACAGAGATTCTGGGAAAATAAAACTCCACGCAAGAAGGTACAGCCACGGCAAGGCGGCACCGGCTAAAGCGGCCAACAAGTATTTCAAAGGACTTTGATTTCTTTTATACAGACAATATAAGAAAACCAACAGCTCGACATACACCAGCGGAGGCACCATCATAGAAGCAGCTCCCGCCGCAATTAAGGACAGAAACGCATAGTCCATGCGCCGTAGTTCGGAGTTAACATATCCTATGGCAAAAAACATAGCCCAGACTTCCAACAGCGCCGCAATGTGGTAGAGACCAAATGACAGGACTCCTGGAACTGACAGCACCACTATCAGATACGGAAGGAACAGCCTCTGAGTATCCGATGTAAAAAGAAAACTACGGTAATTAAGCAATCCCGCGGATATTGCCACAGCCGTAAGTGATAACAGAGACAACACATCTGACAGCCAGGTAACGGAGACTATTGACCCCGTAAGGTCTTCCTCCGGTACTGGAAGAAAAAAACACGATACGGCCAAAGCTGCAGTAAGAATCAGCATTATGACATTCAGCAGCCTGGGTTTTCTGCGGTCCCTCATTTCCTGCCCGGCCAGTTGATCATGTCAAGAGCTATGTCGCTGCGATGGAAAGCTCCGTCAAACGAGACCCTTCCAATCCTCGAATATACTGCATCGCGTGCTTCTTCCAGACTTCTCTCCAATGCAGTAAGCGCAAGCACACGACCTCCGGAGGTCACCAGCTTTCCATCTTTAAGCGCAGTCCCGGCATTAAATACAATTAACGGCGCAGTCTCTTCAATACCGTTTATAACATACCCTTTGGCATATTTGTCAGGATACCCGCCGGACACCATGATGCACGTAACGGCTGACTGCGGAAGTATTTTCATACACTCTCCGGACAGATCTCCTCCAGCTGCCGCCACCATGTGGCTCAACAGGTCACTGCCTATTCGCGGCATTACAGACTCTGTTTCCGGATCACCCATACGTACGTTATATTCTATAACATAAGGCTCACCACTACAATTCATCAGACCGAAGAAAATAAAGCCGCGGTAATCAATCCCCTCACCCTCCAGTCCCCGTATTGTCGGCTCTATAATCTTCCGCAGTACTTTATCCGTAAACTCAAAGTCACAGAACGGCACGGGAGACACCGAGCCCATACCTCCTGTGTTGGGTCCCGTATCCCCATTCCCTACTCTCTTATAATCCTTGGCTTCAGGAAGAAGCAGCCAGCGATGACCGTCTGTAAGTACAAAATATGACACTTCCACACCATCCAGAAACTCTTCTATCACCACCTTCGTACCCGCCTGGCCGAAACGGCCTCCGAAAATGCTGTCAAGAGCTTCATCAGCATCTTCCAGGGCGGGAGATATTATAACGCCTTTACCTGCAGCAAGTCCGTCCGCCTTAATAACATAAGGTGGCTTAAGCCCGCGAAGGAAGACTTTGGCCTCATCCTTTTGAGCAGCGGAGAATGTCCTGTAAGCAGCTGTCGGAATACCATACTTGGCCATAAACTGCTTGGCAAAATCCTTACTGCTTTCCAGCCTGGCACCGTCTTTTCCTGGCCCCACAAAAAGCAGGTCCTTCTTCACCTCCGGCGATGAAAACAGGTAATCTCTAAGTCCGGCGGCCAAAGGATCTTCAGGTCCGCACACTACAACATCTATCCCGTTGTCCACCACAGCTCTAAGAACATGCTCAAAATCTCCCGCACTGCCATCTATCCCTCTTGCCAGGGAATTTATACCAGGATTGCCGGGAAGAGCATAAAATCCACCCAGCAAGGGACTTTGGGAAATCTTCCAGGCAAGGGCATGTTCCCTTCCGCCTGAGCCTAATAGCAAGACATTGTATTTCATATCTCTATAATAAAATAGGTTTACACTTCAAATTGAGTTTCTCCGCCGCCTCCAATGTTTTGGGCAAGGCATACCACAGATTCTTAGATGCCTTCTTCGAGTCATGGAAGACTATTACCGCTCCCGCCTTAAGATAGGGCACGACATTGCGTGCACAGGCTCTGTGGCCCAGCTTACGGTTATAATCACGGCTGAGGACATTCCACATAACGATATTGTAACGTATGCTGAGCGTATCTGCCTGACGTTTGGTAATCTTGGCATAAGGAGGACGATATAGGTTAGTTTTTATAAGCTCGGCTGCGACATCCACATCCTGGACATAGTCATCCAAAGGTACTCCCCAGCCAGGCACATGGCTATAAGAATGATTACCCACAGAATGTCCTCTACGCACTATTTCCGCAAAAAGGTCCGGATACAGCTCAACATTCTTTCCTATACAGAAAAAAGTGGCTTTTGCCCCCCATCTGTCCAGTTCATCCAGCACCCATGGCGTCACCTGAGGACACGGGCCGTCGTCAAATGTAAGGAACAACCCCTCCTTCTCCTTTGGGAAAGACCATATAAAAGACGGGTATATCTTCTTAAGCAGCTTGGGCGGACGTATCAGCATAGCATTCAAATGTGGATGCAAAGATACGGAATAAAAGTTATATTTGCGCATTGAAACCAGTCATTGAGAAGATATGTTCCGTAAGACCTGCATAGTATTGCTGTCCATCTCGCTTGCCGCCGCTATAACTCAGTCATGCCGGAGCCGTGGTATCATACCTGAAGACACCATGGCTAAAATCTACTACGATATGTACATGACAGATCAGGCCGTAAAGGAAAATGTCAGGTTCCGCAGAATGACTGACACTCTTCTCATCTACGAACCCATATTCAACAAATACGGTTATACTTCAGAGGATTACACCAGAAGTGTGAATATCTATCTTGTAAAACCGGAAAAGATGGAAAGGATATTTGAAGATACAAGAACAATGCTCGATAAGAGAGAAGCCCAGTTGAAAATAATTCTGGAAGCGGAAGGCAAGAGATCCAGGAAATGGACAATCCTGGACTCCCTGGAAATACTCACCGCGGACGGCATATCTTCCGGACGATTCTATAAGACTCTGAGAATGATGAATTTCAAACCGGATACTCTGGTTCCGATGTCTCCCGTTCCAGACACCTCATTCATGGAACGTCCGCAAAATCCTTTTATGCTTTTCAACGACTCCGCTATGAATGCAGATAGTAAATTCGAGTTCTACAAGACACTGGGATACATGGAGGAACTGCACAGTTTGAGACGCAGCAGAATTCCTGAAAAGGAACAGGAACGTTTCAAGGAAGTCGTACCTCGACGCAATATAAGAACACAGTCCCTGCAAGTCCCGGACAATAACAGACGCACAAGATCAGTCATGACAGGAGCCAGGGAAAAAATTAAAAATTAAAAATAGATGAGAAGGATTTCTGCAAATTACATATTCCCCATAACCTCGGATCCCATCCACAACGGTTATGTGGACTTCGCCGATGACGGCACGGTCACCGGTATCGGACAGATGTCCGGAGAGACCGGCAGCACCGAATTCTACAACGGCATCCTGGTGCCCGGATTCACCAACGCCCACTGCCACATAGAGCTTTCGCACCTGGAAGGCAAGTTCCGCGAGGCTACCGGCATGTCCGGATTCATCGACCAGATCAACGCCCTGCGGGAGTCAGCCCCGGCGGAAGAGCGCCAGAAAGCCATGAGACGGCAGTTCGAGAAACTCTACGCCGAGGGAGTCAGCGCCATGGCCGATATCTCCAACTGCGACGAGAGTTTCGCCATGAAGAGCGAGGGTCCCATGTACACCAGGACATTCGTGGAGGTCTTCGGTTCGGAGCCGGAAGACGCTCCGACAGTCATCGCCGATGCCCGGAAGCTGGTGGAGAAAGCCGCTGCCGCCGGACTGGACGCAGCCATAACCCCTCATTCGCCCTACACCATGAGTCCGGATCTGCTCCGGATGGCCTCGGCCGAAGGTCTTAATGCCGGATTCATCTCCTACCACAACCAGGAATCCCAGGAGGAGGACGACATGATCGGCTTCCACCGCGGCCCCCTCTACGAGAACTATGTCAACAGGCATCTCAGCGTGGCTCCGGCCACCGGCAAGCCAGCCGTATTCCATTTCCTGGACCAGCTTCAGAAGGTGCATCCGGCTCCGTTCGACGAGCACATACTGCTGATACATAACACAGTTGCCCGCGAGGACAGCATCCGTGCAGCAGAGAGCGTGCTGCACAACTGCACCTGGGTAACCTGTCCCCTTTCCAACATTTTCATCCACAGGGTCATGGCCGACCTGCCCCTGCTGATGAGCATGGGCGTGCGCATAGCCGTGGGCACCGACAGCCTGTCCTCCAACCACGTCCTGTCCATGGTAGAGGAGTTCAAGTGCATCCACAGCCATTACCCTCAGATTCCACTCCAGACGGTCCTGACCTGGGCATGTCTCAACGGAGCCGCAGCCCTGGGCAAGGACTCCGTTCTCGGCTCCTTCGAGCCTGGCAAGCGTCCCGGAGCCGTGCTCATCGACGCCGTGGACTTCGGGAGCATGCAGCTCACGCCCGAAAGCACCTCGAGAAGGCTGCTCTGAGATATTTGAACAGACCAAACAGCACACATTATGTCCACGATACTTTTTCACAAGATAGTCTTCGGCCCCATAAAGAGCCGCCGCCTGGGCAATTCCCTGGGAATCAACCTTCTGCCTGACAACGGCAAACTCTGTTCCTTCGACTGCGTCTACTGCGAGTGCGGATGGAACAAGGACGGCCGCGCCGACCAGGTCATCCCCACTAAAGAAGCCGTGTTCCAGCGGATGCAGGAACGCTTCGCCGAGCTGCATGACGAGGGCACTCCGGTGGACACCATCACTTTCTCCGGCAACGGAGAGCCCACCATCCATCCGGATTTTCCCGAAATCATCGATTTCACCCTGCAGCTAAGGGACCGCTATTTCCCTTCCGCCGCCGTATCCGTCCTGTCCAACGCGACCATGACGGGCCGCAGGGAAGTCCGGGAGGCCCTGATGAAAGTGACCAATCCCATCCTAAAGATAGACAGCGGACTGGAGGAATACATCCGCCTCATTGACAATCCTGTAGGACACTACTCCCTGGCAGAGACCGTGGAGAATCTCCGCCTGTTCAACGGCAATTTCATCCTTCAGACCATGTTCCTCAAGGGGACAATAGGCGGACGCCGGATAGACCTCACCTGCGAGGAGAGCGTCGCCCCGTGGAGAGACATTGTCCTGAGCCTAAGGCCACGCGAGGTCATGATGTACACCATCGACAGGGAGACTCCGGCCAAGGACCTGGAGAAGGTGACCGTGGAGGAGATGGAAGCCATCGCCGCACCGCTCAAGGCAGCCGGCATCACCGTTCAGATCCGGGGCTGATGAGAGCTGTAATACAGAGAACAAGCCGGTCCTCCGTAGTCATAGGAGGAGTCTGCCACGGCGAGATAGGCACCGGCCTCAATATCCTCATAGGCATCACCGAGGGCGACTCGGAGGAGGATATCGACTGGCTCTGCCACAAGATAGTGAACCTGCGCGTCTTCGACGACGCCGACGGGGTCATGAACCGTTCGGTCCTGGACGTGGACGGGGATATACTCGTGATAAGTCAGTTCACCCTCTACGCCTCGACGAAAAAGGGTAACAGGCCTTCTTATATAAAAGCGGCTAAACCAGAGATTTCCGTCCCGCTTTATGAAAAATTCCTCGAAAGGTTGGAAAATATTTTGGGAAAGCCCGTTAAAAAAGGTATCTTTGGTGCTGATATGGAAGTGACCATCGTAAACGACGGTCCGGTAACCATCCTTATCGACACTAAAAACCGAGAATAATGGACATTATCGAGAACAGGATAAAAGCCATCCATGACAATCTCAGTCACTGGATGACTCCCGAAGTGCTGAAAGCCTGCCTGGGCATGACCGACCTGACTTCGCTCAAGCCGACTGATACATACACCGGTATCACACGGCTGGTCAGCAAAGTCAATGACTTCCAGAAACGTTTCCCCGATTATCCCCTGCCGGCATCCATATGTGTCTATCCCAATTTTGCAAGGACCGTTAAGGAAAACCTTACGGCCCAGGGCGTGCACACCACCGTAGTCGCCGGATGCTTCCCTGCCTCCCAGAGTTTTCTGGAGGTAAAGGTCCTGGAAAGCCGGATGGCTGTGGCCGACGGAGCAGATGAAGTAGACATAGTTCTGGCACTCAATAGTTTTCTTGATCACAACCTGAGCAGATGCGAGGAAGAGATCCGCGCCGTCCGCAAGGAGACCGAAGGCGCTGTACTGAAAGTCATCCTGGAGACAGGAGCGCTGGCCGACGAGTCAAAGATCAGGGAAGCATCCTTCCTGGCCATGGAGTCTGGCGCTGACTTCATCAAGACATCCACCGGAAAGATGGAACCCGCCGCCACTCCCTTCGCAGCCATCGTCATGTGCGACTGCATCAAAGAGTACTTCACCAGGACCGGACGCCGTATAGGCTTCAAGCCCGCCGGCGGCATATCCACAGCTAAGGACGCTGCTGTTTACTACGCCATCGTAGAGACTGTGCTCGGTCAGGAATGGCTGACACCCGCCCTGTTCCGACTAGGAGCCAGCAGAGTGGCCAACTCCATCATATCAGAGGTGGAGAAATCATCAGTAACTTATTATTAATCAATATTACTAACATCTAAATCACTACAAGATGAAGAAATTTATCATTATCGCTATCGCGCTTTTCACAGCCGCAGCAGTCTACGCCCAGCCCCGCGCTATCGGCGGCAGGCTCGGTTATGGTCTGGAGCTCAACTACCAGCACTCCCTTGGGAACAATATGCTGGACATTGATTTCGGTCTGCCCGGATTCTATGGTATCGAGGCAGCAGCCACCTATGACTGGGTATTCCCTATCAACTCATGGCAGGAGCAGGGTTCCTGGAACTGGTACGCAGGAGTCGGTGCCGGCGGCGGTATGTACGGTTTCAGCGATGTAGTAGGATACGTAGGAGTCGCAGGACGTATCGGAGTGGAATACAACTTCTGGTTCCCTATGAACCTGTCACTCGACTGGCGTCCTATCCTCGGTCCGCACTTCTACAACAATGGTGTAGGATTCAACTCGCTGGGTCTTTTCCAGGGAGGTATAGCACTCAGCATCCGCTATCTTTTCTAAAAGGTACGGCTGCATATAAAAAAGTGGCGGAGCTTCCGGGCCCCGCCACTTTTTTGTTGCACTTTACGGCACTCCTACCTCAGCACTGCTCCGAACTGATGCGACAGTGCTCCGAGTATGCGGCTGACCATCTGCTCTACATACTTGTCTGTAAGTGTCTTCTCGTAGTCCTGGAAGGTCAGGCTGACAGCGTACTGCTTCTTGCCGGCAGGTATCTTGTCCCCGCGGTATACGTCGAAGAGGACAACCTTGCGCAGGAGCTTTTTCTCGGCAGCCAGAGCCGCCTTGCGGATATCCGCGAACGAGACGTTCTCGTCCAGCAGCAGAGCCAGGTCACGGCGGACTTCAGGGTACTGCGGCAGTTCACGGTACTGCACCTTCTCCTTGAGGTAATGCTTTACGAGCAGGCTCCAGTTGATCTCTGCCGCAAACACTGGCTGCTTGATGTCCATCTGTCTCAGACGGGCCTGGGAAACCGTACCCAGCATGACCAGTGTCTTGCCGGAAGCGGGCACCGTATACATGAGGCCTTCGGAGAAGAGGTCTGCAGGTGCAGGTGTGCACTCCAGATTATAGAGATTCACCCCCAGGCGCTTGAGCAGCAGCTCGACATAACCCTTGAGGGTAAAGAAATGCCCTGTACCCGTGGTGTTCCTCCAGTACTGAGTACCCTTGCCTACGACGAACATGGACAGATGCATCTGCTCGCTGTAGGAGGCCAGGTTGTTTACAGGATCATTCTCTCCCTTAGGCTCATAGCGGTATACATTGCCCATCTCGAAGAGCTTCAGGTCTCCGGCCTGACGGTTCAGATTGTAGGCTACCACTTCCAGACCGCTGAAAAGCAGTGTCTGGCGCATGGCGTTGAGATCCGAGCTGAGCGGGTTGATGACCATCGGAAGGTTGGCCTTGGGATATGTCCTGAGCCCGGTATAGTAGTCGGCCTTGGTCAGGGAATTGTTCATGCACTCCATGAAACCGTTGGCGGCCAGCAGGTCACAGGCTTTTACACGGACTGTCTCGGGGTCAGGGTTAGGGGTATTGTCGTATGATGAGACTATCCTGTCCGGAAGCTCGATATTGTCATAGCCGTAGATCCTGAGCACCTCCTCCACTACGTCGCACTCCCGGTATACGTCCACCTTGTAGGTAGGTACGGTCACCTCGGCTCCGCGGTCATCGGAGGAGAGGATGCCGAAGTCCATAAAACGCAGTATCTTGAGAATGGTCTCAGCACCTATCTTCTTGCCAATCAGTGCCTCCATCCTGCCGAAATCCAGCTGCACCCGCTTGCGCTCAAGCTGCTCGGGATAGTCCTCGCGTACACAGCCCACTACTCGCGCCCCGGCCAGTTCCTGCATCAGCAGGGCGGCACGGCGGGCAGCGTAGGGTATGATCTCGGGGTCAGTGCCGCGCTCGTAGCGGAATGAGGCGTCTGTCTTGATGCCCAGACGTTTGGAGGTCTTACGGATAGACGTAGGGTTGAAGTATGCACTCTCCAGGAAGACCGTGGTGGTAGAGTCAGTGATACCGGATTCCAGGCCTCCGAATACACCTGCGATACACATAGGCTTCTCGGTATTGCAGATCATCAGATCCTGTGCGGACAGGATGTGCTCCACTCCGTCAAGGGTGACGAACTTCTCACCTTCGGCTGCACGGCGTACAACCACCTTGCCTCCTGTAATCCTGGACGCGTCAAAGGCATGGAGGGGCTGACCGATTTCCATGAGTATGAAGTTGGTGATATCCACCACGTTGTTGATGGGCCTCAGCCCTACAGCCAGCAGTTTCTTCTGCAGCCACTCGGGAGAGGGTGCTATCTTGATGTCGGTAAGGGTTATGCCCATATAGCGGGGAGCACCGTCATGACTGATCACCTCGATGGGAATGGACTCTCCTTCGCCCTCGCGGAACGAGGACACGTCCGGAAGTGTCAGTTCTCCGCCCAGACCGTTGAGTCTCAGCCATGCCGAGAGGTCACGGGCGACTCCGATATGGGAGGCTCCGTCCACCCTGTTGGGTGTCAGCCCTATCGTAAACACAGTATCAGAACCCAGATGCAGATATTCCCTGGCGGGAGTACCTACGACGGCCTCGGGCTCAAGTACCATAATACCGTCATGCGATGTGCCTATACCCAGCTCGTCCTCCGCGCAGATCATTCCGAAGGACTCGGCTCCGCGGATCTTGGATTTCTTGATCTTGATCCTGGTTCCGTCGGGTGCGGGCAGACTGGTTCCGACTGTAGCCAGCAGAACTTTCTGACCTGCCGCCACATTGGGTGCGCCGCACACTACCTGCAGCAGTTCTCCGTCCTGCGAGGCACGGACTTTGGTGATATGGAGATGATCCGAGTCGGGATGAGGAGCGCACTCCACCACCTCTGCTACAACAACACCCTCCAGACCGCCTGGGATATCCTCTACAGTATTGATTTCCTCTACTTCCAGACCTATGAAAGTCAGAATCTGGGCCACTCTCTCGGGGGAGAGATCGAAAGAGACATACTCTTTCAGCCAATTATATGAAACATCCATGTCGTTATAATTTACTCTCTTCTAGTCAAATAATGAATCCACAAATGCTTTTTTATCGAAAATCTGAAGATCCTCTATGCCCTCTCCCACGCCTATGAACTTGACCGGGATATTGAACTGATCCGCGATACCCAGGACCACTCCTCCCTTGGCCGTACCGTCCAGCTTCGTAACGGCGAGAGCCGTGACATCGGTAGCCTTGGTAAATTCCCGGGCCTGAACGAAGGCGTTCTGACCGGTAGAGCCGTCTAAAACCAGAAGGACTTCGTGGGGAGCATCGGGAACGACCTTGCGCATGACATTGCGTATCTTGGTAAGTTCGTTCATCAGATTTATCTTATTATGCAGACGGCCGGCCGTATCAATCAGTACCACATCGATATCCTGGGCCACGGCTGACTTGACCGTATCGAAGGCCACGGACGCCGGATCAGCACCCATGTTCTGCTTCACTATGGGAACTCCCGCCCTCTCGCTCCAGATCACCAGCTGGTCTACGGCCGCGGCACGGAAGGTATCGGCCGCTCCCAGCATGACCTTCTTGCCGGATGCCTTGAGATTGGCCGCCAGCTTTCCGATAGTTGTCGTCTTGCCGACTCCGTTGACGCCGACCACCATTATCACATAAGGTTTCTTGGAAAAATCGAACACCGGGGCATCCTCCTTTCCCTCCACATCCAGCAGCGACGCCATTTCCTCCTTGAGGATGGAGCGCAGCTCGGCGGCATTCATATACTTGTCACGGGCCACTCTCTCCTCCAGCATATCAATAATCTTCAGGGTAGTATCCACGCCCACATCAGAGGCAATCAGAGCGTCCTCTATCGCATCCAGAACATCCTCGTCCACTTTGGACTTGCCAGCCACAGCACGTGACAGCCTGTCAAAAAGCCCTCTTTTGGTTTTCTCCAGCCCCCTGTCCAGAGACTCCTTATCGCGAAGGACTTCCTCCTTATCGCGGTTTTTCCTGCTGAACCACGACATTACGCAACGACCTCCTTACTATTATCCGCCTCTTCCTCCTCCTCAGTCCTCCATTTACGCGGCCAACTTGAACCCTGATGCTTGATAAAATCCAGTCCGAATACCGATGCACAGCCCAGACAGCCTCCCAAGAATGTAAATGCTATCAGAATAATTGCTCTTTTAGGCTTGGATTTCTCGACAGGGACCACTATGGGCTTGATTACGGATAGAACCGGAGTATCTTCCTTAACCTGAAGTTCTACCTGAACTCTCTGGCGGGCCAGTTCCGTATAGATTGTGTTGGCAAGGTCATACTCCTGACGCAGTCTGCTCTCGGCAATCTGCGCCGTGGCTGAGGTTATGCTGCGGTTGGCATCCCTGAAACGGGCATACGCCAGTTGCTTCTCCTCAAAATCGGCTTTAGCCTCATCGAACCGGTCGTTGACGAAATCCAGTGTGGATTTTGCCTTCTCTATCTTATACTCAGTCACATATTTTTCAAGGAACCTGAATGCCGCTGTCGCCAGTTCCGCAGCTGCGACCGGCTCTCCCATGCGGGCAGAAAGCTCGACATAGCCGTCCTTATCATTGATGGTAATCGAGACCAGCTGGGTAAGAGCTTTCATGCACGAATACTCGTCTTCCGAAAGAGTGTTGAGACCACTGTCCGCACTGACCAGAGAATCAGCCTCATCCTTTTCACCACTGATTGCACCTAAGATAACCCCAGGCAGACCTATCGTATACTTCTTGACAGTCCCGAAAAATGTAGGCTTATTATATTCTTCGTTGGTAAAATAGTCGAACAGGGTTATCTTCTCAGGCCACTCCTCGAACTTGATGGGAGTGTACATCAGATCCTTGATATAATCAACATTGGACAGCAGCTGGGGATATACAGTCGGTGACATGGCGTCACTACCTCCCATCTGCCCCAGATTGATACCTGCCAAAGACGCCAGGGATGATACTGACGAGTTCACACCGCTCTTGCCTGTCTGGGGTACGAAAGTTGTCGAGGCCGTAAACTCCTTCTTGGAAAAAAGCGCCACCATAAGTCCCAGGACCATAAAGGCCACAGTCACGTAGATGATGAATATTTTCTTCTTCCACAGTCTCTTCACGAGAGCTATCAGGTCAATCTCCTGTTCCTGTGCATCTGCCGGCTGGCTGACAGGCTGCTGAATGTTCTGCTGTTCTGACATAGTTATAATTTAATCGTTCGTTAGTTAATCTCACAATTTGCAAAAATATGAAATCAGTTACTATTATCCAAATATAGAATTACTTTACTACAACTTTACTACATTTGCACCGCACTAGATACAAGATATGAACCAGAAGACCAAAGGCTACATCCTGGGAACCATTGCCGCCGCCACTTACGGCATGAACCCGCTTTTCGCTCTCCCTTTGTACGGCAATGGTATGAACCCCGAATCCGTACTGTTTTTCAGATACCTCCTGGCCATTCCCATCCTGGCCGTCATGATCCATGCCCGCGGACGCTCCTTCAGGGTCAGCCGCAAGGAGACTCTCAATCTCATAGTCATGGGCCTCCTGGTGGCCGTATCCTCGCTCACCCTCTTTCAAAGCTACAATTTCATGGAAGCCGGCATAGCGTCTACCATACTTTTCGTCTACCCTATCATGGTAGCAGTGATAATGGCCCTCGCGTTCAAGGAGAAGATCTCCCTGCAGACCGGCATCTGCATGCTGATGGCACTGGGTGGAATAGCCATGCTGTACAAAGGCCCGGACGGAGCCACCCTCAGCCTTACCGGCACGGTCCTGGCCCTGACATCCGCTCTCACGTACGCCATATATATAGTAGGTATCAACCAGACAACACTGAAGAATACTGCTACTCTTACCGTCACTTTCTATGTACTCGTATTCGGAGTGTCCCTGTTCGTAATCCGCCTGCTGACCGGAACTGAACTGACCATACCGTCCCGCTGGTACATGTGGGCCAACCTGATTGCGCTCGCAGTCTTTCCGACAGCCATCTCTTTTCTGTGCACGACCAGCGCCATCCAGTACATAGGGTCCACTCCCACCGCCATTCTTGGAGCACTTGAACCTGTAACAGCCATATTTTTCGGAATTACAATATTCGGAGAGAGGATGACACTCCGTGAAGGAGTCGGCATCATAATGATTCTCCTGGCTGTCACCCTCGTCATCGCAGGAGGCAGCATAACGTTACATATGACCCGTTTCCGGAAGATGTTCCCAAAACTCACCGTGCATAACAGACAAAAGCGTAACCGATAATCCATAACGTCATGAAACACATCACATACATCTTCTCCGTCACCGCGGCCACATTAATTGCATGCATCCTAAGCACAATGGGTCTGTCTGCTAAAAATCGTACAGGCCTGTCTCCAGCGGCATCTGTAGAATGTCTTATCGAGCGGATATGCCCAGGTGCTTCGAAGCATTTTTTCATACAAATTGACACCTCTGCCACTGAATCGTATTTTGAACTGGCACAGGGCAGCGACAACCGTATAATCATCTCCGCCGACTGCCCGATAAATGCTGCTACAGGACTGAACTGGTACCTTAAATATTATGCCGGCATCCACCTGAGCTGGAACTGCATGCGGGCAGAACTTCCGGCAGAACTGCCCCCTGTGCCCGTTCCGGAGCGCCGTACCACCCGCTCGCAATACCGCTATTATCTCAATTACTGCACATTCTCCTACTCCATGGCCTTCTGGGACTGGGCCCGGTGGGAGCAGGAACTGGACTGGATGGCCCTCCACGGCATCAACCTATGTCTGGCGGCGGTAGGCTCCGACGCACTGTGGCTCAACGTCCTGCACCGCCTCGGATACTCCGGTACCGATGCCGCGGACTTCATAGCCGGACCCGCATTCCAGGCCTGGTGGCTGATGAACAATCTCGAAGGCTGGGGCGGTCCCAATCCCTCCTCATGGTACGCCCGCAATACTGAACTGCAGAAGAGAATCCTCTCCCGCATGGCAGAGCTGGGAATCGAGCCGGTCCTGCCCGGATACTCCGGAATGTTGCCGCACGACGCAGCGGAGCGCCTGGGGCTGAATGTCGCGGACCCGGGACTGTGGCAGGGATATCACCGTCCCGCATTCCTGCAGCCCGAAGACGGGAATTTCCAGAAAATAGCCGATATCTACTACGAGGAACTGGAAAAACTCTTCGGCAAGGCCCGCTTCTACAGCATGGATCCATTCCACGAGGGAGGCAGGACGGCCGGAGTCGATCTCGAGGCTGCAGGTAAGGCCATCCACTCCGCCATGCAGCGCAACAGCCCGGGAGCCAAGTGGGTCGTACAGGCCTGGGGTGCCAATCCCCGCCCTGCGATGATCCGCTCCGTACCCCGCGGAGACATGCTCGTCCTCGACCTCTACTCCGAGAGCCGGCCGCAGTGGGGAGATCCCTCCTCCTCGTGGTACCGTCCGGAAGGTTTCGACGGACACGACTGGCTCTACTGCATGCTGCTCAACTTCGGAGGCAATGTAGGCCTTCACGGTAAAATGCAGCACATCATAGACGAATACTACAAAGCGGACTCCAGCCGTTTCTCAGGGACAATGCTGGGCGTCGGCCTCACAATGGAAGGGATAGAGAACAATCCGGTGATGTACGAACTGCTCTGCGAGCTGCCCTGGCGCCCGGAGCATTTTTCCAAGGACGAATGGCTGCAGGGATATCTCCGCGCCCGTTACGGCCGCATCACTCCGGAGGTCCTGCAGGCCTGGAGGCTGCTGGCTGGTTCCATCTACGAATGTCCCGCCGCCTCCACCCAGCAGGGCACCCACGAGTCCATCTTCTGCGCACGTCCTTCCCTGGACACCTATCAGGCTTCTTCCTGGTCTGAGATGTCGGACTACTACGATCCGCAGGATGTAATCGAGGCTGCGGACCTCATGGTTCAGGCTGCTCCTGATTTTGCCGGACGTGATAACTTCGAATACGATCTGGTGGATATCCTGCGTCAGGCTATCGCAGAAAAAGGCAGGCTTACTTACAAGGCTATCCAACAGGCATATACCAGCCGCGACACAGCAGCATTGCGCACTCATGGAGAAAACTTTCTGACACTGATACTGCTCCAGGACAGCCTGTTGTCATCGCGGAGAGAATTTATGGTAGGCAACTGGATAGCACAGGCCAGGGCACTGGGCAAGGATGAAGCCATGAAAGACTGGCTCGAATGGAACGCCCGCGTCCAGATAACCACATGGGGCAACCGCACAGCCTCCGACACCGGCGGGCTGCATGACTACGCGCACAAGGAATGGTCCGGCCTCCTTGCCGACTTCTACTACCTGCGCTGGAAAACCTGGCTTGACAGACTTCTGGCCGACCCCACTGGTCCCGACCCTGCCCTCTCCATCGACTACTACTCACTCGAAGAGCCCTGGACCCTGCGTAAGAACACCTATCCTTCCAACCCCATCTCTTCTCCCATCCCGACCGCCATACGTATCTGGTCCACCATCCCGAAGTAAAGCAGCCACAACAGCACGAGCCGCCTGCAGACTGCCTCCACCGTCAGCACACCCACAACCAAGAAAGTGACGGTGAAAAGCCACATTTGTCGGCTCCTTCTCCGCAGGAAACCGATGCCGGGGGACCAAGAGCCACCTCTGACGCGGATCCGCTGATAACGAATTCGAGAAGGTGGGGGCGAAATGCCGTTTCACCCGGCACTTCCAGCACGGAAAGGAGCGTCGGCATAAGGACATATAAACGGGCATCCCACAACGGCACCGGATTACGGAATTTGCTGCCGTTATGATTTCACTACGCGCCGGCAAGAAAACGTAAAAGAACTGTGCGCACATGATAACTCTATAACTCTATAACTCTATAACACCCTGCAATTTAGCAGAAGTAGCCGTGGACGCGTCAGTTTTCAAAACGAACGAAAGCACATAGTCATATCGTTCCGAACTGACCATAATGGGTTACAGAAACAGGGCGTACGGGGACGTAAAGCCGGGAACCGCCGCACGGACCGGCACGGAGCCCGACCGCCCACCGGCATACCGCCGGCAGGAAAGACAACACTACAGGACGCTGACGCACGGAAACAAAAAGCCCGGAAGCAACACCCACCGGTGGCCACATCGGAGCGCAGCGACCAGCTCCCTTCCCCACGGGA
>ERZ791736.61-NODE-61-length-70312-cov-22.931195_pt1 | contig 70312 bp, 55 predicted proteins | sample MGYA00509940_ERZ791736 | MGnify/ENA primary metagenome ERZ791736 (study PRJEB30046, sample SAMN00792014) | human gut metagenome | study: EMG produced TPA metagenomics assembly of the A metagenome-wide association study of gut microbiota in type 2... | reverse complement strand
TGTGTTGCTACACAGACACGCCCCAAGGGGGTTCACTCCGTGACGGAGCCTTTTTTGTCGGGAAGAGGTGACTCGAACACCCGACCTCTGCGTCCCGAACGCAGCGCGCTAGCCAACTGCGCCACTTCCCGAGAATCTGTATGTCTTTACAGAAAGAGGTTCTCCGCTTCGGAGAACCTCTTGTCGGGATGAGACGACTCGAACGTCCGACCCCCACGTCCCTAACGTGGTGCGCTAACCAACTGCGCCACATCCCGAATCGGACCGCAAAGATAGTAAAATTTCCGTACCGTCAAACTTTTTTCAAAAAATTTTACTCTGTTTCGATGGTCATCTCGTCTATCAGATGGTCCGCATTGCCTATCATGTCGATGACGAAGAGGACGTAGCGGATATCCAGGGAAATGTTGCGGCAGAAATCGGGATCAAACTCGATGTCGCTCATGGTGCCTTCCCACACGCGGTCGAAGTTGATGCCGATCAGGCGGCCCTTGGAGTCGATGACGGGGCTGCCGGAGTTGCCGCCGGAGGTGTGGTTGGTGGCGATGAAGCAGACAGGCACCTTGCCGTCATAGCCCCAGCGGCCGTAGTCACCGGAGGCGACGATATCGCGGAATCTCTGCGGTATGTTGTAGTCAAATATATCAGGGTTGTCCTTCTCCATGATGCCCTCGATGGTCGAGAACGGCAGGTAGTACACTCCGTCGGAGGGGGCGTAGCCCTTGATGTGGCCGTAGGCGACGCGGAGGGTGAGGTTGGCATCGGGATAGAAGGTCCTGTCAGGCTGGAACTCCATCTGACCGCGCATGTAGTCACGGTTGAGCAGGGTAATCTCGGAGTTGACGCGGGCCACCGTAGGACGGAGGTTCTCCCCTATCCATGCGCTGAACTCGCGGCCGAATACTACGGCAGGGTCATCCTTCAGTGCAGCGACGCCGGCGTAGTCGAGGGCCTCGAGGGCGGCTCGGTCGGCAAATACAGAGGCAGAGAAGAGGTCGTCGGCCCATTTCTCTATGGAGCCGCCGTACACTGCCAATGTACTGTCGAAGTACTCAGGACGGAAATCCACGGGGACATCGTCCTTGTAGGCGTTCATGACAGCCACGAAGCACTCCTTGTCTATGGGCATGCAGTAGTCTTTGTAGAATGCAGCCTCCACGGCCTTCAACACCGAATCGGAACCGCTTTCAGCTGCACTCAGGGCACGGGTGGCGAACTGTACAAGCTCGATGGTGCGGGCCGACTCATTGTAATACTCAAGTGCGTAGTTGTAGGGTTCGAGCACTCCATAAAGAGAGTCAAGAGCAGGCACAATACCATCGTACTCCGTACCCTCGGCCCAGTCCATGAAGCGTGACTCGAAGGCCTGCTTCTTGGCCACGGTGCCCAGACGGACGATTCCCTTCATCTCTCCCTGCCACTTCTTCCACGCATTGGATACACCGGCATTCTTGGACGAATACTGGATTCTCACCGCCTGGTCCGAGTCCATGTACTTTTTCTGGATATCGAGACGCATGGTGCGGAGGTTGATCTTGAAAGGATTGGACACTTCCGAAATATAGCGCACACCCTCGGACATGATATACTCGCGGGTGCTGCCGGGGAAACCGTAGACAAATGTGAACTCACCCTCCTCCACTCCGCCGGCGGCAATATGGAAGTACTTCTTGGGTTTGTAGGGCACATTGTCCTCGGAATAGGGAGCGGGGTTGTTGTCCTTGTCGGCGTAGATGCGGAAGATAGAGAAGTCTCCGGTATGGCGGGGCCACATCCAGTTGTCGGTGTCGCCGCCGAACTTTCCGATCGACGAAGGGGGTGCTCCCACCAGACGCACGTCGGTGTAGCTGCGGTAGACGAACATATAGTACTTATTGCCGTAGTACAGGGGCTCGACCGAAGCCCGCAGGCCGTTGCCGGCAGCCACTGCTTCCTCAACGAGCTTTGCAGAATTCTCCGCGACCAGAGCCTCACGCTCCTCCTCGGTCATGCTCTCCTCATATCCGTCGAGCACCTGCTCCGTCACATCCTCCATATACTCGAGGAAGCTCACGGACAGTCCCGGATTGGGCAGTTCTTCGGCGCGGGTCATAGCCCAGAAGCCGTCGCGGAGGTAGTCATGCTCCACGGAGCTGTGTTTCTGGATCTGGCCGTAGCCGCAGTGATGGTTGGTCAGCAGCAGGCCTTCCGGTGAGATGAGCTCACCGGTGCAGCCGCCTCCGAAGAGGACCACGGCATCCTTGAGCGACGCCTGGTTGATACTGTAGATGTCCTCGGCCGTGAGGGTAAATCCCTTGGCCTGCATGTCCCCTATCCTCTGGGAGATGAGGGACGGAAGCCACATTCCCTCATCCGCGGAGGCAGAAGCTCCGCAAATGAGGGAAAGCGCTACCATTGAAAGGTATTTTTTCATATAGCGGGTTTTAGTTGATGTAGTCTGCCAGGTCGTCCTCGGAGAAGCCTGCGATGTAGTCGTAGCGCTCCTGGTTCCAGGACTTGGCCTTGCCTACGAACACTCTGGCCGACTTGGCGAAGTCATCGCACCTCTGTGCATCCAGCACGAGGAGCCAGCCCATAATGATGTGACCGGCCATCTCGACCAGACGGCGGGCGTGGAAGTCGATATAGGTGTTGTCATGTCCGTGCACGAGGGTGCAGGCCTGCTCGTACTGCGCGGCCATCTCTACCAGGGTCTTCTTCAGAGTCGCGTACTCGGGAGCCACCTCCTCGGCCTCGTACTCACGTATCCTGGCGAGGTAGGCGCCGGTGGTCACGTAGCGGATGGCGGCCACGGTCTGGAGCTGGGATGTTCCCTCATATATAGTGGTAATCCTGGCGTCGCGGTAGATGCGCTCCACGGGATACTCCTTCATGTAGCCTGAGCCGCCGTGTACCTGTATGGCATCGTAGGCGTTCTGGTTGCAGTACTCGCTGGACATCATCTTGAGCACGGGGGTGAACATATCGGCGTACCTCTGGTACTTCTTCATGTCCTGACGCTCCTCGGGGGTGAGCTTGCGGGTCTCGGCGAGGAAACCGTAGGACTTGTAGATGTCCACGAAACGGGTGGTTTCATAGAGGATTGCACGGGAAGCCTGCAGCTTGGCCTTCATCACGGCGAGCATCTCGGATACTGCCGGGAACTCGATGATGGCCTTGCCGAACTGACGGCGCTCGCAGGCGTACTTGTAGGCCTCGCGGTAAGCGGCCTCGGAGATACCCACGGACTGGGCACCGACTCCGAGACGGGCACCGTTCATCAGCGACATCACGTACTTGATAAGGCCCATGCGGCGCTCGCCGATGAGCTTGGCGGGAGCGTTCTTGAATACCAGCTCGCATGTAGGAGAGCCCTTGATACCGAGCTTGTTCTCAATCCTGCGGACAGTCACGCCGCCCCATTTCTGGTCGTGTACGAAGTAGGACAGGCCGCGGCCGTCGCGGGTGCCTTCCTCGGAACGGGCCAGGACGAGCTTGATCTGGGCATCACCGTTGGTAATAAAGCGCTTTACACCGTTGAGCATCCACATGCCCTTCTCCTCGCACCACTCGGCCTTGAGCATGGCGGCCTGGAGGTCGGAGCCGGCATCGGGCTCGGTCAGGTCCATAGAGCAGGTATCGCCCTGAGGGATGCGGGGCAGGAACTCGGCCTTGATCTCCTCGGAGGCGAACTCGTGGATGGTCTCGGCGCAGTCCTGAAGGCCCCAGATATTGGCAAATCCGGCATCGGCTCTGGAAACCAGTTCCTCAGCCATCACGTAGGGCACGAGGGAGAAATTCAGTCCACCGTACTGACGGGGCAGGGACATACCGTACATGCCGGCCTGGGTGAGCACCCTCTGGTTCTCGGCCGTACCGGCTGCGTAGGTCACGCGGCCGTTCTCGCATACGGGACCGTCGTGGTCCACCTGCTCGGCGTTGGCAGCGATGGTGTCGGCGCAGATCTCGCCCATGACCTCCATCACCTTGTCGTAGGAGTCGATGGCATCCTCGACATTGCAGGGAGCGTAGTCATAGACTCCGCTGTCCTTGAAATCCTGTTCCTTCAGCTCCACTATCTTCTGCATCAGGGGATGCGAGAGCTGAAACTTCAAATCACTGTTGTCTGTATAAAAATTTGCCATGACTTCTTCTCCTTACTTGCTGTTTTGTTTGTAGAACTTGATGAGCTTGGGTATCACCACATTGAGGTCACCCACGATAGCATAGTCGGCTATCTTGTGGATGGGAGCTTCGGGGTCGCTGTTGATCGAGATGATCATCGAGGACTGGTCCATACCGGCAGTATGCTGGATCTGGCCGGAGATACCGCAGGAAATGAAGAGCTTGGGACGTACGGTCACGCCGGTCTGTCCGATCTGGCGGGCATGGTCCGCAAAGCCTGCGTCCACGGCGGCGCGGGATGCTCCCACCTCTCCGCCGAGGGTCCTGGCGAGCTCGAATATCAGGTCGAAATTCTCCTTGCTGCCCACGCCGAAGCCGCCGGCCACGATGATCTGGGCGCCCTTGATGTCGATCTTGCGCTCCTCTATCTCGCGGGCCACGATCTCCACGGTCAGGTCGCTGTCCTTCAGGATAGAGTTGACGTCTATCTCCGAGATGCGTCCGGCCACGGGTGCGGCCAGGGGAGCCTTCTTCATCACACCCTCGCGGACAGTGGCCATCTGGGGCCTGTGCTCGGGGTTGACGATGGTGGCGATGATGTTGCCTCCGAATGCGGGGCGGATCTGGTACAGGAGATTGTAGTACTGTTTCTCCTTGTCCTGATGGTCACCTATCTCCAGGGAGGTGCAGTCGGCGGTAAGGCCGCTGTGCAGAGCGCTGGAGACTCTGGGAGCGAGGTCCCTGCCCACGGAGGTGGCTCCGAAGAGGGCTATCTGGGGCTGTTCCTTGCGGAAAAGGTCAATGGTAATCGATGCGTAGGGCAGTGTGCGGAAGAACTCCAGGCGCTTGTCGTCGGCCAGGTGCACCACTGCGGCGCCGTAGGAATAAAGCTCGTCGGCCAGGCCTCTGACATCATGTCCTATCAGCAGGGCCTCCACGTCGCAGGAGAGCGAGGCGGCCAGGTCACGGGCCTTGGTCATCAGTTCGAGACTCACGTCACAGAGGCGTCCTCCGTCGGTCTCGCAATATACTATAATGTTGTTCATGTCGTCTAGCGTTTTAACAGATTAACCGATTGTATGACTGGATATCAGCTCCTTTACGAGACCCTCGATGTCGGCGTCCGAGTCCGAGAGGGTCCTGGACTCCTTGGCCTGGAGGATGATGTTCTCGATCTTCTTCACCTTGGTGGGCGAGCCGGAGGAACCGTAGCTCTTCTCGTCTCCGCCTATCTCGGCGAAGCCCCACTCGGGTATCTGGAAATGCTCGGAGCACTTGCCTGAGGCGGCATACTCTGAACCGGAAGCCTGGTCCTCGGAAACGGTGCGGGCTCCTTTGTAGCGGAGGAGCTGCTTGGCGTTGCGGGGCCTGCATGCGGCTGCGGTGCCGGTCACGGTGATCAGCACGGGCAGAGGGGAGGACACCACTTCGATGCCCCGCTCCAGCCTGCGGCGTACGGTCACTCTGTTATCGTCGATGTACAGTACTTCTTCTGCGTAGGTAATCTGAGGCCAGCCCAGCTTCTCGGCTACCTGAGGGCCCACCTGGGCGGTATCACCGTCGATAGCCTGACGGCCTGCGATGATCATGTCGGGAGCAATCTTGCGGACTGCCTGGGCCAGCGCGTAGGATGTGGCAAGGGTATCAGCTCCTGCGAACTTCCTGTCGGTCAGGAGGACTCCTCCGTCAGCGCCTCTGAAGAGACCCTCGCGGATGATGTCGGCGGCCCTGCCGGGGCCCATAGTCAACAGATGGATTTCCACGTCCTTCAGACGGTCCTTGATCCTGAGCGCCTGCTCGAGGGCATTCATGTCTTCAGGATTGAAAATAGCAGGTAATGCGGCGCGGTTGACCGTTCCGTCCTCCTTCATCGCATCTTTTCCTACATTTCTGGTGTCCGGCACCTGCTTGGCCAGGACCACGATTTTCAATTTGTCGTTCATCAGTTTTAATACATTAATCCGGGCAAAGGTAGGAATTATTTCTCAGACTGCAATGCCTTATGGATGGCGGCGGCAGCCCGGCGGCCGGCGCCCATAGCTAAAATCACAGTCGCAGCACCTGTCACGGCATCGCCTCCTGCAAACACCATCGGGCGGGTGGTGGCTCCGTCCTCATCGGCAATGAGGCAGCCCCGGCGGTTGGTCTCCAGTCCCGGGGTAGAGCGGGCTATCATCGGGTTCGGGGAGGTTCCGAGGGACATGATGACGGTGTCCGTCTCAATCTCAAACTCGGAGCCGGGCACCGGCACGGGGGAGCGGCGTCCCGACTCGTCGGGCTCGCCGAGCTCCATGCGGATGCAGCGGAGACCGCGCACCCAGCCTTTCTCGTCGCCCAGGATCTCCACGGGGTTGGTCAGAAGGCGGAACTCTATGCCCTCCTCCTTGGCGTGATGGACCTCCTCCACCCTGGCGGGCAGCTCCTTCTCGGTACGGCGGTAGACCACCGTCACCTGAGAGCCCAGGCGCAGGGCGGTACGGGCGGCGTCCATTGCCACATTGCCGCCTCCGACTATCACCGACCTGCGGCCGGAGAATACGGGGGTGTCGTATGTAGGGTCGTAACCGTGCATGAGGTTGTTGCGTGTGAGGAACTCATTGGCGGAGAATACTCCGTTGAGATTCTCCCCGGGGATGCCCATGAACTTGGGCAGACCGGCTCCCGAGCCGATGAACACGGCCCTGAAGCCCTCCTTGTCGAAGAGGTCATCCACTGTGACGGTCCTTCCCACCACCACGTCTGTCTCTATTTTCACTCCGAGGCGGCGGACATTCTCCACCTCGTACTCCACTACCTCCTGCTTGGGCAGACGGAACTCGGGGATGCCGTACTGCAGCACGCCTCCGGCCTTGTGCAGCACCTCGAAGACGGTGACGTCATAGCCCCAGCGGGCCAGGTCAGAGGCACAGGCCAGACCGGCCGGACCGCTGCCCACCACTGCGACCTTGATGCCGTTGGCGGGAGCCTTGTCAGCGAAGCGGACTCCGTTCTGACGGCTCCAGTCGGCCACGAAACGCTCGAGCTTGCCGATGGCCACCGGCTCACCCTTGACTCCGAGGATGCAGGAGCCCTCGCACTGGGTCTCCTGGGGGCAGACACGGCCGCAGACTGCGGGCAGGGAGCTGTCCTGAGAGATGATGCGGGCAGCCTCCTTGATGTCTCCGGCCGATACCTTTGATATAAATGCGGGAATCTGAATGGAAACCGGGCAGGCCTCCACACAGCGGGGCTTCTTACAGTTGAGGCAGCGCGAGGCCTCGAGGACGGCCTCCTGTTCGTTGTATCCGTAGCATACTTCCTCGAAATTACGGGCCCTGACTGCGGGATCCTGCTCGCGTACAGGGACTCTGGGTATCTTGTTAGCCATTGTTATATCTCCTGATGTTGTTATTGATGCAGTCCTATATGACACTGGTGGTCCTTCTCCTTCTCTATGTCGCGGTACATGCCCTGACGGCGCATGGCCTCCTCGAAGTCCACGTCGTAGGCATTGAACTCCGGTCCGTCCACACAGGCGAAACGGGTCTTGCCGGCGATGGTCACGCGGCAGGCACCGCACATGCCGGTACCGTCCACCATCAGGGTATTGAGGCTGACGATCAGAGGGATGCCGTACTGACGGCCCTTGAGGGTGACAAACTTCATCATAATCATGGGGCCGATGGCCACCGCCTGGTCGTATTTCTCGCCGGAGTCCAGCAGACGGCCCATGATGTCGGTCACCAGACCCTTCTCACCGTACGAGCCGTCATCAGTGCATATATAAAGGTGGTCGCAGACGGCCCGCATCTCCTCCTCGAGGATTACCAGGTCCTTATTGCGGGCACCGATTATCACGTCCACCTTTGCCCCGGCCTGATGCAGGTACTTCACCTGGGGATATACGGGGGCAGTTCCCAAGCCTCCCGCTATGAAGAGATAACGGCTGCGCGATAGTTCCTCAGGGCTCAGGTGTATAAACTCGGAAGGCTGACCGAGCGGCCCGACTACATCCGCGAAGGACTCTCCGGCCTCATAGCTGCAGATTATGCGGGTAGAGGCTCCTACGAGCTGGGTGACGATGGTCACGCTGCCTTCCTCACGGTTGTAATCACAGATGGTCAGGGGGATACGTTCATTTTTCTCCCCTGCCCTGACTATCAGAAACTGTCCCGGCTGGGCTGACTGAGCCACCCGGGGCGCCAGAACGTCCATCAGACAGATGGCCGGCGTCAGAAATTTCTTCCTAAGTATTTTGTACATAATCTATAATGAGTGTGTTATTCCTGCTTAACCTCACCCAGGACCTCGTAGCCGAGTTTCTCGATGGCCGCCGCAAGTTTTTCCTTTGTCGTCTTTTCCGGGTCATACTTCACCCACACGGTCTTGTCGTCAAGGGATATCTTCAGGTCCTTGACCCCCTTCTCAAACGGGATGTTCTCCTGAACTTTCTTGACACAGTTCTCACAGTGAAGGTTTACAGAGAATACGACTTCCTGCAGCGGAGCCTTCTTTTTCTGGGCGTACGAAGTTACGGCAAAAAATGACAACATCAATACGACAACGGCCGTTTTCATAAAAAATTTAAACGTTTTCATATTTTTTAAAATTTATAAATTTGGCAAAATCTATTTCCAAAGGGTAAATCTCACTCCAGCATAAGCAGTTACACCAGTCAGGGGTCCCCATATCACAGAAGCGTTGAAATCAGGGGACCAGGGGTTCTCCGCCCCGATTATGGGATGCTCCTGACGGTAGTTGGTGATATTCTCGACTCCGACATATACGTCCACCCCCTTGAACTTGCGGGTAATCTGCGCGAAGAGTACCGGGTAGACAGGGCTCATGCCGCTCTCCCCCGGCCTAACGGCAAAGTCCGGCAGACGGGCAGGGCCGTTGATCTGGGCCGTAAAATCGAAGGTCCAGATATTCATCCGGGTCGCATACTGGAGGTTCAGCACGCCCTTATAGCGGCTGACCAGCGGCCTTTCCACCAGACCCCGGTCCTTCAGCCATACCTTGGAATCGGAATAACGGAAAGTAGCCAGAATGGTGAAACGCTCGAAAGGCTCTACGGAGAAATCCGCCTGCCAGGTGTTGGTGTACGACGGGCCGTCCAGACTGTAGATGCTTACCGCACTCCAGTCATATTCCTGGTCCACGATAATCTGGGAGGTAAAATCACTGCGGAAGTAATCAATACTGAGATAGGAGTTGTCCTCGAAGCCTATCGGGATGTAGAAGGTGATATTGCCGCCGTAGGTCCAGGCGGACTCCATGCCCAGGTCCGGGGCTATGTCCAGACGGCGTCCGGTGGACATCATGCCGAGGTTGTCCACCACCACATTGGGCGAACGGGTGCCGCGGCCTCCCGAAGCCCGGATGACGAGCCAGTCCGCAGGAGCCCACTTCAGATTGGCCCGTGGCGAGAGGAAAAGCCCGTAGAGACTGTTCCAGTCGAGGCTCAGGTCAGCCACCAGCGAGAATTTCTCTCCCAGGGTATAGGTATATTCTCCGTAGACTCCAAGAGAATTCTCCCGGCGCGAGAAATCGAAGTCAGTGAAGACGGCCTGACCGGAGGACGACAGAGGATCCACATAACCGTCATGCAGTATCTGGCCGTACCCGTCGAAGAAATCCCTTACCCCGAAAGTAAAACGGTGAGAGTCATTCGGTATGTCCTGGTACATGATATTGAGAAAGCCTGAGTTCTGCTTCCCGAAAAAACTCTTCAGGCCGAAATAGGAATCGAACTGATGATATGTGTAGTCCGCCACTACGGCTATGTTGCGGGAGTTGTCGGCATTGAGCGGAACGCCGACCTTGAGATAACCGTTGACACCCCGGTTGGTTATGCTGGTACCCCAGGGCACGTTCATCGTCCTGAGCGAGTCCACCTGATTCCGGCCGAAAGACATCTGGCCGCCTATACGGCTGTCATACAAAGCCTTGACACCAAAGCGCACCTGCACCCCGCTTTCATCATAATAAAGCCACCGATTGGCTATGTTCAGATGTGTCGTACGGGGCTCGTCCCTGAATCCGTCTCCGTTCATGTCGTGATCCATAAAAGAATGAGACGCATGCGCCATCAGGACAGTCGACCACTTGCTGCCTATCTGCAGGGAGGACGCCGCGTTAAGCTCCCCCATCAGCATACTGTTGACGAAGGCATTGAGGAACAGAGGCTTCTCATCCGTAGGCTTGCGGTGCTCGACATTGATCTGGCCGGATATTGCCTCCACTCCGTTGATGACCGACGAGGGTCCCTTGGCTATCTGAATGCTCTCCAGCCACTGTCCGGGGATGTAGGACAGGCCGAACGGGGCCGCCAGACCGCGCATCACCGGGCGGTTCTCGTCCAGCATGGCGGTATAGATGCCGGAGAGGCCGAGCAGACGGATCTGACGGGCACCGGTGACCGCGTCCGAATAGCCCACGGACACCGAGGCCGAGTTCTCGAAGCTCTCGGCGAGGTTGCAGCAGGCCATCTTGTTCAGGCCAGCCGAGGATATTACCTCCGTCCTGACACTGGACGAGCGTAAAAGATAATTGGCATCGCTGCGGGCCACCACGACAGCCTCATCCAACTCACTGTCACTCCTTAGAAATACTTCCACATATTCCACATCGTCCGCCACGGCCATGGTATCTCTTCTATATCCCAAGGCTGCAGTCACGAGCGTCCGGTCACGGCCATCATCTCTGGCAATACGGAACTTTCCGTCCCCATCACAGTCCGCATAGGTTCCGGACTCCAGCCAATAAACTGTAGCAAAAGGCACTGCTTCCCTCTCTCCTTCCGGATTAAGTGTCAAAACGACACCGAGGACATGGCTTTCCTGCTGCCGCAGACACGGCACAGCCTGCACGGCAACTGCCTGCAGGAACAACACATCAATAAAAATCAGTTTCTTTTTCATATCAACACTGCTGTTTGAAAATGTTATATCCGATAATGCAGTGCCGATTCCATAATTTACGTGCTAAGATATAGCTTTTTTTCCTATTTTTGTATGAGTAATTCAAATTTAACTGACAATGAAATTCCTTAGAAACCTTCTCGCAGCCATCCTCGGCTCATTCATTGCCCTGGGGCTGCTGTTCTTGCTGGCAGTAGGTATGATCGGAGCCCTGATGCCGGCAGAAGAGACAGTAAGTGTCTCTCCCTCATCCGTTCTTAAAATCGACCTCGGTTCTACTATCGGAGAACAGACCGTATCCGATCCATTCGACGTAAGCTCCATAGTACCCTTCACCTCCAGTACCTCCAGTGTCGGTATCCTGGACGCAGTACAGGCCATAGAATATGCGGCCACCGATCCTGCCATCAAGTTCATATACCTGACCAACTGCGGATCCTCCAGCGGCATTTCCTACATGGAGGAGCTTCGCGGAGCCCTCGACAGGTTCCGGGCCTCCGACAAGCCCGTGATAGCCTACGGTGAGAACTTCTCCTTCGGAGGCTACTACCTCGCCTCTGTAGCCGACAAGATCTACGCCGACGAGTTCGCCTCGAACAACATCCTCGGCATAGCCACCACCATCATCTTCCTCAAGGACATTCTGGACCGCTTCGGCGTGGAGATGCAGCTGATCCGCCACGGCAAGTACAAATCAGCCGGCGAGCAGTTCATCGCCAGCGACATCAGCGAGGCCAACCGGGAACAGAACCAGGCTATGGTGGACGCCCTCTGGAAGGCCGCCGCAGGCAGCATCTGCGAGTCCCGTGAGATTTCCCTCACCGACCTGGACCGCATGGTCAACAACCTGGAACTCAACACCGCCCAGGACATGGTCGATGCCGGTCTGGTGGACGAGCTATGTACGGTCAACGGCATGGAGGAGAATCTCTGCACCCTCGCCGGAGCCGAGAAACTCAAGGACGTGAAGATGATCACTCTGGACAAATACATCAAGGCCCGCATAAAGCCCGACTACAAGGCCAAGGACAAGGTAGCCATCATCTACGCCGACGGCCAGATCAATCCTGACGGCAGCACCGAGGGCATCACAGCCGACAAGTTCCAGCCCATCATCCGCGACATACGCGCCGACAGTTCTGTCAAAGCGGTGGTACTCAGGGTCAACTCACCCGGAGGCTCGGTACAGCCGGCCGAGATTATACGCACGGAGCTCGAGCTGCTTCAACAGGAAAAGCCCCTGATAGTGTCCTACGGTACCATGGCCGCCTCGGGAGGTTACTGGATCTCTGCCGGAGCGGACAAGATCTACTCCAACAACACGACCCTTACCGGCAGCATCGGAGTATTCAGCATGCTGCCATCCCTGGAAAAGACATTCAAGGACATCGCCCACGTCAATCCGGTCACAGTCCGCTCGCACCGCCATGCCGACATGGGTTCGATGACCCGCAGCCTCGACCGCGAGGAGACAGCCGCCTTCCAGGAGCAGGTGGAAATGATCTACGACCATTTCATCAACATCGTGGCTGAGGGCCGCGGCCTCACTCCCGAAAGAGTGGACGAAATCGCCCAGGGACGCGTATGGTGCGGCAACGAGGCTCTTGACATTGACCTTGTCAATGAGATAGGAGGTCTAAAGGACGCTGTCGACTATGCAGCCGTGGCGGCAGGTCTGGACAGCTACAGAATCGAAGCCTGGCCCAAAGCCCAGAGCAGCCTGGACAAACTGAAGGACAGCTTCGGCTCAGCCAGCGCGGCAGTGGAGACTCTTACTGAGCCCGAGAAGATCATGGAAAGCCTCTTCGAGTCCGTCAAGGCCGAGAAAGGCATATACGCAAGAGTGCCGTACATCTACTATTTCGAATAGCGCGGCTAATCCTTGGAGATAATGGAAGCTCCGGCGACTACGGTCGTCGGGGCTTTTATTCTGAAACGGTCATCGATACGCAGGCCGGGCAGGCAGACTATCTGCCCGTCAGCGTCAAGAAGTATGGGCTGGGCCATTTTCTGAACCCTGTCCAGCTTGAGATCGGTAAAGAAATCACTGAGTTTCTTGGATCCTCTCCTCATACCGAACGGCCGGAAACGGTCAGCAGGTCTCCAGCTTCTGCACAGAAGCGGCATTTTCAGGTCATCCGCTGCGAAATACAGGACCGAGCTGTCCTGCGGCACAGGACTGAATCCTGCCGGACGGGGAAAAAAGTCCAGGCGGAAACGGACTCCCTTGAATGTATATACGCCGGGCCGGTCTATACAGAATTCCGTCTCCTCTTCCTGCCTGAGAGGGTACACCCTCATTCTCTCCGTCCCGAAAAGCAGTTCATGCGTACCGGTGCGGAACACTCTGCCGCTCTGCCCCGACTCCATGCATCTTCCGATATCGGCTATCTGTCCGCTGTTGAACCCATAATCCCGGAGCATCCGGTTCAGCCAATAACCGCAATGCCCCTCCTGCAGCAGCATCCTGGTGTCTATACTCAGCACTCCATCATCCGAAGCAGAACATACTCTGGCATACACCCCCTCATATACTCCGTCTATAATATCTGAAGCTTCCCGAAAATATTCAGAATCACGGCGGACCGTATCCAGGAAAGAAGGATTGATCTTCCGGAATTCGGGGAAAATGATGTTTCTCACCCTGTTGCGGGCATAATGCGACTCGAAGTTAGTATGATCATCCCGGTACAGGACCCCGCAGGTTTCCACATATTCCCTTATCTGAGAACGGGAGGCCCCAAGCAGAGGGCGTATAATCCTGCCGTTGCGCACTGGGATACCGGCCAGTCCACGAAGTCCGGTTCCTCTGGCTATATTCAGGAAAATAGTCTCTATACTGTCATCCAGATTATGGGCAATGGAAAGAAAATCAAACCCCTCCGCATCCATCAAGTCTGCGAAAAAGCCGTAACGGAGCTCCCTTGCTGCCATCTGGGTCGAGATGGATTTTTCCGCAGAATAAGCCTTTGTGTCGAATATTCTGGTATACACCGGAACTCCGTTGCGCCGTCCCCATTCCTCAACGGAGGCCATGTCTCCGTCACTCTCGCTTCCGCGGAGAGAAAAATTGACATGCGCCAGGGCAAACTGCGGATGAAGGTCTGAGTGCAGAAAAAGCTCCGCCATACACATTGAGTCAATTCCCCCGCTGACACCCAGCAGATACCTGTGCCCGTCCACACTGCCGCCGGAAAGCGACAGAAGAGCGGAACTGAACTCCTGTTCGATTCTCATAACAGATTATTCTGGTTTGACATACTGCCCGAAGGTCCATGTAAGTCCCAGACTGACTATTTCCTTGAACTGCACCCTAGGAGCCTCTACTCCATACGCGTCAGCTATCTTGATATTGTCATCATAGATAAGGTTCGTCCTGACAGTCAGGGTAAGAATTTTGGTCAGTGCCAGCGAGGCATCCACGTCCCAATAGACCTGGATATTCTCCGGATGATTGATATAGTTGGAAAAAAGAGTCAGGGATGAAGTAATTTTGAATATCTTATATGCATAGTTGATATCCATCTTCAACTGCGCACCGAATTCAGCTCTCACAACCTGTCCCGGATCATTGCCGTATGTCTCCTGCAACGTCTCTTCCGTGACTATAACCAGATTTCCTGTAGCGGGAGAGAGGTTGAAAGACATGAAATTAAATGGTTTGTAGTTAATACCGAGACCGAGAGAGAGGTAACCTGGCGCCATGAAATTGGACTGCACGTCGCGGACCACAGTACCGTCATCCGCAGTGGAATAAGCATACGTAGGAGACATCTGGGTCCTGAAGTTGAAAAGAGCTGAGAAATACAGTTTGTCTTTCAGCATCCATCCCCACTTGCTGTCCAGTTGAATACGGTCATCACTCTTGCTGTACTGCTGGTTGAGCGGCGTCCCCTTCTCGAAGGACTGGACAAATCCGTAGGAGAGCTTCAGGCGATTCTCGAATATCATCTTGTCCTTCGCATAATTGGCATTGGCATCGATCAGACCGTTGAGCGAGATATTGGCCGATCCGCCCTCTGCCCAATTGGTCAGCGATACCTGAGAGAAACCCACCTGCGTCATTATACCGTTGGTCCAGTACTTCGGAACCTCTTTGCTGGAAGTATCCACCGCTGCCTCATCTATGCCGGACACTATATCCAGACACACTCTCTGAGCCGGATCCAGTCCTGCAGTATCAATTTCAACTTTCTTAATCTCCTTATACTCTATTTCACTTTTATTTTTCTTTCTGTCAGATGCTCCGGCATCCTGTACGTCCATAAAAACGACAGCTGCAACTGCGGCAACAAGTGCCCACCGATATTTATTCATGACCTTCAGTATTTAATACATCATCCGAATTATACTTGAATCCCAAACGCTTGCCTGTCTTCATCCTGGAAGACTCGATCTTCGTGTTCATCTCCCCTACTGTCGCCTCCTTTACCATATCATACGGAGGCACCAGCAGATCAAACGACAGCGTATACAGAATAGCAGCCTCAACAAACGCGACCAGATCATCCCTGGTAAGTATACTCTTGCCGAACAGAGCCGTCATCTGTTTCTTCTGACGCTTGCCCTCAACGAAAAAAGCCTTGTCCTTATTGATGAACATACGGGCGACCATATAGCCCAGATCATCATTACGGTTGTATTTGAGAGAGTCGTAGAGGAAATTATAGACATTTATTACTCCGCTGTAACCATTGTACGGGTTACTCTTGACATAAGGATTCTTCCACACAGGATGATCCCGGTCAAACTGGAAAATATCCGTATGAAGACTGAATATCAGCACATCATCCGCAAACTTCAGCTCAGCCTCAAATTTCCCTCTGTCCCTATATTCCAGACGGACACGTCGGGCTCCCTGATTCTCAAGCATCTCGTTCAAGTCATTGCTCATCTCGCTAAGGACATCTTTCAAGACGTTGAAAACCTCCAGACACTGCTCGAATATCTGGGACTTGATTACAGACTTAACATTAAGAAGACTGATTATCTTCTCCCTGGGGCTGGCATCATCACTGCTCATAATGATATCGCTTTAATTAATATGATCTTGCGAAAATCACCCTCTGCTGCGAAGGACGGCCGGAATACACACACCTGCCAGGTTCCTTGCAGACATAACTGTCCACAGGTATGCACCTTATAGTTGCCTTGGTTTCCTCCTGGATTCTCATCTCCGTCTCAGGAGTTCCGTCCCAATGGCATAATAGGAATCCACCCTCCTCTATACGCTCCTTGAACTCTTCCCAAGTATCCACCTTGACTGTTCTGGAGTCACGGAAAGCCAGAGCCTTGTTGTAAATATTGGTCTGAATCTCATCCAGAAGTCCCTTTATATGCCCGGCAAGTCCCTCACGCGATGCAGCGGATTTTTCCATAGTGTCACGACGGCAGAGCTCCACCTCGCCCTTTTCCAGGTCCCGCGGCCCGATCACCACTCTGACAGGCACTCCCTTAAGTTCCCACTCTGCAAACTTGAAGCCTGAACGGACATTGTCACGGCTGTCTATCTTATAGGAGATTCCGGCTGCGTCAAGTTCCTTTCCGATTTCCTTCATATATGCGACCATACGGTCCAGTTCCTCCTGTCCTTTATATATGGGTACAAACACGACCTGTATCGGAGCAATGGCCGGAGGCAGCACAAGCCCGTTATTATCCCCATGAGCCATGATAAGAGCACCCATAAGACGGGTAGACACGCCCCAGGAGGTAGCCCACACATAATCCAGCTTGCCGTCCTTATCTGCGAACTTGACATCAAAAGCCTTGGCGAAGTTCTGTCCCAGGAAATGGGAAGTACCGGCCTGAAGGGCTTTTCCATCCTGCATCATAGCCTCTATGGTAAGGGTATCCAGCGCACCGGCAAAACGCTCATGTTCGGACTTGTGTCCCACCACCACCGGCAATGCCATGTGAGTGCGTGCGAAGTCCGCATAGACATGCACCATCCTCTCAGCCTCCTCCATTGCCTCCTGAGCAGTGGAATGAGCGGTATGTCCTTCCTGCCAGAGGAACTCGGCGGTACGGAGAAAGAGACGGGTACGCATCTCCCAGCGTACGACGTTGGCCCACTGGTTGACCAGAATCGGCAGATCGCGGTACGATTTGATCCAGTTCTTATAGCTGTTCCAGATAATGGTCTCCGAGGTAGGACGCACGATAAGCTCCTCCTCCAGACGGGCATCGGGGTCCACGACCACACCGGGGCCGTCAGGATTGGCCATAAGACGATGATGTGTCACCACCGCACATTCTTTGGCGAAACCTTCCACATGCTCCGCCTCGCGGCTGAGGAAAGACTTGGGTATGAATAAAGGGAAATATGCGTTCTGATGGCCTGTGGCCTTGAACATTCTGTCAAGCTGTCCCTGCATCTTCTCCCAGATGGCATATCCGTAAGGTTTGATTACCATGCAGCCTCTGACCGCGGAATTCTCCGCCAAATCGGCTTTGACTACCAGATTATTGTACCACTGGGAATAATTCTCTTCCTTGCTTGTTACTTCTTTTGCCATTTTGAATTGTTTATATGGAATGATTTTTGTTAATTTGTGATGCAAAAGTAGTAATTATTGACTAAAAAGGAGGTTAGGTATGAAAAAAAGTTTGATTTTACTTTCCATCTGTTCCGCGGTCCTGTTGACCTCCTGCGGAACATCCTCTTACTATGCATCTTCCAGCTTTGAAGACGGCATATATTACAGGCCCTCTCAAGAGAGCCGCGCAAAAGTGGAGGCGGACAACGCTGAAGTGCGCAGACTCATCGAGCAGACCCGTCAGGAAGCAGCCAGGTTTTCGGACACCATCGTCATAGCCAGTGCAAACAGTACGCTGGATGTATCCTATACTCCTGACACACAATACACCATCATGTTCGATGACCAGCTGGACTCATTGGGTCAGCTCAATCTCAATTTCAACTTCGATGACTGGTATCCCTGCTACGGATACCGTGACTACTACTCGTACTGGGACTGGAGATACTGGAATGTTTTCGGTCCGTCATGGCACAGATGGGGATGGTACAATCCCTGGTATTGGGGATGGTACGACCCCTGGTACTGGAGCTGGGGTATAGGTTTCGCATGGGATCCCTGGTATGGACCGTGGGGATGGTTCGGCCCCGGGTACTGGGGCCCCGGATACTGGGGATGGTATGATCCCTGGTACGGGCCGTGGGGATATCCTGTCGCATCAGTTCCACACTCCTATCACTTCCATGGCAAAAGAAATGTTGCCGTCCGCACCGGCGGTCAGGCTGGAGGCCGGCTTGCAGTATCAGGCGGCAGTTCCTCCATCCGCGAAGGTGGCAGAGCATCCAGACCATCCATGTCCGTAGTCAGAGGACGCAGCGTACAGACTGCTGACAGAGGAGCCGCTTCCCAAAGCGCTGTCCGCAGAGGAAGGACACTGCAGGCAGCAGGCTCAGGCATCAATCTCGGAGAAAGATATGTCAACCGCGGCAGTGTCAGCACCGTCAATCCCGACAGACAGGGAACTCTTACAAGAGGCCGGACAGCTTACGGCAACAGCACTGTAGGAAACAGTTCATTCCGCAGAGCATCCTCCGGAGCCGCATCCGGATTCCGACGCGCCTCAAGTTCCGGAACCAGTTTCCGCAACCCCTTCGAGAACCGCAGCTACAACAACCCGCGTATCTCTACAGGCGTCAGCAGGGACTTCGACCGGTCCTTCAACAGAAGCGAGGGGATAAACCGCCAGACGACCATTAACAGGAACACATACAACAGCAATTCCTCCAGGTCATTCAGCACAGGCAGAAGCATCTCGCGCTCTTCGATGAGCGGCGGCAGGACCTACAGCGGAGGAGGCTCCCGGAGTGGAGGAGGAAGACGTTAATATTTTATCATTGATTGTTTGTCACCATGTTCAGAAAAATACTTTTAACATCAGCTTTCATTGCGGGGGCGTTGCAGGCTTATGCCCAGCTGACACCCTCCTACACCTACAATGCCCTGCTGTTTTCCAGCCAGTACTATGACGGTACTGCCAGAAGCCTGGCCATGGGCAATGCAATGACAGCCCTGGGAGGAGACCTCGGAGCCCTTTCATACAATCCGGCTGCCTCCGGAATATATTATTACACAGAGTTCACAATGACTCCGTCACTTTACTCAAGTATCAGTCATAATTCTTTCCTCGGGAATAAGTCAAGCTCATCCCGCAACCGTTTCGCTCTGTCCAACATCGGATGGGTCGGCTCTTTTGAGACCGGACGCACCCGAGGACTGCTCAACTTCAACCTGGCAATCACAGCCAATCAGACCAACAACTTCGCATTCCGCAGCTCCGGAAGCGGCATTCAGAACAGCAGCAGCTACCTGGGCAGCCTTGCAGCCTCCATGCCTGCCATAAACAGCGAGCTTATCACGATGCAGGATGATTATGACAAACGTCCCTTTTACAGAGGCGATGTCTCCTGGAGCCAGGTATTGGCATGGAACACAGGACTGATGGACTACCTGGACGGAAATCCGACCACTTACATAGGAGCCACTGAGAATATAGGAGAGAACGGTAAGTTCAAGATTCCAGGATCACTCGTCCAGGATTTCTACAGAGAAAAGACTGGTTACGTACAGGACATCGTCATAAATGCTTCCGGCAACGTGGACAATATCTTCTTTTTCGGAGTAAGCGTAACACTTCAGAGCATTCTGATGAACGAGTACACCTCCATAACGGAACAGGCCCTCAATTCTGCCGATTTCAGTATTGACAACGGAGGTACCGGATTCACAGACTTCACAAGGGAATACCAGATGTCCACCTCCGGACTGGGAGTGGATATCTCCGCCGGATTTCTGGTCAGGCCGGTGGCAGGCCTCACCATAGGAGGTTCCATATCGACTCCGGACTGGATGTTCCTCAACGAGACCTGGGTCGAAAGCATGAGCGGCAACACCGAATTACACGGATACGGCAGCGTAGTCTCTCCTACTGGATCCAACTCATACCGGGTCACAGCTCCATTCAAATGGAATCTCGGTGCAGCATATACATTCGGTAACTTCATGGCCATAGGTGTGGATTACGAAAGGACTGATTACTCCGACATCATCATGTCCTCATCCAGCGGTGACCGCAGTATCTTCCAGTACGAGAACGAGTACATGAAGTCAGGATACCAGGCTGTCAACAACATCAGGGCCGGCATTGAGGCATGGCCGCACAAGCAGTTGGCAATACGCCTGGGATACAATTACTACAGTTCCTCCGAGAAATATTTCGATAACTCCCGTCACTACGCATCGGCAGGCCTGGGCTTCAGGACAGCCGGAGGATTTTTCATCGACCTGGCCTACCAGCAGCAGTGCAATTTCAACAACAACACCTTCCTCCTTTACGAGAGCTACGAGAACTTGGCGGCACCTGCGGCCTCAGAGGACTTCCTGAACTGGAAGCTGCTGCTGACCCTGGGTTGGAGATTCTAGCCGGCTTCAAGACAGAGCCAGATAGGACAAGGCATCAGGCCCCTCGTTGAACAGAAGATCTACTGCACTGAGTCCGGGGATAAATCCAAATTTTGCCGAGAATACCTGATAATAAGGTCTGAGACGGTCTCTGAAAATTTCAGGGACCGTTTTTTTCGGATGGAGGGCATCCCTCAGGTCCAGAAATTCCGGGCCGTAGCTCTGACGGTACTCTTCTGTCAGCGAGACACTGCAACGAATGCCCAGTAAATCCAGAAGGCGTAGAGTTAGAGCCATATTGAGGTCCAGCAGGCCCGCAGGTCTGGATTCCAATATCGGGAAAATGTCATCCTGATAATATTCAAAAAAAGCGGAAGTCCTGTACGCAGAAACAATAGCCCGCTCATGCTGCTGCAGCCACGGCTTTGAATAATCCACCACCGCCATGGATATTCCCCTGGAATTCTCAGGCATTGAGACAGGTACGGTCAAAGACAGAACACCGTCACAGGCATAAATCCTGCAACGGTTTCTGTAACTTTGCTTTACATAAGACTCCTGCGCCTCTATCAGAATACTGCCGGTCATGGCCGCAGCCATAAAATACTCCACCGGAGGGAAATAAGCCGTAGAAAGCACGGCGCAGACCGGACGGCTAGTCATCAGCCGATAGGTCTGAGTACTTGACTATACCTCTCTTGGATGCACGGATAAAGTTGAGTATATTGTCCCTTTCTATGCAAGGAGGAACTTCTCTCTCCACCTCTATGCAGGCATCGCTGCGGTTGAGTCCGCTATTGTAGATTATGCGGTAAATCTCACGGATACGGTCTATCTGTTCATTTGTGAATCCGCGGCGCCGCAGGCCGACATTGTTCAGACCGCAGAAAGACAGAGGTGCGCGTCCGGCCAGGGCATAGGGCGGCACATCCTTTCCTATCAGGGAACCTCCCTGAATCATGGCATGCATGCCGATACGGGTAAACTGATGGGCCAGTGAGCCGCCTCCGATGATAGCCCAGTCATCTACATCCGTCTCTCCTGCCAGCCCCACATAACTGGTCTGTATGACGTGATTTCCGATATGACAGTCATGCGCCACATGCGCATACGACATAATAAGGCAATTATCTCCGATTTTGGTCAGAAGCTTGCCGCTGGCAGCCGTACCCCTGTTCACTGTCGCACACTCACGGATAACCGTATTGTCGCCTATTTCTACCCAGGTCACCTCCCCGGAGAACTTCATATCCTGAGGAATGGCACCAATCACGGCTCCCGGGAATATCTTGCAGTTTTTGCCTATTTTCACATAATCAAAAATAGTCACATGAGGGCCGATTACACATCCCTCTCCTATTTCCACATTCTCCGCTATATACGTGAAAGGTCCTATCTCCACATTTGCGGCAATCTTGGCATTTGGGTTTACTGCTGAGAACTGCATAGTTTTATCTATTTATTATTTAATTCATTCTTTACCATCTCTCTCACAATCCGTGCCACGGCAGTGTTAATCTTATGACCGGACTTGTCCGCCACAACCCTTCCTTTTATTCTGGTTCCGATGAGGGTAAAATCTCCTATAAGATCCAACAGCTTGTGCCTTCCGCACTCGTCCGGAAAATGGAGGCTGACATTGTTAAGATAGCCTTCCGGAAGGACATCCACTTTGCCGACATTGAACAGAGCCGCCATTCTTTCCAACGTCTCATCCGAAACAGGATGCTCCACGATTACTATGGCGTTTTCCAGGTCCCCTCCCTTGATGAGATTATTATTAAAGAGGTATTCCAGTTCATGGAAGAAAACAAACGTGCGGCATGGAGCCACATCCGAGGCATAATTTACCGTCCTGTCAAAATGTATTTTCTGGATTCCGAGGACATGAGAGTTGAAATCGACTGTCAGGTCGACCGAGAACTCATCAGCCGGATATATCGATATCTCCGATCCGGTCTTCTCGTCGCGGTAGTGCACGGTCTCCTGAATTTTGAAATAGGACCTCGGCTCGTCCTGTTCCTGCAGACCGTCCGCGCAGATAGCCTTAACGTACGGGAGAGCGCTTCCGTCCAGTATCGGAATCTCCGGAGCACTGACCGTCACCTTTGCATTGTCCACCCCGAGGCCGGTAAGAGCTGACAGCAGATGCTCTATCGTTGATACGCCCACAGCCCCCTTTTCCAAGGTAGTTCCTCTTTGTGTTGCAGTAACATAATCCGCGAGCGCCTCAATCTCCGCATCCGGTCCCAGATCCTCCCTTATAAAACGGATGCCGTACCCGGCCGGTGCCGGAGATATTCTCATTTTGACCTTTATTCCTGAATGAAGTCCCTTCCCTTCGAATGTATATTCTTTTTTAAGAGTTTTCTGATTGTCGAGCATAATTTTTTAAGTGATTTTATTCTTACTGCTTCCGTCCATTGCGTCTGAATACCGCATAAGCTCTCATGAAATCCTTGTGATCCATTGCCGGACTTCCCAACAAAGTCCTGCCCTCCTCCTTGATATCCGACATAAGTCCGGCCTGGGCTCCGATCATGGTACGGTCCGCGATGTGGATATGACCGGCAAAGCCGACCTGACCTCCTATCATGCATGACCTTCCTATCTTGGTAGAACCTGCGATACCGGCCTGGGCTGCGATTACCGTATTGGAACCGATGACCACATTATGCGCCACCTGGATAAGATTATCCAGCTTGACGCCTTTCTCTATAAGAGTGGTGCCCATTGTCGAACGGTCGATGACCGTATTGGCTCCTATCTCGCAGTCATCCTCTATTGTCACGATACCGGTCTGAGGAATCTTTTTATATGAACCGTCAGCCGTAGGAGCAAAACCGAACCCGTCCGAGCCTATGACCGCTCCGGCATGAATAATACAGTTATTGCCTATTTTACAGCCCTTATATATTTTCACTCCGGGATAGATGATGCAGTTCTCGCCTACGACCACTCCATCTCCCAGATACACCTGAGGATATATCTGGGTTCCGCGTCCTACTCTGACCTTCTTTCCGACATAGGCCAGTGCACCGACATAGACTCCTTTATCCAGTTTGGCGGACCAGGATATTCTGGCAGAGAAGGCTCTGCCGCGACGCTTTTCGGACTTGAGGGTGTTGAGAAGATCCAGAAGGGAGGCTATGGCCTCATACGCATTGTCAACTTTGACCAGTGTTGCAGATACGCTTTCCTTAGGTTCGAATGATTTATTTATAAGGATGATACTTGCTTTGCAGGTATACAGATAATGTTCATATTTCGGATTCGCCAGAAAGCAGAGCGTTCCGGGCTTACCGGACTCTATACGGGCCACGGACGACACCGTTGCCTCCGGGTCGCCTACAATCTCTCCGCCGAGATGCTCCGCTATAACTTTTGCACTTATCTCCATAGTAGGGGAAATTTTAGCTGCAAAGAAAACACTTTTTTTTGGAATTTATACACAAAACCCTTATTTTTGTGCGGATTTGGAAGAGGAAAGGGACGGTGAGTCCCTTTCGTTTTATCTACAACTCACGTAAAACAGACATCCTCATGATTGAAAAAAACATCATAGAACAGATTGCCGCACCATATATGGAAGAGCACGGTCTTGAGCTGGCAGACATCAAAGTCAACAAGGCCAATAACATCAAGGTCTATTTCCGTACACCCGGCCGTCCTGCATGCATTGACGACTGCGTGGCTCTGAGCCGCTGGATTGAGGCGCACCTGGACAGGGACAAAGAGGATTTTTCCCTGATGGTAAGCTCCGCCGGAGATGGTACTGCCGCGGATGACAATGACAATAATAATTAATTAAATGATAAAACCGACATGGAAGTAAACCTGATCAGTACGTTTGCCGAATTCAAGGAACTGAAGAATATCGACAGACCTACCATGATGAGCGTGCTGGAAAACATCTTCCGCACCCAGCTGGAGAAGATGTACGGCTCAGCAGACAATTTTGACATCATCATCAACATCGACAAGGGAGACCTGGAAATCTGGAGGAACCGCGAAGTGGTGGAGAAAGTGGAGGACCCCAACACTCAGATATCCCTCGAGGAGGTACACAAAATCGACCCCTCATACGAAGTGGGTGAGGATTTTCCTGAAGAGGTCAAGCTATCCGATTTCGGCCGCAGAGGGATCCTCAACCTCCGTCAGAACCTTCAGGGCCGCATTGCAGACATAGAGAAGGCCAACCTCTACAACAAGTACAAGGACCGTATCCACGAAATTCTCGTCGGCGAGGTCTATCAGGTATGGAAGAAAGAGGTGCTTGTCATGGACGAGGACGGAAATGAGCTGGTACTCCCCAAGTCAGAACAGATACCGTCCGACTATTTTAAAAAAGGAGAGACCGTAAAGGCGGTCATAGAGAGTGTGGAAATGAGGAACAACACACCAGTCATCACCCTCTCACGCACCTCTCCGGCGTTCCTTGAGAGGCTTTTCGAGCAGGAAGTACCCGAAATATTCGACGGTCTTATTACCATCAAGAAAGTAGTCCGCATCCCCGGAGACCGGGCCAAGGTGGCAGTAGAATCCTACGACGAGCGCATCGATCCCGTAGGAGCATGCGTCGGTGTCAAGGGCTCTCGTATCCACAGCATCGTCCGGGAGCTGCGCAACGAGAACATAGACATCATCAACTGGACCTCCAACACCCAGCTGCTTATCCAGAGAGCTCTCAGCCCGGCAAAAATATCATCCATGTCCATTAACGAGGAGACCAGGCACATCCGCGTAAATCTCAGCCCCTCTGAAGTATCCCTGGCTATTGGAAAGGGAGGAAGCAACATCAGGCTGGCTGGCCAGCTGGCCGGATACGAGATTGACGTATTCCGTGAGAATGAGGCCGGAGATGACGAAGAGGACGTAATGCTGGATGAGTTCAATGACGAGATAGAACAGTGGATTATCGATGCCCTCAAAGGTATCGGATGTGATACTGCCAAGAGTGTACTGGCCCTCCCCGTAGATGAAATATGCCACAGAGCGGACTTGGACGAGGAGACTGTACAGGAAGTACAGAAGGTACTCCGTGCAGAGTTTGAATAACAGACAGGTAAAACGAATTATTAACTAAACACAACATTTATGGCGGGACAAGAAAAAATTAGAATCAACAAAGTACTGAAAGAATTCAATATCGGATTAGGGACATTGGTGGAATTTCTCAGCAAGAAAGGCTACGAGGTAGAAGCTAATCCCGGCGCACAGATAAGTGGAGAAGAATACGAACTGGTAAAAAAAGAATATGCCAAGGAGCAGCTGATAAAGGAAGAATCAAAGAAAATTGCCATCAAGGTCAAGGAAATCACAAAAAAAGAGAGCCCTAGACAAGAGCCTGAAGAAGAGCCGTTCGGAGAAGAGGTAATCATCAAGACTACGACTATCGGCCATCCCTCCACACCTGAGCCCGCCATTACGGAGAAGAAGACCGAGATTTCTCACAAGGATGAACAGCCTCTCAATTCCAGACCTGCGGCTGAATTAGAAAAGGATACAGAAACGCCGCACATGGAAGATGTCAAGCCCGAAAGTGTACAGCCGGCTGCTGCTGAGGCGGAAGTTGAGCCCAAGCCTGAGATCAGCACAGGAACGGCAGCTGAGAGCCGTCCGGACGTAAAGGACAACAGAGAAAAGGACGAGCACCAGAAAGGTCTGAAAATCCTAGGCAAGATGGATCTCAACAAAAAACCGGCTCCGGCACCTGCCAGAAAACCTGAAAGAGCAGACGCCTCCGGGCCGAAGCAAGCGAAACAGGTCGCTGCAGTTCCTAGGCCAACAGTATCTGAGCCAACTAAGGAAGAGCCCCGCAGGGACGTCCCTGAGCATATCGAGACACGGGTAGAAAAACTTGCAGGCCCGGTTATCAGCGGGAAAATAGATCTTTCTGCTTTCGAGAAAAAACACAGTTCCTCGGACAAGAACAGCCACCGTAAACGGGAACGGATCGTCAAAGGCGAAAAAGTAGATATTAACAAACCCGATGCCGGTAGCCAGAAGAACCGCGGCGGTAAAAAGGATTCCGAGTCCCGAAAGAAAAACCGCAATAAGGAAAAACCGAAGCCCGTACGCGTCGAGATAGACGAGGACCTGATCCAGAAGCAGATCAAAGAGACATACGCCCGCATGACCGAGGGCAAGGGCAAGACCAAGAGTTCCAAGCACAAGAGAGAGAAACGCGAGCTCATCTCCCAGAAGATGGAGGAGGCCCGCGAGATGGAGCAGATGGAGAGCAGAATACTCAAGATGACCGAGTTCGTGACTGTCAACGAGCTGGCCGTCATGATGAATCTCCCCGTCACCAAGGTCATCGAGGCCTGCATGAACCTGGGACTGATGGTATCCATCAACCAGCGCCTGGACGCCGACGCCCTGGTGCTCGTAGCCGAGGAGTTCGGTTATGAGGTCCAGTTCGTCACTGCGGATGACGAGAACGAGATTCAGGAAGAGGCCGATGATCCCGCAGACCTGGTCGAGCGTCCGCCCATCATCACCGTCATGGGTCATGTGGACCACGGTAAGACCTCTCTGCTGGACTACATCCGCAAGTCCAACGTCATCGCCGGTGAGGCCGGCGGCATCACCCAGCACATCGGAGCCTACAATGTCAAGCTCCCCGACGGCCGCCGCATCACCTTCCTCGACACCCCCGGTCACGAGGCCTTTACCGCCATGCGTGCCCGCGGCGCCAAGATCACCGACCTGGTAATCATCATCATCGCCGCCGACGACGCCATCATGCCCCAGACCGTGGAGGCCATCAACCACGCCCAGGCGGCAGGTGTTCCCATGATATTTGCCATCAACAAGATAGACAAGCCCGGCGCCAACCCCGACCGTATCCGCGAGCAGCTCGCCAACATGAGCATCCTCGTGGAGGACTGGGGCGGCAAGTACCAGTGCCAGGAGATATCGGCCAAGAAGGGCGTAAACGTGGACAAGCTCCTCGAGAAAGTCCTCCTGGAGGCTGACCTCCTCGAGCTCAAGGCCAACCCCAGGCGCCGCGCCAAGGGTACCGTCATCGAGTCCTCCCTGGACAAGGGGCGCGGCTACCTGGCCACAGTACTGGTGCAGAACGGCACTCTCCATGTGGGAGACATCATGCTCAGCGGCAGCTTCTACGGCAGGGTCAAGGCCATGTTCAACGAGCGCGGCCAGAAAGTCGACGAGGCCGACCCCTCCACTCCTGTATCGGTACTCGGACTCAACGGAGCTCCGACCGCCGGCGAGGTATTCAACGTCATGGAGGACGAGCGCGAGGCCAAGGACCTGGCCAACAAGCGCGAGCAGCTGCTCCGCATCCAGGGCCTGAGGACCCAGAAGCACATCACCCTCGAGGAGATCGGCCGCCGCATCGCGATAGGCAACTTCCAGGAGCTCAACATCATCGTCAAGGGAGACGTGGACGGCTCCATCGAGGCCCTGTCCGACTCCCTCATCAAGCTCTCCACCGACGAGATTCACGTGGACGTAATCCACAAGGCAGTGGGAGCCATCTCCGAGTCCGATGTCCTGCTGGCCGCCGCCTCCAACGCCATCATCATCGGTTTCCAGGTAAGGCCTTCGGCCAATGCCCGCCGCCTGGCCGAGAAGGAGGAAATCGAAATCCGCCTCTACTCCGTCATCTACGACGCCATCAACGAAGTCAAGAGCGGTATCGAGGGTATGCTCGCTCCTGAGGAGAAGGAGGAAGTCACCGCCACCGCCGAGGTACGCGAGACATTCAGGATATCCAAGGTCGGCACCATCGCCGGATGTATGGTCAAGGAGGGCAAGATCACCCGCAGCTCCAAGGTCCGCGTCATCCGCGACGGCATAGTGGTCTACACCGGAGCCCTCGGCTCACTCAAGCGCTTCAAGGACGACGTCAAGGAAGTCGCAGCCGGTCTGGACTGCGGTCTGAACATTGACGGATACAACGACATCAAGGTCGGCGACACCATAGAGGCATACCAGATAGTTGAAATCAAGCGTAAGCTCTGATCAGGCCTGCCTCACAGGACAAATTCCAATAATACCGAGAAGGATATCCAGAAGGCTTCAATTCCTGAGGATATCCTTTAACGTTCAACCATTCAGCTAAAACCAACCATAAAACAGGCAATGTACCTCAATCCTTTAACTCCCGTCACATTCCACAAAGTATTCGGACAGAACCCTGAACTGACTACAGATTTTCTCAACACCCTGCTGCCTCCTGAAAAAGATGAGGACAGCATAACCAATTCTACGATGGATGCACACCAGAACGTAGAATATAACTGCAGTCACCTTTCAGAGCCCATAAGTATCCGCTGTACAAAGAAAAACGGAGATTCATTCATTGTAGAGACATTTCTGATTCACTTCAAAACAGATAAAACACAGATTCTACAGGAAATCGAATCCGCCACTGCCATCCCGCACAACAAGAAAGAGCCTGTCCACTCACTGTTCATTCTGAAGGACTCTGTCCCCGATTCCGACAACTATTACACATTCAGACAGACAGTATCTGTTCTCCAACGCCACGGAGCTCCAGAGGGTTCCAAATTTATTTTCATAGAAACAAGCAATTGTTCAGGCAACACCAGCCCGTTATGGCTGCGCTTTCTATCTGAAATGAGCAGCTGCAGGCCGACTGTATCTCCGGAACTGCTCTCTGACCCCGTCATAGGAAAGGCCGTTGCTCTGCTTGATTCCGACACATACACTGAAATAGAGTTGAATACATACCATGCCTACATAGAGCTGGTCAAGACAGTCCGGTCCATCGCGGACAAAGCATATACCGCAGGACAGACCAATGGCCGCATAAAAGGACTTGAGGAAGGTTTCGACAAATGGTACAAGGACGGTGTCAACAGCGGCATCATGGCCGGCTCCATCCAGCAACAGCGCGAGAGCGCCAGAAGGATGAAAGCCGACGGAATATCCTCCGGCGACATCATTAGATGGACAGGCATCCGGGAATATGAGCTGGATACACTCGAACCTATACAATAAGTAATATTCCAGACACAACGGATTTGGTTATGATTTATGCAGCGCGATGCTATTGATTTCGGAACAGTAAATATCCCGTCCCTGTTCGGTAAGTATTTCGTAACCACACTGCTGGGGATGGTGAGCATGTCGGCGGTCACGGCCATCGACGGTATCTTCATAGGGCACGGAGTAGGCAGCGACGGTATAGCCGCCGTCAATATCTGCGTACCTGTATGGATGATATTCACCGGTCTCGGTCTGATGGCCGGAGCGGGCAGTTCCGTAGTGGCCTCGATACACCTGGCCCGCGGCAAGATCAAGGCCGCCCGGCTCAATGTAACCCAGGCCATACTCTTCGTGACCGTCATAGCCGCGCTGGTCGCAGGCCTCATCATGACCTTTCCCGAGACCACGGCCAGGATGCTCGGCTCCTCGGAGCACCTGATGCCCCTCGTGCTGGACTACCTGCTGTGGATAGTCCCGGCCCTGCCCTTCCAGATGTGGCTCTCGGTATCGCTCTTCATCATCCGCCTGGACGGAGCGCCTCAGTACGCCATGTGGTGCTCGGTCATAACGGCCATCATCAACACCGTGCTCGACTGGCTCTTCATCTTCCCCCTCGATATGGGCGTCAAGGGCGCGGCCATAGCCACCGGCATCAGCATTGTCGTGGGCGGCTGCATGGGCATCGGTTATCTGCTGCTGCGGGCCAGGGTGGTGCGTCTGATCAAGTTGAAAATGAGCCGCAAGAGCATGCGCCTGAGCATGCGCAACATCGGCTACCAGTGCAAGATAGGCTCCCCCGCCCTGCTCGGAGAGGCCACCATCGCCGTCCTCATGTTCATGGGCAACCAGGTCTTCATGCGCTACCTCGGAGACGACGGCGTAGGCGCCTTCGGTGTGGCCTGCTACTACACCCCCTTCGTCTTCATGTTCGGCAACGCCGTGGCCCAGTCCGCCCAGCCGATAGTCAGCTTCAACTACGGAGCCGGCAAGATGGACCGCGTCCTATCCGTCAGCCGCCTGTCGATAATCACCGCCGTCATCTGCGGCTTCGTCGGCATGATGCTCTTCGTGCTCCTGCCCGGCCCCCTCGTAGGCCTGTTCATCGGCCAGGAGGGCAACGCCGCCCGCATCGCCATCGACGGCCTTCCCCTCTTCGCCCTCGGCTACATCTTCTACGTCACCAACGTAGCCTCCATCGGCCTCCTCCAGAGCCTCGAGAAGATGAAGCCCGCCATGCTCTTCGCCTGCCTGCGCGGCCTCGTCTTCATCGTCCCGAGCTTCATCATCATGCCCCGCCTGCTCGGCGACGCCGGCATCTGGCTCGCCATGGCCGTCTCCGAGGCCCTCACCACCGCCGCCATCGCCCTCTACTACTTCCTCGGCCGTAGGAGAAATCTCTAATTTGCACTTCGCAAGTGCAAATTTTTCACATTTTTGCACTTCACAAGTGCAATTTTACTATATTTGCAAAAAAATTACTGCATGGAAACTTTAACAGCCTTCTACAAGAAACTGCTGCGCGAAACCGACACAGGCTTCAACAGATACCTCTACTCCGATATCAACTGGCGCAACCGCATAATCGGCATCAAAGGGCCGAGAGGCGTAGGGAAAACCACACTGATGCTGCAGCACATCAAGCAGGATATGAACCCGGACGACGTGCTGTATGTCAATGCCGACGACATCTATTTCAGCAGCCACCGCCTGCTCGACCTCGCCGGGCTTCTGGTCCAGCGTGGCATACATTATTTCTACATCGACGAGATTCATAAATACAAGGAGTGGTCGAGGGAGCTGAAACTCATCTACGACTACTACAGCGAACTGAACGTGGTATTCTCCGGCTCCTCCGTCCTGGACCTGACAAAAGGCACGTCGGACCTCAGCCGCAGGGCCGTTCTCTACCATCTCTACGGACTGTCATTCAGAGAATACCTGCATCTCTACCACGATGTACGGGTACCCGTCCTCACTCTTGACGACATCATTGCCGGCAAACCCGAAACCTTCAACATAAAGACGCCCCTGCTGCTGTTCGAGGACTATCTGAAACGTGGCTACTACCCTTTTTCCAAGGATCCTAGTTTCGAAGAAAAACTCAGACAGATCATCAACATCACGTTGGAAAACGACATTCCCGTCTTCGCCGACCTGCCGGCCTCCATGGGACGCAAGTTCAAGAAACTGCTTGCCATCATAGCCAAGAGTGTCCCCTTCAAGCCCAACATGAGTAAACTCGCGGACCTCATAGGAGCCGGACGTAACCAGATGCCGGACTACTTTCAATATATTGAGGATGCAGGGATGATTGCGCAGCTCAGGGACGACACCGGCGGCATCCGCGGACTGGGTAAAGTCGAGAAGGTCTATCTGGACAATCCCAACCTTATTTACGCGCTCGCGGAAAGCGAATCAGACACCGGCAGCCTCCGCGAGACATTCTTCCTGAATCAGACCCGGGTCCGCAACCAGGTCACATCCTCCGCCATCTCCGACTTCCGGATAGGCGACCGCACCTTCGAAACCGGCGGCAAGTCCAAAGGCCGCAGACAGCTCGCCTCCGCCGAAGAAGGCTACATCGTCAAGGACGGCATCGAGTTCTCCTCCGGCAACATCCTTCCGCTCTGGTGGTTCGGCCTCAACTACTAACTACTGATACGCCACGTCAGGCTTCCCACATTAACATACAAAGCCATCAGTGTCTGTAATTTCAGCACCAAGTATGATTCGCTGAATTACAGCAATTTATCTTAATCTTAGCAATTACAGACTGAAGAGATAGGAATGCAACTGTTTTTCGGAATCCGCCTCTAAGTATGCTGCAGGACGGGGTAAATAATCCATCTTGAATTTTTGAGTCTGTTTTGGAGGGAGTCTGTTTTGCAACGACGCACATAAATGCCAATATAGCAGTCACATACGTCCATCACGACAAAACAGACAGTGAGGTGTATCTCACTGTCTGTAATTCCAACGGGCGGCATAATGCTCTTAATTTATGCCGCTTAGCAAAATATGCCCCATAACAGACTGACGATGGCTTCCGCAACGGCACCGAATATGGCTTCCACAACGGCACCGAATCATGGGATTTGCTGCCGTTGTGGAAAGGGGGATGGAGGAAAGATGCCGCACAGGGGCCTGTAGAGAGGGTACATGGGGAAAGCGGCCTCCGCAACGGCACCGAATCGCGGGTTTTGCTGCCGTTGTGGAAAGGGGGACGGATAATGTGGCCGGGAAGAGGCGGACAGATGATTTTTGTTACTTTTGGGGCGTGAATTAGAGTCATGAATTATCTGCTGATCATATTGGGTGCCGTGTCGCTGGGACTGGGAGTGGCGGGAATGTTCCTGCCGGTGCTGCCGACTACTCCGTTCCTGCTGCTGACGGCGTGGTGCTGGATGAAGGGGGCGCCGCGGCTGCATGCCTGGCTGATGGCGCATCCCAAGCTGGGGCCTTATATCCGGGACTTCCAGGAGCACAAGTGCATCTCCCGGAGGGTGAAGGCCGTCTCGGTCACGACCCTGTGGCTGACCATTGCCCTGAGTATCTTCCTGGTCCACCAGCTGTGGCTGCGAGTTCTGCTGGCCGCCATTGCCGCCGGGGTTACTGTTCACATATTGTCCTTCAAGACCAAGGAATGAGCATGAAAAAGCCCGGTCGCAGAACTTGCAGGACCGGGCCATTTTCCTTAAAAATCCTGACGGCCTCCCTATTTGAGGACAGTCTTGAAGAAGTCGTTGCCCTTGTCGTCCACGAGGATGAAGGCGGGGAAGTCGACTACCTCGATCTTCCAGATGGCCTCCATGCCGAGTTCGGGATACTCGAGGAGCTCGACCTTCTTGATATTGTCCTGAGCTAAGATGGCTGCGGGGCCGCCGATGCTGCCGAGGTAGAAGCCGCCGTGCTTCTTGCAGGCGTCGGTCACCTGCTGGCTGCGGTTGCCCTTGGCGATCATGATCATGCTGCCGCCGTTCTCCTGGAAGAGGTCCACATAACTGTCCATACGGCCGGCTGTGGTGGGACCGAAGCTGCCGGAGGGCATTCCCTCGGGGGTCTTGGCGGGGCCGGCGTAGTAGATCGGGTGCTCCTTCATGTACTGGGGCAGGCCCTCTCCGCTCTCAATGCGCTCTTTCAGCTTGGCGTGGGCGATGTCGCGGCCTACGATGATGGTGCCGCTGAGCAGGAGGAATGTCGATACGGGATACTGGGACAGGTCGGCGAGGACTTCCTTCATCGGGCGGTTCAGGTCTATTTTCACACCGCCGGAATGTTTGGCGAAGCCGCCGCGCAGCTGCTCGGGAACGAGACGGATGGGGTTGCTGTCCAGGTCCTCGAGCCAGATACCGTCCTTGTTGATCTTACCCTTGATGTTGCGGTCGGCGCTGCAGGATACTCCGAGGCCGACGGGGCAGGACGCGCCGTGACGGGGCAGACGGATCACGCGGATGTCGTGGGCGAAGTACTTGCCGCCGAACTGGGCGCCGAGGCCGATGTTGCAGGCTGCCTTGAAGAGCTTCTGCTCCAGCTCGATATCGCGGAAGGCGCGGCCGAGGTCGTCGCCGGTAGTAGGCAGGTTGTCGTAGTACTTGGCGGAGGCGAGCTTGACGGTCTTGAGGTTGGTCTCTGCCGATGAGCCGCCGATTACGAATGCGATGTGGTAGGGAGGGCAGGCCGCCGTACCGAGGGTCTTCATCTTCTCGATCAGGAAGTTCTCGAGTTTCTCGGGATTGAGCAGGGCCTTGGTCTCCTGGAAGAGGAAGGTCTTGTTGGCCGAGCCGCCGCCCTTGGCGATGAACAGGAACTTGTACTCGCCGCCCTCGGTGGCGTAGATGTCCACCTGTGCGGGCAGGTTGTTGCCGGAGTTCTTCTCCTTGTACATGTCTAAGGGAAGAGTCTGGGAATAACGCAGGTTGTCAGTGGTGTAGGTGTCGTATACGCCGTGCTGCAGGGCCTCCTCGTCGCTGATGCGGGAGCCGTCGGCAGTCTTGTCCACCCATACCCTGCGGCCCTTCTTGGCCACTACGATGGCTGTACCTGTATCCTGGCAGAAAGGCAGTTTCTGGTTCTTGGCCACGTCGGCGTTGAGCAGCATGGTCAGGGCCACGGCCTTGTCGTTGCGGCTGGCCTCGGGGTCATTGAGAATCTTGGCCACCATCTCGTTGTGCTCGGGACGGAGCATGAAGGCCACATCGTGGAAAGCCTGGCGGGCTATCAGCCTGAGTCCCTCGGGATCGACTTTCAGAATTTCCTCGCCCTCGAACTGAGCGGTAGACACATAGTCCTTGGTGACAAGATGATACTTGGTAGTATCCTCACCCATCTGGAAAAGTTCCTGGTATTTGAATTCCATATCTGTTGTTATTTGTTTGTTTCGTGAGGGCAAAGATAGTAATTTTGTACAAGCTATTAACCGACAATGAATACGAAATTATGACTGAGAAGGAGAAAATGCTCGGCGGCGAATGGTACGATGCCGCATCCGATCCAGAACTGCTTTCCGAACTGTATGCCTGCCGGGACAGGATATACGAACTGAACCGCCTGCATCCTCGGGAGACAGCCACCAGGGACATCCTGCTCAGGTCCATCATCGGACACATGGGACGCGAGGTCACCATCCTCTCTCCGTTCTTCTGCGACTACGGCTCCCATATCTCCATCGGAGACTGCACCTACATCAACTTCAACCTGACAGTCCTCGACGAGGCCCCGGTCACCATCGGCAGCCACGTCTTCATCGGTCCGGGCTGCAGCCTGCTCACCGCAGTCCATCCACTCGACGCCCAGGAGCGCAACAAGGGTACCGAGAAAGCCCTGCCCATCACCATCGGGGACAGTGTCTGGCTCGGGGGCAATGTAACCGTCCTTCCCGGAGTAACCATCGGTGAAGGTGCGGTAGTAGGCGCAGGAAGCGTAGTCACCCGCGACGTTCCGCCCCGCACCGTAGTGGCCGGCAACCCGGCCCGCATCATACGCTGGCTGTAATCAGCCGTTTTTAAACGATTATAAACGTTTATAGCCGTTTAAAGTGCGGATTATCTGGAATGCTTTGGCTTTCTTTGCATCAAATTCAAATGCTTTAATGGATATGGAAAACATTGTAAATTTCAAAGATGTTGAGAAAGCCCTGCTTGAAATCCGGGGCCAAAGGGTCTTACTTGACAAAGATGTCGCAAAACTCTATGGTGTTGAGACCAAACGCGTAAACGAAGCAGTAAAGAATAATCCGGACAAATTTCCCGACGGATATATTCTGGCTTTGAACAGAGAGGAATGGGAGCTGTCTCTAAGGTCGAGTTTTTCGACCTTAGAGACAGCCGGACGTGGCGAGCACACAAAATATCCACCCAAAGCCTTCACAGAAAAGGGGCTTTACATGCTCGCCACCATCCTGAAAAGTCCTAAAGCCACACAGACGACCATCGCCATCATAGAGACTTTTGCCAAAATCAAGGAACTCTCCAGAACTGTCAGCAGAATCTCCGAATCAGATGACGAGCAGGAACAGAAGGGTCTCATCAGGCACGGAGGCGAGATCCTGTCCGACTTACTGTATCAGGAAGTCCCTGTAAGTGATACAGAGACTTCCATAGAACTGAACTTCGCCGTTCTGAAACTGAAACATACCGTCAAGCGAAAAAAGTAATCAGTCCTCCTTGCGCAGCGCAATGACCGGAGCAGTATTGATGGCGACAATGCTCTGGTAGAGAATCGTGAGGAAGGCGATGGCGCAGGAGAGCACTCCGGAAGCGAGGATGAGCACCCACTGGAGCCAGGAAGCGGCGGTGTAGGAGAACTGGCTGAGCCATGCGTCGGTGAGCAGCCAGCTGACGGGAACGGAGATGACGAAGGCAATCAGCGAGAGCAGCAGGTAGGACGAGGCGATCTGCCGCAGGATGAGGCCCTTGTCGGCACCGAACACCTTCTGCACGGCTATGTTGCGGCTGCGGGCACGGATATAGTAGGTACTCATGGCAAACAGGCCGAGGGACGAGACGAATACCGCGATGACCGTGAAGATGATGATTATCTTCTGCAGCCGGGCGTATTCCTCGAAGGTGGCGGCTATCTCGTCCTCAATGTACGAGGCGTCGAAAGCCCCGTCAGGGCGGATGCGGCTGTACGCCTCCGCTATGCGGTCGTATGCCTCGCCATGGTCTCCGGTCACCTTGACCAGGATATTCCAGGGCGTACGGTTCTCCGGATAAACATCGTACATGTAGATCATGGCCGCCGACTGGTCCTGGAGCAGGGGACGGATCTTGAAGTCGTAGTACACTCCGGCAATAGTTCGAGTGTAATAACCTACCTTTTCGTTTCCGAACCGGACCTCATTGGCCGTCTCCGGCAGGCCCGCCTCCTTGAAGGCATATTCATTCCAGTACCATGCCGTCTCTGCCAGGTGATTGTCGGACTTGAGCCTGAGACCGAGAATATTGAAATACGCCGAATCCCCGCGTACCAGCTGGAAGCCGAGCAGACCGCCCTGATAATACATGGTATTGTTATTCGTGCCGTACAGAGGCGTACCCTCCCCGAAACCTGCCGACTCCACGAACGGCATTGCCTCCACCGCATCCCGGAACTCTCTGATCTGGCTTCCGGAGGTGAAAATGTCGCTGGAAACATTGAGGATATCCTCAGTATTGTATCCTAACGGAGCGTGGATCATGGCCCTTATCTGGAAGAGCATCATCAGGGAGACCGCAATCATGGCCACTGCAACCACCTGCTGTATGACTATCAGAGCCTTGCCGAACCACGAGCGGATCTGCAGGCTGAACGAGCCGCGCACGATGTCGATAGGCTTGGCCCTTGAAATCGTCAGTGCGGGGATAATGCCCGAGAGGAAGCCTATTACGGCGATTCCTACGACAATAAGCAGGGCTATGGGCAGGGTAATCTCCGCCAGTACCGAGAACTCATAACCGAGCAACCGGGAGGCGTACGGTGCCAGGGCTTCGGCAATCAGCACGGCCAGCACCGTCGATACGGCGGCAAACGCTGTGGCCTCGGCAATCATCCTCCAGATAACCCCGGCCTTCCCCTCTCCGAGCAGTCTGCGGGTGGCCATCTCCTTGGCCCGCCTTCCCGACTGGGCCACGGTCAGGTTGATGTAGTTGAGCACGGCGAACAGCAGCAGGATAATGCAGGCGGCCAGCAGAATCTTCACCAACTGGCCGTCGCCCTGATTGATATTGCCTGTAAATGATTGCGAGTCATCGAAAAAATACAGGTCCCTCAAGGGGATGAAGAAGACCTTGTCCACCATATTTTCCGAATAGGCCCACCATACCTTCCCCAGATAATCCCTGATCTCCGGTATCTTGGCCTGAATATCGGAATTCGGCCAGGTCATGATGAAAGTGTCGAACCGTCCGGTGTTGCTCATCTCCTCGTCGTTCGCACCGTTGAGCTCCGTCATGATGTCGGCGCGGCACATCACATCGCAGTACTTGATTACCGAATGGTCGATATCCTCCATAACTCCAGCCACGGTAAACGTATAATCCCCGTCCCCGACAATACTGTAAGTCAATGCCTGGCCGACAGGATCCTTGTCGGGAAAATAAGTGTCCGCAAAACGCCGGCTGATGACCGCGCTTCGGTCTGATGCCTTCCACGCCTCTATGGAGCCGCTGAGCAGACGGAAGGAGAATATGTCGAAGAACGAGCTGTCTGCGTAGGAGGTCTGTGCCGGTATCGCCGCATCATTACCGGCTATATGCAGTTCCCCGAGTCCGGTTATTCCCGAACCTGACAGATACGAAGTGGCCTTCTCCACCTCCGGGAAATGGTCGAGGAGATGCTTCTGCAGGTAGTACGCGCTGCCGATGAAGTTCTCGTTGGCGTAGATATAGATGCGGTCCGCATTCTCCTGGAAGGAGTCGGTGGTCAGCTGCCGGCTCACGAACACTGCCAGCAGCAGCACGAAGGCCAGGGAAACTGTCAGACCGAAAAGGTTGATAAAGGCGTAGAGCCCGTTCTTGCGGATGAAGTTGAGAAACGATTTCATTGGTTATAGTATTTGAACGTTTTCCTTTTTTGTTTGCCTACTCTTATAACAAAAATCGCGCCAATGTTTATAACTTACTATTTTACAATATTTTACTACATTCTACACCCGTCTTAATTGTACACATTTCATACATTCCGGTGTATGATTTTTTGAAATTGTCAAAATTTCATACATCGCATTGCTCTGCACTCGGCTTCTGCACGTGTTTGGCCTGACGGCCACATATACGGTGGCGCCTCGGCATAGCAAATAAATTTGCTCTGCTCTCGGCTTCTGCGTATATTTACATATCGAAATATGAAATAGGTATATGAAAATGCGAAATGTGCTCTTACTCTGCCTGATGGCTGTTTTAGCCACTCACATAGGCATGTCTGCTGACATACTAAGTTCCGGCAACACGGCAAACATTCCCGAGACCGGTGTGCCGCAGGAGCTGGCGCGGTGGCGGAAAGCCACTTACACGGATGTACGGTACCGGTTGCATTTCGACATACCGGAAGAACGCACGGAGAGGGTCGACGGGTGGATTACCGTCAGGATTAAACTTGACGCTCCGGCAGATATCGTGCTGGATTTCAGGGAGCCGGCTTCGAGCGTACATGAGGTCAGCATCAACGGGACGCTACCGCAGCCGTGCTGCTTCATTCAGAACGAGCACATCGTCATACCGGCGGCGCTGACCAGGGCCGGGGAAAATACGGTGGATATCGTATTCACTGCCGGAGACCAGTCCCTGAACCGCAACGACGAGTTCCTGTACACTCTCCTGGTACCCGACCGGGCCCGCACCCTCTTCCCCTGCTTCGATCAGCCGGACATGAAAGCACTTTACACCCTGTCACTCGAAGTTCCGATGACATGGAAAGCCGTATCCAACACCTATGTGGACAAGGAAGAGAACCTACCGGCCGAAGAGGGTACCCGCAAGCTGATCACCTTCTCCGAGACCGAGCCCCTGAGCACCTACCTCTTCTCATTCGTGGCCGGTGAGTTCTTCCAGAGGGACTACGATGACGGCCGCCACCGTTTCAGCGCCTACTACCGCGAGACCGATACGGTCAAGACGGCCCAGCTCGACGACATCTTCGCCCAGGTGGCCGCGTCCCTCGAGTGGCTCGAGGAGTACACCGGAGTGCCCTACCCCTTCGCCAAGTACGACTTCATCATCCTGCCCGGATTCCAGTACGGCGGCATGGAGCATACCGGTGCCACCCTCTACAACGACGGACGGATGTTCCTCGGGCCCAACCCCACCCTCAGCGACGAGCTGTCCCGCACGGAACTCATAGCCCACGAGACCGCCCACATGTGGTTCGGCGACCTGGTGACGATGAAGTGGTTCGACGAGGTGTGGACCAAGGAGGTCTTCGCCAACCATTTCGCCGCGTGGATATCCGAGCCCCTCTACCCCGAGGTCAACCACCGGCTGAACCGCCTGCGCTCGTTCAACACCGCCGCCCTCAGCGAGGACCGCACCGAGGGCACCGTCTCCATATCCCAGGAACTGCCCAACCTGCGCTACGCCGGGCTCGTCTACGGCCAGATCATCTACAACAAGGCCCCGGTAATGATGGAAAAACTCATAGAGATCATGGGCCGCGACGCCTTCCGCCAGGGCATACAGACCTACCTGAAACGGTATGCCTACAGCAACGCCACCTGGGATGACCTCGTAGGCATCCTCGACAGCCTCACCTCTGCCGACCTGCGCGGCTTCAGCCAGGCCTGGGTCTACGAAAAAGGCATGCCGGACCTCACATTCCGCATCACAGACAGAGACAGCCTCACCGTCACCCAGAACGACCCGCTCGGGCGCGGCATACTCTGGCCACAGAGTTTCGGAGTAACGGTCAGTGACGGTACTCAGTCCGTACAGACGGAAGTTCGCATGGACGCCGCCGAAATAACCATACCCATCGTGACCAATGCGAACGGCACACCCTCAGGCACCGGACTTACCGGAGCGCGTTACATCCTGCCCAACACCGACGGCCGGGGATACGGACGGTTCATCCTGCCACGGGAATCCGCACGGTGGCTGCTCGGCCATTGGCCTGAAATACAGGACGGCACCGCCCGCTTCGCCACTCTGATGAACCTCCAGGAGAACTACCTCGCCGGCCTGATACCCGCACAGGACTGGAGCCGTTCCATCCTCGCCGGCCTGGAGAAGGAGACCGACCAACTCACCGCCTCATCTCTTTCCGGTTTCCTCGGCCGGGCCATGGACGACCTCAACGGGACAGACCGCGAGGCCGTAGAGCAGCGGCTGTGGACTCTGGCCCACACCCATCCCGAGCAGCCCATCCGCACGATTCTCCTGCGTTCCCTGCCGTCCGGACTCACCACCGCCGCTCTCTGCGACAGCCTGTACGCCATCTGGGAGACCCAAAGCGAGCCCCTGTACAGCGAGAACAACTACACTTCCCTCGCATGGGAACTCGCCATCCGTTTCCCGGACCGGGCCGGACACATACTCGCCACGCAACGGGCCCGCCTGACCGACCCCGACCGGCTCCGCCGCTTCGACTACATCTCCAGAGCGGTAAATCCTGACGAAGCTGCCCGCGACACCCTCTTCCAAAGCCTCATGCAGGCCGAAAACCGACGCATAGAGCCCTGGACATCCTCCGTACTCAGCTACCTCAACCACCCCCTGCGCGAGTCTTCCTCCGTCAGATACATCCGTCCCGGCCTCGACATCCTCGAGGAAGTCCAGCGCACCGGCGACATTTTCTTCCCGCGCAACTGGGCAGGAGCCCTGCTCGGCAGCCACCGCAGTCCGGAGGCATGGCAGGAAGTTCAGAAATTCCTCCAGGACAATCCGGACTACCCCGCCCTCCTGCGCAACAAGATACTCCAGGCCGCCTACTCCCTTTTCAGGGCCAACACCACCGTTGCGGTCAGCACGACTCCCGAAGACTCCCTCATCTACGCCCGGACCATGCAGAAACTCCTGCCCCTTGCCGGCCTTCCCTCCGGAGAGATAATGACAGCTGCCGCAGAAGCCCTTTGCAGTACACCATACAAAGGCGGTACACTCGAGAGCACCCCCGAACATCTCACGGTCAACCTGAGGGAGACCGACTGCATCCTCCTGGTGGAAGCCTGCACCGCAATGACCCTTCTGCTGAAGGACAATCCCGGGATGAAGGACAATCCAGGAGGCGGCATTCCTCCATTTGAAGACTTCTGCACCACGCTCCGCAGCCTACGCTACCGCAACGGCATCATCAGCGGCTATCCTTCGAGGCTGCATTACACCTCTGAATGGCTGCTGCAGGCCCGGGACAACAGCATTTTACGGGAGGTGAGCGAGGAGCTCGGCGGCATCCCGCTGGAGCAGGAATTCTCCTTCATGTCCTCCCACAGGGACAATTATCCCCAGCTTCGGGGAAATGCCGGGACCGCGGCAGCAGAGCAGATACGCAGAACTGAAGAACGGCTGGACACAGCTGCCGCCTACTATTACATTCCTGCTGAGAAAATACGGGAGGCAGAGGCCAGTATCCAGGACGGAGACATCATCTGCATAGTCAGCAGTACACCCGGCCTGGACATCACCCACACCGGCATTGCCCGCCGCGCCGGGGACGGCAGCCTGCACTTCATCCACGCCTCCATGCGGGAAGGCAGGACAGTCATGGAAGCCCGCACCCTCCGGGAATACGTAAAAAAAGGCGGGATCCGTGTGGCCCGCCTTAACTGATGCCATGATTACCATATGCCAAGACTCATTCTCGGGAATCCTGTCCATACATTACGGCAGTACCCTCTCCAGGCGGCCGTCAACAGCAAATCACTTCAACTAACATATACATATCTACGCACGTGAGACACCTTTTACTTACATTCATACTTGCCTGTGGAATTTACGGCATCTGCTCCGGCCAGACACTGGAAGCCGCCTTAAAGGCAGACTCCCTTTCCAGAAGCTATTCCGACAGATATCTGTTTTCAGAATCAATAGAATGCCTGGAGACAGCTGTTCCTGTCTATGAGGAACTGTCATACATGCGTGAACTGGCTGATGCCAAATACAGACTGGGAGACATGTACTGTATGAAAGGCCAGTACCATCTCACACTAGGCTATACTGTAGACGCACTCAGAATATACGAAGCCGAAAAGGACACTTACAATATTCTGAAATGCTACAACAGCCTGGCACAGATATACTACATCTGCGAAGAGTACGAAAGTTCCTCAAGATATCTCGAACTTTTCGGAGAAGGCGCAATAATGCTCCAGGACACTACATTGCTGATAAAAATGCTCAACAACAAGGCAGTCCTTGCCGGCGCAAACGCCGACACTGCTCTGACCGACCGGTACATAACAGAATGTCTGGAACTGACCCGCTCTTCAGGCGATGAAGAAGTCTGGCTGAACGTACTGATGAATCTACTTCCCGTCGCTCTCAATGTCCACAATATCAATGACTCTATTCCAACAACCCTGTACAGGCACCTTAACGGGGCTGAAAGTATTGCCGAAAGGCTGGACGACATCAATATATCGGGAAGATATTTCTCGACTATAGGCCTGTGCCACTACATGACTGGAGAATATTCCAAGGCAGCAGAAGAGTACAACAAAGCTGTCGGCTACTTCTCCAAAGGAGAATTCGAACTGTATCTCAACGAGTGTTATACGAGGCTGCACCACATCTACATGCACTTGGGGAACATGGAAAATGCCTACTCGTCTCTCCTGAAAGCACACAGCATAGACTCGGCCATGGGGACTAAAAGCATGTACATATCCCTTTTCAAGTACGAGAACGAGCTGATGCTCTCGCACCAGCTGGAGCTGCTGGCGCATAAAAAAAACCGCCAGAACGTCCTTCTGATGTCTGCAATACTGGTACTTCTGTTACTTACCATCCTTGCCATCATCTACTTCTACCGAAGGGCCATCCGGATACAGGCCAAAGAAGCGTCGCTGAACAACAGAAACGACATCATCAAACTGAAAGAGCTGCAGCAGTCCAAAATGGACTCAATGATGCAGGAGACAGTTTCACGGCTGACCCGCATGAGCTATCATTTCAATGACGAGGCCCTGCACAAGGAAATAGCAGCTGTATGTTCAGACCTGAAGGAAGCCATCAGCACGGAAAACTGGAAGGAAATAGACCAGTTCGTACCGGAATTCAACAGCACCTTCTTCGTAAAGCTCCTGAAAGACTTTCCGGATCTCTCCCTCAACGAGAGAAGACTGTGCGTCCTGCTGAATATGAACCTGACGACAAAACAGATTGCAGAAATCACAAAACAGTCCCCCCACAGCATAGACATTGCCAGATTCAGGCTCAGAAACAAACTGGGAATCAATGACCGTACCGTTTCACTCCAGGCATTTCTGTCAAAGTACAACCACTAGGCAGTATATATATTGTGAATATATAATATTAACATGTATATATTTTGTATAATAAGACATGGATTGCAATCTGTAAGAAGTCATTATATTTGTTCCTGACATCCGGACAAGATGTCGCACAACCATTAAAACAACACACAAAACACTAAAGCCATGATGAAGTCAAGTACTACCATTATTCTTTGCCTTGCGGCAGTTGCCCTGCTCCTGCCGTCGTGCAACAAGAACCTTAAGCCGGACCTTCTGCCCGGTATAACCGTTCAGTCGGATACAGTGTATGTATCATCTGAGGGAGGCGAAGCCGGATTTACCTATACCGTGGAGAATCCGGTGGAAAATGAAATACTCAAGGCAGAGCCACAAGCCGAATGGATAAGCGGAGTGACAGTCGGGAATGACACCGTATCGTTTACCGTCAGCGCAAATACGGAAACAGAGGCAAGGACTGCCGGCATAATTCTCTCCTACTCGTCAGCATATGATACTGTATACGTAAGACAAGAAGCAGTCGAAATAACATATACAGACCTGGGAGAATACGCCAACTGCTACATAGTGCCTACAGAAGGAGACTGGTTTTTCAATACCGGCAAAGTAAACGGAGGACAGATAGACGGCATCGCGTCAGTCGACTGGCTATGGGCCACCAGCCCTGTTTCAGATTCTGAATCACAGGATATACTGACAAATATCGAGTATAGGGACGGAGCCGTCTACTTCACATCTACCGGCCAAAGAGGCAACCTGGTGCTCGCTGCCCTGGATGCTTCCGGCAATATAGTCTGGTCCTGGCACATATGGGCGGCAGAAACTCCCGGCTCACACATCTACCCCAACGGCGTAGAATTCATGGACCGGTTTATCGGAGCCTACGGGACTGAACCGGGATCTACTGATGCCTACGGCATGCTGTACCAGTGGGGAAGAAAGGATCCGATATACGGCGGCACCTTGAATGAAGCCACAGACAACATCGCATTCGCAACAGCCGAGGCAGAGACAATTGTCAATGAGAAACTCGGCAGGTCCTGGAAATTCATCGGGGAAGGAGCTGACGCATCCAGAGGCATCAGCGAACCTATGACTATGTTCTGCGCCCCGTCCAGCAACTGGATTCTCGACCCCGCGGAAACAAAGTGGGCAGAACAGAAAACCGATACGGACCCCTGCCCTGCAGGATGGCGCGTACCTTCTTCCGAGGACTTCTCAGACATAGTCAACGCTGAATTCGACGTGGTGAAAAACGGCTTATCCCTGGATGGAGACGGGTTCACTGCCTGGTATCCGGCCCAAGGCTGCAGAGAAGACATTACCGGCGTATTGGTACTCATCAACAGCATGATGTGCTGGACATCCACCGAACAGATCAGGGAAGATGTAATAGATCCATCCAAAATATACTATTTCTCAGAGAGAGTAGTCAGCAGCCCTTATCTTACAACAATGAACAACTCTCCAGGTAACAGGGCCATGGCACAGCCCATACGCTGCATCAAGGAATAGAACCTCCAGTTCATGCGTTATTTTCATTTCGGCCCGGAACAGACTCTTGTTCCGGGCTTTTTGTCTGGATCCGGCACAGCTTTTGAAAACAATCTTGCAGATAAACCGCAACAAACTGCCTGCCATGTTGAAACTAATACTCAGAAATCTGGGCCATACCCTAAGAAAGTACCCTCTCCCGGCGGCCATCAATCTCGCCGGTCTGGTCGTGGCCCTCACCGCATTCATCATCATCATGTCCCATGTGGAGTACGAGACCACCTTCGACCGTTCCTACCCTACCTCCGGGAGGATTTTCAGGGTGGACTGCCCCGGGAACGACGAGACTTTCCGCAGTATCCTGCCCAACGCTTTCGCCCGGGACGTCATCAACTCCTCGGCCCACATCGAGGCCGGAACGATGCTCATGCCCTACTTGGGCAAGCTGCCGTTCTACATCGACGATGCTGCCGGTGAACCGCACGGATACGAGCTGAGATGCGACATGGTGCAGCCGGACTTCATGAAAGTATTCGGAGTCCGTCTGACAAGCGGAGATCCGGAGGCCCTGACCCGCCCCCAGACCGCCATCATTCCCCAGAGCATGGCCGAGAATCTCTTCGAAGGGGACGCAGTCGGCAAGATCCTGCGTACCGACGGCAACTGGTTCTTCCCGGAAGGCGAGCTGACTGTGGGAGCCGTCTACGAGGACTTCCCCTCCAACAGCAACCTGCAGAACAGCATCTATTTCGCAGTGGATGAAAGAGTCACGCCCTACACCTACGGAGGGGCGAACTTCATCTGCTACCTGCTGCTGGATTCCCGGGAATCCGCGTCGCTGGTAGAAAACGAGTTCAACTCCAACTTCGACTTCTCCCTGAGCTGGATGAGCCCCATAGAGCTCGTGCCGATGGAGGACATATACTTCATGGAGCAGGGCGGAGACGGCAGGGTGTTCTACAGCGGCAGCCGCAGCACGACCATCCTGCTGACGGCCATCGGCATACTGGTGCTCCTCTCGGGAGTAATCAATTTCGCCAACTTCTTCACCTCCCTCGCCCCAGTACGCATCCGGAGCATCAACACCCAGAAAGTAGTGGGCGCATCCACCTCCAGGCTGCGCTGGATGCTGACCATGGAGACAGTCGTCATTGCGCTCATCGCCCTGATCATCTCCTTCCTGCTGGCCGGATGGATATCCCCGATGCTGGTCAGCGCCAACATCCTGAAAGGACTGTTCACGGCTCACAGCATCGGTATCATCGTCACGGTCAGCGTCATCACCATTGCGGCCGGAATCCTTGCCGGACTGTATCCGAGCTGGTACGCTACCTCATTTGCCCCGGCACTGGTGCTCAAGGGAGATTTCGGTCTCTCTAAGGGCGGACGCACGTTCCGCAACGTGATGAGCGGCATCCAGTACACAGTAGCCTTCGTTACACTGGTGTTCATGACCTTCGTACTGCTGCAGAACCGGCTGATGCGCAACACCATATTGGGATTCGACAAGGACGAGATAGCTGTCGCCAACGCCAGTGCCACCATCACCGCAAAAATGGATATGCTCCGCAGCTCCGCACAGAAATACCCCTCGATAGCCGGCATAGCCTATTCCTCAGAGAAAGTCGGTGCCTCGGACTCCTACAGCACAGGAGGCGTCGATTACAACGGGGAGAAAATCCAGATGTTCTTTATCGGAGTGGACCCGCAGTTCATGGATGTCATGGGCATAGAGATGGTGGAAGGGCGCAACTTCAACCAGTATGACTCTGCCGGAGTCACGGTAGTGACCCGATACATGATGGACCAGTTCGGAATAATGCCCGGCGACATCCTACCGGAGACCGGTGAGGTAATAGGCATCTGCGAAAATGTCCGCTTCAACTCGGTCCGCGAGCCCAATACCCCCATTGCATTCATACCTTCCGGCATATACAGCGGAGTTAACGGAGTGCTTTACTTCCGCATCACTGCCGGCAGCAATGCGTTCCAGGCCGCGTCCGATATAGAGTCCCTCATACGCGAGGCCGACCCCTACTGGCCATCACAGGTAGAGTTCTACGATACCATACAGAACAATCTGTACCAAAATGAGATCCGCACATCCCGCCTCGTGGTGGCGTTCAGCGTCATTGCCGCCATCCTGGCTCTATGCGGAGTCATCGGCCTGGTGCTCTTCGACACCGAGTACCGCAGGAAGGAGACCGCCGTCCGCAAGATTTTCGGAGCCAGCGTCGCCTCCATCCTCGAGCGGGCCAATATCGGTTACGGTACCATTGTCCTCATCTGCTTCGCGCTTTCCTGCCCCATAGCGGCCGTCATCACCTCACGCTGGCTGCAGAACTTCGTCGACCGCGTCCATATCAGCCCCTGGGTCTTTGCCCTTGCCCTCGTGGCCGTATCAGCCGTCACTGCACTGATCGTCACCGCCGTCTTCTACCGCCGGGCCACCGCCAATCCCCGCGACGGACTTAATTAATACAAGAAGCCGAACAGCCATAGCGGAATACGGTTGCCATACCCTACATCTGTCTCATCTACAGCGAGGAAGCTGTCTGCAATATCCGCTATCTGCTCAAAAGTCTTTCCCTTGCCTCCGACTTCGAACAGATACCTGCCATCAATGAGGAAGTCTCCCCGGGTGGGAAAACTGACATCGTGACCGATGCGGAGTTGGCTTAGAAAGAATGTCTCGCGCTCGTTTCCACTGTCCACCCGCGGACATAGGACATGCATCAGATTGGGATTGTTCAGGTAAATCTTGTCTGGCTTTGTCAAGGACTTATAACTCTTTGCCCTTGCATTGAGAAGAGCAAGAACCTGCGCCTTGTCAAGGGAATAGAGCATTTTGAGACCTGATTCGTTGTCCGTAGAAAGCTGTCGCCAAAGTTCCGACATGCTGGGTTGAAAAGGAACGCGCTCGCTGATAATCATCAGAAGTTTCTTCACTTTCTGCAGCGTCTCAAATGTGACTCTTTCTACTGATGGCAGATCGGAATCAATTACTGTTGCAACTGTTTCACGCAGGCGTATTGGAAAATCTTCCGGAGACTCACGGTAAAACGGATAATATCCCTGCGAGAGGTAGAGTTCGAACAAAGGGGCGATTTTGATGCGCCCGATGATATCCATCGCAATTCTGACATGACCGCCAAGCAAATTCTCCAACGGAACAGGATCATAACTAAGGATTCCTTCCAACTCAAGGTATTCCCGCAAGGACAAGCCATAGAGCATGTAAGATGTCTGCCGTCTGGACATATCCACGACGGCGTTGTCCATTACCAGCAGGGAACTGCCCGTATAGATGATGCTCATATCCGGATAATTGTCATATACGTTTTTCAGAACCTGAGACCAACCTTCATAGCGATGTACTTCATCCAGATACAACCGTGATATACCGTGTCTGTCGGCCCAGTCCACCAGATCCATCAGATTATGAGTAGCAAACCATAAGTCATCCAGAGAGGCATAAAGCGTCCGGTCAATATCCTCATAGTTCTCCAGGATATGCTGAAGAAGCATTGTCGTCTTTCCTACTCCACGAGCCCCCTTGATACTGATAATACGGGACTTCCAGTTGATACGCCCATAAAGATAACGCTTGAAGCGGAGGTCTGTCTTCGCTATTTTCCGGTGGTAGTTGTCGTACAAAGGCTGAGGATCTATCTGCGGCATACATTATTCTCCTTTTGCTCCAAAGATAAAAAAATTATGGCTACAACCACATATTTTTTAAAATTTTTATGGTTGCAGCCACAAGTCGCAGTGCTACGCACGGGACTTACATACAAAGTTACTTGGCGAGCTCCTCGTTGATGAGCTTGACCATGGAGGCAAACTCGGCCTCGTCATAGAGGCGGGTCAGCATGATGATCTTGCCGGTACGGTCGAGAATGATGTTTCGGGTCACTCCGGCACCCTTGTCGCAGAAGAGGGCAAAACGCTCTCCGTCAGGGTCGAGGGTCAGGGGATAGGTCACGGGGATGGCCTTGGCGAAATCGGCGGTCACCTCGGGTGTCTCCTTCAGGTCTATGCCGTAGAGGGCAAACTCGGGGTTGTCTTTCAGCTTCTGCCATATCTCGCTCTCAATGTGGGGCATCTCCTTGCGGCACACACTGCACCAGCTGGCGGTGAACTGAAGCATTACGACCTTACCCTGCAGCTCTTTGATGTTGAGGGTAGTACCGTCCAGCATCTGCAGGTCGAAATCGGGGACCTGGTCGCCGACCTTGACGACATAACCCCTTTCGTCGGCCTGTACGGCTGTTGCAGCTGCTTCGGCGGACTTGTCCTCAGACTTGGCCGAAGAGTTCTTATTGTTGCCGCAGCTCACGGCAGTCATAGCAGCCAGTACGGCTACCACGGAAATAGCAAATTTGAATTTCATAACCTGGTTATTTTTAAAAGTTTGTTACTATCCTACAAATTTAAGTAATTTTTTATATTGTCCAGCGCTTTACGGGAGAGCCTCTGAATACTTTGAGCGGATCTGCCCGCGGCCATTTCATATTTCCGATATTAAACCGGGTGCAAACTTATAAAAATGCGGATAGCTATTAAATTCATCCATGTTTATCGTCATTTCATCCCAAATAATCGTTTTGTTCCCGGATTTGTCTTCGATTTGTAATATCTTTGTTAGCAATTATAAAACACAAACTGAGATGAAAAGACTGCTTGCAATGAGCGCGGCCGCGATGATGATGAGTGCGGCTGCGATGGCGGCACCCGGAGCAGGAGCCGCAAAGAGCGACAGCCTGAGCCTGCTGTCACCCGACAAGAAACTGGAGCTCAACTTCTATCTTACAGACAAAGGGGAGCCCTTCTACTCCCTGAAATTCAACGGACAGAATGTCATAGATGACAGCCGCCTCGGATTCGACATACGCCACGAGGGCGGAGTCAGCGACATCCAGCCCTTCATGAACGGCTGGGAAGTCAAGGAAAGCAACACCGTCCTCCGGCTTTCTCAGATGCGTGAGGGCTTCATACTGGACAGCACCGCCCGCACGACAGTCGACTACACCTGGGAGCCCGTCTGGGGTGAGGAGAAAGAGATCCGCGACCACCACAACGAACTGGCCGTGTACCTCCGCCAGCCCATGAGTTCCGCATTCGGCACAGAAACGGACGGAGACCGCATGATTGTCATCCGCTTCCGTCTCTTCAACGACGGGCTCGGCTTCCGCTACGAGTTTCCCAAGCAGAAGACCCTCGGCTACTTCATTGTCCGCAACGAGCTGACGGAGTTTACCTTCCACGAGGACCTCACCACCTTCTGGATTGCCGGTGACTACGACTCCAACGAGTTCATCCACGAGACCTCGCCCATGAGCCGGATTGCCGCCCTCTACCCGGACTTCGACCGCAGCGGCAACGCCTGCATCTGCCCCATGCCGGTGCCCGGAGTGCAGACCCCGGTGATGTTCAAGCGCGACGGCGGCGGGCTGTACGTCAACATCCATGAGGCCGCCCTGGTCAACTTCCCCGCCATGCAGCTCGAGGTACAGGACGCCGGTGAGGGCCGCACCAAGTTCGTCTCCCACCTCGTACCTGACGCCCTCGGCAACAGAGGCCACGTCCAGACACCCCAGACCACACCCTGGAGAACCATCATCGTCACCGACAACGCTCCCGCCATCCTCGAGAGCCGCCTGATCCTCAACCTCAACGAGCCCTGCGCCATAGAGGACACCGACTGGATACGGCCCCAGAAATTCGCAGGAGTATGGTGGCAGATGTTCGCCCCCGGACGCGGCACCTGGAGCTACACCAACGAGCCCAATGTCCAGCTCGGCATCACCGACTACACCAAGACCGTACCCAACGGCACCCATGCCGCCAATACCGAGAACGTCAAGAAGTACATAGATTTCGCAGCTGCCAACAACATCCAGGGAGTCCTCGTCGAGGGCTGGAACCAGGGCTGGGAAGACTGGTTCGGCCAGTTCAAGGAGTTCGTATTCGACTTCCTCACCCCCTACCCCGACTTCGATGTGGCCGAGCTCCGTGACTACGCCAAGAGCAAGGGTGTCCAGCTCGTCATGCACCATGAGACATCCGGCTCGACCCTCAACTACGAGCGTTACCTCGACCGGGCATACCAATTCATGAAGGACAACAACTATTCCGTAGTCAAGAGCGGCTACGTAGGTCCCATTATCCCCCGCGGTGCACACCACTACGACCAGTCCACGGTCAACCACTTCCTGCACTGCATCAGACGCGCCGCCGACTACCAGATCATGATAGATGCCCACGAGCCCGTAAGACCCACCGGACTGCACCGCACCTGGCCCAACTACCTGGCAGCCGAGTCCGCCCGAGGCACCGAGTTCGAGTCCTCCGACGCCATAGGCAACCCGCCCGAGCACACCACCATCCTGCCCTTCACCCGTATCATGGGCGGCCCGATGGACTACACCCCCGGCATTTTCCAGCAGGACATGAAATACTACGACGAGAATGCCAAGGGCCACATCCACACCACACTGGTAAAGCAGCTGGCCCTCTACGTAGTGCTGTACTCCCCCCTGCAGATGGTAGCCGACCTGCCAGAGAACTACGAGCGCTTCCCCGATGCCTTCACCTTCATACGCAACGTACCCACCGACTGGGACTACACCAAAGTGCTGGAGGCCGAGCCGGGCGACTACATCACCACAGCCCGCAAGGCCAAGGGTGAGGACAAATGGTACATCGGTGCCATCACCGACGAGAATGAGCGCACTGCGACCATCGACTTCTCCAAACTGCCCCTGACAAAGGGAAAGAAATATACCGCCACCATCTACGCCGACGGAGAGGACGCATCCTGGGACGAGAATCCCCAGAGCTACAAGATATCCGAGACCCTGATCACCTCCGACTCCAAGCTGGAGATTCCCCTGGCCCGCAGCGGCGGCGTCGCTATCGAACTCCGTTAATTTACCCCATACGAATTCCGCACCCTATACGATTACAACTGTATAGAGTGCGGATTATTATTACTTTCCAGTATAAGCAAAATTTGCCTATACTACAACACGACTTCTATTTTCAATTTCCCACCAAGCCCACGTTCCACTATATCATACAGCGTTTTCAGCGTAATGTTCTCCCCATCATTTTCTACCTTTGATATAAAGGTACGCTTTTTGTCTATCCTACTGGCCAGTTCTGCCTGTGTCATCTTCCTTGTCTCCCTTGCACTACGTATTTTAAGTCCCACATGAAGAGCCTCCAGTTCACGCTCTATCCTATCACGCTCAGGAGTCCCAGGCTGACCGTAATACTCGTCTTTAATTTGATCCAATGTTTTTATATTCATGTTTTCAGCCATTTATTTTCTCTTCGTAATATTCATTCATAAGCCTTACCGCGCGATTTATCTCCTCCTTAGGAGTCCTCTGCGTTTTCTTCTGAAAACCTGTCAATAATATAACCAACCTGCTTCCATCGAAGAAACAAAAGATTCGGAATATGTTTCCACCCAACTGTACACGTATCTCAAAAAGGCCACTTGTCCCCTCAATATGTTTCAGATACGTCAAAGGTATCCGGTCCACTTGCTCAATGATATCAAGAATCTTGATTATCTTGTCCCTGACCCTTTGCGGCTGCGCGGTAAAGAACTCCTCGAAATATCCCTTATATGTCACTACCTCCCTTACCTTCATTTTGCAAAGGTAATTTATAAATTACATATAAGCAAATTTTTCTACTCACATCTGACTGACCTCGGCGGCCCACCAGGCGGCAGTAAGTTTTTCGCCCGTGGCACGGCTGATCATCTCATTCCAGGGATACAGCTTGCCGGGGGCGAAAATTTTTTCTGAGAGCCAGCGGCCTACGTCAGGGCAGCCGGTGTAGGAGTCGGTGGCCAAGTCTCCGCTGCGGGTGATGTTCTCTACGATGTAACGGTGCATCTGCGAGGCAAAGAGCTCGCCCATCTGGTAGTTGTGGTAGTAGCAGGGATAGAGGGCAATGTGAATCTTCGCGGCCCAGTCCGGCTCATTGCGGCCTTCGGGGTAAGTCAGCAGCTGGTACTTCTCCACGAGGTCACGCCACAGGGCATTGAGGTCCTGCTCCGGGTCGGCGTACATGGCCTTCTCGAAACGGTAGACCACCTGCATGAAACGGGCCTGCACCAGCTGGCTCAGGCGGGCGGCACGGCGGCAGTCAGGGGCGATACGGGCGGCCTCTTCAGAGGAAATCCCGAGATTGAGCCGCATCCACTCCGGGTTGCGCGAAAGGCGGCCGAACATCATGGCCACTCCCTCAGTTGTGAAAATACCGGCGGCCTCCCTCAGCAGGAAGGGCAGATCCGGATTGGAATCATGCCCCACACTGTAGGCCGCATGGCCGAACTCGTGCAGCATGGTCTCCATCCACCTCTCGTTGTCGGTGAGGTTGCACAGCACCCGTACATCCCCCATGCCGTCCATATCGATGCAGAAAGCATGCTGGTTCTTGCCCTCACGCGGGTAGAGGTCACTGCGGCGCATCATGGGCTCCACGTCCAGACCGATGCTGCGGTAGTAGTCTATGGTCAGCCGCTCCAGGTCCCTGCCTTTGTAGTACTTGTCGAAGTCCACCGGATAGAGGTCCGGAGCCTCCTGGAAAAACCGTCCCTGATAGTGCCAGGGTCTCAGCTCCTCCCGGGTGATACCGCAACGCCGGGCCATCGCCTCGTCAAGTTCCGCCTTGACGGCAGCAAAACTGTCCCGCGAAAGCTCATCCACCTCATTCATCAGCAGCTCGACTTCACGGGGCTTCTCTCCACTGAGCATCAGGCTCATGGAGTGATAGTTGGTAAACCCTAGCATATCCGCAAGCCGATTGCGCAGCCGCACTACATCCAGCACATCCCGGGCCACCTCCCGGCCCACCGCCTTATGCGCCTCCCAGACGTCCCGCAGCTCCGAAGAGTCGGAAGAAGTCCGCAGCAGCCGCTCCACCTCATTGTCATTGATCCTGCTGCCCCGGAAATCCGCCCGGAAAGCAGCGTACTTACGCTCCAGCTCGGTTTCCTTGTCGATTATCGCATTCAGCAGAGACTTGTCCGCCTGCCTCGAGAGGAAAGCATTGTAGAGTTCCTCAAGCTGACGGCGCATGAGCGGTTCCGTCACGCTCCCGGACTCCCTGATCCGGCGCAGCTCCCCGAAAGTCCTGCTGTCGGAGAACAGCTCCGCTATTTTCCTGTTTATCTCCGCATACCTTTCAAATGCCGCGGCACTTCCTGTCGTCGTTCCCTCCCAGTAAGCCTCGGAGGATGCCTTCACCAGCGGTGCGTAAGCCGCCACCGTCCTGTCAATTATTTCCTGTAATTCCATCTTGCCATGATTCATAAATAAAAATAGGGTGTCTCGGTAAAGGCACCCTATCCAATTATTCAGTAAATTGTTACTTTTTCTCGAAGAACTCTTTTGTACGGTCGGTGGCTACGAAATCCTCCTTGAAGATGTAGGCACCGGTACGGTCGGATTTTTCCATCCTGATACATTTGACAAATGTCCTCTTGGAGGCCTTGTCGCCGCTGAAGGTTGCAACCGCTTTCTTTGCCATATGCTAAACTTATTTAATTTCCTTGTGAACAGTTACTCTGCGGAGGTAGGGATTGTATTTCCTGCGCTCCAGACGCTCTGTTGTATTCTTTTTGTTCTTGGTGGTGATGTAACGGGAGATTCCGGGAACTCCGCTGTCCTTCTGCTCTGTGCACTCGAGGATCACCTGCACTCTGTTGCCTTTTGCTTTCTTTGCCATGATTAGTACCCTCCGTTAATAAATGTCGATTAAACCTTTTTCCTGAGCGGCCTTCAGAGTGGCTGCGAGACCGTTCTTGTTGATGGTCCTCATGCCGGCAGCAGAGACCTTCAGAGTGACAAATCTGTTCTCCTCCTCGAGCCAGAAGCGCTTAACCTTCAGGTTGGGAGCGAACTCGCGTTTCGTACGACGCTTGGAGTGGGAAACGTTGTTTCCGATCACCCTCTTCTTTCCTGTTACTTGACAAACACGTGCCATATATTTTTTCCTATTTTATTTCTAAATTTCAAAGGGCTGCAAATATCCCCTTTTTTTCTTTAAATTCCAAATTTTTTACACAAACTTCAACAATCGGTTCCATCTGATATTCCGAGGGAAAGGTTTGTTGACATCCTTCGAGAACCATACCACGCGGGGTTTGCCGACGACGTGGTTCTCGGGGACGAAGCCCCAGTAGCGGGAGTCGAGAGAGTTGTGCCTGTTGTCACCCATCATGAAATAGTAGTCCATGGCGAAGGTGTAATGAGTGGCGGGCTGGCCGTCTATCACTATGGTACTGTCCTGAACCTCAAGGTCATGTCCCTCATAGACATCGATGATGCGGCGGTAGAGGGGAAGGTTCTCCAGGGTCAGGGCCACGCTGTCTCCCTTGGCCGGAATGTAGAGGGGACCATAATTGTCCCTCGTCCACTTGAAATCCTCCGTAAACGGAAAGAGCATCAGGTAGGAATCCGGGTAATCGGGAGGATAGGCGTCCACGTTGCGGCGGCACTCGGTCACATTGGCTGTTGCGGCTATCTTCTCCGCCGCCTCAGCCGTCATGGGCATCGACGGATATCCGGGAAGCGTAGCGTCGAACCATGCGTCCACGGTCTGTATACCTGCTTCCTCGAGTATCTTGGAATTGATCTGGGTGCCGTTGGTGACTACCTTGTAGGTGTTCTGTATTCCAGGGAATGTGTCGAGGAGTTCTCCGTTGACGAAAACCTCGCCGTCACGCACCTCTAAGGTATCTCCGGCTATGGCGACACATCTCTTCACATAGTTGTCCTCCTTGTCCACGGGTCTTACTATCAGAGGACCGTAGGTCTTCTCCGTGTACTCCCGGCCATTGAACCGCACATGCGTGTAGTAGTCATCGGCTGGCAGTTTCGAAAGGACTGTGTCCCCGTGAGGGAAGTTGAATACCACGATGTCGCCGCGCTTCACGTGGCCGAAACCGGCCAGACGCCTGTAGTCGCGCTTGATGAGGTCCGAATAGGACTTCCTGCCGAAAATCGTGTTGTGGACAAAGGGTATGGAAAGAGGTCTCTCGGGCAGCTTGGGGCCGTATGCAAGCTTGCCTACAAACAAGTAGTCTCCTGTCATCAGAGTACTTTCCATAGACGAGGAGGGTATGCGGAAAGCCTGGAGAATGAAGATATTGAGAGGGACAACTACAATGACGGCGAAGATGATGGCGTCGAGCCAGTCCAGCCACACATTGCGCTTTTCTCCCTCCTTATAGTTCTTCTTCCAGAAGGCCCACTTCACCTTCCTGGTGATGAAGATATCGAAAATCACCAGGAGGCCGAGAAGCCACCAGTAATTTCCGAGCCAGATCACCCAGAGGAGGTAGAGGACACCCCAGACTCCGAACCTGAACCACTTATTATGCAGGAGCTCTTTCACGTGCTGCTAAGGTGTGATTACTTCTTCACAGAGTTGATCACTGCCTCGAAAGCCTGAGGGTTGTTCAGGGCCAGGTCGGCAAGCACCTTACGGTTGAGACCTACGTTCTGCTTTGCGAGAGCGCCGATGAACTGCGAATAGTTCATACCGTGCTCGCGGGCAGCGGCATTGATACGCTGGATCCAAAGCGAACGGAAGTTGCGTTTCTTGGCTTTACGGTCGCGGTACGCGTAACCCAAACCTTTCTCATAGGTATTCTTGGCTACGGTCCAGACGTTCTTCCTTGCGAGGAAGTTACCGCGGGTCTGTTTGAGAATTTTCTTGCGGCGGGCTCTTGAGGCCACCGAATTCACTGATCTAGGCATACTGCACTTTTTGATTTTAAGAATGTCAGCGCTCCCCCCTTACGGGAGACTTCTTCTGCTGGGACATTCAGTTAAACAATAAATTAAATGAACTTAAACTTAGGCGACAATCATCTCTTTGATCCTCTTAGTGTCGCAAGCGTCAGCTATAACGACCTTGTTGAGGTTCCTTTTCTGTTTTGTCGTCTTCTTGGTGAGAATGTGGCTGTGGTAAGCGTGTCTTCTCTTCACTTTTCCAGTTCCGGTAAGCACGAAGCGCTTTTTGGCACCGGAGTTGGTCTTCATTTTGGGCATTGTTACAAAAATTTAGTTAAATATTAAACGTTACAAAACGGTTATTTCTTCTTTACAGGAGCGATCATCATTATCATCCTCTTTCCCTCCAGCTTGGGCATCTGCTCGGCCTTGCCGTACTCCTCCAGTTCGAGGGCGAAGCGCAGCAGGAGCTTCTCGCCCTGCTCGGAGAAGAGAATCGAGCGGCCGCGGAAGAACACATACGCCTTGACCTTCGAGCCTTCCTGCAGGAAGTTGATGGCGTGCTTGAGCTTGAACTGGAAGTCATGCTCGTCGGTGTTCGGACCGAAGCGGATCTCCTTTATCACCACCTTGGAGGCATTGGACTTCATCTCCTTCGCCTTCTTTTTCTGCTGATAGACATACTTCTGATAGTCTATGATCTTGCAGACAGGCGGATCCACCTTGGCGGAAATCTCCACCAGATCCAGCTCGAGGCTCTCTGCCAGCCTCTGGGCTTCCCGCAATGGATAGATACCGGGCTGCGGGATATTGTCACCCACAAGCCTTACCTTAGGTGCTGTGATCTCGTCATTGACCCTGGGGCCGTCGTCCTTCCGGCTGTCCGGCTGACGGTTGCCCTGTCCATTGTTGTTGCGGCCCTCATTGTGCTGCTGCTGTGGTGCTGCGGGCCTGGGAGCACCCGTGTAAGGGCGCTTTTTGACTGGTGTTGCGATAAAGTTGTCCTCCTAAACTTTTAGTTAATCATGTTTTTTACTTCCTCGTTGACTTTCGCAGCGAACTCTTCGGGAGTCATCGAACCCTGGTCTCCCTCGCCCTGACGGCGTACAGAGACTGTTCCGTTCTCGGCCTCCTTCTCGCCGACCACCAGCAGGAAGGGGATGCGCTTGAGCTCGTTCTCCCTGATTTTCTTGCCGATAGTCTCGTTGCGTTCGTCAATCGAGGCGCGAATATCGTAATTATTAAGCAATTCGCAAACTTTTTTTGCGTAATCGTTGTATTTTTCGCTGATGGGAAGTATCACCGCCTGCTCGGGCGTGAGCCACAGAGGGAACTTGCCGCCGGTGTGCTCGATGAGCACTGCCACGAACCTCTCCATGGAGCCGAAGGGGGCGCGGTGAATCATCACGGGGCGGTACTTCTTGTCATCGGCACCGGTGTACTCGAGTTCGAAACGCTCGGGCAGGTTGTAGTCCACCTGGATGGTTCCCAGTTGCCAGCGGCGGCCGATGGCGTCCTTGACCATGAAGTCCAGTTTGGGACCGTAGAAGGCGGCCTCACCGTACTCCACGATGGTCTTCAGACCCTTCTCCTCGGCGGCCTCGATGATGGCCCGCTCGGCCTTCTCCCAGTTCTCGTCGGTACCTATATACTTACTGCGGTCGTTCTTGTCGCGCAGGGATACCTGGGCGATGTACTCGTCGAAGTTGAGGGTCTTGAAGATGTAGAGCACGATGTCGATCACCTTGCAGAACTCCTCCTTGAGCTGGTCAGGACGGCAGTAGATGTGGGCATCGTCCTGTGTGAAGCCGCGCACGCGGGTCAGACCGTGCAGCTCACCGCTCTGCTCGTAGCGGTACACCGTACCGAACTCGGCCAGACGGATGGGCAGGTCCTTGTATGAGTGGGGCTTGCTGCGGTATATCTCGCAGTGGTGGGGGCAGTTCATGGGTTTCAGGAGGAACTCCTCGCCCTCCTGGGGTGTGGTGATGGGACGGAAGGAGTCGGCACCGTACTTGGCGTAGTGGCCGGATGTCACGTAGAGCTCCTTCTGGCCGATGTGGGGAGTGATTACGGGCAGATAGCCGTAGTCCTTCTGCACCTTGCGCAGGAACTGCTCCAGACGCTCGCGGAGAGCGGCTCCCTTGGGCAGCCACAGGGGCAGACCGGCTCCCACTCTCGAAGAGAATGTGAAGAGCTCCAGTTCCTTGCCTATCTTGCGGTGGTCCCTCTTCTTAGCCTCCTCCATCAGGGCAATGTACTCGTCGAGCAGCTTCTTCTGAGGGAAGGTGATACCGTAGATACGGGTGAGCATCTTGTTGTGCTCGTCACCCCTCCAGTATGCTCCTGCGATGGAGGTCAGCTTGACGGCCTTGATGACCGAGGTATCCCTCAGATGGGGTCCGCGGCACAGGTCGGTGAAACTGCCGTTGGTATAGAAAGTGATGGTACCGTCCTCGAGACCTCCGATAAGGTCGCACTTGTACTCGTCGCCTTTCTTCGTATAGGTGTCCATAGCCTCTGCCTTGGACACTTCTTTACGTACGAAATGCTGTTTCTGGCGGGCCAGCTCGATCATCTTGTCCTCGATCTTCTTGAGGTCCGAATCGGTGATGGTCCTGTCTCCCAGATCCACGTCATAGTAGAATCCGTTCTCGATCGAGGGACCGATACCGAACTTGATGCCGGGATAGAGCAGCTCCAGGGCCTCGGCCATCAGGTGGGACGACGAGTGCCAGAACGTGGACTTGGCCTCCTGGTCCTCCCATTTGTGCAGCCTGAGCTCTCCGCTCTCGTTCAGGGGAAGCTCAAGGTCGATTATCTTTCCGTTGAATGATGCTGCAAGTACCTCACTTGCAAGGCGCGGAGAAATCTGCTCCGCAATCTGATAAGGGGTGACGCCCTTCTCATAGCTTCTGACACTGCCGTCAGGAAATTTTATATCTATCATAACAGGATAAATTTTCGTTGTCTGTTGTTTTTCCAAACTGCAAAATTACTAAATTTGCAGTCAAATCCAACATTTTCCACGATGAACTACAAACTTAACTGGTCCGAAGCCGCAAAATACGGTCTGATACTCGCAAGCGTCTCCGTAATAATCAATCTGGTCACAAGTCTGTTCCAGCTCCCCGGCTTCCTCAACATCATTCTCAGCGCCGTAAAACTCTGCGCATCCGTCTATATCGTATACTACGCCATGAGGCGGAACGCCGACTCCTGGGACTACGTCAGCTACGGCCAGTCCTTCGGTTACGGTATGGCCGTATGCACCCTTTCCGCAGTAGTCTGCACCCTGTTCGTACTGCTGACATACACTGTATTCATTCCTGGCGCACTCACAGAACTGCTCGACCAGATGTTCGCCAGTTATGAGGCGATGGGAATAGCCGGCATACTGGATTACGACGCACTGGCCCGGTCCATGCCCGCCATTCTGGCCATATCGCAGTTCATAGGGTGCGTAATATGCGGCCTCATCGTATCCGCTATCCTGGCTGCCATGGCCAAGAAAGCCGATGCCGACCCTTTCGGGAACAACGGCCGGCACTCATCCGACACTACAGAAGAATAACAGCCTATGGACCTTTCGATAGTAATCTCCCTGTACAATGAGAATGAGTCCCTCAGGGAACTGACAGAATGGATCGACAGAGCCATCGCCCAGTCCCCCATTGCAGGCATCGAATATGAGATTCTGATGATAGACGACGGCAGTGACGACGGCTCATGGGATACAATCAAAGAGCTCTCCGATGTCAATCCACACATCCGTGCCTACAGCTTCCGCCGCAACTACGGCAAGTCCGCCGCTCTCCAGACCGGTTTCCGCGAAGCCGCCGGAGATGTGGTCATCACCATGGACGCAGACCTGCAGGACAGCCCTGACGAGATACCGGAGCTCTACCGCATGATCCGTGAAGACGGCTACGACCTCGTCTCCGGCTGGAAGAAGGTCCGTCACGACAACACGTTTACCAAAAACATCCCTTCGAAGATATACAATTTCACCGCCCGCAAGGTCACCGGCCTCAAGCTTCACGACATGAACTGCGGCCTTAAGGCCTACCGCGGCGAAGTGGTGAAGGAAATCGAGGTCTACGGCGACATGCACCGCTACATCCCCTACATCGCCAAGAATGCAGGATTCACCCGCATCGGTGAAAAAGTGGTGGTGCACCGCAAACGCAAGTACGGGAAGAGCAAGTTCGGCATGAGCCGCTTCTTCAACGGTTTCCTCGACCTGATGACGATATGGTTCCTCTCCGGCTTCGGCAAGAAGCCCATGCACATCTTCGGAGTCTGGGGCATAATCTCATTCCTCATCGGATTCGTCATCGCCCTCTGGCTCATCATCGACAAGGTCGTCTCCCAGGTAGGCGGACTGCGCTTCCGTCCTGTTACCGACCAGCCTCTCTTCTACCTTGCCCTCGTAGCCATCCTCGTCGGCTTCATGCTCTTTCTCACCGGCTTCCTCGGGGAGCTGGTTTCAAGAAACAGTGCCACACGCAACGAATACAAAATCAAGGACACGATAGAATAAAAAAGGAATTGGCTATCCGCAAAATGAACTCGTGGCACGGGGCGATTCTCTAATCGCCTGAAGACAACCACATTACGAAACCAGCATGTGCTTTCATCGCATTTGAAAAGGCATTGAAAGCACATGCCTGCTTGATAACATTTTGTTAATCAAAACGTTACGTAAAACATGCGTGCCACCGATTCCAGTCTGCCGCCACAAAGACACAAATCCCAGACCACCAGCGGAGAGGACAGCGGATTTCTTTGCGCATCAGGAATTCATATTCGCGCAAGCCACTGAAATGGGGTCAGTAGATTTTCAGTGGGTATGCATACTGTTAGTGTAAAATTACGGACACTATAGGAAAGGCCTATTGATTTCCAGCGGGTCAGACTTTAGGAGTCCAACAAAGTGTGCTTATAGAAATACCTGATAATCAAATACTCTGAAAAAAGACACATGCTGGACTTGTGAAGATATGGGGCTGAATGGCCGTTTGGTGGCAAAATCTGCCGGGTCCGGCAAATTGTTGAAACGTATGTCTTTGATAATAAACGAGATAAATTTTGGTGACATGCTGGACATTGCAAAGTGGCTGCGTCTGAGACGAGCTCTCCTCACGACCGTATTCCACAACGGCACCGACCGTATGCCACAACGGCACTGAATCGCGGGAAACGCTGCCGTTGTGGAATCCCGCCTGACCGTTAAGCCGCCTTGGAACACCGTGAAGACGGGGTGACATGGAAACGTACGACCGCAACGGCACCGAATCGCGGGAAACGCTGCCGTTGTGGAAACCTGCCTGACCGTTAAGCCGCTTTGGAGCACCGTGAAGATGGGGTGACAGGGAAACGTACGACCACAACGGCACCGAATCGCGGAAAACGCTGCCGGTATGGGACGGTTACTATAAGTTAGTTACAATACGTATTGTATGTTCCACGAGTGATGTCCTGGTTTCAGAAGCTGCAATCAGGCATCCGGATATGCGGTCAGCTTACAACCGTTTGCAGAGAGACTCTTTGTTTTTCAGGTCTGAAAGAGTGCCCTTCTTTTTCAAATATCAGTATAACAGCAAGTCGCAAACAACAATGCGCTTCCGCCTATGCTGTTTCCGGGCGATATCCGCCCCTTGGCATTATCCATGTCCCGACTCGGCCTTCAGTCCCCATCCGCTCCAGACTCCTGCGGTAAGGCTAGTTCCTATCCGCTCCAGACTCCTGTGGTAAGATTAGTCCCCATCCGCTCCAGACTCCTGCGGTAAGGCTAGTTCCCATCCGTTCCAAACTCCTGCGCTAAGATTCGGCTCATGACCGGTAACCGGCATGTCATCCGTACAACGCCATGCAACCCGTGCAACGCCATGCAACCCGTGCAACGCCATGCAACCCGTGCAACGCCATGCGACCCGTGCAACGCCATGACACCGGTGCAACGCCATGCAACCTGCGTAACGCCATGCCCAAGACTATTGATGCAAAAACAGGCTGGCATTGCAGGTCCGGACGGCGGTACCCCAGACAAGCCGGTCGACACAGTCTGGACCGCAGTGGCATACCGCCCGCAGCAAATCCCAGTGGTACCTGCAAGTACCTTTTCTGATTAATCCAGCGGTATCGACAAATACCTTTTCTTATTCAGAATCACGACCTGGATGATTCAGAATCACGACCTGGATGCATCCCCCACTGAAAATAGACTGAACCGAAGTTTGCTGGGGAAAGCTCGTTGGAGTAAGTTTGCGGAGAATCATTAAAACTACATGCTCCAAGGCCCTGTCTCCTTTTTCGGGAGTTAAAGTCTTGGAGCATGAATGTTTTTATTTCTTACGCAAGCAGCTGATATAAACGGCTGGTTTCGTAAATGGCTAAATAATCAACTTACTTGGCGGCTGCTGCGGAGTGTGCCGCTGTTGCGGCAGCAGCCTTGGGGGCTGCCTCCTTGTTGAGTTCGGGGAGTTCGTGGAGATGCTTGTTGTACTCCTCCTTGGTGATGATATGACATGAGCCGTTGTAGATGACACCGACCTCAATACTGAGCTTTGGTGTCTTGAGGGAGCCTGCGAAGTTGGAGTTGGCCTTGAAGTTGACAATATCCTCAATGAATATATCACCCTCGACATGACCCCAGATATCACAGCTCTGGGCGAAAATCTTGCCTTTGATGTTGGCGGCCTCGCCTATCACTAACTTTCCTTTGGTATAGACAGTTCCTTCAAAAGTACCGTCTATACGGATGTCGGCACTGGAAGTCATGACACCTGTTATCCTGGTGCCCTTGGATATCCTGCACAGCTCATTGGCCTGGGGGATTATTTCTGTTTTTGCCATGATATTGACTGTTAAAGGTTAATTTCTACTGATGGATGCACTCGCCGTGAGAGGCCTCGGCAGCCTCCATTATAGCCTCGCTCATAGTGGGATGAGGGTGTACCGAATGGATGATGTCGGAGGCGGTCATACCGGTGTTGCGGCCGGCGACGATACCGGAGATCATCTCCGTGACATTGGCTCCTACGAGGTGAGCACCCAGAATCCTGTCTGTTGCCGCATCTATGATGAGCTTTACGAAGCCGTCCTTCTCCCCTGCCGCTGCGGCCTTGCCGGAGGCGAGGAAGAAGAATTTGCCGACCTTATACTCTATACCGGCCTCCTTGACTGCCCTCTCGGTCATGCCGACAGAGGCGACCTCGGGAGTAACGTAGGTACAGCCGGGGATGTTGCCGTAGTCGATAGGCTTGGGATTGAGACCGCAGATAGCCTCCACGCAGCAGATACCCTCGGCAGAAGCCACGTGGGCCAGAGCCTGGGTCGGGATGATGTCACCGATGGCATAGACACCCTCGACGTTGGTGCGGTAGTATTCGTCCACCTTGATCTTGCGTCCGCGGACCATCTCCACTCCAACTTCCTCGAGTCCGAGGAAATCTGTGTTGGGAATCACGCCCACAGCAGAGAGCACGGTCTCGGCCTCGATCGTCTCTGTACCTTTCTTGGTCTCTACCGTCAGCTTGCAGAGCTCGCCCGAGGTATCCACGCTCTTGACCTGCGCGGCCACCATCACCTTGATGCCGGCCTTACGGAACGAGCGGCTGATCTGAGCCGACACATCGTCATCCTCTACAGGAAGAATACGGTCGAGATACTCTATCAGGTACACCTCCACACCGAGGCTGCGGTAAAAGAAGGCAAACTCACTGCCGATGGCACCTGAGCCGATGACAGCCAGACTCTTGGGAAGTTTCTCGGGCACCAGGGCCTGACGGTACGAGATGATGCGCTCGCCGTCAATGGGCGCAAAGGGCAGGGAATTGGCCCTTGAACCCACTGCCAGGATGATATGGTCAGCCTCGTAAACAGTCTTGGTACCGGCCTCGAAGTCATTGACCTCGACGGTATGGCCGCTCTTGAGGACAGCGTCGCCGTGGATGAGGGTAATCTTGTTCTTCTTCAGGAGAAACTCCACACCCTTGGACATTTGGGCGGCCACTCCGCGGCTGCGCTCTACCATTTTGGTGATATCGGCCTTCACATCGGAAGCCTCGAAACCATACTCCGCAGCATGACGGGCGTAGGTATAGGCCTGGGCGCTCTTGAGCAGGGCCTTGGTGGGAATACAGCCCCAGTTGAGGCAGATTCCTCCTATCTCCGAACGTTCAATAACTGCTACGGACTTGCCGAGCTGAGCGGCGCGGACCGCTGCGACGTAACCTCCTGGACCGGAGCCTACCACTATTATGTCAAATTTTCCCATATCGTTGAAATTTAGTTATTTTCCAATCTTCCGTGACAATTCTTGTATTTCTTGCCCGAACCGCAGGGGCACGGATCGTTGCGGCCCACCTTCTTCTCGACATGGACAGGCGCATTGCTCTTGGGCTGTCCTCCGTTGGTGACCATGTCGGTCCTGGAGGTGTGCATGCGGCTCATGTCGGTGCGACGGCGCTCACTCTCGCGGACGTCCTGAGGGGCATTCTCGCGCATGGGGATGGCTGCGCGGAGGAGGAATTTGATCACCTCGCGGCTGATACGCTCGATGACACCCTTGAAGAGATTGAAGCTCTCGAACTTATAGATAAGCAGAGGATCCTTCTGCTCGTATGTGGCGTTCTGCACGGACTGCTTCAGGTCGTCCATATCCCTGAGATGCTCCTTCCATGCCTCGTCTATCATGATGAGGGTGATGGTCTTGCTCACAGCACGCACAAGCTCGCGGGCCTGCGTCTCGTAGGCCTTCTTGAGATTGACTATCACGCGCATGACCTTGGTACCGTCTCCCACGGGCACGGCCACGTTCTCAAACTGCTGGCCCTGACGCTCATAGATGGCCTTTACGACAGGCCAGGCCTGAGCCACCATGGCATCGCTGCGGCGGACATACTCCTCGCGGATCTGTGCATTGAGTGTCTCCGCTATCTTGTCACGCGAAGCGCTCTTATAGAACTGAGCATCGAAAGACGGGTCTATCGACAGGGTCTTCATCACCTCCAGCTTGAAGTCCTCGTAATCCATTCCCTCGGACTTGTCGGCCAGCACCTCGCAGCAGTCCCCGATCATATTCATCACGTCCACGTCTATACGCTCACCGTAAAGAGCGTTGCGGCGCTTGTTGTAGATCACCTCCCTCTGGGAGTTCATCACGTCGTCGTACTCGAGAAGGCGTTTACGTATACCGAAGTTATTTTCCTCGACCTTGCGCTGGGCCCTTTCTATGGAACTTGCCAGCATGGAGTGCTGCAGGGGCTCGCCCTCCTTGAGGCCCATCTTGTCGACCATGGCAGCCATGCGCTCTCCACCGAAGAGACGGAGGAGATTGTCCTCGAATGACACGTAGAATACTGAAGAGCCGGGGTCGCCCTGACGTCCGGCACGTCCGCGCAGCTGGCGGTCGACGCGGCGGCTGTCGTGACGCTCGGTACCGATGATTGCCAGACCGCCGGCCTCCTTGACTCCGGGACCGAGTTTGATATCGGTACCACGGCCGGCCATGTTGGTGGCGATGGTCACCGTACCGGCTTCTCCGGCGTGGGCCACGATCTCGGCCTCACGGGCGTGCTGCTTGGCGTTCAGCACATTGTGCTTTATGCCGCGGAGCTTGAGCATCCTGCTGAGCAGCTCGGAAATCTCGACCGAGGTGGTGCCGACCAGTACGGGACGTCCGGCCTCGGTCAGTTCCACGATACGGGCTATGACTGCGTTGTATTTCTCCTTCTTGGTCTTATAGATGATGTCGTCCTCGTCCTTGCGGATGACGGGACGGTTGGTAGGGATGACCACCACATCCAGCTTGTAGATGGACCAGAACTCGCCGGCCTCTGTCTCGGCGGTACCGGTCATACCGGCCAGCTTGTGGTACATCCTGAAATAGTTCTGGAGGGTGATGGTGGCGAAGGTCTGGGTGGCGGCCTCGACCTTCACGTTCTCCTTGGCCTCGATGGCCTGGTGCAGTCCGTCGGAGTAGCGGCGTCCCTCGAGGATACGGCCGGTCTGCTCGTCGACGATCTTGATCTTGTTGTCCATCACCACGTACTCCACGTCCCTTTCGAACATCGCGTATGCCTTGAGCAGCTGGGTGACGGTGTGGACGCGCTCGGATTTGAGGGCGTAGTCAGCAAGAAGGGCTGTCTTCTTCTCCTGCTTTTCCTCGGGACTGAGGTTCTCCTTCTCCAGTTCGGCTATCTCATTGCCGATGTCGGGGAGGATGAAGAACTTGTCGTCGGAAACACTCGCTGCTATCAGGTCATTGCCCTTGTCGGTCATCTCGACAGAGCGGTTCTGCTCCTCGATGACAAAGTAAAGGTCATCGGTGATCAGGTGCATCTGCTTGTTGTTGTCCTGCATGTAGAAATTCTCGGTCTTCTGCAGGAGCTGCTTCATGCCGGGCTCTGAGAGGAACTTGATCAGGGGGTTGTACTTGGGCAGTCCCTTATGGGCCCGCAGAAGAAGCTTGGCGCCCTCGGTCTCCTTGCCTTCGGAGATGAGTTTCTTGGCATCTGTAAGAAGCTTGGTAACAAGCTGTTTCTGGGCGTTGTAGAGGCGCTCCACATAAGGCTTGTACTCGGCAAACTGCTGGTCGTCTCCCTTGGGAACAGGACCGGATATAATAAGAGGTGTACGGGCATCGTCGATGAGCACCGAGTCCACCTCGTCGACTATCGCGTAGTGATGCTTTCGCTGCACGAGGTCGCTGCGGTCTATCGCCATGTTGTCGCGGAGATAGTCGAAACCGAACTCGTTGTTGGTTCCGAATGTGATGTCGGCACGGTAGGCGGCGCGGCGTGCGGCCGAGTTGGGCTGATGCTTGTCGATGCAGTCAACTCTCAGGCCGTGGAACTGGTAGAGAGGGCCCATCCACTCGGAGTCTCGCTTGGAGAGGTAGTCGTTTACGGTGACCACATGGACACCCTTGCCGGCCAGCGCATTCAGGAAAACAGGCAGAGTAGCCACGAGAGTCTTTCCCTCACCGGTGGCCATCTCGGCTATCTTGCCCTGATGCAGGACGATACCGCCGATGAGCTGTACGTCATAATGAACCATGTCCCAGGTGATAGGGTTGCCGCCGGCCATCCAGGTATGGCTCCAATAGGCCTTGTCCCCCTCGATCCTGACGTAATCGTGCTTGGCGCTGAACTCGCGGTCCATGTCGGTGGCGGTAACCTCGATGACCTCCTGCTCCTTGAACCTGCGTGCCGTAGACTTCATCACTGCGAACGCATCGGGCAGCACCTCGTTCAACACAGCCTCGATTTCCTCATCGATTTTCTTGGTCAGCTTATCCACCTCGGTCGCCAGGGCTTCCTTCTGCTCTACGGCGATAGTAACGTCCTCGAGCTGGGCTCGGAGAGACTTCTTCCGTTCTTCGTCTGCCGCTATTTTATTATGAATCACTTCTCTGATCCTGTCCGTCTCGGCCCTGAGCCCGTCATCTGAAAGTTTATCGATACGGTCATAGGCCGCCAGGACCTTGTCCAGAATAGGTTTGATCTCCTTCATATCCCTGTCCGCCTTGGAGCCGAACAGTTTCTTCATTAATCCGTTAAATGATGCCATCTAAAAACATTTTTTGTACAACTTACAAAGATATGGAATTCCTTGGAAGATTTGCAAAAAATGTGCTAACCTTTCCGGCAATGTCAAAGTATGGTGATGCTGACCCGCTTGCCCAGCCCCTGGAATATCTTGAAGAGGGTCGAGAGCTGCACGTCCGTCTTTCCGTTCTCGATGCGGGAGATGTAAGACTTCTTCGTGCCTATCTTGGCCGCCAGCTGCTCCTGCGTCAGACCGGCCTTACGGCGTTCCTCCTTCAGCCGCTCCGCCAGGATAAATGCCTCCGCCTCCCGGTCAAATCGGTCACGCGACGGTGTGCCCTTCCGGCCATATTGAATGTCAAGAATATCATCATAATCATCGCCGCAATTCATTATCGCTTTATTTTTCTCTTCTTCCATCTTTAATTATCTTTTAGTATCAAAGTATTCTTTCATTATACGCTTTGCCTTTTTAATCTCGGAAGACGGTGTCTTCTGCGACTGTTTATGAAATCCATGAAACAGTATCACACTCTATCACCTGATCTATTTTTTCCCTCACAGCATCTGTCTGCGCCACATAAAACTCTTTGTAATAAGACCTGAACACTTTTACTCTCCTTACAACTTCCATCTTACTCCACTTTGCAAAGTTAATCAATCAGTTTACAAAATCAAACTATTCGCAAAGCTACATACTGCATCATTCCGAAAAACGGGAATCAAAAAAAAATGACTATCCGCAAACATACCCCTAAAGCCGTTTACGTCCGCCGGCGTCATCACTTTACATTTTAGTTATGTCACAACCGCCTGATTAACAAGTTATTGTGTTTTTGAAAAAATGTAAAGTGATGACAAAAGCGCCTGATTTGGCCTATATTCGCCCCACTTAACATATCGACAAATGGATAAAGTGGTTATAATCTGAAGTATGCGTCTTAACTAAAAGTGAAAAATAAGATATCCTTGACGACAACGACTCTGCCTTAACCGGGTATAGTGACAGCTCCAGGGGTAATTTTGCGGATAATCATTTCAAAAAACGTGTGAAAAAATTTAAATGATTATCATTATCCGCAAAGATACCCCCCCGCATCCTTCACGTTGCTTTTTAGTTGAGTTGCATACGTTTGAATATAAGTACTTTATCAATCTAATGAAATTTTAAATGGGGTGGATTATGCTCAGAAAGAGCCTTTTTGCCGTCACTTAACTTTTTGCGCAAAATACAAGTCCCGGTCAATCAGGAGATTGCGTCATAACTAAAAAGCAACGTGAACAGCGGAATTGGACCGGATGAATGACACGTCGTTTTTTCGTTCACCCTATCAGTATGTTATCCCGTGATGCCGTGACGCTCTGATGTTCTGATGCGGCAGACCGAGAAAGTCACTAAACCGACCAGTTGAGAAGACGCCCCTGACATTCTGGAAGTTATGAGCGGGCGTAATGTTATGTCACCTTAAAATATCAGTCAAAAACGGATTTCAGTCCCACTAAACACAGTAGTTGCATAGAACATGCTGCGCAGCAAGCAGTTTAAAACAACTATTCGGTTTAGTGAGGGACGGTGGTGGTGGTGGTGGTGGTGGTGGTGGTGGTGTGTGTGTGTGTGTGTGGGGGGGGGAAATTCGGGCATAAGAGAATGAGTCAGGAAAGAAAAGAAAGTCAC
>ERZ791736.60-NODE-60-length-70412-cov-23.021689_pt1 | contig 70412 bp, 70 predicted proteins | sample MGYA00509940_ERZ791736 | MGnify/ENA primary metagenome ERZ791736 (study PRJEB30046, sample SAMN00792014) | human gut metagenome | study: EMG produced TPA metagenomics assembly of the A metagenome-wide association study of gut microbiota in type 2... | reverse complement strand
TGAGCCAGGATCAAACTCTTCATTGTATATGTTCTATATATCTAAGCTTGTCCTGTATCACCTTAATTTCAAAGAAACTAACGCTACTCTTTTCTTGGTACTTTGCTTGTACTTGTTCTTCAATATTTCAATCAACTTTTAGGCTTCCGTGTCACACTCTCACTCTCTCGTCATTCAGTCTTCATCGTGTTTCCTTTTCGAAAGCGGGTGCAAAGATATGGCGACTTTTTTAATCCTCCAAATTTTTTTGCAACTTTTTTTTAAAAATTTTTTAATAAAATTTTAAAATCGCTGATTATCAGGATAATTTCTCTCCATCTTTTTTTGCCCACTCAAAATCCAGAATAGCCATATTCTCGGAAGCCGACACCACTATGGCTACTCCATACTTTTTCTTCCACCGCCTTACGATGGAACTGAACATCCCCTTAGTGAGGTAGGCCTCCACAAGAGGATTGACGGTAAGGTGGAACGATCTCACACCTTTCTCCTTTACATAAAAGGCAAGCTGCCTCTCTATATTCTCATCTATAAGAATACTGGACGTTATCTTCCCGGTACCGCCGCAGGCCGGACAGGTCTCTGCGGTCTCTATCTCCGTAGCGGGACGCACCCTCTGACGAGTAATCTGCATAAGACCGAACTTCGTCAGCGGAAGAATGTTGTGCTTGGCCCTGTCCGAGGCCATAAGTTCCTGCATCTTCTTATGCAGGGCATTCTTATGCTCCCCCAGGTCCATATCTATGAAGTCCACTATTATAATACCGCCCATGTCCCGGAGCTTGAGCTGACGGGCTATCTCCTCCGCGGCGACGCAATTGACATCAAATGCATTCTGTTCCTGGTCCTTGCCTGTCTTGACTCGTGTGCCGCTGTTTACATCCACAACATGCATGGCCTCAGTATGCTCTATCACCAGATAGGCACCCTGACGCATAGGCACGACCTTTCCGAACGAGGACTTTATCTGCCTGGTGACATCAAAATGGTCCATGATAGGCTCATGTCCCTTATACAGCTTAACTATCTTCTCATGGTCCGGAAGTATAGTGGATATATACTCCCGCACTTCATGGTAGACAGTCTCATCATTCACATAAATATTAGTGAATGTATCATTTAACAGATCCCTCAGGATCGTGGTAGTCTTACTGTTCTCCTTGAAGAGAAGCTGAGGCATCTTCCTGGTCGCCATTTTGGGCCAGGACTCCTCCCACTTGCGGACCAGGAGGCGGAGCTCCGCATCCAGGACTGCGGCATTCTTACCCTCGGCTGCAGTACGGATAATGGCACCGTAATTTGTCGGCAGTATGCTGTAAAGCAGGCGCTCGAGGCGTTTCTTCTCCTCCTTGGAGGATATCTTCTGCGAAACGCTTATCTTGTCTCCGAAGGGAAGCAGGACTATGTTGCGTCCCGCAATTGAAATCTCACCGGTAAGCCGTGAGCCCTTGGTAGAAATAGGCTCCTTTACAATCTGGACGACTATCGGCTGTCCGGGCTTAAGTACGTTTTCTATCTTCCCTTCCTTCTCCAGGATATGACTGATATCCATGGAGGAAAAAAATTGTTTAAAATCCTTATTTGGATTAATCTGCTTGACAAAATTGTCGAATGCTTTGAAATTGAGGCCGAGATCCAGATAATGGACGAAAGCGTCTTTCTTGTCTCCGATGTCCACGAAAGCCGCATTCAGGGTAGGAATGAGCTTCTTGACCTTCCCCAAGTACACATCTCTCAAAGAAAAAGCCCTCTCGGTATTGTCCTCCTTGTTGAGTTCCACCAGCCGGTGATCTTCGAGAAGGGCTATCACAGTCTCCTTTAGTCTAACATCTATTATCAGGTTTCTTTCCATCGCAATCTAAAAAAAAATCTAAAGCGGTTCATTAACGCTTTAGATTTAAGTAGCTGAGAATGGCCGCTATCTCTTCTTATGTCTGTTCTTGCGCAGGCGTTTCTTACGCTTGTGCGTAGCCATTTTATGTCTTTTTCTCTTCTTTCCGCTAGGCATAGCTCTAATTATTTATTGATGTTAGTCTTTACTAGATTCAGGAAAGTCTTGGAAGGCTTGAAAGCAGGAATATAGTGCTCGGGGATCACAATTGTTTTCTGCTTCGAGATGTTACGGGCTGTCTTCTGTGCACGCTTCTTTGCTGTGAAACTGCCGAAACCACGGAGATAAACACTGTTGTCCTTGGATACAGAATCCTTGACTGTCTCCATGAAAGCCACAATCACGCTATGTACCTGAGATTTCTCAAGTCCAGTAGCCTTTGCTACTTCATTTACAATATCAGCTTTTGTCATCTTATTATAATTTATACATTAGTACTCAATTCTGAAAATTCAGACTGCAAAAGTATTCTTATTTTCGACATTTACAAAATATTATTACATTTTTTCCTCATTTTTTTTGGCACAATCATTGACAATAACAACTTCTGCCCGACGGACATGTATATAATCAAACATATCTGCCAAAATGACATGATTAAAGTCCGTCTGACTGACATATTAATTTGTATACAATTATGAAACAGAAAATAGAAGATTTATTCAGCGCCGCTGCAGGTGAAATGAACATCGTACCGGTCGTAAGCATCGATACCGTACAGAAATTGAACGACAGCGAATTGCCGGAGACTCTACCCATCCTGGCCCTCCGTAATGCAGTACTGTTCCCATCCACAGTAACGCCCATCTCCATCGGACGTGAGAAATCCATAAAGCTAGTAAGGGATGTCTACAAATCCAGCAAAATTCTTGGAGCCATATCACAGAGGGATATAGGCATCGAAGATCCTTCACTGATAGACCTATATAATATAGGAACACTTGCCCGCATAATCAAGATTATCGAAATGCCGGACGGGACCATTACTGCAATTCTCCAGGGTATGAAACGCCTGCGTCCTATAGAGCAGACAGCCTCCGAACCATATATGTTCGCAAAAGTAAAATACCTGGAGGATACTCCGCCCAAGAAAAACGACAAAGAGATGAGTTCTCTGACAGGCTCCATCAAGGATCTTGCCCTGCATATTATCAAGCTTTCCCCTCATCTTCCGTCGGAGGCATCATTCGCAATAAAAAATATCGAAGGTGACGAGTTTCTGATAAACTTCATAGCGTCAAGTATAGAATTCGAGGATCCCATGGAAAGAATCAAGCTTCTGGAAGAGGGGAATTTGAAAATAAGAGCAATGAAGCTGGTCGAAATGCTCAACCGTCAAATCGACATTCTCAAACTGAAAGATGATATCCAGCGGAAAGTCCATACTGAAATGAATCAGCAGCAGAGGGAATACTACCTCAACAACCAGCTCCGCACTATACAGGAGGAGTTAGGCATGGACGAGGCTCAGGACATAGATGAACTGCGCCAGAGAGCCAAGAAGAAAAAATGGCCTGAGTATGCAGCCAAGACATTTGAGACTGAACTGCGTAAACTTGAAAGGTCCAATCCCAACTCTCCCGACTACAACATCCAGTACCAGTACATTCAGTTCATCCTGGATCTTCCATGGGACGATATGACAAAGGACAATCTGGACCTCAAGCACGCCCAGAAAGTCCTGGACAAGGACCACTTCGGCCTGGAGACAGTCAAGGAGAGGATAATCGAGTACCTGGCTGTGCTGAAGCTCAAGGGCGACATGAAGTCCCCCATCATCTGCCTCTACGGCCCTCCGGGAGTCGGTAAGACCTCTCTGGGCAAATCCATAGCCAAGGCCCTGGGCCGCAAGTACCAGCGCATCTCCCTCGGCGGACTGCATGACGAGTCGGAGATAAGAGGCCACCGCAGGACCTACATCGGCGCGATGCCAGGACGTATCCTCCAGAGCATCAACCGCGCCGGCAGCTCCAACCCGGTAATCGTCCTCGACGAGATAGACAAGGTCAGCCAGGACTACAAGGGAGACCCTTCCTACGCCCTGCTGGAAGTGCTCGATCCCGAGCAGAACAACGCCTTCCACGACAACTACCTCGACATCGACTACGACCTCTCGAAGGTGCTCTTCATCACCACGGCCAACAACATCAGCACCATCCACCCCGCCCTGCGCGACCGTATGGAGATGATATCCGTATCGGGCTATCTGGCCGAAGAGAAAGTCAGCATCGCCCAGGGCTACCTGATACCCAAGCAGCTCGAGGCCCACGGCCTTAAGAAGAGCCAGGTACGCTTCCTCAAGGGCTCGATTGAGAAGATCATCGACGAGTACACCCGCGAGTCCGGTGTCAGGGGACTGGACCGGCAGATAGCCAAGATAGCCCGTATCTCCGCCCGCAAGATAGCCACCGGCGAGACCGCGAAAGTCAGCGTCACACCCGAGGTCGTCTCGGAGTTCCTCGGCCTTCCGACCAACTTCCACGACCTTCAGAAGGGCAATGAGGCCCCCGGCGTGGTCACAGGCCTGGCCTGGACAGAGAACGGCGGTGAAATCCTCTTCATAGAATGCTCCGTAAGCGAGGGCAAGGGCGTCCTCTCCTCGACCGGCAACCTCGGAGACGTGATGAAGGAATCGGCAACCATCGCCTTCCAGTACATCAAGGCCCATCCGGACCTGATCGGACTGACCACCGAGGAGATAATGAAGCACGACATCCACATCCACGTCCCGGAAGGAGCAATCCCGAAGGACGGTCCCTCGGCGGGCATCACCATGGTCAGCGCCATGGCCTCCGCTCTGTCGAGGAAAATGGTCCGCAGCGGCATCGCCATGACAGGCGAGATGACCCTCCGCGGCAAGGTCCTGCCGGTAGGCGGCATCAAGGAGAAAATCCTCGCAGCCAAGCGGGCAGGTATCCACACCATCATCCTCTCCAGGCAGAACGAGAAGGATATCAAGGACATCAAGCCCATCTACATCGAAGGCCTGGACTTCGTCTACGTGGACAATATCTCCGAAGTTCTGAAATACATCTTCAGTTAAAAGACAATGGAAGTCAGGATAGAAGAATCGTGGAAAGCGGTGCTCCGGGAAGAGTTCGACAAGGAATATTTCGCCCGGATCGCCGCTTTCCTGCATCAGGAGAAAAGGGAAGGTAAGACCATATATCCTCCCGGACCTCTCATTTTCAACGCATTCCAGCTGACACCCTTCGACAGGGTAAAAGTAGTGATCCTGGGCCAGGACCCCTATCATGGTCCCGGCCAGGCTCACGGCCTGTCATTCTCCGTTCAGGACGGAGTGGCACTGCCGCCCTCCCTCCAGAACATCTACAAGGAGATAGCCGCCGATACCGGCTGCATCCCCCCGCCCAGCGGCAATCTCGAGCGTTGGGCCCGCCAAGGCGTATTTCTCCTCAATTCTGTCCTGACCGTCAGGGCCGGTTCCCCCACCTCCCACAGCGGAATAGGCTGGCAGACATTCACCGACGCGGTCATCAAGACCATATCCGACCGCAAGGAGTACGTTGTCTTCATGCTCTGGGGCAATTATGCCCGCAGCAAGAAACCGCTGATAGACAGTTCAAAGCATCTGATTCTTGAAGCCGCCCACCCATCCCCTCTCGCCCGTGGTGCATTCTTCGGCTGCAGGCACTTCTCCAAGGCCAACAACTTCCTTATCGCATCAGGGCAGGAGCCTATCCGCTGGTAAAGTATTTTTCATTATATTTGTTGTTTGGAATTACCACAACATGAAACCAAACGACAAATCAGCCATCTTTCCGGGTTCCTTCGACCCATTTACCATGGGGCACATGGATGTCCTGCAGTCAGCTTTAAAGCTGTTCGACAAAATATATATTGCAGTTGGATACAACCACTTAAAACACGGTTTTCTGCCTCCTGAGACCCGGGTCCGCCTGATACGCGATGCCGTCGCCCCATTGACAAAGAGCGGAAACGACATCGAAGTACTTGCCTACACCGGTCTGACAGTGGACTTGTGCCGTCAGAAAGGAACAAACTTTATTATAAGAGGTCTTAGAACCACTACTGACTTTGAACTTGAATCCGTAATAGCACAGGCCAACCGCAAGATGCAGCCCGAGACTGTAACAGTCTTCATCCCGGCATCCCATAACTTATCATTCATCTCTTCCACAGTTGTCAGAGATGTAATCATCAACGGCGGTGACGCCTCCCCATTCCTGCCGTCCAATATAAGAATAGAGAATTACCTCAACAGATAATCAAATTACGGACATATATGAATACAAAAAGAATACTGACTCCAGTCATTCCTATCCTGGCAGCACTTATACTACTTGCTCCCGCTGCAGATGTCTATGCACAGGCTGAGACATCCACACCTGTATTCCAGACGGATTCCATCCAGAACAAGTCTCTCAGTCAAGAAGACATCAACCTGGTCATGAAAGTATTTGACGGCCGTGAGCCATCCTTCATAATAAGCCGCGCCGATGCTTTTATCCAGACCGGCAAGACAGATGAGGAAACGGCACGTATAGCATGGTATATCTACAATTACTACAGGCAGTCAAACATAATGGGCTACGATGAAATTGCTTTCTACATAGCTGATACATATTTCGTAAAAGGACATTATTCCCTTCCTGACGAGAATGCTGTTCTCGAAATGAAACTCTTCGTGGAGGTAAACCGATACTCCCTCATCGGCATGAAAGCTCCCGCACTCACCCTTCAGGACCCTGCTGGAGCCGAGATAAGCATACTTGGCGGAGACCAGGACTACACTATACTCTATTTCTATGATGACGAGTGCCCGGGCTGTATCCGCACCACTCCGGCCCTGATGCAATACCTGGCCCGCAACAGTGCCGGACTGAACTTTGCCGTATACATGATCTACACACAGGATGACCGGGACAGATGGATGAACTACATACAGAAAGCTTTTCAACCATTCCATATTCCGGATAACATCACTATAACCCATCTTTGGGATCCTGACATGAGTTCAGATTTCGTAACAAAATACGGCGTCATCTCGACTCCCAAACTTTTCCTGCTGGACCGCGGAGGGACAATCATAGGCCGCGAGCTCACACCCGCTGCTCTGGGACAGGTAGTGGATGTCTACGAAAGTCAGCTCAACTCCATGGAAATGATTTTCGAACAGATATTCATGCCGCTGGCAAACTCTACCGACACTACTCAGATAACCAAGGAAATCGACACATTCTTCGAAGATTCCAAAGACAGTCCGGATTTCTTTCACGAACTGTTCTATACACTATATCAATACCTGAAGACAAGTGTCAGTTATCCTCTTCAGCAAGGAGCAGCTTACCTGGCAAACAAGTATATTGCCGGCATGCCCGAAATGTGGGAAACAGTAACCTTCACTGATAAAGGCGAAACACACGGCAGCACCATAAGGGCTGACTTCGCATCCCCTGCCGACTTCATAGACCAGACCGCCCTGGCCGTTCTCATGTTCTACCGCAACCCTCTGGAAAAACCGGCATCAGACCTGGAGCTGCGGACTCCAAAAAACAAGAAGCTGCGTTTATACGACATTCAGTCCAGATACACTGTACTCTATTTCTACACACTCGACTGCGCCGTATGCAATGCAGTCTCCAAAGAAATGGAGAGAATGTACCGGCAGTATGATCCGGCTGATGTCCAGTTTGTTGCCATATACACAGGAAGCAACAACTCATGGAAAAAATATATTAAGGAAAATGACCCGGGATGGGTCAATTTATGGGACCGCAAACGGGACTCCGGAATGTTCGACAAATATGACCTTATGGACGTTCCCGCCATATATCTTCTGGACTCTGAGAAAAAAACACTGGCCAAGGACATCAATCCAGATGTACTGAGCGCCCTGCTTGAATACTATCTGGCTCCAGAAAGCCCGGAAAATCTTCAGGAGGAAGAATAATGCTGATTGAGCTGCTCAAAGGATTCATCGTAGGCATCTGCGCATCGGTTCCACTCGGACCGATCGGAGTTCTGTGCATACAACGCACATTAAGCAAAGGACGCAATTCTGGATTCATAACAGGCCTTGGAGCAGCTGTTTCCGATACTATTTTTGCGGCCATTGCCCTGCTCAGCATATCCTACGTTCAGCAGCTGCTCTCCGATTACAGATATCTGGTCATGATGGCCGGAGGCGTAATAGTCGGCATTTTCGGTGTCAAACTGTTCATGACCAATCCTGTCAAACAAATCAGACGCCCAAAATACGGAAACCGTCATTACTGGCAGGACTTCTTTTCCACACTTCTGATGACCATAAGTAACCCCGGAGCATTCTTTCTCATGCTGGGACTTTTCGCATTTATAGGTATAAGCCGCAGTGAAGCGGAGCCGCTTGAAAGAATTGCCGTCACACTGGCTGGAGTATTCACGGGAGCAGTCCTATGGTGGCACATTCTGTCCACATCAATCAATCTGTTCAGAAATAAACTGAGACTACGCCAGCTGATCATGATCAACCGGATAGCAGGAGTAGTCATAATGGTTCTGGGACTGATTTCCCTGTTCGAAGGGCTCTACAGAATCATCATCTTGCCATGAGATGCCGGCTGCCTATGCAGTAATAATCCAGACCGGCGGCAATGGGTTCTTCAGGATTGTAGATATTCCGTCCGTCCACCAGCACACGGCCTTTCATTATCGTTCTAAGCCGTTTCCAGTCCGGAATCCGGAACTGCTTCCACTCCGTCACCAAGGCGACGGCATCCGCTCCTGATGCCGCATCATATATATCAGAACAATATACTACACTGTCACCGAAGATTCCCCTGGCTGTCTCCATAGCTATAGGATCGTAAACACGTACTGCAGCTCCGGCCTCCAAAAGCAAAGAGACAGTAACTATCGACGGGGCCTCTCTCATATCATCAGTACACGGCTTGAAGGCAAGTCCCCACAGTGCAACTGTCCGCCCGGAGAGAGAACCTGAGAAAGCCTGCAGGAGCTTTTTGAAAATGATTTTTTTCTGTTCGGCATTTACTTCCTCGACTGCACTGATTATTTTCATTCTATAACCGCTGGAAGCCGCCGTACTGATAAGCGCCTTCACATCTTTCGGGAAACATGACCCGCCGTAACCGCAGCCCGGATACAGAAACTTAGAGCCTATACGGCTGTCCGATGCCATTCCCGCCCGCACTTTGCTGACATCCGCACCGGTCAGCTCGCACAGCGCAGCAAGTTCATTCATAAAGCTGATACGGGTTGCCAACATGGCATTTGAAGCATACTTGGTCATCTCCGCTGAAAGTATATCCATGAAAATAACCCTGTAATTATTCAGAAGGAAAGGACGGTAAAGAGATGATATCAGCGACTTGGCTCTGTCGCTCTCAATTCCTATAACCACCCTGTCCGGTGTCATGAAATCTTTTATCGCCACTCCCTCCTTCAGAAACTCGGGATTCGAAGCTATATCAAACGGAATATTTTCACCCCTCCGGGTAAGTTCGTCCTGAACTGCAGTCTTTACCTTGAAACAAGTACCGACAGGCACAGTACTCTTCATTACCAGAAGTGTATAACGGGAAACGAAACGGCCGAATTCAGCAGCCACCTCCATAACATGAGACACATCAGCCGAACCATCCTCTCCCGGAGGCGTACCGACTGCTATAAAGACTATCTCCACCATATCCAGGCATTCCCGGAGCGATGTTGTAAAATGGAGACGACCGGCAGCAGCATTCTTATCCACCATGTCCTGAAGACCGTCCTCATAGATAGGGAGAATCCCCCGTTTTAAATTGTCAATTTTACGTGAATCCACATCCACGCACCAGACATTGGCCCCCATCTCCGCAAAACATGTTCCGGAGACCAGGCCGACATAACCGCTTCCTACTACCGCAATATTCATAACAATTTACTCTGCTGCTGATTTCAGACGCTCCGCGTTCTCGGCGATGGTCAGCTGGTCGATGACCTCCTGGATGTCGCCGTCCATGAAGACGGGCAGGTTGTACATCGTATAGTTGATGCGGTGGTCGGTCACGCGGGACTGAGGGTAGTTGTAGGTGCGGATCTTCGCCGAGCGGTCACCGGTGGACACCATGGTCTTGCGCTTCTTGGACATCTCGTTGAGATACTTCTCGTACTCCATGTTGTAGATACGGGTACGCAGCTCGGCGAGGGCCTTGTCGAAGTTCTTGAGCTGGGACTTCTCGTCCTGGCACTGCACCACGATACCGGTGGGGATGTGGGTCAGACGGATGGCCGAATAGGTAGTGTTCACCGACTGGCCTCCAGGTCCTGACGAGCAGAAAGTATCCTTGCGTATATCGTTCATGTTAATCTCCACGTCGAACTCATCGGCCTCAGGCAGCACCACCACCGAAGCGGCCGAGGTATGTACCCTGCCCTGAGTCTCGGTCTGGGGCACGCGCTGCACGCGGTGCACTCCGCTCTCATACTTCAGCGTACCGTAGACGCCCTGGCCGGACACCTTGAAGATGACTTCCTTGTATCCGCCGGCAGCACCTTCGGACTGGCTGTTGATCTCCAGCTTCCAGCCCTTGCGCTCGCAGTACTTGGCATACATGCGGAAGAGGTCTCCGGCAAATATGGCCGCCTCGTCGCCGCCTGTACCGCCGCGGATCTCCACGATGGCGTTCTTCTCGTCCTGAGGATCCTTGGGGATGAGCAGGAGCTTGATCTCCTCCTCCATGCCCGGGAGCTGCCCCTCGATGGAGGAGACCTCCTCCTTGGCCAGCTCGCGCAGGTCCTCGTCCTTCTCCTTGGAAAGTATCTCCTTAGCACCTTCCAGATCCCCGACCATCTTGATGTACTTGTCGCCGGCAGCCACGATAGGCTCCAGTTCCTTGTATTCGCGGTTGAGCTGGATGTACTTCTTCATGTCGGACATCACGTCGGAGCCGGAAAGCTGCTCCGAGAGTGCCTCGTATTTTTTCTTCAGTTCCTGTAATTTCTCTGTTAAAGGGTATTCGCTCATATACTGATTTCAATTGACCTGCAAAGATAGCTAAAAATCCAGGATTTCCACCATGAGGAGCATTACAAAAAACAATCCCTCTGACTATCAGCGTGCTGCTCCAAGACGTCGCTTCCAAGGCGTTGATTTAACTGTGTTTGCGGAGCGAGGTCATGCAATAACGCACTGACAGTCAGAGAGACTATTTTCATCATCACTCCCGAAAAAATGACGATGACGGTTCCTATTACTCGTACTGGGCGAGGATGCCCTTGATCTGCTTGGGCTCCAGACGGCCGTAGACCTTCTCGTCCACGAGCATCACGGGAGCCAGACCGCAGGCGCCCACGCAGCGCAGGCACTCCAGGGAGAATTTCCCGTCAGGGGTAACTCCGCCCACGTCGATCTTGAGTTCCTTCTTGATTTCCTCCAGCACACCCTCCGCTCCGCGGACATAGCAGGCCGTACCCATGCACACTGAGATGGAGTGGCGGCCCTTGGGCTGCATGGTGAAGAAGGAGTAGAAGGTAACCACTCCGTAAACCTTGGCCACGGGGATGTGGAGGTTACGGGCTATCTCGCGCTGCACCTCCTCGGGCAGATAGCCGAAGTGTCCCTGGGTCTTGTGCAGGACGTTGATCAGCTCACCGGGAGAGTTGTGGAACTCGGCGCAGATCTCGGCGATCTTGTCTTTCTGACATTTGTTCAATTCTATCTTGTCCATAACTGATGTCTCTAAGAATTAATCGTGTTTGTCGAAATAGTGAGTATGCAGCAGGTGATGCGCCTTCTCGCTCAGAGGCTTGCCGAGGAACTCCTCGTAGAGCTTGATGATGTAAGGATTCTCGTGCGACTTGCGGAGAGCCTTGCCGGCGTCCTCGCGGTAGATGGCGTCCATACGGGCCTTGATCACGCTGCTGTCCCCGTGATGGAAGGGCTGGCCGGCACCGCCGATACAGCCGCCGGGGCAGGCCATGATCTCGATTGCGTGGAAGTTGTACATGCCGGCGCGGATACCGTCGAGCAGCTTGCGGGCATTGCCGAGGGTGTGGGCTATGCCGATGTTCACAGGCAGACCGTTGAAGTCGATCGTGGCGTGGCGGATGCCCTCGAGTCCCCTGAGTTCATTGAAGTCGATACGGTCCAGCTTCTTGCCGGTGTAGAGCTCGTAGGCAGTACGCACGGCGGCCTCGATCACGCCTCCGGTGGCTCCGAAGATGACAGCCGCACCAGTGGACTCACCCAGAGGAGCGTCGAAGTCCTCGTCGGGCAGCGAGAGGAAGTCGATGTTGGCCGACTTGATCAGCGATGCCAGCTCGCGGGTGGAGATGGAGTAATCCACATCCGGATTGCCGTCCACCTTAAACTCGTCCCTCTGGCACTCATACTTTTTGGCCAGGCAGGGCATCACGGACACTACCACCAGGTCCTTGCGGTCCACTCCTATCTTCTCGGCGAAATAACTCTTGGCAATGGCTCCGAACATCTGCTGGGGCGACTTCGCGGAGGAAGGCACGTCCAGCATGTCGGGATAGTTGTGCTCGAAGAAATTGACCCAGGCGGGGCAGCAGGAGGTCAGGATCGGGAGCTTCACGCTCTTGTCGCCCTGGAGATAACGTCCGAGGCGGTCGAGCAGCTCGGAGCCCTCCTCCATGATGGTGAGGTCGGCTGCGAAGTCAGTGTCGAAGACCTCGTCAAAGCCGAGGCGGCGCAGGGCGGCCACCATCTTGCCTGTAACCAGAGTACCGGGCTCCATGCCGAACTCCTCTCCGAGGGCGGCACGTACCGCGGGAGCTGTCTGCACAATGACCTTCTTGGTAGGGTCCATCAGGGCCTGAATAATCTTTCCGGTGTTGTCCACCTCGGTCAGGGCTCCGGTGGGGCAGACTGCGACGCACTGGCCGCAGAAGGTACAGTTGCTGTCCACCAGCCTCTGCTCGAAGGCGGGAGCGACCACAGCCATGAAGCCGCGGTTCACGGCGCTCAGGGCACCCACGCTCTGCACGTCGTTGCACATGGTCTCGCAGCGGCGGCACATCACGCATTTGTCCATATCCCTCTTGAGGGAGGGCGACGTGTCTTTCTTATATGTCGATACAGCCGCATTCTCCACGGAATGTATCTCCCTGATGCCCAAACGGGCAGCCAGGTCCTGCAGTTCGCAGCGGCCGTTCTTGGGGCAGATGAGGCAGTCTTTGGGATGATCCGAGAGAATCAGCTCAAGGACTGTCCTGCGGGCGTTGATGACTCTCATAGTGTGGGTGTGCACCACCATTCCGGGGGTGCAGACCGTCGAGCAGGAGGGGGCCAGGTTCCTGCGGCCCTCAACCTCAACCACGCAGATGCGGCAGCCGCCCGGACGGTTCTCTACTCCGAGGTTATCCAGTTTCATGTAGCAGAGAGCCGGGATATCTATTCCCATCTGCCTGGCAGCCTGGAATATCGTAGTCCCGTTTTCAACCTCGACCTCTCTGTTGTCTATAGTAAGTTTAATTTTATCCATCTCAGTTACGATTATTGAACGGTTACCGCATTGAATTTACATTTCTCCAGACATGCACCGCAGCGGATACACTTCTCCGTGTCGATGACATGAGCCTGCTTGACCTCGCCCTTGATGGCTCCTGCGGGACATGCCCTGGCACAGGCAGTACAGCCCTTGCACCGGTCGGGATCGATGGCGTAGACCCTGAGGGCGCGGCACTTGTGGGCTGGACAGCGCTTGTCCACGATGTGGGCCACGTACTCGTCGTAGAAGTTGTCGATGGTCGAGAGCACGGGGTTGGGAGATGTCTGGCCGAGACCGCAGAGAGCGGTATCCTTGATGACCTTGCTGAGGTTCTTGAGATAGTCCAGATCCTCCATCGTACCCTTGCCCTTGGTGATCTTGTCGAGAATCTCCTCCAGGCGCTTGTTGCCGATACGGCAGGGAGCGCACTTTCCGCAGGACTCGTCCACGGTGAACTGGAGGTAGAACTTGGCCACGGACACCATGCAGTCGTCCTCGTCCATGACGATCATACCTCCCGAGCCCATCATCGAGCCGGCGGCGGTAAGGTTATCGTAATCAATAGGTGTGTCGAGATGTTTCTTGGTAAGGCAGCCTCCCGAGGGTCCTCCGGTCTGGACGGCCTTGAACTCCTTGCCGCCCTTGATGCCGCCTCCGATGTCATAGATGACCTCGCGGAGGGTCGTACCCATAGGCACCTCGATAAGACCCACGTTGTTGATCTTGCCGGCCAGGGCGAACACCTTGGTTCCCTTTGACTTCTCAGTACCGATAGAAGCAAACCACTCGGGTCCCTTGAGGAATATCACGGGGATATTGGCGAAGGTCTCCACATTGTTGACATTGGTAGGCTTTCCGAGATATCCGCTGACTGCGGGGAAAGGAGGCTTCACGGTAGGCTCGCCCCTCTTGCCCTCCATAGAGTGAATCAGGGCGGTCTCCTCACCGCAGACGAAGGCTCCAGCTCCGTAGCGTATCTCTATGTCGAAATTGAATCCCGAACCGAGGATATCGTCTCCCAGCAGACCGTAGTCGCGGGCCTGCTTCATGGCTATCTGCAGACGCTTGACGGCCAGGGGGTATTCGGCGCGGATGTACACCAGACCTTTCGAGGCCCCGATACAGTAACCGCAGATGGCCATGGCCTCGATGACCGAGTTGGGGTCGCTCTCGAGAATAGAGCGGTCCATGAACGCTCCGGGGTCGCCCTCGTCGGCGTTGCAGACCACGTATTTTTCCTTGCCTGGACTCTTGGAGGCTATCTCCCATTTCAGACCGGTAGGGAATCCTCCGCCGCCACGTCCTCTCAGACCGGACTTCTTGACGGTCTCTATGGCCTCCTGGGGAGTGCCCTGGAGCACCTTGGCCAGAGCCTCGTAGCCGTCGCGGGCTATGTACTCGTCGATATTCTCGGGATTGATGAATCCGCAGTTACGCAGAGCGATACGGAGCTGCTTCTGATAGAAGCCCATGTGCTTCGAGTCGCTGATATGCTTCTGGGTGTCGGGGTCCTCGTAGAGCAGACGGGTGACCTTGCGGCCCTTTATCACATGCTCCTTGACGATCTCCTCGGCGTCCTCAGGCTTCACATTGGTGTAGAAAGTGTTGTCGGGTATCACCTTCACGATGGGACCCTGCTCGCAGAAACCGAAGCAGCCCGTCACCACCACCTGCACGTCATTGTCCATCCCTGCGGCGGCGATCTCCTCCCTCAGCCTCTCGACGATCCTCACGCTCTCGGATGCACGGCAGCCCGTACCTCCGCAGCACAGTAAACTCATTTTGTAGTTGGGCATGGCAGGCTAATTTTTTTCGATTGTTTGATAATTGACAGGGATGACACCGTCCACAAGTTCACCGTGGAGGACATATTTGTCCAGAATCTCCATGGCCTTGTCGGTGTTGACGTGACCGAAAACGACCGGTTCCTCGCCCGGACGCTTAACTTCGATAGTGGGTTCGGCGTAGCAGTATCCCATGCATCCGCCCTGGGTGACAATAACCGGCAGTTTTTCTCTCTCCACACGCTCGATAATGGCGTTCATCACCACACGAGCTCCCGCCGCGATGCCGCAAGTGGCCATGGCTACCCGGATCTGAACGAGTTTCTCGGGATTGTTGCTCTTCTCCCGGATATCCATCTGACTCTCCAGTCTGGCCTTCATTTGACGCAGTTCGTCAAGAGACTTAATCTTACTCATATAGTTTTGGTTAATAATTTAGTGTTGGGTTATGCAAATTTATGAAAATATTTAAGAGTTCCTAACCTCCTCAATATTTTCTTTAAGCATTTCTTCAATATTTTTTACGATTGTTAAATTTTCGAATGCATCTTCCCCGAAAACTTCCTTCACATCGGCAGTATCCAGGGCATACTCCTCCCCATTGTACCGATAGGTGAAAAGAAAGTTCATCCGCGGGTTGGACGAGGCTGTAATCATCAGAGCATTAGCCACATCTCCGAGCGGCGGACGATCGATATCGGAATAACCGAAAACCGCTGTCACCTCCGTTCCCCGCCCGGGTTCCGAGGTTATCCTGACCTCTCCCCCGCTCTGCTCCGCGGACTGCTTGAGCAAAGGTATGCCCATCCCCACCTTTCGGGTAGTACGGGAAGTGAAGAACGGGTCGGAAAGGCGGCTCACCTGCTCAGGAGTCATCCCCCGTCCGTTGTCTCCTATAACAATGGTAAGCAGGTCGGCGGCCGGATTCTCGTCTACGGTCAGGGTCACACGGGTCGCACCGGCGCTTATGGAATTCTGGATTATATCCAGTATATGCATGGAAAGGTCGTTCATCTCTCAGGTCGATAATGATGGTTAAACAATAATTTACTCCAGCGCCACGCTCCGTCCCTCTTCCCCGCGCAGGGCCATACGTATCTCCTCGAAAGAGCGGCAGGGCATATTGAAATAGGTTACGGCCCTGCAGAAATCCTCCGGATAATGGGCATCGGAGGAACGAATAAATGCCGGAGCACGCTTCTTAAGGTAGGCATTCCGGGCCAGCAGGCCCTCCAGGTCGCAGCGGGCGGATATCTCCAGGGCGTCGAAAGGCAGGTCCGGAGGCACGAATCCCAGCTGGGAGATCACGGAGTTCTGCGGCTTGTCGATATGGGCCGGGATGAAAATTCCTCCTATCGACGCCACGAACGCAGCCACCTCCTCCATGCTCCGGTCAATGGCGGATATCAGCAGGTAAGGGGCCTCGTAGATTACCTCCTCCGCCTCATTGACGGCCAGCTGGTAACCGAATACCTCCTCATCGTTCGGTATCTTCGGAAGGCTATCGTCCAGGAAATTCTGGAGAGCGTCCAGACTTTCCCCGCTGTCCGCAAAAGCCAGGCAGTGCACCTCCTCCTTCGTGGTAATCTCCACTCCGCATAGGATATAAGGCTCTCCGTCCCCGACCATCCTTCGGATTTCCCGTCCCTGGAGAGTAGTGTTGTGGTCAGTGATACCGATTATGTCATACCCCTTTCTCAAAGCCGTACTCACGATGAATGCAGGCGTCATCTCTATGTCCCCGCAAGGAGACAGCAGAGTATGGTTGTGCAGATCGGCCCTGAAGCGGTTCATGGCCTCACCCCCGGCTCAACAGGTTATAGATCTGCCCGGCCAGCTCGAAAGTCTGTTCCCCGGAACCGAGGATGGGAATACCCTCCTCCTCGGAGACCTCCTTCGCATCTTCCTCAGGCTCGAAGCCCTTGACAATAACCACGGCCGCCAGTTCCTTGAGAGTGGCGATGGCCATGACATTCTTGTGGGTCTGAAGGGTTACCCAGACAGAGCCGTCCTTGGCGAAGCCCATCACATCGGACAGCAGGTCCGACACATATCCTCCGGTCACCTCCCGGTCCAGGCCTGAGGCTCCGGAAAACACCTTCAGATTCAGTTTATCAGCGATTTCTCTTACTGTCATGATTCTATTCTTCTGATTTTAATTTTTCCTTATTTACGAAACGGTCCTTACCCCAGACCTTTTCCATCAGGTCGATGGCCTCCGATACCTGGAGCGAACCCTCTTTCTCGAAACGGGCCTGCATGAAGATACAGTTGTTGAGCGAGGCATCCTCCCTTACGATATCCGCTGCCAGAGCCTCACAGCTGGGAGCACCGCAGGCCCCGCAGTCGATATCCGGCAGAATCTTACGCAGCATCCCGGCCATCTCCATCTTCTTGATGGCCACATTGATGTCCCTGTCATACTTGACCATGGAACGTGGTTCCACCGCATCCATCTTGATATATGCCGAGCAGAACTGCTTGTACTCCTGCGTCAGACGGTGCGAGGGTGCGGTAGACGCCGCCACTTCCCTTAAACTGTCCGCCACCAGGAAACGGTTGCCCTGTACCAGTATGCCTCCGGGACATGACTCATGGCACCCCCGCAGCTCCAGATAGTCAATCGGCTCGTCTATCTCCTCATCCTCAAGCTTTTCCAGGAATTCTATCACATTGTTCATCCCGTCGATTGAGAGTGCCCGCCCCTCTATTTGCGAAGCCTCACCCCCTGTAAGAGGCCAGAGCAGCCCCTTCGCCGAGACAGCATCATTTACAGCCTCGGTACCGCTGCCTTCCTCCGGAAACTTCCTGTTCTTATAGGCATGCAGAATCTTATTGTAGACATAATCCATGTTAATGACACCGCTGATGGGCGATTTATAGCCGCCTACCGGCGACTTGACCGCCGCAATCTTGGCTATGCACGGCGTCAGATAGAAAACTCCCAGTTCAGAAGGACCTCCCCCGCTCATTTTCCATTTACGGACATAGTACTGAGCCGTCACCTCGATAGGAGGCAGCAGAAGCATTATCCGGTCTATCAGCGACGGGAAGCGGACCTGTATCAGACGGATTACCGCCGGACAGAAAGAAGATATCACCGGCTTGTCCTCTGCCTTATGCACGTAATCATTGATCTCGTCCACAAGTGTATCCACACTCTGCTCCACCGTACACACCTCGGAAAAGCCCATGTCTCCGAGAATATCGTTGATAATCCTCCTGGGAATACCTTTCTCGAACTGAGCATAGAAAACAGCCGGCACCAGCAGCACCCTGTATTTATAGGAATAAATGCTGTCGAAATCGTCATCCACCACCCTGATGGCACGGCTGGGACACACCCTGAAACACCGGCCGCAGTCGATACACCAGTCCGCATACAGCAAGGCCTTCCCGCCTGAGACTCTCAGGGCCTCAGTCGGACAGACCTTAATACAGTGCGAGCATCCGATACAGAGCTCAGGCTGAATCTCCAGTGCCTTATGGAAAGTATTGTGTTCCATAGAAGTCAGAATTTAGAACTTAATGTAGATGCTCAGGGTCGTGCCCTTCCCCACCTCGGTTTCAATCTTAAGGTCATCGGCATTCTCCTGAATATTAGGCAGTCCCATACCGGCTCCGAAGCCCATCTCCCTCACCTCCTTCGAGGCCGTCGAGAAACCCTTCTGCATCGCCTTCTGCACGTCGGGAATACCCGGACCGGTATCAGCCAGGACTACGCTGATTCCTTCCGGAGCGATATCTGCGGTAATATGCCCGCCATAGGAGTGCGCCACGATATTGACCTCCGCCTCATATACAGCGACCACCACCCTCTTGACCACCGCGGGAGCCACCCCCAGCTGCTTGAGAGCCTTCTTGATGGCCGATGAGGCGTTGCCGGCGCGGGTAAAGTCGCCCGCCGCTACGTCGTACTCCAGCCTCATATCAGTACACGGGTTTGAGCCCGGCACCGTAAAGTATACCGGAAGTCTTGAACATCGAATAGTCAGTGCGTATCACTACCATGCCGTTGTCTTCGGCCAGGGCAGTCATCTCCTCCGTGACGGACTTGCCGCGCACGAAGAGGATATATTCCACGTCCGACATTTCTGCCGTCCGGACTGACTGAACGTTAGCCAGTCCGGTAATCAGCAGAAAGTCATCGGTCTTGATGGTCAGCACATCGCTCATCAGGTCCGAGGCGAAAGCGTAGTCCACATTCTCGTCCAGACGGTCCTGACCGCAGAGCACCTCACCCTGCACGGCCTCGGCTATATCCCTGAGTCTCATACTACTCGGCCTTGAAGATGAGTGGAGAGGTGCATATCGTGTACCACTCGCTCATGAGCCGGTAATACTGGGGATAGAGAGCGGGCGTGATGAGCTGGACACCGAGCTTCAGATGCTTGGTTATCACAGTGGCGCCGTCCTTCTGTTCAGTCTTTACGGACACTGTGCCCACCGAATTGGAGACAGTCCTGTCCCCGGGCATCACCACCGGCGCCAGACCTTCTCCGACGGCAAGAGTATAGGTCAGAATCTCCTCGGGGAGATATGACAGCAGCAGGTTGACGCTGCGGGTCGTATTGGCGGTAGTGGATGCATATTCCCTTCTGAGCCACTGGGAGTCCCCGGCAGGGAATGCGAAGGAGTAATATCCGTTCCCGAGATCCTCTCCGTCGGCAGCCGAGATGCTCATGGTGCTCACATTTTCCAGAAGTGCCGGTGCCTGCTCCCTGTCCATCTCCTTGCCGTCCAGTCCGCATACCGACACATAATCCCCTATGCTCATCAGGTCAATGCAGTGCCAGTCAGTGCATACGGGGGAAGACGACACAGCCATCAGCGAGGACAGTCCGGCAGCTGCCCTGTCCTCGGTAAGAGGAAATACCAGGCTTATCTCCGAATCCTGTCCGGCCGCCTTCATAAGCGCGTCGGCCAGCAGGGCCTTCTCCATAGAGGTGGCATAGGCACTGCCGATCACATCCGCTGCAGGACGGACCCTATAACCGGTCTGGACAAGAGAGAGACGGCTCAGGCCGAGTTCGGAGACCACATAGTCGTTGATCTTGTCCATCACGGAACGCCTGTCGGCCTTACCCTCGTTGAAAGAGTCAAGCAGGGACTTCACCGCCTCATCCTCGGGACTGTAGGCCTGGGAAGAGATAACCTCCAGAGCAGCCTCGCGGGAAGGGAATGTAGTCACGGCCACGGCCTGCACATTCCCGGCGGGGACTGACACGGCCAGGGAACGTGGACGGGGCCTGACATTCTTCAAGGTCCAGGTGACAGTCTGCATCCCGTCAGCCTCGGATATCCTGGGCGCCGTCCTGCCGTTGAGCAGCTCATAGTGCAGCGGTGTGCCGGCAGGGACACTGACGCTCAGCACATAATTCTTAATCGGAGAGAGCTCCTCTATCTGTTCGAAAATATCCAGAGCAGGCAGGGCTCCCGCCTCGGTAGTAATCGTATAATCCAGATAAATGGTGGCGCCCAGCTCCAGGCCGGTATGCACGACCACCATCTCCTTCAGGCCGTTGTACGCCGGTGCATCGGCCGCTGCGGAGGGCAGCACCTCTACAAATGCATTGTCGGGGGTAGTCACGACTGTGCCGTCTTTCTGCCTTGTATAGGACTCGTTGATTGTCAGATGCTGATAGGAGGGGTCGTAGACGATGAAGGTCTCGCCGTAGAGACTGTTCATGGCCGCATGAGTGTAGATAGTCAGCTGCTTCTGCACCCTGAGTTCCTGACTGCCGTCGGGATTGAGGGTATAGGTCTTGATCAGTCTGTCGAACTGCGCCTCACTCTTGGGAGCCGCAAAGGAGACAAGCGCCGCGGAGAAGACAAGGGCGGCGGACATTATTGTTTTTGTCAGAATATTTTTCATAATCCGGATTTATTTTTTGACTATAACATATTCACCGTATGCCTTGTGGGCATTGACAGCATTGCGGAAGCTGTCCCAGTCCGAAGCCTCGTAGACTCTCTTCTTGAGAGCCAGGGTGTTGTGCAGCACGACCTCATTGCCGTCCTGAACTAGAGAGCCGCTGAAATCGGCACCGCTGCCCTGCATCTCATCGGACTTGGGCGCTGTAACCATGACATAGCCCTCCGGCAGATTGATGCTCTCGTCGAGCACCATCAGGCGGGAGCAGCCGTCCTTGAAACCGTACCGGCGCTCCTCGAGCGAGGTATTGATCCTCAGATATGAGCGGACACTGTTGTAGAGGTTGTTCATCACCAGCGGACGGAAGAGCATGACACCGTCCTCACCGACAAGGGCATAATCCGGAATTTCATACCGGAACGTAATCTTGATAGGCGCTGCCTGGTAATCCTTGGGATTCCTGCCGTAGTCCACGCTGACGAGCCTGGCCTTGGGAGAGATGTTCAGCAGCTGACGTTCCATAGTATTGCGCCACTCACTCTGAAAGCCGGTGGTAAAGATACGGCGGATATTCAGGTCACTCTGGCCCTCGGCGGTGATGGTAAAGGTACCTTTGAGCGTTCCGTTCTCATCCAGGGTGTTGTCAGCCTTGATACGCACATAGTGATTCTCCGGAGCGGAGACGGGAGTCAGACAGAGGTCGGATCCCTCGGGGATGCCCGGCAGATAGTTCTGCTGCTGCTCGGCACTGCTCCAGAGCTCGCGGCAGAAGGGCACCCATGTGGGATCGAGAGGGATATAAGTACCGTTGGAGAGCTTGACCACAGCCACGCAGTGGTTGAAATGGTCGGCCGGAATACTCTCGACACGGCTGCCGGCCATGGTCATAGCCGGATAGGCCTCGAAACCGGCCATGCGCAGGAAGGAAATCAGAGTTCCCGCAATATCCTTGCAGACACCGCAGCGGTCGGTGTAGTTCATCTCAGTGTTATGCAGGGTATAGCCCTCGCCCTTGCCCATGGTGATGCCCGCATAACGGATGTTGTCGGCCACCCAGTGGGTCAGCACGGCGATCTTCTCCATCTCGGTCTCCTTGCCGCGGATCAGCTCGTCCACCTTCTTCTGGGCGGGAGCGTAGGCCTCGAAGCTGCCGTAGTCCTCGTTGACCTTATTGAACCATAAAGACTTGTCCTTCCACTCGGGAGTGGTGGACATCATCAGCTTGGGAGCTGCGTCGAAGAGATCCACCATATTGGGCTCGCGGTCGAACGGCATCACGTCATCCACCGCGAACTTATAGACCTTGCGGCCGTCCTCGAACCTCATCGAAGATGTGCACTCGCCCTGATAGAACTGGAACTGCACATCCTTCTCCATCGGGAAAGACACCCGGTACACCTTGCGTACCGTAGGATCCGCACACCAGAAAGGCACGATGTCGTAGAACTGACCGCGCATCGGGGGGATGAAACGGGAATCGTCCTCCCCGTCAGCCGCCGAAGCCTCTCCGGCATATCCTACGGCAGATGCAGCGGAACCTCCGCCCGCCTCAGATGCCAGCAGAGCGTAGGTGAATCCCTTCTTGGCTATCTCGTACTCGACTATGTCACCGGGTTCGAGAGCTCCCACCTCGATCATAATCTGGCGGGCTCCCCAGTAGATGGACCTTGCCGGAGCCGCATAGTCCAGGGCTTCGGCGACATCCAGGTGCTCGACTTCTCCATCGGCACGGTAGACTGTCACATACTTGAACTCGGCGAAAGCAGTGAGGGGGTCATAATCGTACTTGATGATCCTGTTGGCAAGAGCGCCCTTGGGCGTCTGTACCTTGAAAGACCTGCACACTGCAAATGAGCCCTGGCCTGTGGGCTCCACGCTGACCGAAGTGCTGTCCAGCAGGACCACACAGTCAGCATTCAGATAGGCCTGGTCAGCCGCTGCGGCCTCATACTGCCTCCATGTCTGGGCCGACAGGGCCGCCGAGGCGAGAAGCACGCAGGACAATACAGTAAAAATCCGTTTCATATCCTAAAATGTTGCTTAAATACGGTTAGTGGTAAAAACTTTGCCAAGTTACGAAAATTTCCGATACCCCGGCCGCATTTATGCAGCATTTTTCACACCTTCAACGGACCTCAGTCATTTCTGCGGCAGAGATAAGTCAGGGCCGCCTGGGCGCAGACACAGCCGAAGACGGCGGGGATGTAGGAAATGGTCCCTACCTGTGACTTCTTGTTGCGCTCGCCCTCCGTAGGGACAATGGCGTCACGGTCGGGCAGTTCCTCCGAGAACACCACGGGGAAGCCCTTGCTGATGCCTATCTTGCGGAGTTTCTTCCGGAGAATGAAGGCCAGAGGGCAGTTGTAGGACTTCGAGAGGTCGGTCAGACGGACTTTCGTGGCATCGAATTTGGCTCCGGCTCCCATCGAGGAGACAAGGGGGATACCGCTGTGGACGCAATGGGCGATAAGGGCGATCTTAGGGGCCAGGGTATCAATCGCATCGATGAGAAAATCCGGGCGGGCAACCCCCGCCTCGGCGCAGGAACGCTCTACGAGCGCCGCCACATTGTCCTCGGTAAGGTATTCTTCCACCTTGATTATCTGCAATTCCGGATTGATGTCCAGAAGCCTTTCCGACATAACCTCAGTCTTGGGCCGTCCTACGGTCGAGCAGAGTGCCAGCAGCTGCCGGTTCCGGTTGCTCTCCGAAACTTTGTCCGAGTCTATGATTATCATCCGCCCTACCCCGGCGCGGGCCGTCATCTCCGCAGCGTATGCCCCTACCCCGCCCAGACCGGCGACCACTACGGTCGCCCTTTTCAGGGCCTGCAGGGCTTCCCCGCCCACAAGCAGGGCGGTGCGCTCGAGCCAGGCAGGACTATTTTCCGGCATTGTCCTCAGAATTTTTCTCCAGGGCCTTAGCCTCGTCCCAGATAGCGTCCATCTCCGCCAGTGTCATGTCCTTCAGAGACTTGCCCTGACGGATAGTGTGCTCCTCTAGATAAGTGAAGCGGCGGCGGAACTTGGCGCAGGTCATCTCCAGTGCCGTGTCGGGATTCAGGTCGTACAGACGGGCAGCATTCACTATAGAGAAGAGGAAATCACCGAGCTCGCCCTCGGCCCTTTTCACCGACTCAGGGTCCGACTTGTCCATCCGGCCCAGTTCCTCGCGGAACTCCCCGAGCTCCTCGGCCACCTTGTCCCAGACCTGGGAACGCTCCTCCCAGTCGAAGCCCACGGCGCGGGCCTTGTCCTGCATGCGGTAGGCCTTGAGCAGCGGCGGCAGGGAGACAGGCACTCCCGATAGCACCCGCTTGTTCCCGTCCTTTTCCTTGGTCTTGAGTTCCTCCCAGTTCTGCACCACCTGGTCGGCCCCGTCCACATGGACCTCGCCGAAAACGTGCGGATGGCGGTAGATCAGTTTGTCACACAGACGGTTGATCACGTCCACGATATCGTATTCGCCCTTTTCCGAGGCAATCTTGGCATAGAAGACGATGTGCAGGAGCACGTCGCCCAGTTCCTTGGATACCTCCCTGCCCTCCCCGCGGAGGATGGCGTCGCTCAACTCGTAAGTCTCCTCAATCGTCTGAGGACGCAGCGACTCGGTGGTCTGCTTGTGGTCCCAGGGGCATTTCTCCCTGAGCTCATCCATTATATCCAGAAGGCGGCCGAAAGCCTCCAGCTTGGCCTCCCTCGATGACATCTCGTTTCTGCTCATATTATGTATGTTTTTTCGGGCGGTAAAGATAGGGAAATTCGGGGACATTTTACTGACTGCTGTTTCATTGTCTTTCAATTTTGCCTGCTAAAATAATAGATTTCATTTTGATCAATGCAGGGCATACCGCTCGTCAAGTATCGGTTATGGATAGGTACGGCCGACATAAAGGACCTATATGTAGCCAGGGGAAAGCAGCCTGCGCCACAACTTCGGGTGCAAGGTCTTCTACGGCGACCGGATAGTGTAGCCGACGGTCTGCTTTAAAAAGTTCACAACTTTGTGGACCACAAAGTTGTGAACCTATAGAATCCTAAGGGCAATGGCGGCGCAGGCCTCGGCGTCGGCCAGGGCATGATGGTGGTGCGTGAGGTCGTAGCCGCAGCGGGCCGCAACGGTCTGGAGCTGATGATTCGGTAGCTGCGGCCCGAAAACACGGCGGGAAGCCCTGCAGGTACAATGAAAAACATACTCCGGGTAATCCATGCGGTACACCTGAAACACCGCCCGCAGGCAGCCCTCATCGAACGGGCTGTTGTGGGCCACTAACGGCAGTCCTTCTATCAGCGGAGCCACCTTCTCCCACACATAGGGGAATACCGGCGCATCGGCAGTATCCTCCAAGGTAAGGCCGTGCACCCGGGTATTCCAGTAACTGTAATACTCCGGCTCGGGCCGTATGAGGCTGTAATAGCGGTCTATTATCTCTCCGCCCCGCACGACCACTACTCCCACACTGCACACACTGGTATGCTGTTCATTGGCTGTCTCAAAATCTATGGCTGCAAAATCTTTCATGGGCTCAAATATAAAGATAAAGACCGTTGCGGAGGCAGTCGCAGAACACGATCTTGCCGCCGCCGGGGCCGGTATGCCCGGTCACTTCCGCGACCCGGTTGTGCCCGACTATCTGGGTAAAACAGCGCAACGGCTCCTCCAGCTCACTTTTATCTGCCCAGAATATGCCCCCTGTATCACATGTACGGCCACCGCGGGCATACCCGACACGATGCAGCGCAGCCACCTGGTCTGCCGCCGGATTGTTCAGCTGTTCCGCCACAGACCGAGAAGCATCACCGCAGAAATCGTAATCGAACCATAGCTGCGACACCCCGGCATGAGTGAACAGATACTCCCCATCCTGAAACGCATACTGGAACAAATCCAAATTATCCAAGAATAATGACGAAGCCTCCCCCACAATCCCCGCATCAAAACGGGATGCCGGCGACGCCTCCTCGCAAAAATAGTGCAGATCGTGATTACCAAGCAATAGCACCGTATCCTCCGGTCGCGATCTCTTAAAGTCAATGATTTCCCGCAGATTTCCCAAAAGTCTTTCCTTCGGCATATAGAAGAATGGATCCAGGTAGTCTCCGAGGAACACTATCCGGCACTCCGGATGCGCCTCCACCACATCCCGCCACAGGTCCTGCCCGTGCACGTCGCCTATCGCTATAGTCGGTTTTTCCATACCCCAAATCTAATCAAATTTCCGCAACGGCGAAAATACAAAAAACCTGTCCGGGATGACAACAGACTCATCCCGAACAGGCCAACCCTACGCATTATGCACCCTCAGCATAATCACCTACGCTGATACTTAATCACAAACCTAAAGCTTCGAAGTCCACTTCCTCGATTACCATGAACATATTTGGACGCGCCCCATAGTACGCATCATAACTTCCAATTGGAACTCCAAGATAATCCAGATATGGGAACTGGTTATTATACCATGTGTCAGGAGGTGTCTTTGCTTTCGAATATATCTTGCGGTCAAGACCATTGCAGTTCTGGAAGGCATAATCACCAAGTATTGCCAAACCTTCCGGTAGGACTAATGTTCCATGAAGATTCTTACAACCATTGAACGCTGCATAACTTATCCTTACGACTCCGCTCGGAATTATCAATTCGCCCTCCAGTGCACTACAATGGCCAAATGCATGTTCTCCAATAGCGACAATACTTTCCGGCAAGGGAAAGACGCTTTTCAATTCAACACAATCCTCACACATAAAATCCGGAATAGAATTCAAATTCTCAGGAAGTTGCAAATCAGACAATCTTGCCATCTTTCTGAATGCCCCAATAGGAAGACTGCTGTCGCTCAAGTCAGATAAATCAATATTGGACACATTTGGCATACTTCTTATAAACAGATAGTCAACATCGGATAAGGATCCTGTCAAGATAAGACTCTCAGTATATTCCAACTGTCCAGGTTCCTTAATCAACGACTCCAGACTGCCCGGTGTCACATTCACCCGCGTCACAGTCTCACACCACTGGTTCACCGGTATGGTATCCAGCACAGCACCGTTCACATCCGACACTGTTATCATACCGTCACGGGGCTGGTAGCTGCTGTTCAGATAAGTTGAGAACTTCCAGTCTCCACCGCTGTGAGAAGTTATTGCCAGCCATTCCGAGCCTTCGGTAACATCTACCTTATAATCTTCCGTAGATGAAGAGATTCTCAGAATAAAATTCTGCGCCGCATTGTCGATATCGAACCGTTCCTGTTCTATGCTCATATAAGCCTTATCCTGATTAACCGTAACCTCGCCGAGCAGATTCCCGGCCTCATCTCTGAACAGGATACTGCCTATGCGCTCCGAACTGAAATCATTGTTCGCCTCCACTGCAAATTTACGGACTCCGCTATCAGAGTCTGACTCCGCTATCCAGTCGCTGCTTTCAGGTATCTCTACGACATAATTGTCCGAAGAGGATGTCACCCATACCTCCAGCACCTGCGCTGTATTGTCAAGATAATAATAAGTCTGACCCAACGAGAACATCGCGCCATCCTGCACCACATAGACTGTAACAGACTGAGAGGACTCCTTGGACTTAAAGGTGATGCCGGCACTGCGGGGCTCGAATGAGCCGTTTTCAGAGACAGAGACCGTATATCCGGCACTTTCCAAATATGCCTTGGTGGCATCTGCAGAGGAGACTGAAATCCAGTCGCATCCGTCCTCCACCGTCACTTCATAATCTACATTATACTCTACCGTAACAGAATATTCACCTCCGCTCTGAGGAACCTGATACTGAGCATCGGAGACGAGGAGCCACTGGTCGTCCCGGTCTATAACCCCGTTGCCGTTGATATCCATAAAGTCCTCGAAATTCGGAATCTCGTAACCGTGCTGCCCGAGCTGCTCGTAGCGGGCGATGAGATTGGAGCGTATCTGCACATAGTCAAGTCCGATACCGCCCTGACGGATCTGCTCGGAGAGGTCCGATTTTCCCAATGTGCCGGTATTCTGCATCTCTGAAGATATCTTCGCTATAAGCTCGGAAAGCTCAGCCTCCGTACGGGTGCTCTGGAGCGTCGCTGATATAGCTAGAAGCACCGCATTGCCGTCTCCTGCCTTCGATATATCCGCCTTGTCAAAACCGCTGTCTCCCACCTCCAAAGGGATGTTGAAAATATCGTACAGTTCCTGTTCCGCCTGCTGACGGGCTTCGGACATGGCTTTTCCATCATTCGACACCAGATAGCGGATACGGCCTGACTCCAGGGTTGTCAAAAGGTTGATGTTGGTCTGGCCCTCCTCGCTCAGGTCGGATATAGAACGCAGAGTTATGGGCGATTTCGAGAGAGAACCGGCCACTTCATTGTAATAATATCCGTCCGCAATTATCTCCACATAGCGGGACTCTATCTCGCTGCCGATGGAAAACGCACCGAAATCATCGTACGTGGTAGTGGAGTAGTTGCGTCCCGTAGGATTAAGGTTATCGTCCAGGGCCTGGATGGTAATGGATGTGCCCTGGGAAAACGGCCCTTTCTGAACACTTCCACTGATGGAATATTTTGTTCCTGGATCAGGTTCGGGGAACTTCTCTTCTCCTGTATTCTCCTCACAGGAAAAAACAAGGCATAGGCACATAATGCAGCCCAAAATGGATAAAACATTCTTTTTCATAACTATACGTATTAATTTACAATATTTCATTCGCAAAATTAAAGGCAGCATACGCCGGAACGCAGCACAGGCAAAAAGAAAGTGTGGAGACAGCCTGTTTTCCCGGAAGAAGGTTGTGGTAAGACCCGATCAGAGATAAACGCCCGATACTCCACACCTGTGCAGTTATGAGGTATCGGACAGAGCGTCCTACCGCATGACCATACAAGTGACGAGTGCCGCCGTCGTCCTTCTGATCTTGAAAACTACCACATTTTCTTCCGAGGACAGTACGAAAACACTTTCGTCTGCAATATGTCGCGCCGGCTTTCACTACCGGCACGACAAAGTTAGCAAAATTTTCCAGTATCGGGCGTATAACAAGACAAATCATACTCCAAAACCACTGTTTTTCAACAGCCGGTCATAGAGGACAATGCTTCGATTATGCGGCAAAACTACTTGCCACTTATGCCATAACACTGCACAGAGTAACGGCATTTATAATTTTACCCATACAGTATAATGTTTGCGCTACCTGAGACCGTTCTTCTCCAAAAGGGCCAGTATCTCGGAACGTTTGATGGATTCCCGTTCAGACTTGTCGTAGATGGTCAGCAGGTTTATCACGGCCTCCTCTACGGAAACTATCACGGTAAACGTGATGACACGGGCACCGCCTCTTTTCCCATGACCTTTGGATGTAATGGCCATACGGATTTTTCGCAAGCCTCCGCCGAGATCAGTACCGAGATTCGGATTTGCCAATATATCCTCACACAATGAGGCTATATCTGATTTCATGGACTGATAACGCTTTCCCAAACGCTTGGCATCCTTCTCAAAGGTGTACTGAAATTTCAAACTATACCTCTTCATCCCAATCCCTCATAAATTCATCATACGTCTTAGACCTTCCTGCCTTCATGTCTTTCAGTCCTGCATCTATTTTCGCAAGAACTTCCTCTTTGCTGATATACTCCTCCTGCGGTTCCCCCAACGTATGCTGCGGATCAGGATTCTCAAGTAACTTTCCGGCCAACCACTGACGGTTGCGCTCGCTCAGTGAGAGTGACTCAATATAACGCCACAAACTCTCCATTGATGCTGATACTCTCATATTTTCTTCTATTTATATGACTTCTGCAAATTTAGCAAAATATCACGCAACACAAAAATACCATGCTGAAATTTCCAGTCAGGCTGCGAGTTATTTCAGCAGTCCGATGACATCCTGCGGCAGCATCACATTCGCAGAATTATCCGTGGGCTCATTTTTGAGGAAAAGCACCGGTACAACTGTATAATCCTTTGTAAAAGGCAGCAGGGCGGCTTTGCGGAGAAGTTCTGCGGCAAGCTGTCTGCCATTCTCCCGGGCCGTCCATTTACATTCACCGACCAGCAGACATTTCTTATCCATGGACTCAGCCATCACGTCGAACTCGATCTGCTCAGGTTTCCCGTGCTCATTGAGGACAGAGCCCCACCAGCGTCTTGCCCTGCCATAAAGCACTCCGTCCATAAGATTTCCTGTCACGGCTTCCCTGCAAAGATTTTCCCACTGCATACTTACATACTCCTGGAAGCGGGCACTCAAAGCCTGTTCTATGGGCAGGCGGCGGTCCAGTTCTATAAACGAGCGGTATGGAACCACAAACTGATAGTAGAATGCCATAAACGGATCGGCTATCTTATAAAGACTTTTCTTTGCATTCTTCTCATCCATCCCATACGGGACATCCTTTTCTAAAAATCCGAGATCTACAAGTTTCTTCAATGGACGTGACAGATTGGTTGCAGGCTCACCGCACCGTGTCGCAATCTCAGAAAGACGGTTTGCACCGGCTCCGACGTATGACATTATCGTCGAGGTCTTGACGATATCCTTTACATCGTCTTGAAAAAGTTTCACAGGTTCTTCATAGAGAACACCGTTGACAGAAAGTATATTGTGCCACAGAGCATCGCCAAGCGATTTCCTGTTCTCTCTCAGTTCCCAATAACGCGGCACACCTCCCCATACTGAATATTCCTCAACGGCACTCACCGCATCAAGGCTCAATACCTCCTGAAGATATGGCAAACGTATAGGTGCGAGTCTTATGATCTCATCAGCCCTGCCATAAAGAGGCGCTGAGGAATCGAGAAACAGCCCGTACATCATATTCTGTGATGACCCGCAAAGCACAAGATTATACATGAGTTGCTTTTCATCAACCAGTTTCTGCAGTACGGACGGCAATTCCGGAGATTGCTCCACAATATACGGAAACTCATCAAAACACAGGGTGAAACGCCTGTCTGTCCGGTAATTGACCGCACGGAACAGAGACTCCCAATCCGGATATGTCAGTTTGTCGAAATCCGGAAACACCTGCGCTATTACTTTTGCCAGCAACAATCTCTGATGCTGCCCTTCAGAACGGTCAGCGAGAAAATAAACATCCCCTTCAGACAACACTCTTTTAATAAGTGTTGACTTACCCAGTCTTCTGCGGCCGTACATCACGACCAATGCTGGCCGTTTCCCAGCAAGAGCGGCCTTAAGACGTGCTGTTTCTGCGATTCTGTCGACAAATTCCATATACTATTCATTATGCACTGCAAACATAATGATTCAAATGCATAATACAAAATTTATCTGTATTCTAAAAAAACTTGTGCCACGATTTTTCACAAGTTTTCACCACCTTTGCACAAAACAAAACGCAATATCATGACTAAAGACCTATTCGACAAGTACATCTGGCTCGTGGATACGATTCACCGAGCGGGCCGCATCACACTCAGGGAAATCAATGAGAAATGGGCTATGTCGCCCCTCTACGACGGCGCGGACATCCCGCGCCGTACATTCAACAACTGGAAGGAAGCCATACAGCAGGCATTTGACATCAATATCGAGTGCAGGCGGGTCGGCGGCTATCACTACTACATCGAGAACCCGGAAGACCTGGAGAACAGCACTACCTGCTCATGGCTGCTCAATACTTTCACTGTCAAGAACATCATCAGCGAGAGCAAGGGCATCCGAGATCGCATCCTCCTCGAGAATGTACCTTCCGGACAGAAACACCTCACCCCCATAATCGATGCCATGCAGTCAAATAAGTGGCTGGAGATAGTCCACGGCAGCTACTGGTACGACAGACCGGACACCTACACAGTACAGCCCTGGTGCCTCAAGCTCTTCAACCAGAGATGGTACGTCTGCGGCTACTGCCGTGAGAGGGACACCATGCGCACATTTGCCCTGGACCGCATCATAGGACTGACTGCTATGGACGAGACCTTCGAATACCCCGCAGACTTCGACCCCCAGGGCTACTTCGCCGACTTCTGCGGCATCTCCACCGACAATAACAGTCCCATGACCACCATCCGCATCAGAGCCTACGGCATCCAGGTCCGCTACCTGCGCTCCCTTCCCCTGCACCACAGCCAGAAAGAGGTCGCAACCGATCCCGACGAAGAATGTGCTGTCTTCGAATACCGGCTCCGCCCCACCTGGGACTTCTACAGCACCATTCTCTCCCGCATGGACCAGCTGGAAGTCATCTCCCCCGCCTCACTCCGGGAGGAGATCCGCAACACCGTGCAGAGAATCGCCTCCCTCTATCATGACAGTCCTGACCGTTAAATCTCTATCATCAGTCCTATCTGCAGCCTCGGTGGTTCCATGGGAAGGACAGAGTGGCTGAACCAGTGCGTGAAACGATATTTGCAGTAGATTGAGAACAGATTGACACCGACCGCAGCATAGACACCTCCCTGCAGAGGCAGGAACTTTTCCCCATCGCGGTAGTGGTCCACCTCCTTGTAATCGCCGATATAGTACTTGACCTTGTACTGACGGCTGAAGGCCCAGTCTCCCCAGGCACCCAGGTCGATATACAGCGGCGTCCGCAACGAGATGTAGAAGCGGTTGTAGACTCCTATACCGATATTGTCGGTCTTGAATATTTCCCTGCTGATCACGGCATTGTGCGGATACTGCGTAATAATGCCCCTGGCCGCCAGACCGCTGCCCCTGTAGTCATAGTGAGTATACTGCGCCGATATGCCGAACGCATAATGTCCTATGCCGAACCACTGTTTGGCCCCTAGAGTGATCTCGAAACTGTTGCCGTACTTCACCGGCATAGCGGCAGTCGGCTCGTAACTGCACCCCTCCACCGGGAAACTGAAACCGAAGAACACGCTCGCATCGTCATACCACCGGTTCTTTTTTTTCCGCGTCCCATAGTCATCGTAGCGGTAAACATTTTTATCCTGGCCGTAGATCTTAACCGGAGACTGAAGCCGGATGGTGGTCTTGCCTATCTCTATGTCCGCCTGGGCGGAAGCCTGTCCGGGAGCCATGAGCAGCAGTCCTGCCGCGCAGGCAATTGCAAAAATTGTCTTTTTCATATCCTCTGTGTTTTTCTATTTTATTCTTATCTCATTGTTCAGCAGGGCATCCTGCATCTGTCCGTCGATGTCGCCCACCATCTCCATCAGCAGCACCGCATCGGCCTCCACGGAAAGCATCAGAGCCTTCCGGCACTTACTGTCCACATACACAGACAGCACACTCCCGTCACTGCCCATGGACACTTTATAAAGATTGTCAAATCCCTCCGCATACCTGTCGGCATCCTTCAGAAAAGCCTCCCTCAACGAATCACAGCATTTAAAGGAAGCACTGATTACCTTCAGCTCCGTGAGCTTGCGCAGCAGCTCGTTGTCATCCCGCCGCGCAATCCTCTGCAGGACGGACTTGGACATAGTCACCGTCACCACCCCCTCATTCGGGCCGTAGCGTTCCATGAGCCCCTCGAAGGACTGGGCCGCAGCCCACAGCGGAGCAATGCACAGCATCATCAGCATGATTACAGTCTTTCTCATATCTATTGCATTTTAAATTTTGACAAAATACTCTCTTCCAGCACATGCACCGTCGAATCAGTCTTTTCCATCCTCATCTGCAGCGTGCCCAGGCTCTGGTCCAATGCCGCCTGCAGTCCCTGCAGCCGGGACAGCCCCCGGTCGGCAATCTCGATTGCCAGGGCTTCGTCAGCGACCCGCCGGCCTCCGACCGTCAGTTCAAATCCGGGGCTCCCTCCGAACCTGCCGCTGAGGGCAAACACCCCGACAGCGGAAATCACGGCGGCAGCTCCTACGGCTGCGGCGGCGATACTCATGATACGCCGGCGCCCCATGCGGACGGATGTCCTCCCGTCTCCGGCACCTGTCATGGCCGCATCCGCCATTTCCTGAGCGATATACCCGAAAAGAGGCCTGTACTTCTCCAGGTCCTCCGGCACCTTCCCGGAAAGGAACCTCCTGCGGAGCTCCTCCTCCTGCGCGGAGTCTGTCCCTCCCTCGAAGTACAGCTCCAGCAATTTTCTCAGCTTTTCTTCATTTTTCATATTATAGACCTTCTTATTCATTGTTCAACAGATATTCCCGGATCCGCTTCCTCGCCCTGCTCAACAGCTGCCGGGCATTGTCCCCGCTGCATCCGAGAACTGACGCCGCCTCATCAGTATCATACCCCAGTACGTCCCTGAGAATGAATGCCGAGCGCTGCTGCTCCGGCAGTTCCCCGACGACCTTCCTCACCTGCCCTATCCGCTCTTTCATACCGAAGTGCAGCTCGATATTATCCCCGCAGTCCTGTCTCCATGCCGCCTCTATCCCGGTCCTCCTGCTGTAGCCCGCTGACCTGACCGCATCCAGCGCCTTGTTCCTTGCCACCTTCATCAGCCAGGCCCCGGGACAGCTGACATTCCTCCCCCGCGAGACCTCCTGCAGGCACGCCAGGATAGTGTCCTGTACGATATCCTCGGCCAGAGCATTGTCCCCGACAATGTTCCTTACGAAGACCTGCAGGCGCCTGCGCTCAGCCTCCACTGCACTTACTGTTTCTGAATTCATATTCCTAAGACGTATGAGGGCATAGATTTGTGACAAAGTTGGAGAAAATTCTTAACTTTGCGCTCAACAACTTGCTGAAACTAATTACCAATAATCTACAATATGTACAAAGATATCCATTTTGTAAGCGCGGACGAGGCCGTCAAGGTCGTGAAGTCCGGTGACCATATTCATTTCAGCAGTGTGGCTGCAGCCCCCAAGGTGCTGATCGACGCCCTCTGCCGCAGAGGTGACGCCGGTGAGCTCAGGGACGTGAAGATCCACCACCTGCACACCGAGGGACCCGCTCCCTACACCGATGCCAAATATGAGGGAATCTTCTTCCATCAGGCATTCTTCGTAGGAGGCAATGTCCGCAAGAATGTTCAGGCCGGGTATGCCGACTACATTCCCATCTTCCTGAGCGAGACCCAGAGGCTCTACCGCAGCGGCGTACTGCCCTGCGACGTGGCCATGATCCAGGTGTCCCTCCCCGACAAGCACGGCTATGTGTCCATGGGTACCTCAGTGGACGCCTCACTGGCAGCCGTAGAGTGCGCAAAGCACGTCATCGCAGTGGTAAACAAGCACGTACCCCGCGCATGGGGTGACGCCATCATCCCCCTGTCGATGATCGACACCTTCGTGGAGTGCGACTCAGAGCTGGAGCCCGCCCACTTCTCCGAGCCTTCCCCCATCGAGGCCGCTATCGGACGTAACTGCGCCGCCCTGATTGAGGACGGAGCCACCCTCCAGATGGGTATCGGAGCCATCCCCAACGCAGTGCTCGCCCAGCTCGGCGACCACAAGAACCTCGGTATCCACACCGAGATGTTCGCCGACGGCGTACTGCCCCTCGTAAAGAAAGGTGTCATCAACGGAGCCGAGAAGGGCATCGACAAAGGCAAGATGGTATCGACATTCCTCATGGGCTCGCAGGAAGTCTACGACTTCATCGACGACAACCCCATGGTGGCCATGATGGACGTAGGCTACACCAACGACCCCTATGTCATCGCCAAGAACCCCAAGGTGACCGCCATCAACTCAGCCCTGCAGGTAGACCTCACCGGCCAGGTATGCGCTGACTCCCTCGGCACCAAGTTCTACTCCGGTGTAGGCGGACAGATTGACTTCGTCTACGGAGCATCCCTCTCCAAGGGCGGCAAGGCCATCATCGCCATGCCCTCAGTGACCAACAAGGGCGTCAGCAAGATAGCCCCGATTCTCACTCCCGGCGCCGGCGTCGTGACCACCCGCAACCACATCCACTGGTTCGTGACCGAGTACGGAGCAGTCGACCTCTACGGCAAATCCCTCCAGGAGAGAGCCAAGGCCATCATCAGCGTAGCCCATCCCGACCATCAGGAGGAACTGGACCGCGCCGCCTTCGAGCGCTTCGGACCGCACTATCACTTCATCGGCTAAGACACGTCCGCCCGGCCGGTCACAGCAGCCGGCCAGGGTCCGGATTAAATATCAAAAGGCAGCCCCGCACAATGCTCCGGGGCTGCCTTTTTTCTTACCAGCATTTTATACGGTCTTACCAGATATCGTAATCATAAATCTCGGGTTTGCCTGTCCACTCTCCTGTTATCCTGTTTTCCAGATCATCGGTACAGTTTAGAGAAATCGTGTAGTTGTCTCCGTCTTTACTGATTGTCACCGTTCCTTCTGTCAGAGGTCCGCTGGGAGCGACGATATCCCAATTATTATAGGTCAGATACCAGGAACCCTGTTCGTAATCTTGCCAGAAACCACGGGTAAAAGTACCTTCAACTCCATCTTTCCCGGCTGTCAGAACTCCTGTAGGGATGCCCTTTTCGGCATTAGCCGCCGTTGTTTTTCTGTCAAACCCCACTCCTTCCAAGATACTGACAAAGCAATGGTCAGTTATAAATACTTAGCGTTATCTCTCTCATTGCAGACTATGATAATGCTGATGTAGGGACTACGGCAGCATATCCTCTACATCAGCATAATTCAAATCTCCGACAGAGCAGATGTCTTACTCGGTCTCGGCCATGTATTCAACGCAGGCTATCGGAGCGCTGTCTCCGTTGATGATGTTCTCATCATAGTAGATGAATTTGATATACTGGCGGCTTCCTGGACTGTAATACTCCAATTCGCTTCTCATAGAGTACCCGTTCGCTTTCAGGTTATCAATCAAGGTTTCGTTGAGGGAGCTTCCGTCTTCAGTGAATATGCTGGAGACATCGCTTAGAAACAACTGAATCCAGTACAACCCTCCGACATTGTCGAATACATAGTTGACGAAGAATGTGGAGAATTCGTCCTCGGGTATGACATCGAAGGCGAGGTTGTCGCTCGAATAACACCAGTCAGGGTTGATTACACCGCCGTGCTCTGATTCATATGCCCTGACATCATCCATTGACGCCCCGTATTCTGTGAATCTGGCTGGGAGCGGATCTCCTTCCTGCTGGCTGCCGTCGTTTAGGGAATCGTCTTCGAGAATCCTCCATTCGATTACTCCATAGACCCTGTCCGGCTCGTTGGTATACGGCATGATGTAGATGAGTGCGGATCTGTTGCTGCTTTCATTGGAATACCAAGCGGCGTATGTCCCGTCCGACCTGTCTACGTTCTTTTTCCATGAGTAGCCGATTTCTTCCATTATTTCTACCATTACTCCGTCGACCATGTCCTGGCGGCTTATACCTAAAAGGTAGCCCCATGCAAACCGATCACCTTTCTCGGGTGACAGGTCATAGAATGTGTTGTTGAACATCGCGGCTATAGGACCTTGATCGAAGTAATCCCTTACCTCGAAGGATAGTACGCCGTCGCTTTCGCCTACCAGTTTGCGCAGTATCAGACCGCTCTCGTCCGAGTCATTTTCTGCCGCTATGATTCGTTCCCTGGTTGTGGGATATTCCAGATAAGGATAAGGTACTTCCAGCCATGATGCATCGTATTCCTTAGGCTGGGCAGGGTCTTCTACGCTGATAAGGCAGTATGCATCCAGATCTTCGAGGACAGCCCTGACCATTACTGTGCCGAAGCCTTTAGCTGTAACCATACCGGATGCTGACACTTCGGCGACCTCATTGTCAGAGGATTCCCAGACTATGTCCGGATGGGTGAAATCATCTGAGTCAGGAGACAGTATTTTCAACTCTGAACTTTCCCCTATCTCCATGCTCAGGTACTCCGGGTACAGGACAATCGCATCAGGAATGGGTATCTCTTTTTCTTCGACCGAAACCGTGCACTCATCGTAGATTTTCTCGGATACCGTGAATCTGATGACGGCATCACCGACTGCAATAGCTGTCACCAGTCCGTCTCCGTTGACCGTGACCACATTCTCGTCGCTGCTGGTCCAAGTGCCGGTGTAGGTTTTTTCTGTTTCGGGTATGTATTTGACTTCAAGAGTGAAAGATTCACCAGTAAGGAGTACCGTGTCCTTTACAGATAGTTCCACCGAGGCCAAGTCCTCTACATGGTCAACAGGGTCAGTTCCTTCTGTGCTGCAGGCTGTCAAGATAGCTGCGAGGAAAAGCAAAATTTTCAGATGTTTCATAAAAATGATTTTTGTAAGTTCTTTACAAAGGTAAGAATACATCCTGCAGTATGGAATAAAAAAGAGACAAAGGCGGATTATTTCATACTCATGACGGACATGGGGTGAGTCAACCGGTTTTTCCGCCTCCCAGCCAGGACAGGAAGGCATCTCTGCGGGCAGAGCTGACAATGGTATCAAAGGCGGTATCATGGTATTTTACCGAGATTTTCAGCCGCCCTTTAAAGTATTTCCTGACGGATGAGATGGCTCCGATGCTGATGATCTGATTACGTGATATCCTGAAGAATGTGTCTCCAGCAAGGTCTTCTTCTGCCAGGTTCAGATTGGGATAGTCCGTAATATGCTTCCGGCCGTTGAAAGTATGGACGAAGACGTATTTGTCTTCAGTCTCTACCGTGGCGATGTCCTCTACCGGGATGTGGAAATACTTGTCGCCCTCGCTGATCAGTATCCTGCTTTTGGGCTTGCTGCCGGCTTTGCATGTTCCCGGCGTCTCCATTTCGCGGATATATTCACGTAGGGTGGATGCGCCATCGGAATGCATCTTGTTGAGATAGTAGTCGAATCTGTCCAGCGCATTCTTGATTTTCACTTCTGTCAGCGGTTTCAGGATATAGTCAATGCAATACATCCTGAATGCCTTGATGGCGAAGTCACTGTAGGCTGTAGTGAAAATGACCGGAATGTCTATCCTGACCTTTCTGAGGATATCGAAACAGTCTCCGTCGACAAGTTCGACATCCATGAAAATAAGGTCCAAATCCGTAGATGAGTGCAGCAGCTCTACGGTATCCTCCACCGATTCGGCGCAGAAGCATAACCTGTAGTCGGGGCGTACCGAGGCCACGAGCTTAATCAGTTGCTTCGCGGCGTAGTATTCGTTTTCTATAACAGCGTACTTTATCATTGCAGATATGGTATTCTGACCGAGAAACTATCCCCGGTGTCATTGATCGTTACCTTTTTCCCGTACATTCTATACTGTTCGGAAACAAGTCTGAGCCCTATCCCATTGCCGGAAGAGCGGTCGCGCTTTCTTACAGGGTTCACTATCTCTATACTGTCGCTCATAATCCTGATTTCCGCTTTCATGGGATATTTCGTAGAGATGATATTGTGCTTTGTAATGTTCTCTATCAACGGCTGCAGGGTCATAGGTATCAATTTGTGCCCGTGTATGTTGTCCATGCCTGTCACTTTGACGTCAAATTGATTCATATGCCTCATTTTCAGAATGGATATGAACGACTGCATGCATTCTATCTCCTCCTTCACATCTACTTCCTGCTTGTCCTGCTGCTCCATTATATACCGGTACAGTTCCGAGAACGCATCTATGAACATGTGGGATTTGTGGATGTCCTCGTCAATCAAGGATGACAGGATATTCAATGAGTTGAACAGAAAGTGCGGGTTGACCTGGGACTTGAGAACGTTGTATTTGTACTGCAGGGTCTCCCGACGTGCCAGCTCCACTTTTTTCACAGTGTCTCTGTAGTTGTGTGCGTAATATATAATCTCCACTATAAGCAGTATCAGGGTCACGTTCATGAATGCTTCGTTCCAGTTCAGTTTCATCCCAGGTGAGCGCCACAGGACAACGATATAGAACAGCCTGTATACTGCGAATGCAGTAGCGACTGAAAGTATCACGTCGGAAGCGACTTTTAGGAACGTATGCCGCAGCAGCCATTCGGAGCGGCGTGTGATATAGAATACAATGAGGAATACCGCTAGTATTATAATGACGTCCGGTATTATTGTTTGAATGAACATGCCGGCTGCTGTCCTGAAACCCAGCCCCTTCAGGGGAGAATCGGAATGCAGGGCCGCATCGAGCAGAATCACTGTCACATTGTACAGCTCTACCAGCAACGTATATGACAAGATACGTTTTAGGGAGATGATTCGGGAGGATGCTCTGTTGGAGGCCATTGTTTCCGTTGTTCCTTGCAAATGCAGGTTTGTACATTACAAAGTTACGAAAAGATGTGAATTCTTTCAAAGTATTTGTCAAGATGTGAAGGAGTAAAGAATAACGGGTAATGGCGAATCCTTCCGAAAGAGTGGTTTCACAACCTTCTCAGACTGCACAACCGAGATGGCGATTATCTGCCCTTCCAGCAGGAGTACGAAAATTGCGGCCTGAGCGGAATCCGCCCGGAGTTTACGACAGGCTCAGGCTTTCAGTATTCCGGCTGTCCGCATGAGCTGAAATGCTGGCACGCCCTCATCTTGAAATACCTTGATTATCACTCGTTTACAAATAACGTGCGTGCCGACGTTTCATGATTTCCGGCTGATATGACGGCAGGGATGAATGTACCGATGATTGTATTCCACAACGGCAGCAAATCCCGCAATATACTGCCGCTGCAGAACAAATTCAGCCTGCCCCGCACCCGCAGCCAGTCTGTCCGGAGGCAAAAAAAAAAGCCGGCCCGCAAAACGGACCGGCTTCTGACGTATGTGATGCGCGTTGTTATTTGATGCGCCTGTAGCCGTAAACTGCGAGGTCGCCGAGCTCTTCCTCGATGCGGAGGAGCTGGTTGTACTTGGCCATACGGTCGGAGCGGCTGAGGGAGCCGGTCTTGATCTGACCGCTGTTGGTGGCCACTGCGATGTCGGCGATGGTGGCGTCCTCGGTCTCGCCGGAGCGGTGCGAGGTCACTGTGGTGTAGCCGTGACGGTGAGCCATCTCGATAGCGTCGAGGGTCTCGCTGAGGGAACCGATCTGGTTGACCTTGATGAGGATGGAGTTGGCGCAGCCCTTCTCGATACCCTTGGCCAGGAACTCAACGTTGGTTACGAAGAGGTCGTCACCCACGAGCTGGCAGCGGGAACCGATACGGTCGGTCAGCTTCTTCCAGCCTTCCCAGTCGTTCTCGCTCATACCGTCCTCGATAGAGTCGATGGGATACTTGTTGATCAGGCTCTCGAGGTAGTCAACCTGCTCGTCGGAAGTCCTCTTGACACCCTTGTCACCCTCGAAGATGGTGTAGTCATACACACCGTCCTTGTAGAACTCGGAGGATGCGCAGTCCATACCGATCTTCACGTCCTTGCCGGGCTCGTAACCTGCTGCCTTGATGGCTGCGAGGATGGACTCGATAGCGTCCTCGGTGCCGTTGAGTGCGGGAGCGAAACCGCCCTCGTCACCTACTGCGGTGCTGAGTCCGCGGTCGTGGAGCACCTTCTTCAGTGCGTGGAATACCTCAGCGCCCATACGCAGGCCCTCACGGAAAGAGAGAGCGCCTACGGGACGGATCATGAACTCCTGGAAAGCTATAGGAGCATCAGAGTGAGAGCCGCCGTTGATGATGTTCATCATCGGAACAGGCATTACATATGTGTTGGTTCCACCGATATAGCGGTAGAGAGGCATGTGCAGATAAGCTGCTGCCGCATGAGCCACAGCGAGGGATACGCCGAGGATGGCGTTGGCCCCGAGGTTGGATTTGGTCTTGGTGCCGTCTAGGGCAAGCATCTTGTGGTCGATGGCACGCTGCTCGAGAACTGACCAGCCGATGAGGGCGGGAGCGATGACGTTGTTGATATTCTCTACTGCCTTCAGCACGCCCTTGCCGCCGTAACGCTTCTTGTCACCGTCGCGGAGCTCGAGAGCCTCATGCTCACCTGTAGATGCTCCTGAGGGAACAGATGCGCGTCCGCGTACACCGGACTCAAGTACTACTTCGACTTCAACTGTAGGATTGCCGCGTGAATCCAGAATCTCGCGGCCGTGAATACTTTTAATTTTCATAATACGTCTGTATTTAATTAAAACCTTCTTGAATTCGGGCGCAAAAATACTCAATTACCCGGATTTTGCCAATTTTTCCGACAGTTTCTTGCCTGCTATGAAAAAGGGACGCCCGTCAAAACGGTACGTCCCTTTATTTCAAAGTAGTACAGACAATTAGTCTACCGGCTCGAAGTCTTCCTTTCCTACTCCGCAAAGAGGGCATACCCAGTCGGCGGGAAGGTCTTCAAATGCTGTTCCGGGAGCTATTCCGTTGTCAGGATCTCCAGTTGCAGGGTCATAGACCCAATGGCACACTGTGCATTCGTACTTTTTCATTCTGTAAAATTTTAAATTAAATGTATTCCGGAATGCTAAGGTACTTTTTTTATTTTTAAATTCGCAACATGAAAACGATTTTCTTCAATTCGCGGTCCCTCATCCTCTGCGGCGAGGACCGTCCCGGAGACGAGGACCCGGGAGCCGTCATCATGGTGGACAACGGCGAGGAAGCTCTCTCCGAAGCAATAAGGACTATTGATACCAATGAGAGCATCTCCCGTCTCTACATCCTCTGTCAGAATATCGAGGACACCTACAACCGCCTCCGCACCCGCTTCACTGAAATCGATGCAGCAGGAGGTCTGGTGCGCGACTCCAACGGACAGTACCTGCTGATACTGCGCAACGGCATCTGGGATCTGCCCAAGGGGAAGAGAGAGAAGGGAGAGGACGTAGCCCGGACCGCAGTCCGGGAAGTCATGGAGGAGACAGGCATCCCTGCTCCTGAGGAAGGACAGCTTATCTGTGTGACCGACCACACCTACCGCCGCGACGGCCAGTTCGTGCTGAAACACACCCACTGGTACGCGATGAAACTCGTGCAGCCGTGCTCCACAAAACCTCAGACAGAGGAGGGCATCACCCGGACAGCCTGGGTCCCTGCCGGAGAAATCGGCAACTACGCCAGCCAGAGCTATCCCTCCATCCGGGAAGTACTCCACAGCGCAGGACTGCTCCAGGAACTCAGGTAACGGGACTAACGCAGATCCGTAATGTAGATGTCCGGATCCTCCATCAGACTTTCCGGAGCAGTGAACTCTGTCCCGGGCAACTCTCCCAGTCCCTTGACTGACAGGACACTCAGGTCATATCTGTCCCCGTTCCGGCTCTCATACACTATCTTCACGGGCAGCAGCGTCCGCTGCGAGACCGTAAACTCGATCAATGTATAGGCGGCGTTCCGGTCCTTCGAGGCCATTACCAGCAGCCAGGCAGCCTGGCCGTCAGGCCCATTCACCCTGCGTACGGCACCGCGGAAGGTATAGTCGCCCGGATCCGCCCTGCGCAGGACTGCAAATGGATTCTCTGCCGGGTCCGTAGAAGCCGTATCATGCGGAAATACCGTAATCTCCTGAGCTCCCTCATCATATATCCACTTTGAGACCCCGTCACAGTAAACAGTCAGCACCGAGCCTTCCAGACGGAAACATTCTCCCTGCGCGATAAATCTTCCGGACTCTTCCCCCAGCAGGTCCCCTGCCCCGTTCTCCGCACGGAACTCGAAAGTAAACTCAGCAGCGCCCAACGCATCCAGAGCCTGCCTCATCCGGTCGAGCAGTTCTTCAGGCTTAGGCGCACGGCTTCCGGAGGCAACCTGGGCCGCCGCCCTCTGTCCCTGCAACAGGAGACAAAGGCAGAATATTGACATTATTATAAAGGAGTGCCTGTTAAATTTTCTCATTTTCCTAAACCATCATAAAGTGGACAAAAGTTCGTCCAGCGACTCCAGGCTGGTAATCCTCACCTGACGGGGCTTGCTGCCCTCCGAGGGACCGACGATACCGGCATCCTCGAGCTGGTCCATGATACGTCCGGCACGGTTGTAGCCCAGGTTCATCTTACGCTGTATGAGCGAGGTGGAGCCCTGCTGCTCCCGGACTATCAGACGGGCGGCCTCCTTGAACAGGTCGTCCCTGTTACCTCCTGATATCTTCTTGACAGGCCCGTCCTCGCTGTCCTCCATATCGCACTCCGGCAGCAGATACGCTCCGCCGAAACCGGCCTGGGAGGATATGAAGGTCGCGATATTCTCCACCTCTGGAGTGTCGATGAAGGCGCACTGCACCCTGACCGGCTCACTGCTGCCGGTGGATATCAGCATATCACCGCGTCCTACCAGCTGATTGGCTCCGGTCTGGTCCAGAATCGTCTTGGAGTCGATGCTGGACATCACGCGGAAAGCGATACGGGCCGGGAAGTTGGCCTTGATAGTACCCGTGATGATATTCGTAGTAGGCCTCTGGGTGGCGATGACCAGGTGTATGCCGATGGCCCTGGCCAGCTGGGCCAGACGGGCTATCGGTTCCTCTATCTCGCGGCCGGCTGTCATCAGCAGGTCGGCGAACTCGTCGATTATCACCACGATATAGGGCATATACTCGTGGCCTTTGTAGGGATTGAGCCTGCGGGACAGGAACTTCTCGTTATACTCCTTGACATTGCGCACGGAAGCGGCCTTGAGCAGGTCATAGCGGTGGTCCATCAGCTTGCACAGCGAACGGAGGGTATAGACTACCCGCTTGGTGTCGGTGATGATGGCCTCCTCCGCATCCGGGAGCTTGGCCAGATAGTGTTTCTCCAGAGGCGAGTACAGCGAGAGCTCCACCTTCTTCGGGTCCACCAGCACGAACTTGAGTTCAGAAGGGTGCTTCTTATACAGCAGGGAAGTGATAATAGCGTTCAGACCCACCGACTTACCCTGACCGGTAGCTCCGGCCACCAGCAGGTGGGGCATCTTGGCCAGGTCGAAGGACATGGCCTCGTTCGATATCGTCCTTCCGATTACCACCGGCAGGTCGTACTTGGCCGCATTGAACTTAGGATCCTCCATAATCGACTTCATGGATACGATACTCGGTTTCTCATTGGCCACCTCAATACCGATAGCGTTGGTTCCGGCCAGGGTCACCACCCTCACTCCCCGGGCGGCAAGCGAACGCGCGATATCGTCCTCAAGCCTCATGATCTGGGCCACGCGCACTCCGGGAGCGGGGACCACCTCGTACAGCGTCACGGTAGGCCCCACCCTGGCTGAAATCTTCGAAATGCTGATCTTATAGTCCTTCAATGTCGATACGATACGGCGGTTGTTCTTCTCCAGCTCCTCACGGGACACCTCGTGCGTCTGATCCGAGTAATCCTTGAGCAGAGACAGATCCGGCATCCGGTAGGTCGACAGACTCAGACGGGGGTCATAGCGGGTGCGCCACTGCTCGTCCGTAAGAACAGCGGAATAATCCGAAGTATCCCCGTTGAGAACCTGCAGAGGCGGAATATCCTGAGCCACTGTCTCCGCCGTATTGCCGGCCGCCGCGGCAGCCACCGTTCCTACAGCAGCGGCAGCAGGAGACTCACCGGCAGGAGCGGAAACCTGCGGAACCTGCACTGCTGCGGCCTGCGGTTCTGACCGCGCAGGCTCCGGCACAGGCTGCTCGATTATCTCGAAGACGGGACCGTCGGGCTGTTTCGGGCTTTCCTCCGTTTCATCCTCATCCTCTTTCTCTTCCTCATCCTCATCCCCGTCCCCCTCCTCTTCCTCTTCCTCTTCATCGTCCTCGTCCCAGTCCTCCTCTTCCTCATTGTCCCCGTCAGGGCCGTCATCCCCGGTCATTCCGGCATCCTCTTCCGGAGACTGCGCCCCTGCCGCCTCCCTCTTGGCGAAGAGTGAGTCGAAAAATGCCGTTATCTTCCTGACAATCCTGGTATTCAGAAGAATTATCCACAGCACCAGGAAGAACACTATGATACAGGCCGCTCCGAAGACACCCGTCATGGAGACAAGCCACTCATTGATATAGTAGCCGTAGGAACCTCCGGCGCCGTCCCCGAAGAGAGCTTTCGCGGAGGTAAAGGAAAAAATGAAGGAAAAAACCGTAGACAGCACTATACACCCCATCAGTGAAAGGGCGAAGAGACGCAGCAGGCGCACGCGTCCTTTACGGAAACAATAGACGGCGACACCTGCAAAGAAAAATGGAATGATGAAGGCACCCAGTCCGAACCATTTTGAGACCAGAAGATTTGCTGAAAGAAAGCCTATCTTGCCACCCAGATTTTCAGCCGTAACTATGTTGCTGAACAGATTGTCGTCCGACAGCAGGCTCTGGTCCTCCGCCCACGTAAACAGGTAAGACAGGATTGACACGAACGTAAAGACCGAGAGGATGGTAAAAATCACCCCTGCCACGAAGCGCACTACCTCATTCTGCATGAAAGCCAGTATCGGAGCCAATGCATTCCGAGTTTTTTTATTTTTAGAAGAAGACGGTCTTTTTGCTGGACTTTTCTTCTTGTTTCCGGATGCAGAAGCACTCTTCGCCTTTCCTTTACTGCTTTTTCCCTTTACTGCTGTTTTTTCCATTTATTCTTCTTGTTCTTATTGCGGCCTTGAGGACGGAACTGATTGCGTCCCGGCTGATTGCCTGTCGGCAGAATCATTCCTGGACGACTGAACTTCTCTTTATCGGAAATACTTTCCAGATGAATGTGCTCCGGTACTTTCAGCGCTCCTCCGGATAGTTTTTCTATATCCTTGAAAATGGTTTCATCCGATACTGAGTCCTTGTTCCATATCAGGTACTGCTGCCTCATGTACACGGCCATGGACTTAATCATCCGGTCGCGTGTCTCGTCCTCGGGCATGGCGGCGATGACCTTTATCATATTCTGGATATTGCGGCCGTAATGGGCGGCTGCCAGCGGCTCCTTGGGCATTGGAACGATTTCAGGCGGAGTGGAAAACTCTTCTTTCGTCGGCATGGGATAAGGCGAGTCCACATCCAGATCAAAACCGGCGATGAACTGCACGTGATCCCAGAGTTTATGCTTGTAGTCAGGCTGTTCGGTCAGATGGGGATTGAGTATCTCCATCACCGATACTACGGCACGGATCTGCTCATTGCGTTTCTCGCGGTCGGGTATCTGCTTGACGTGTTCTATCATTTTCTGGATGTGCCTTCCGTATTCAGGCATTATCAGTTTCTCTCGATTCGTGTTGTAATCCATTTGCGTTCTAGAGCATGTTAAAAATTTCCACAAAGATAGTTTTTTTAGATTACGTTTTGAGTATCTTTGCCCCACAATTTTAGGAAAGATGGAAAACATACTGATTACCGGCGCTGACGGACAACTCGGTAGCGAGCTCCGCAGCCTTACACAGGGACAGAGCGGAACCAACTGGCTGTACACGGACTTCCAGGAGCTCGACATCACTGACGCTGATGCCGTGGAAAAATATATAAGCGGAAACGGAGTCACGAAAATCATCAACTGCGCAGCTTACAACGACGTGGACCGCGCCGAGACCGACACCGATGCAGCCATCAGGCTCAACGTCACAGGACCGATGAATCTTGCCGAAGCCGCAGCCCGTCACGGAATCTACCTGATACATCTGTCCACCGACTTCGTATTCGACGGCACCAAGTCCACACCATGGCACGAGAGCGACCGTCCCGCTCCTCTTTCTGAATACGGACGCACGAAACTCGCAGGAGAGATTGCTGTCAAACGCTCAGGCTGCCTGTCCATAATCATCCGTACCTCATGGCTCTATTCTCCCATGGGCAAGAAGAATTTTGTCAGAACCATGCTCCGCCTCGGGGATGAAGAAGAAATAATAAAAGTCGTATACGACCAGAAAGGAACTCCCACCTACGCCCGGGACCTTGCAGAAGCCATCCTCCACATCCTGCCCCAGCTGGACGGCACACCCCGCTACGGAGAGGTCTTCCACTATACTGACGAGGGCTGTTGTACCAAGGCAGAATGGGCCCAGAAAATCATGTCCCTCAAGCATCTGGACTGCGATATAGAACCAGTGCCGACCTCTGAGTTCCCGGTTCCGGCCACACGTCCCGCCTACTCTGTACTGGACAAGTCCTTGATCCGCACCGTCTTCGGAGTGAAAGTTCCCCTGTGGGAAAGAAGTCTGTCAAAAGCGATACGGCTGTTCTGACAGCAGAGGGGCCATGCGGTCCTTCTCAGATATTATCCGCTCACATCCGTCTACAGACATCCAGTCCACCCCTATCTGAGGATCATCCCAGCGGACGGAGCCCTCGGATGAAGGCTCGTAGAACATGCCGCACTTATATTGAAATACAGTATTGTCCTCCAGCGTCAGAAATCCGTGGGCAAATCCCTCCGGAATATAAAACATGCGCTTGTTGTCACCGCTGAGGACTGCCGAAACATACTTGCCGAATGTAGGAGAACCGGCTCTTAAATCCACAGCGACATCCTGAACAGAACCCCGGACCACCCGGACCAGCTTACTCTGGGCATAAGGAGCCTTCTGGAAATGCATGCCGCGCAATACTCCGCGAGCTGACATAGACTCATTGTCCTGAACAAAATGCACGTCCAGTCCTGTGGCAGCCCTGAAATCTCTCTCTGAGAACACCTCCATAAAATATCCTCTGGCATCGCCAAAAACCTTAGGTTCTATCACCAGCAGTCCGTCAATATCAGTTTTTATAATATTCATCGTATTTTTAAATTTATGCGCAAATGTAAAAAACAGTTTCTAAATTTGCAGCACAAAATCCATGAACATGGCACAGAAACCATCAATACCAAAAGGTACCAGGGATTTCGGTCCTTCCGAAATGGCCGGCCGCAACTACATCTTCGACACTGTCAGGACCGTATTCCGCAAATACGGCTACTCCCCCATCGAGACCCCGGCAATGGAGAACCTGTCCACCCTGCTGGGCAAATACGGAGAGGAAGGAGACAAGCTCCTTTTCAAAATCCTGAATTCAGGCGACGCCTTCAAGGACATTCAGAACCTGCCGTCGGAAGAGCTGGCCGAAGCCGGGAGCAATGCCCTGGCGCTGAAAGTATGCGAAAAGGGCCTCCGCTACGACCTGACCGTCCCCTTCGCAAGGTTCGTAGTCCAGCACCGCAACGAACTGACCTTCCCTTTCAAGCGTTATCAGATCCAGCCTGTATGGAGAGCAGACAGGCCCCAGAAAGGCCGCTATAGGGAATTCTACCAGTGCGATGTAGACGTCGTAGGCTCGGACTCCCTGCTCTATGAACTGGAAATGGTGGAGATAGCCGATGAGGTATTCCGCAACATGGGTATCCGCGTCCTGATCAAGATCAACAACCGCAAGATCCTCTCCGGACTGGCCGAGATATCCGGCCAGAGCGACAAGCTCACCGACATCACGGTAGCCATCGACAAAATAGACAAAATAGGTCTGGATGCCGTCAAGGTCGAACTGGCCGAGCGCGGTGTCCTGCCCGAGAGCATAGCCCGCATCGAGCCTGTCCTGACCCTGACAGGCAGCACAGAGGAGAAAATCACAGCCATGAGGCACATCCTCGAAGGTTCACAGACCGGCATGCGCGGCCTGGACGAGCTTGAAGAGCTCTTCCGTCTTATCCGGGAGGCAGGAGTAACCACTCAGACCGAATTCGACCTGTCACTGGCCCGCGGCCTTAACTATTACACAGGAGCCATCTTCGAAGTCAAGGCCCTGGACTTCACCATCGGCAGCATCTGCGGCGGCGGACGATACGATGACCTCACCGGTATCTTCGGCCTCAGCGACACCTCGGGAGTCGGCATATCCTTCGGAGCGGACCGTATCTATGACGTACTGGTCGGTCTGGACAAATTCCCCAAGGATGCAATAAGCGGTACCGAATACCTCTTCGCCAACATGGGCGCCGCTACCCTGCCCTATATTCTGAACGCCGCTGCCCGTTGCAGGGCCGCAGGCCACTCCTGCGAAATCTACCCCGATCCCGCCAAACTCCGCAAACAGTTCGAATATGCAGATAAAAAAGGTATAAAATACATTATTCTCGCAGGAGAGGACGAAGCAGCAGCCAACGAGTTGACAATAAAAGACATCCAAAAAGGAGAGCAGAAAAAAATCAAAATTTCCGATATCTTTTAATAAGAAAATTTTGGTTTTTAAAATTTAATTTCTACTTTTGCAACCTCACATCGCGGAGTAGAGCAGTTGGTAGCTCGTCGGGCTCATAACCCGGAGGTCAGAGGTTCGAGTCCTCTCTCCGCTACAAACAGCAAGTTTCACAGAGCCGGCATCTCTCAGCCGGCTCTTTTATTTTTCCAGGATAATCACTATCTTCGCGAATACTTTAAACACTATTTTGCGTAATACATCAATGAGACCTGGAATTATCATTCTATCATTTTCGCTGACAGTCCTCACTGCCCTGACTGCCTCCGCCGCAGCTCCCGCAGATTCCATTTTCCGGACCGAACCATACCTCCAGAACCCCGTCGGCGGCGGGATTACCGTCATGTGGCAGACATGGGTGCCCGCATACAGCTGGGTAGAGTACGGCACTGACACCACCGATACAGAGTCCTGGCAGCAAGCCCGCACAATAGTGGACGGGCAGGTCATCTGCAACGGGACACAGAACAAGATCCGGATCGAAGGGCTGGAACCCGGACGCACCTACTATTACAGAGTATGCTCCCGGGAAATTCTCCTATACCAGGCATATAAGAAAGAATTCGGAGAGACGGCCGTCTCCCCCATGCACTCATTCACCCTTCCCTCAGATGACTGCGGAGACTTCACCGCCCTCATCTTCAACGACCTGCACAAGCATTCCGAAACCCTTCAGGCCCTGTACTCCCACGTCCGGGACATTCCCTACGACTTCGTGGTCTTCAACGGGGACTGCATCGACGACCCCGCCTCCCACGACGAGGCCACGGCATTCCTCAGCGAGCTGAACTCCACCGTCGGAGCCGCCGATGTCCCAGTATTTTACCTCAGAGGCAACCATGAGATACGCAACGCCTACTCCATCGGCCTGCGCGAACTTTTCGACTACGTAGGGAACCGCACCTACGGAGCATTCAACTGGGGCGATACCCGCATCGTCATGCTCGACTGCGGGGAGGACAAGCCCGACGACCACTGGGTCTACTACGGCCTCAACGACTTTTCCGGACTGAGGGCGGAACAGGTGGATTTTCTCCGCGGGGAGCTGGCCTCGGAGGAGTTCCGCAGTGCCTCCCGCCGGGTGCTCATACATCACATTCCGATCTACGCGATGGGAGATGCCTACAATCCCTGCCTGGAGCTGTGGGGCCCGCTGCTCGCTGACGCACCCTTCGACATCTGCATCAACGCCCACACGCACAGACACGCATACCACCCTGCCGGCTCTGTCGGAAACAACTTCCCGGTAGTAGTCGGCGGAGGCTACTCCATGGAAGGCGCCACGGTGATGGTTCTGAGCCGGAAAGGCGGGAAGATGACCCTCAAAGTGCTCGGCACCTCTGGGGACATACTCTTGAATCTTAATTTATAACCACATCCTGAAACCATGTCAGACAACAATAAGAAAGCGGCCCTGGACTATCACCGTCTCGGCCGTCCGGGCAAGATAGAGACCCTGCCCACCAAACCCTACTCTTCCCAGCACGACCTTTCCCTGGCCTATTCTCCCGGCGTGGCCTACCCCTGCCTGGAGATCAAGGACCGCGCGGAAGACGCCTACGAATACACCAACAAGGGCAATCTCATGGCCGTCATCTCCAACGGCACGGCCGTCCTCGGTCTGGGCGACATCGGAGCCCTCGCCGGCAAGCCCGTGATGGAGGGGAAGGCCCTTCTGTTCAAGATATTCGCTGGACTGGACTGCTACGACATAGAGCTGAACGAGAAGGATCCGGAGAAATTCATCGCCGCCGTCAAGGCCATAGCCCCCACCTTCGGAGGCATCAACCTCGAGGACATCAAGGCCCCGGAGTGCTTCGAGATAGAGCGCAGGCTCAAGGAGGAGTGCGACATCCCAGTGATGCACGACGACCAGCACGGCACGGCCATCATCTCGGCCGCGGGCCTGCTCAACGCCCTGGAGCTGCAGAACAAGAAGATAGAGGACATCCGGCTGGTGGTCAACGGAGCAGGTGCCGCCGCCGTCGCCTGCACCAACCTCTACATCGAGCTCGGTGTGCGCCGGGAGAACATCGTAATGTGCGACAGCAAGGGAGTTATCTCCACTTCCCGCACCGACCTCAACGCCATGAAGCGGACCTTCGCCACTGACCGCGACGTGCACACCCTGGCCGAAGCCCTTGTCGGCGCCGACGTCTTCCTGGGCCTTTCCGTACGCAACGTCCTGACCAAGGAGATGATCCGCACGATGGCCGACCGCCCGGTCGTATTTGCCCTGGCCAATCCCGACCCCGAGATAGAGTATTCCGAGGCCATGGCCTCCCGCGACGACCTGATATTCGCCACCGGCCGCTCGGACTACCCCAACCAGATCAACAACGTCCTCGGATTCCCCTACATCTTCCGCGGAGCCCTGGACGTACGCGCCACAGCCATCAACGAGGAGATGAAGCTGGCCGCCGTCTACGCCATAGCCGCGCTGGCCAAGCAGCCCGTCCCCTCTGTCGTCAATGCGGCATACAACATCGAAGAGAGTTTCCGCTACGGACGCCAGTACATCCTGCCCAAGCCACTTGATCCCAGACTGCTCTCAGCTGTTGCCCCTGCCGTGGCAAAGGCAGCCATGAAATCCGGAGTAGCCCGCAGGCATATCACCGACTGGGAAGAGTACGAAGAGCACCTGCAGGAGATGATGGGCTATGACAACAAGCTCGTCCGCCGTTTCGCCGATGTGGCCCGCTGCCAGCCCATGCGGGTGGTCTTCGGGGAAGGCAATACGGACAATATGCTGGAGGCAGCCGTACAGGCAGGTTCGGAGGGACTCTGCCGCCCCGTCCTGCTGGGCAATGCGGAGCTTATCGGGAAAAGGGCCGCAGGTCTCGGACTGTCGCTCGATGGTGTGGAGATCGTCAATCCCAGGCATCCGGACGAGAAAGCCCGGAGGGAAAGCTACGCGGAGGCCCTGGCCACCAAGCTCGCCCGCAAGGGGTACACCCGTCAGGACGCGTACGAGAAGATGTTCGACCGCAACTACTTCGGCATGATGATGGTCGAGAGCGGCGATGCGGACGCCTTCATAGCCGGCACCTATACCAATAACGTGGCGGTAGCCTCCATCGCCCGCGATATCATCGGCATCCGTCAGGGATACAGCACATTCGCGACGATGCACATTCTCAATACCAAGAGGGGTGTGTTCTTCCTGGCCGACACTATGATCAACGAGCGCACCGATGCCTCCACCTTAGTGGACATCGCCCGTCTTACTACCGGTGCGGTGGAATACTACGCATTCGACCCCGTCATCGCCATGCTCTCCTACAGCAACTTCGGTTCCAATATCCAGGAAGGTACATCCGCCGCCTGTCCCTCCGGAACCTGCGGTACCCCGTCGGCAGTCCATCAGGCCGTCGAGATCCTGCACCAGCGGTACCCCGACATGGTGGTGGACGGCGAGATGCGTGTCGATGTGGCGCTCAACAAGCAGCTGCGCGACCGCACCTATCCTTTCAACCGCCTGCAGGGCAAGGACGTGAACACTCTGATTTTCCCGGACCTCAACTCCTCCTCCGCCGCCTGGCGCATGATGATGGAGATGGGAGCGGGCGAGGCCATCGGTCCTATCCAGATAGGGCTCAACAAGCCCGTGCACTTTATTTCGGTGGACGCTCCTGTGCGGGAGATAGTAAACATAGCGACATTGGCGTCATTAGACGCAGCCATCTACCTCAAGGCCGGCAACTGCCTGCTCGACAGATAATGTAATTTAAATGCACAATACTATGCTTCAGAAAGGAGACAAGGCCCCGTACTTCGAGGGCCCGGACCAGGACGGTAACATCATCCGCCTGAGTGACTTTGCAGGACGCAGGCTCGTCCTCTACTTTTATCCCAAGGACAGCACTCCCGGCTGTACGGCCGAGGCCTGCGACCTCAGGGACAACTATCAGCGGTTTCTCGACCTCGGCTATGCCGTAGTGGGTGTCAGCAAGGACAGTACGGCCTCGCACCAGAAGTTCATCGCTAAGTACGGGCTGCCGTTTCCCCTTATTTCCGATCCGGAGACCGCTATTCTCCAGGCTTACGAGGCCTGGGGCGAGAAGAAGAACTACGGCAAGGTCAGCATGGGAACCCTCCGCAAGACCTACGTCATCGATGAGAACGGCGTCATCACCGACATCATCTCCAAGGTCGACACGAAGAACCATACTGCCCAGATACTTAAATAGTTCAAGCCATATATAACAATGACGTTCAGGACAGATATAGGACATCTGGAAAAGACCAGGCCCTCCCATCGTGAGTATCAGCTCGTTACTTCGTAATTCGGTGATACTCAACAATGGGTCCCTCCCTCTAGTGCCGAGGGCGGCAAGTCTTTTCCAGATGTCCTATACCTGTCGTCAAGTCAACACAACTCAATAACAACATCTTGAAATCAAAAACAGAGACATGAAACGACCTATGTATTTTTTTATCAGCGTACTCGCTGCTGTATTATGTTCCGTCAATGCTTTTGCCGCGACTGTGGAGAACTCCAAACCGTTTGTTATTCCGGAGCTGAAGACCTGGGAGGCCGGCAAAGGAGACCTGACCATTTCCGGGACAATGCGGATAGCCGTGCCGTCCGGGGACGAGGAGCTGCTGCGGATAGCCGGAATGCTGGCAGAGGACTGGAACACTGTTGCCGGCTTTAAGCCGGAGGTTGTCGCCGGAAAAGGTGGGAAAGGAGATATTGTCCTGGAAATCAAGACCGACAAGAAGCTGGACAAGCTCAGCGGCGGCAGCACCGAGAGCTATTCGCTCAATATTACTGACCACGTGCGGCTTTCCGCCTCAACTGCCCGCGGCGTGTACTGGGGGACGCAGACCCTGCTGCAGCTGGCTGACCGCGCCCTGCAGGCTGACGCTGAGACCGATGGCATTGACCTGACCTGCGGCAGGATTCTCGACTGGCCCGACTACGGCATCCGCGGCTTCATGATGGACTGCGGCCGCAAGTACATTCCGATGAGCTACCTGCGCAAGCTCTCCCGCATCATGGCCTACTACAAGATGAACACCCTCCAGATTCACCTCAATGACAACGGCTTCAAGCAGTACTTCGGAGGGGACTGGGACCGCACCTACGCAGCATTCCGCATCGAGTGCGACACCTACCCCGGACTTACCGCCCGTGACGGTCATTATACCAAGGCCGAGTTCATCGACTTCCAGGAGGAGTCCGCAGGCATGTACGTGGAGATTATCCCGGAGATAGACGTGCCCGCCCATTCCCTGGCCCTCACCCGCTACATGCCGGAGATAGGCTCCGAGGAGTACGGCATGGACCATCTGGACCTGTTCAAGCCCGAGACCTACGAGTTCGTGGACGCCCTCTTCAAGGAATATCTCGAAGGGGAGGAGCCGGTCTTCCGTGGTCCCAAGGTGCATATCGGCACAGACGAGTACTCCAACAAGGACAAGGAAGTCGTGGAGAAATTCCGCTACTTCACCGACCACTACATCCGCCTCGTCGAGAGCTACGGCAAGCAGGCCGTAGTCTGGGGTGCCCTCACTCACGCTGACGGAGAGACTCCGGTCAAGTCGGAGAACGTGATAATGAACGCATGGTACAACGGCTATGCCGATCCCAAACAGATGGTGGAGGACGGCTACAAGCTCATCTCCATACCCGACGGTCTGGTCTACATCGTACCCGCAGCCGGCTACTACTACGACTACCTCAACGAGAAATATCTCTACGAGAACTGGACTCCCGCCCATGTAGGTGACGCCGTATTCGCCGAGCGCGACACATCCATCCTCGGCGGCATGTTCGCCGTATGGAACGACCATGCCGGCAACGGTATATCGGTCAAGGATATCCACTACCGGCTCTTCCCCGCCCTGCAGACTCTGTCCGTGAAGATGTGGACCGGTGCGGAGACCTCCCTGCCCTACGCCGGCTTCGACAGCACCCGCTCCTGTGTGCGCGAGGCTCCCGGCATCAACTTCGCAGGCCGCATCGGCACTGAGCCCGGCTGCGTGCTGGAGATGGCCGAGGTGGCTCCCGGCACAGTCATGCCCTATCCCGAGATCGGCTATGACTACACCGTCAGCTTCACCGTCGAGGGTGCCGCCGAGAAACCAGGCACAGAGCTGTTCCGCTCAGAGGACGCCGTATTCTATCTCAGCGACCCGGTCAGCGGCATGATGGGCTTCGCCCGCGACGGCTACCTCAACACCTTCCGCTACAGCATTCAGGACGGCGACCGGCTCGAAGTCACGGTCAAGGGTGACAACCGCTCCACGACCCTGATCATCAACGGCCGCGTCATCGACCGCCTCGAGACCGAAAAGCGCTGGCACAACGAAGGCGAGAGCGTGATGTACTACGTCCCCACCCTCGTATTCCCCCTGCAGCAGGCCGGAGACTTCCATAGCCGCATCACCAATCTGAAAGTCTACAATCACCTGCTGTAGCCGGCTGCGGATGCAAATCGCTGTCAAGCAACACAACCACATCCGCATTCCATCTACTCTGATACGCATACATACAACCACCTTATACAACAACGGCAGCAAATTCCGCGATTTGCTGCCGTTGTCGTATCGGTGAAAAGGAACAGACTGCTCTACAAGACGTGTAGAAGCAGTTGCCTCTGCACGGGCCTGCCACAACGGCACCGAATCATGGGAAACGCTGCCGTTGCGGCAAGAGCCGGGTACGCTCACACGCCTCAGACGGCATGGCGATGAGGTTCATCATGTACGGGCTTGCCACAACGGCACCGAATCACGGGAAACGCTGCCGTTGCGGTAGCGGCAGTGCCGGATAAAGTATTACCCTCTGAAGGCTTTGGCTCCCGAAAAGGGAGGGGACCCGCCACGAAGTGGTGGGGAGGACCTTCAGAGGGTAATACTTTATCCGGCTGAACCAGATCGGATCTCGTCAAAACTGGCGGGCGAGATTGACCATCTCGATAGCGGTGGTCATGGCGTCGAAGCCTTTGTTGCCGGCCTTGGTGCCTGCGCGTTCTACGGCCTGCTCGATGGAGTCGGTGGTCAGGACGCCGAAGATGACGGGGACGTTGCACTCCAGACCGACGTGGGCTATACCCTTGGTGGCCTCATTGGCGACCATATCGAAGTGAGGGGTAGCCCCGCGGATTACGGCTCCGAGACAGACGATAGCATCGTACTTGCCGGAGAGAGCCATCTTCTTAGCTACGAACGGAATCTCGAACGCTCCGGGCACCCAGGCCACCTCGAGATTCTCCCCCGCACCGCCGTGACGCAGGAACGAGTCCTCCGCCCCGCCAAGCAGCTTGGAAGTGATGAATTCGTTGAAACGGGCCGCTACGATGCCTATCCTCTGGCCGGCGGCTGACAGATTGCCTTCTATTACTTTCATGGTTGACTTTGTATTTATTGTTTTCTATTTCTACTTAAAGTGCTCCTTCTGCTCGAAATGGAGGAGGTGGCCCATCTTCTTGTACTTGGTGTACATGTAGGCCTCGTTCTTCTCATTGCAGGTCATCTCGATGGGGTCGCGGCCCACCACCTCGATGCCGTAGTGGTCCAGACCGAAGATCTTCATCGGATTGTTGGTCATCAGTATCAGTTTCCGGATGCCGAGGTCGGAGAGGATGGCGCCGCCGACATCGTAGTCGCGAAGGTCAGCCTTGAAGCCTAAGGCTAAGTTGGCCTCCACAGTATCCATACCCTGGTCCTGCAGCTCGTAGGCCCGCAGCTTGTTGATCAGCCCGATGCCGCGTCCCTCCTGCCGCAGGTAGAGCAGCACTCCGCGTCCGGCCTTCTCGATACGTCTGAGGGCCTCGGCCAGCTGCTCTCCGCAGTCACAGCGCAGTGAGCCCAGTACGTCTCCGGTCAGGCACTCCGAGTGCATCCGGCACAGCACCGGTTCGGGAGTGGTGATGTCGCCCTTGACTATCGCTAAGTGATGTTCCTTGGTAATGCGGTTGACGTAGCCCATAATCCGGAAGTTGCCGTACTTCGTAGGCAGGGCCGCGTCCGTCACCTTCTCCATCCACTTCTCGTGGTGCTTGCGGTAGGACACTAAGTCGTCCACGGTGATAATCCTAAGACCGTGCTCTGCGGCGAAGGCTATCAGCTCGGTAGTGCGCATCATGTCCCCGTCCTCCCGCATAATCTCGCAGCACAGTCCGCACTCCTCCAGTCCGGCGATGCGCATCAGGTCCACAGTGGCCTCAGTGTGTCCGCGGCGCTGAAGCACTCCGCCCGGACGCGACTCTAAAGGAAACATGTGCCCTGGACGGCGGAAATCCTCCGGCTTAGCATCCGGTTCCACCGACTTCATCGCAGTGATCGACCGCTCAATGGCCGAAATACCCGTACCGGTCGAGACGTGGTCGATGGACACGGTGAAGGCCGTGCAGTGATTGTCGGTATTGTGCGAGACCATCTGCCCTAAGCCCAGCTTTTGGGTCAGAGCAGAGCTCATCGGCATACATATCAGGCCCTTGCCGTAGCAGGCCATGAAGTTGACATTGGCAGTGGTGGCGTGACGGGCGGCGCAGATCAGGTCTCCCTCATTCTCCCGGTCGGGATCGTCGATGACCACGATAATCTGTCCCTGGCGGAGAGCCTCGGCCGCCTCATCGATGGTATTGAATTTACGTTCCATATATTAAAATCCATATTTCTTTAAAAATTCTTCTGTAATTCCGCCCCCGGCAGAGCCGCTGTCCACCTGTGCGGAAGCGGGTGCAGCATCCCCGGCAGCCAGTAGCCGCTCCACATACCGCGCCAGCATGTCCACCTCCACATTGACCGGAGAGCCCGGTTTCAGAAGGTGGAGCGTCGTCGAAGCCATAGTGTGCGGAATGAGCGAGACTGTAAAACTGCTGTCCGAATCCGAAACCGACGCCACGGTCAGGCTCACCCCGTCGAGAGTCACCGACCCCTTCCGGGTCACATACCGCAGGACATCGGACGGCACAGACACCCTCATAACCAGGGCAATGCCGTCCCGGACAAGGTCAGCCACCCGTCCACAGGCGTCCACATGCCCCGAGACGAGATGCCCGCCGAAGCGGCCTCCGCAGACCATGGCCCGCTCTAAATTGACCTTCGAGCCGGGCCTCAGACCGCCTAAGGACGTACGCCGCAGCGTCTCCGGCATTGCGTCAGCCGTAAAATGCCCGCTGCCGGGAGTCACCGTCAGGCATACCCCATTGACCGCGATACTGTCCCCTGTCGCAGTGCCTTCCAGCACCTTAGATGCCTCGATATCCAGCACCACTCCCGATCCGCCTCCGCGGATGGAACGGACCGTCCCTATTTCCTCTATTATTCCTGTAAACATTTAGACTTATCGTATTTACTTGAAAATCCGTGTATCAGTATATCCTCCCCGACCATTTCGACCGTATCGACCCGCATCCCGCAGGCCGCTGCCATTGTCCCGAAGCCGGAGCCTCCGACCGGCCCCTTGGCGGCACGTCCTCCGACTATCTTCGGAGCCACGAAGACGTAGAACTCGTCCACGAGCCCGGAGCGGACTAAACTCCAGTTGAGCTCCCCGCCGCCCTCCACAAGCACCGAGTCGAGCCTCATGGCCCCGAGCTGACCCAGCATGTCTTCTATATCCACCATACCGTCCGCACCGCCTGAGCACAGCTGCGTTTCTACTCCGCAGGAGCGCAGGGTCTCAAGCCTATGAGGCTCTGCCATATCCGTATGCGCCACCACAGTCCGGTATTCCCGCGCAGTCCGGGCCAGCTGACAGTCCGGCGGCATGGAAGCCTTCGAGTCCACGATGATCCGCACCGGCTGACGCATCCCGTCCACGCGGCAGTTGAGCATAGGGTCGTCAGCCAGAACCGTACCTTTGCCGGCCACGATACCCATATACCGGCCCCGGAGCTCGTGCACCAGAAGGCGGGACTGCTCCCCGCTCACCCACTTGGAGTCCCCGGAGACAGCGGCTATGCGCCCGTCGAGAGTCATGGCCCATTTGAGCACGACCCAGGGACGGCGCGTGGTTATGTACTTGATGAATATGCGGTTGAGATGGCGGGCCTCGGCCTCGAGTACCCCTGAGGTCACTTCGATGCCGTGTTCCCGCAGGATGGCGGCTCCGTGTCCGGCCACCAAAGGGTTCGGATCAGTCATGGCCATGACCACCCGGGATATACCGGCCGCGATTATGGCATCCGTGCAGGGCGGCTGCTTGCCGTGGTGACAGCAGGGCTCGAGGGTCACGTACATCGTCGCGCCCCCGACAGACTCACTGCATGAGGCCAGCGCATCCCGCTCGGCATGCAGGCTGCCGCAGACATGGTGCCAGCCCTGAGCGAGCACCCTTCCGTCGCGGACTATCACCGCCCCCACCATCGGGTTCGGCCCCACGTGCCCCCTGCCGCGCTCAGCCAGCGCGAGAGCCATCCGCATGTATTTGATATCTTCGTCGTTACACATAACAAAAAACCCGAATACCACTATGGTACTCAGGGCAGTCTGTCATTCCGACAATTACAAGCGCCGGCACCGCGTCCACGGCTCCCGGCCAAGACCTCTCTTCCATCCGGACTGTCACCGTCGGTATCGGAATTTCACCGATTCAGTCCCTGATTATCAGGGAGTCGCGGACTGTCACCGCCGGTAGGGAATCGCACCCTGCCCTGAGAGATATTCTTATTGGACGGCAAATATAGAAAAATTTTTACAAACTTTGTAGCCGCTTATGAGAGAAATACGACACATCATCATCACCGACCCGCACGACTGCTGCGGCTGCACCGCCTGTGCGTCGGCCTGCCTCAGAGGCAGCATCACCATGAAGGAGGATTCCGAAGGCTTCCTCTATCCCTCTGTGGATGAGAGCACCTGTATCGAATGTGGGCTTTGCGTCAGGGTCTGCCCCGTCATCACGCAGTTCCCCGCCCGCAGGCCGCTCGAGGTCCACGCCGTGAAGCACCCGGACGGAACGGTAAGGGACGGCAGCGCCTCGGGTGGGGCCTACCCCCTGATAGCCTCCGCCATATTAGAAGAGGGAGGCATAGTCTTCGGCTCCCGCTATGACAATGTCCATGAGGCGGTCCACGACAGCGCCGCCACCCCGTCGGAAGCGGCGGCATTCATCGGTTCCAAATACCTGCAGAGCCGGATGGAGGACTGCTGTGGGAGGGTCAGGACGGCTCTGCGCGAGGGACGCCCGGTGCTGTTCACCGGCACCCCCTGCCAGGTGGCGGGCCTCAACCATTTTCTTGCCTCCGGAGCCGGAAAGACCCCGACAGACCGACTGCTGACGGTGGATCTCATCTGCCACGGAGCGCCCTCGCCGGGGGTATGGAGACGGTACCTTGCGGAGGAAAAGGCCGCCCTCGAGGCTCAGGGATACAGCGAAGTGAGCATAGAAGAGGTCCGCTTCCGCGACAAGGAGGAGGGCCGCGCCGGATGGAAAGGCTACAATTTCAAGATATTCTTCCGCGCCACGGACCCCTCGGGAGCTCCCTGCCGCCCCGTATTGAGCGAAAAAGGCAAGGCGGAGAACCTGTTCATCCGGGGATTCCTGGCCGACTTCTATTCCCGCCCGAGCTGCTACCGCTGCCCCGCCCGGGAGTTCCGCAGCGGCAGCGACCTGACCATCGGCGACTTCTGGGGCATCGGCGACCTCCGCCCCGACTTCGACGACGACCGCGGAGTCAGCGCCGTCCTGGTCAATACCGAAAAGGGCCGCGAATTCTTCTCCCGCATCCATTGTACCCGCCTGGAGATGACCTACGAAGACGTCCTGCGCCGCAACCGCTGCCTGGAGACCTCCGTCACGGAACCCGCCGCCCGCGCCGCGTTCTTCGCCTCCACGGGCCCAGTCCATGACACTGTACGCCGGCTGCTGTAACTTCATTCCGGAAACAGCGGGATAAATGTCAGGCCGGACAGAGGCAGTCTGTATCAACCTTTGTAGGTCTTTTTAAGATTGTCATAGATGCTTGCTACCGTATCGAGTTTGGATATGAGCTCATTTACGGCACTGACCACCTCATTGTCTGACTTAGGATAGTCGTGGGCCACTCTATGATTTCCTACCTGCTCATATCGCCAATAGTATCCCATTTTTCAGTACTTCCTGCACCACCTGATTATCTTCATAATCTCCGATGATATCTATCTTCTGGTCCCCGATCAGACTCTTGATGCGCGATGCCATGCGGACCCTATCCAATATACCCTTCTTCGCAGAAGTCGTTCTCACAAGCAGATCGATATCTCCTCCGCGCCTGGAATCATCCACACGCGAACCGAACAGATAGACCTTCACATCTGCTCCGTAAATATCCTCCGCTACTTGCAGAATAGCTTCCTATTTCCCGCTTACTCAATAGCATATAATTTCATTCATCTTCTACAAAACAGTAGGATTTTATTTCCTTTTGTGCAAACAAAATCCCGCAGACTCCGTCAATGACGAACTCAGCGGGATTTTCGTTTTCATTCAGCGCTTCGGCCGACAGGACGCTACAGCAGCAGCGAGCGGATGCCGTCCACGATGTAGCGGGCATCCTCGTCGGTGACGCAGGGACCGCTCGGCAGGCAGAGGCCCACCTTGAAGAGGGACTCGCTCACACCGTTGAGGTAAGCGGAGCAGTCAGCGTACACCGGCTGGCGGTGCATCGGCTTCCACAGAGGGCGGGACTCGATGCCCAGGGCGTCCAGGCCGATACGGAGGGCCTCCACGTTGGCGTTAGGCTCGCAGTCCGTGTGGGTCGTGTCGGCCGCGTGGGTCACTCCGGCGGCACCTCCTACTGCTCCCTTTATGGCGCTGCGGTAGGCGTTCTCCTGGCCCTTGATGCGCAGCTCAGGGTCGACGGTCACGGTGTTCAGCCAGTAGTTGCTGTCGTACCTCTCATCCGGGTTCTCGTGGAGGGTGATGCCGTCCACGTCCCTAAGCAGCTCCCGGTACAGGGCGCATAAATGCCTGTGATGGGCTATGTGAGCGTCAGCCACAGTCATCTGACCCCGGCCGATACCCGCGCAGATGTTCGACATGCGGTAGTTGTATCCGATGCGCTCGTGCTGGTAGTAGGGATAGGCCTCGCGGGCCTGGGTCGCGTAGAACATGATCTCGTTCTTGGACGCCGCATCGGGACATATCAGCGCACCGCCGCCCGAGGTCGTAATCATCTTGTTGCCGTTGAACGACAGCACGCCGTACCTTCCGAACGTGCCCAGCACCCGGCCGTCGAACCGCGAGCCGAAGCCCTCGGCAGCATCCTCTATCACCGGGATGCCGTAACGGTCCGCTATCTCCATTATCTCATCGATCCGGTAGGGCATGCCGTACAGAGCCACCGGGATGATCGCCTTGGGTGCCTTGCCCGTCCTGGCGATACGGTCCTTGATCGCCTCCTCCAGCAGTCCGGGATCCATATTCCAGGATTCTTTTTCCGAATCCACGAACACCGGCCTCGCCCCCAGGTAGGTCACCGGATGCGACGAGGCGCAGAACGTGAAGCTCTGCACCACCACCTCATCCCCGGGCCCCACCCCGCAGGATATCAGCGCCAGGTGCACCGCCGCAGTGCCCGCCGACAGGGCCACCACCTCCTTCCCCTCGCCCACAAACTTCCTCAGGTCGTCCTCGAACCCGTTCACATTGGGTCCCAGAGGAACCACCCAGTTGGTATCGAAAGCCTCCTGTATGAAGGCCTGCTCCGCCCCGCTCATGTGAGCGAGACAGAGGTAAATACGTTTTGCCATAAAATTGCTATGGTTTTTATTATTAAAATTTCAATGCCGCCCGCTGTCCCATATTCTCAGCATACCAGGCAGACACCTGAAGAAACCTTTCGTACGCCCTTTTATTCCAAACGATTCTCATAACGAGCCCTCTCCCTCAGATTATCCAACACTTCCTCATGAGTAACTGTACCGCTTAACTCTGACATGCGGATCTCATCATCAAGCTCGAACTTCTCTAAATTCATACAGGGAATGTACTAAAAACTTTATCCTGCTTGCCGGACATATCTATCAGCCTCTTTTTCACCTTTGCCCAGTTAAACTTACCCGCAATCATTACTACGTCCTCCCCGAAATCTATATCTTCAAAATAAGTTACGGCCTTCAACGGACGGATTATATTGACTTCCGAAAATTTACGGCCATAGCACTGAAGCATTGCATAAAAAGACAAGCGTGTGGACATATACGCGATATCTATAAAATCTTTCAGCCGCGTACCGTTATCGGCGATGGCTGACAGCTTCATTGCGACAATATCCTCCTGGCTGTATAGACTGACTCCATTCTCTGCGTACGGTTCTTTCAGCATAGGGTAAGCATATGCAATACAGTCCAGCTTGACATTATTAATGGATCCTTTCAATGTATTCTTGGCCGAAAAGTCCGTGCGGAAACCATAAGCACTCTCCAAAGACTGCCTCAGAACATCCACATCAAACGGTTCAGGCGAGAACAGATCTAGATCCACTGACTTCCGGTGTCCAAGATACAGGGCCAGAGCAGTTCCTCCGCCCAAATGGAACCGCTCCAGGAATTTCTCTTGCTGAAGATTCTTCAGGAGTTGAAGAGTTGTTCCCTCAACCGTTTCCGTGTGTAGCATCGCAGTTCCTCCCTTTTAAGTCCGAAAGTCGCGCATACAAAGTTAATTTCTCTATCAGAGATATACGGCAGTTCCTTGACAATCTCCTTGAAGCCGTCTATCCCGCCGTACAGATTGAATGCAGCAAAGTAATCCTTCAGCCACCCTCGCTCCAAGATGCGGCTGACCACTATTTTCCTTGATTTCCACCAGTCAAAATGCTCCAGGTCGTAATCCCACAGCAGATGCGGAGAGATACGGCACTCGCCCTTAAATTTCTTGTAGTCATCAAAGATGGTCATTACTATGCAATAAGTTTCTATGATTACAAAGATACGAATTTTAATCTCTCCGCAAAACTGCAATTCAGGGAATTTCACACATCGCCAATCCTCGTCATCCTCACTCATTTCATTATTCAGACTTCTTGTGCAGGTTCTCGTGCCTTATCTCATCAAGACGCTTCTAATCCAGGATTCCATTATCCCGAAGTTCATCAGACTTGACATCCAGCCTATTCTGAAAATACTTTGTCAGTACCGCCTGAATCTCACGCGCATAAGCCTCACTACTATTGTAGGAGAACAATTTCAGCAAATGCCGCTGGGTCGGTGTCAAGGTAGCAGTACTCATAACTTTACATTTTTATTATGCAAAGTTACTACAAAAAAGTGGAATACGGAAGAATGAAGTAATAGAATTGATTTACAGAAGTTTCATTTAAGCTGCCGATTATCTCCAACGCCACCACAATCCTTGCCGAAGCCAAGTCAAGACGTCGCTACGTTACTTGTTCGTAACCACACCATATAGGTGACGAAATTGGCACGAATGGCAAAACAAAGCATTGTGATATAGTGAGTTACTGACAACTCACGCAACAAATCCGGTTACGGAAAAAGATTGCGCCGTTCCTCCGTGTTTTGCGTACCGACGAAGGATTCTTCACCGACTAATTTTGAACCTAAAAAAATTAAGGACGATGAAGAGTACATTTTCAGTAATCTACTACCTCAAACGTCAGGTAGTGAAAAAGGACGGGACAGTACCCGTCATGGGACGCATCACGGTGGACGGAAGCCAAACGCAGTTCAGCTGTAAACTGACCGTCGATCCCAAGCTGTGGGACACCAAAGGGGGACGTGTCACGGGCAGAAGCACGGCGGCACTCGAAACGAACCGTATGCTCGACAAGATGCGCGTACGCATCAACAAGCACTATCAGGAAATCATGGAGCGTGACAACTTCGTCACTGCGGAAAAGGTGAAAAACGCCTTTCTCGGACTGGAACACCGCTACCACACGCTGTTGCAGGTGTTCCGGCAACACAACGAGGACTATGCCAAGCAGGTGGAGGCAGGCATGAAAGCCAAAGGCACGTTTGACAAGTACAAGATCGTTTACAAGCACCTGCAAGAGTTTCTCACCATCCGCTACCATGTGAAGGACATTGCCCTGAAAGAGCTAACACCCGCTTTCATTTCCGATTTTGAAATGTTCCTGCGCACGGACAAACACTGCTGCACCAACACCGTGTGGCTGTATGTCTGCCCGCTTCGGACGATGGTGTTCATCGCCATCAACAATGAATGGCTCACGCGCGACCCGTTCCGTGAGTATGAAATCAAGAAGGAGGAAACGACCCGCAGCTTTCTGACGAAAGATGAAATCCGCCTGCTGATGGAAGGCAAGCTGAAGAATGCGAAGCAGGAACTGTATCGTGATTTATACCTGTTCTGCGCCTTCACTGGCTTGTCGTTCGCCGATATGCGCAACCTGACGGAAGAGAATATCCGCACCTACTTTGATGAACACGAGTGGATAAACATCAACCGCCAGAAGACGGGGGTGGTGTCCAACATCCGTATGCTCGACATAGCGAAGCGCATCATCGACAAATACCGTGGGCTGTGCGAAAACGGCAGGATTTTCCCTGTACCCCACTACAACACGTGTCTTGCCGGAATCCGTGCCGTCGCCAAGCGTTGCGGTATCACCAAGCATATCACATGGCATCAAAGCCGCCACACGGCAGCCACGACGGTGTTCCTCTCCAACGGCGTACCCATCGAAACGGTCAGTTCCATGCTGGGACACAAGAGTATAAAAACAACGCAGATATACGCAAAAATAACCAAAGAGAAGCTCAATCAAGACATGGAGAACCTTGCCGCGAGATTGAACCAAATCGAAGAATTTGCAGGTCGTACCATCTAAAACAGAGAAGCCATGAAACGTGACATAATCATCATTGAGGACAAGGCGGTCAGCGTAACCGGTAACGATGTATGGATGACCGCCGGAGAAATCGCCGGACTGTTCCACACGGGTGTCCCGGCAGTGAACGCCGCCATCAAAGCCGTTCTCAAAGCGGACGTGTTGAATGACTACGAGGTATGCCGCTACATTCAACTTGAAAACGGTCTGTATGCGGATGTTTACTCGCTTGAGATCATCATCCCCGTCGCTTTCAGATTAAACACCTACTACACGCACGTGTTCCGCACATGGCTGGTGGGTAAAGCTCTCTCGAAAGAAAAGCGACAGGCATACGTGGTGTTCATACAGAACGGGAAAGCCGGGTATTGCTGAACATACATATAGACGAAACAAAAGGAAACGGACAGCCCCGATGGAGTTGTCCGTTTCCTTTTGTTGTTTTCATGCAGCCTTTATTCCATCGGCTTTCGGTAATTCGCCTCCAGCAGTTCACGCAATCCCGATTCGGGGTAAAGCACCTTCCCGCCTAAAAGGATAAAGGGCAACACCCTGTTGTTGCGGTATTCCTGCAAGGTACGGCGGCTCACGCGGAGCAACTCCGCTACCTCCCTATCAGTCAGGTAACGTTCCCCGTCCAGCGGTGGACGGTAGTTTTCCAAAAATGCGGAGAGCCATTTAGATCCTTTGCGCATATTCTGCACCACGGTGGCAAGCGGCTCGTCCTCCAGTGTAAAAACATCGTTGTTCTCGTTCATCATAACTTTGGATTTAGTAGGTTAATAATAAGATTATCTGCCGCCGGGATAGAGCGTACCGATAAGCGGAATCAGCCTCTTGACTTCTTCCGGCTTGTAATAGAACCTGCGGTTTATCTGCGAGTAGCCGATAAGCCGCTTGTCGCGTAACGTCTGCAACGTGCGCGGGCTGATTCTCAACTGCCCGCAGACCTCCTCGCCCGTGAGCCACCTTTCCAGCCGCCCTCCGTCGCTCTTGCGCCTCAGGGCTGCAACCTTCTCCGAGAGGGCGTGGAAGGATGCCACCATCATCTCGAAGGTCTTTTTCTCGATAGATACAATTTCCATATTCAAAACATTTCAGGTTTGCCGCAAAGGTAACGCCGTCCCCGTGAACACATATCGTTTCCCGCTGAAAGGCTGTATGTTGCGCCGTCTGTCCGGGTTACGGAGCCATTTCTGATAAAAATCTTACGTGAGACACGTAGTGAGCTGTTAAAGCCCCTTTTGTTTATTGCCGAATTTTGCCGCAGAAACCAAAAGAAAGAACTGAATATGAAAGTAATAACGATGGAAAGTTCCGCTTTCACCGCATTGACGGAACAGATAGCCGAGATAGCGGCACACGTGCGTGCCGTTTCCGGCGAAAGAAAGGAAAAATCCGCAGACAGGTTGCTCACCACCAGTGAGGCGGCGCATCTGTTGAATGTGAGTACCCGCACCCTCCAGCGTATGCGTAACGAGCATCGCATCGGCTATGTAGTGCTGCGCGGCAAATGCCGCTACCGACAGTCTGAAATCGACCGCCTGCTTGCGGACTGCACCGTCATGGAAGACGCGGCGACACCGACGGAACTGAAACGCAACCATACGCTACGCACGGGCGGCGGCAAACCCAAAAGAAGGAGGACGTGACATATGGAACTGCTTACCCGAAACAATTTTGAGAGCTGGATGCGGAAGCTGATGGAACGGCTCGACCGTCAGGACGAACTGCTGCTGTCCTTGCAGCCGTCCGGCAAAGCCCCGAACCCGATGGAGCGTATCAGGATGTTCGACAACCAAGACCTCTGTATGCTGCTCCAGATAAGCAAGCGTACCCTGCAACGCTACCGCAGCATCGGCGCGTTGCCGTACAAGACGCTCGGCAAAAAGACCTATTACAGCGAAGAGGACGTGCTGACGTTCCTTTCCGGACACGTAAAGGATTTCAAAAAAGAAGATATAGCCTTCTACAAGGCTCGTATCCATAATTTCTTTCAAAAATAACCCATTAAAACATTTTTCAAATGGCAAAGAAAAAAAGCGAAAAGGACGTGCTGATAGTCCGTGACGAGAAGACGGGCGAGATCAGCGTGGTAGCCGGGCTGGATGCCGACGGTTCCCCCAAGCGCACCCCCGCGAAAGCGGAGAACGCGCAGAGTTTCCTGCAATTCGACCGCCACGGCGACGTGCTGGACAACTTCTTCAAAAACTTCTTCCGGCAGTGCAAGGAACCCAGCCGCTTCGGTTTCTACCGTGTCGCGGCAGACCAAGCCGACAAACTGATGGAGGTGATGAAAGACCTGCTGAAAGACCCCGAAGCCAACAAGGAACTGCTTGCGCCCCACAAGGTGGACACTTCCGGCTACGAAAAGCAGGTGAAGGAAGAACAGACCGCCGGAAAGACGGAGCAGACGGAACAAAAGCAGGAAGAGCAGCCCAAAGAAAACCAAAAACAGGAAGAAATGGAAAAGAAGCAGGAACAGAATCAGGAAGGCCCGCAACAACAGACGCAAGGCAGACGGGGCTACCAGCCCATTGACGAGAGCAAAATCAACTGGCAGGAGCTGGAAGAGAAATGGGGCGTGAAACGTGACGACCTTGAAAAGTCCGGCGACCTTCAGAAGATGCTCAACTACGGCAAGTCCGATTTGGTGAAAGTGTCGCCCAAGTTCGGCGGCGAGGCTTTCGAGCTGGATGCCCGCCTTTCCTTCAAGAAAGACGGTGAAGGCAATGTCAGCCTCGTGCCGCATTTCATCCGCAAGGAGCAGAAACTCGACGAGTACAAGGAACACAAGTTCTCCGACGAAGACCGTAAGAACCTGCGCGAAACGGGCAACCTCGGCAGGGTCGTGGACATCGTGGACAGGGAAACGGGTGAAATCATCCCCTCGTTCATCAGCATAGACCGCAAGACGAATGAAATCACAGACATACCAGCAAACAAGGTACGCATACCGGAGCGCATCGGAAAGACGGAAATCACCAAACAGGAACAGGATATGTTGCGTGCCGGGCTGCCCGTGCGCGACAAGCTCATCGAGCGTAACGACGGCAGGAAGTTCGTCACCACCCTCCAAGTGAATGTAGAGCAGCGAGGCGTGGAGTTCGTACCGGGAACCGGCAGGTCGCCCCGTACCGCCCAGACGCAGGAAGCCAAGAACAATCCCACACAGGGACAGGCGCAGGGTATGGAAAACTCCGCAGCCCCACAGAAAGAGCAACGCCGCAACACGTGGACGAACGCCGACGGCAGCATCCGCCCCATCAGCAAATGGAGCGGTGTGAACTTCACCGACCAGCAGAAAGCCGATTACGCGGCAGGCAAAGCCATCAAACTGGAGAACGTGACCGACAAGCAAGGCTTCCACGCCACGATGTACATCAAGTTCAACCCGGAGAAGGGACGTCCGTACCGCTACGACACCAACCCCGACAACGCGCAGAAGGTCGCCCCGTCCAACGAGAGCCGCACACAGGTGGCGGTGAACAGCGAAGGAAAGACCAACGAGGCGACCAAGAACCTGAAAGAGCCGTTGCTGAAAGGGCAGACCGCTCCGAAAGACGACAAACAGCAAAAGCAGCAGGAAAAGCCTCAGAAGAAAAACAACAAGGGCATGAAGATGTAACATCCCGTGTCCGCCACTAAATCCAAAGTAATAATCCATTAAAAAGTAAAACAGCATGAAGACAATCATTGCAGAAAAGCCATCCGTGGCACGTGAAATCGCCCGCATCGTAGGCGCGACAAAGAGAGAGGAAGGATATTTCGAGGGAGGCGGTTATGCCGTGACAT